>Ga0208162_1000125_pt1 | contig 39707 bp, 66 predicted proteins | sample CB_VirMetaG_4_FD_184539 | JGI IMG/M metagenome (GOLD analysis project Ga0208162, IMG submission 184539) | Freshwater to marine saline gradient viral communities from Chesapeake Bay - CB_1508_1M Viral MetaG (SPAdes) (version 4) | ecosystem: Environmental > Aquatic > Marine > Coastal | place: USA... | reverse complement strand
TATCACCACCTATTAAACTTCTTTTAATCCACATAGAAACAGTAAATTCTCCTGTGACTATTTCACCTGTACCACAGTTTATATAGTCGCTGCCACTAAAATCAATACTATAATTACTTAACTTATCAACTGGTGTGTTGTTAGCGTTTCTTGGCATTCGCCATATTGGTGCAATATAATTTGTTCCCATAATTAATCTCCCATTCTATACCAGGCTTCAGGCGCGCCTTCAGGTGTTTCACTTAAATCAGCTACCTTACCAGGATTATTTGCTGTAGTATCGTATATAGCTTGTATTGTATCAGCAGATAAAGCTTTTGTAAATGTCGCTGCTTCATCTATGTATCCAGACCAAAACTCTTGATATGATGTTAAAGTGTTTCTTAAGCATCCTAAATTTATTTGTGGATATGTAGCGGCGGCAATTTTATATGAATAAGGCAAGCTATAAGGAACTTCACCTAAAGTTCTTGCTCCATCTGTTGAGCTTGCATTAGTGTCGTTTGGTAATAAAAATTCATTTCCATTAATATATATTTTAACTCTATTAGTTGCACTTGCATCATATACATAAGCTAAATGATACCAAACATCTTGCTCCCAAGTTATTCCAGAACCTGACCAAGTAGGATTAGAATTATCATATATAAAACTTTGTGTAACTAAAGGACCTGTTTGTGTTGCGTTAGCCCCAACTGTATAAATTCTTATATATCTACTTGCTTGAGAAGCTTGATTATATTTAATAAATATATAACCATTAGAACCTCCTGCACCACAGGTTAAACTCATTAATGTCTTACCACCTCCTGTACCTGCATTATTTAATTTAAACCAAAAACTAATACTTCCTTCAGTTTCTCCTGTTGATGCTGAAGGAACATCTGGAGTAAAGTGTGTAGCTCCATCAGTTAATTGCATTCTACTAGCTGCTCCATCAAACTCCATTGAAAAACTATTATCAATAGCAGTGTATTCAAAAGCACCGCCTCCGCCAGTAGATTTTTGGCCAGGTAAATTTGCTATCGCAGGTACAGTAAAATAATTACCTAAGTACATGTTTTAATATAATCCTAATATATCATTATCCGCCTTAGTACCTGCTGTATCTGTAAGTGTATAAGCTGTAACTGCAGTAACTAATATTGGTAAAAAAGAACCAGCTGCAACACTTTTATAAGACACTGATGTTCCACTTTCCATAGTCACTGTTAAATCCATAGCTTGACCAATATATAAGCAAACGCCTCTAGAATTAGTGTTATCTATAGTTGTAGTATCTAATACACCTCCTGGTGTTAGATTCACAGCATCATGAGCAAATACCCTAGCTTCTTTTGCTTGATCATTTTTCTGAACATTCTGGTAACCTTTTTTATATGCTACTATATCCATTGTTTTATTTTTTATTTATAAATACTTTTTCTGCGCCTCTAGAACCAAAGTACGCTACGTATACTGTTATTAATAATGTTTTTAATAATTCAACCCAAGCTGTATCTACATCAAACATCATATGAAATGAATCTATAATTATCAGTATTGTTGATGCTAGTGTTAAATAAATTAAAGTAAGTGGTCTAGTGTTTTTACTCAACCACGAATCTGATTGCATGTCACTCTGCCATCTAGCAGATACATCTTTCATTTCTTGTATATCTTGCTCTAATAGTTTTAATGCTGTTTCTTTGTCTTTGGGTTCAATACTATTATCACTCGATATAATATTTTTTACTACACCAAGTGCTCCTTGATCTGGTAAAAACTCACCTACTTGAGAAAGAACTTGAGGTGCTCTTTCAGTTAAAAAAGCACCTACTTTAGTTTCTTTAAATTTCTTTTTATTTTTTACAGATTTCACACTGAGGTTTTAATGATAATAAAAACTCTCTAGCTGCAAAGCCAAATGCAATACCTGAATAAAAAGGATGTGATTCTGCTAATAATGCCACACCTATCATAGCTATAGCTAAAGCTTTAAACCATGATGAATTAACTACTTTTTTTAATTGTTCCATATACATTTTTTTAGTGTCTTGATGATCCACATTTATTTAATATTGAAGGAGCTATTTTTCCTACTTTTTTTAAGTAACCTTCTTTCTTGTATCCACAGCTTTTTTTCTGTAGAATTTGATCTTTCGTTGGTGTTACTCTTTGACCTTTTACTGTCAAGTTTCCATCTTCATCTTTTGTAGCTCTAATCTTTCTACCTGTTTTTTTATCTTTATAAGTTACAATCTTATCTGGCATAATTATTTTTTTTCGTTTTTATAAGCTTTTTTCTCCCATGGAGATGTTTTACTGTATTTTTTAGAATACTTTTTAAATGGTTTATTCTTACTGGTTCTGTAATAAACGTTATTATCATCATACCAAAGTAAACCATTCTTAATATCTTTAACGTGTTGACCTTCGTGTTTAATTATTTCTTTTACTTGTTTAGGATCTCTAACTTTATCATTTATAGTTATACTACCACAAAGTTGTGCTCTACCTAAAACACCATCTTCTTCCTTTACATAGTAAACAGGAGTGTTATCTATTTTATATGGTGGTTTTATTTTAAAAGCCATTTAGCACCTCCATCTTCTTCTTGCTGCTTTACCTCTTTTGCTTTTCCAACCTCTAGATCTAGCGCAAAAAGATCTTCTTCTTGCTGCATCTTTTTTAGATGGATTTTTTTCAGTTACAGCTGTCTTAAGTTTACTACCTGGGTTTTTTCTTCTATATTCTCTTACGCCTTTTTCAGTCATACCAGCGCCTTCTTTAGTGGTTCTAAAGTTTCTTCCCTTACCTTTAGTAGTTTTTCTAGGCTCTTTACCTTTCCTTTTTTTCTTGCCTTTTTTAGCAAACGGATTGTTATCTTGAGCGTACATTATTTTTTCTTTTTCTTTGGTACACAGTTAGGAACTTTTTTTCCTCCTTTTTTCTTCATACCTATCATTTCATATCCTTTCCAACAAGGATTTTTCATACGCTTTTTCTTTTGAAACACACTATAACCCATAACTATTTATTTTTTTTACGTTTAATTTCTTCATCCATTTGTTTGCACCAGAACATAAGATCTTCCATCTTTTCTTCTAGTTCTTGGATATGTTCAGTTTGCCACTTTTGTTTTAAGTCATATTCTATACGATCTATAACAGCCGGTGGTAAACTCTTAGCTTCTTCTATGTCTGCTTGTAAAGTAAAGTAAACTGTCATAAAGCCTACAACACCTATGATGATACTTACAAACGTTTTTAAATCTATTTTAAATTCCGTAGATTCAGATATTTTCATATTCTTTTGTAGCGTTAAAAGATGGGCAAGCTTTGTTCGCAAAGTCATTATGCGAATGTATCACAGCATTAGGGTACATAGCTTTTAAAGTTCTAAGCACAGCAACCAATGCTTCTTTTTGACATTCAAGTCTAGTATCTTTCGGAGTCTTACCATCTGCCTCAACGCCTCCGCAATAGCATATGCCTATCGAATTACGATTGTGCCCCTTGCAGTGAGCTCCGATTTTAGCTATATCTCTACCCTTATGTATTTGTCCATACAGGTCGATATAGAAATGGTAGCCAATATCGCTCCAGCCACGTCCTTCAACATGCCATTTACGTATTTCAGCTACTTCAAAGTTTTCTCCTTCTCTTGTTGCAGAGCAATGTACAATAATCTTATTTATTTCCCTCATTTCTTAACTTCCACCATTTATGAGCAGTATACCCAATAGTTACTAATAATAAAGTTATCTTTAATACAGGTTCAAGCCAATCCATCATAGTTACTGTAAATGATCCCGCATTTAACAAGTATAACTTTATGTCGTCAGCCATTATTTCTGTGCGTTAAGAACAGCGTTACCTTTATATTCTGGAGCTTTTATTTTGAAACCAGGCATACCTGATACATTGACTCCATTTGATTTCATTTTCTTTTCATCAGGAATTATGCAAGCACATGGCGCAACACATCCACAGGATTTTTTCATCATATCCATTTTATTTATTTTTTAGTGGTTTAACATATTTGTTTTTACCAAAACCTTTTACTTTAGTATAATCTTGAACGCTGTCTTTCGGCTCATCACCTGTTTGCTGTCTTATCTTATCTTCAAGAATATATTCAGGTACATAAGATCCACGTTTATAGTCTTTACCAACTATAATGCGGTCTTCTTTATTACCTAATGTATTTACACCAGATACTGTTTTCATTAAAATACTGTCTTTGTACGCTAGTGAAGACAAGTTTTTAGCTTCACCGTAATATGATGTTATAGGTTTTAATACTTTACCTTCTTTTGCGAAAGGATTCATAAAATCGTTTGTTAAATTTTTTTCATAGTTTTTAGCATAATCTGCGCTACTAAAATTAGCATTAGGCATAGGTGCACCAGGCATTAGACCAGCTTGAAGATTTCCATTGGAACTTGTAGAATAATTATTAGCTCCAATAATCGCATCACCAAAAGCAGCTTTTGGATCAAACTTATATTGTTCCCCAGGATTTTCCGCTTCAAACTTTTGCTTTCTTGCTCTATGTCCTTGTATAGCGTTAGAAGCTACACTTAAACCTAATAACGCTATAGGTGCGAGTTTTAATGGATTATCGTTTGTCTTTGTTTGCATAATCAATTGCTTTTCTTGTTACTTTATATATGTAACTATTGTTTTTTTCTAATTTAGTAGTAGGCATATCTTCTTCACCTAACATGATACGGTACATACGACTTATTAGCTGTTTACACTTTACGGATACTTTGTATATGTTATACTTTTGGGTTGTGCGGTTTCTCTCTCTCCACACTTTAATCCACCCTTCCTTTAACAACCTGTTCCAGCGTCTGTTGTCCCAGCTATATGAGTACGTACCTTTTTTAAAATCATCTTTAGTAAAGAAGTCAATAGCATCTAAATAAATAAGTAACTCAAGATCTGCTTCTTGTAAATTATAACTTTTGCAAGCCCATTTACGTATTATCCTATAATGTTTAAGAAGCCCAATATCTTTTAATTGACTAGCTTCTAACCTCATAATATAATAACGACGTCTTGTTCTTTTATTACTTTATATTTTAACTTTTCTATTTCTACATTAAAACCAGCAGACTTGTCGTAATAGATTTTATCACCTTTATTTATACATGATACATCTGTTCCGACTTCTATTACATCTGCTTGTCTATATCTAATATCTTCTCTTTGTGCTTCGCCTAATATTAAACCACCTTTTGTTTTAGTCTCTGTTTCCTTTAGAGGATCTACAACTATAAATTTACCGATTGCTCTCATACTCTGATGTTATTGATCACGCAATCAGTTGACATAATAGTAGTAGCTACAGAAGCCGCATTTTGTAAGGCACTTTTTGTCACTAGCAAAGGATCTATTATTCCGGCTTTAACCATATCCACCGTTTTTCCTGTAACCACGTTTAAACCTTCACCTTCTAACTCAGGGGTATTATAATCATTAACACCTGCATTTTGTAGTATAATCTCAAATGGTCTTTTTATAGCACAATATAAGACTTCTTCTCCTACACTCTTTGGTGTTAATTTTTGAGATGCATTTAGTAAAGCTATACCACCTCCTGATACTATGCCTTCTTTTATAGCGGCTTTTGTAGCGCAAATAGCATCTTCAACTCTATCTCTTTTTTCTTTCAACTCAACCTCTGAATTTGCACCAACTTTTACAACAGCTACTTTACCTTTAAGCTTTGATATTCTTTTTTCTATCCTGCTTTTTATGTTGTTGTTGTTAGATGATTCTTTTAGTTGTTTATATAACATTTCTAAAGTTTCTTCAACATTAGTTTTGTTTGATAAATCAACTTTTAATATTGTCTCTTGTTGGTTAGTTATAGATTTTAAACATTCTCCTAAATGTTCCGGTTGTATCAAATCCATATCATCTCCAAGATCTTCATTGATCAACGTTGCTCCAGTCACCGCACATAAGTCATTTAAGGTATCTTTTTTACTTATGCCATATATTGGTGCGTCTATAATATTTACCTTAATATTACCTTTTACTTTATTCATCGCTAACGCGTTTACAACCTGAGGTTCTACATCGGCAATTATAAGTAAACTTCTATTAGTTTTTATAACATGTTCTAGTACGCCTTGTATTTTTCTAATGTTTTGTATTTTAGATTCTACAATAAGTACTAGCGGCTTTTCAAGTTCTGCTGAACCTTTTTCCGTATTTGTTATAAAATGATTATTTTTAAGTGGTTGTTCGTATTGAACTCCTTCAACTAATTCTACAAGTGTATGTGGTTCACTATTAGTTTCCATTATCACAACACCTGTTTCATCTACTAACCTAAATGCTTCTCCTATTATCTTACCTAAATCTTTGTCGTTGTTAGCTGATATAGTCGCAACCTGATCAATCTTTTTACCACTAATCTTTTTTCTTTTCTTTTGAAGATATTTGACAACGTTATCCACAGCAGTATTAATTCCATCTTTTATATTTCTTAAATCTTCTAACTCACTATGTTTTTGATATTCATCTAATATCGCTTGTGCTAATACTGTAGCTGTTGTCGTACCATCACCTGCATCTTTAACAGTTCTTTGAGCAGCTTCTTTTATAAGTGTTGCTCCAATATTTTCTAATGGTTCTCTTAATGTTATCGAGTTAGCAACTGTAACTCCGTCTTTGGTTATCACTGGTTTACCCGAACCATCTTCAAGTATAACACATTTTCCGCTGGCACCTAACGTAGAGCTAACTGCGTTAGTTAATTTATCTACACCAGCTAGAACTCGGCTTCTAGCATTATCGCCAAAAGCCAAGTCTTTAACTAGCTTTAGTTCTTCCATATTAAATTAAATTAAATTAAATTGTTGTTTAGTTATTCAAATGTTTTTACAACTTTTGGTCCATTGGCAAAATCAAGCTTTTTGTTATAGTGTTCTATTGAACCGTCTATAGCAGCTTCAGCGCCGTCCATGGTTTCTCTCCTTGTAACATCGATCCAGTTATCTTCTAGATCTTTGTACTCGGTTTGATAGTATCCATTTGGTAGTTGTACAATTCTCCAATTGCTCTTAGTTGCAATATGCTTCCAAGATTCAATGGTCTTTTCATTTGGTTGTGGTGCATTACTCCACGATTTATGCGCGTAATAAAACGTCATGGTTTATGTTTTATAGGTTATTAATTATACTATCACTTATGATAGTTGGTTTTCTACATTGGTTGTAGAATTTTTTATGGCATTATACACAATAAGTTATGTCCAGTTCCATTACTAGCTGCTGCAGCGTCTAAGACATATACATCACCTGGATTTAATCCAACTGGTGGCGCACCTCCAGCAGTTACAAATAAACCTCCATTAGGTTGTACTCCGTTTATGTTTGCAACATTTATATTAATAGTATTTGGATTAGCAGCTACAGCTCCTTTACCTAATGCTATTGATCCTTGAGCTTGAACTATACTGTCTTGACCTAGTGCTGTTCCACCATTAGCAATTACATCTGCATTTTGTCCTATTGCAGTACCATTAGTTAGTGTAGTTGTTGAGGTTCCAGATTGATGCCCAACAAATGTGTTGTTATTACCAGTAATTATAGCTTGACCAGCTCCTACACCTATTGATGTATTCTCACCACCTGAAGCTACATTAAATAATGAGAAAGCTCCAACAGCGGTGTTGTTATCAGCGGTTCCAGTAGAAACACCAGCTAAGTTTATTAATGATTGGTAACCTACAGCAGTATTATAATCTGCTATATTAGTTGGTCCACCTTGTAAAGCTTGATGACCAATAGCAACGTTACCAGTTACCTGAGAAAAGAAATTTTGATTAGAGTTTAATGTGTCATTACCTAAAGCTACGTTGTAACTACCGCCAGCTGCTAAACCTGTACCAAAACTACCTTGCATAGATCTAATACCAACAGCTACGTTGCTTTGAGCTGTACCACCGTTTATCATTGCTTGCTCAAGTGATTGAGCACCTATTTGCAAGTTATCAGCGCCAGCTGCAGTGCTGTTTCTAACTTCACATCTAAAGTTATCTTTTGATCTTAAGAATACATCTGTTGAACCTGTAGTGTCTCCAATTTGTATTGTATTATTAGCTACATCAACTTCAAGTTTACCTATAGTAGATATAGGTAAATTACTAGCGTTAGTAGTAAATAAAGCATTAGCATCATTATTTGGTAAAGCATTAGTTCTACCAATAGCTACTACTTGTACATCAAAACTAGCGCCACCACCGTTTACTCTAGTTATTATACCTACATTTTGTATTCCTGTTGAGGCGCCTGTTGGTCTATCTACAGTCATTTTACCAGCGTCAACTCCACCAGCCATATAAACTATTTGACCTTCTACTGGCGTTGCGCCTACAAACTGAGCACCATCTATATTAGGTATTAAACCTATTTTATTTATTTTTCCTTCAGCATTGTTAGCTATTGAAACATCACAAACTATACCTATAGCAGGCAATAAAGTTGTGTTATCAGCTAATATTACATCAGGTTGTGGTTGATTTGGCGCTGCCGGGTCTATAGATACGACGTCTCCATAATTTAACGTGGCACCACTTTTATTAGTAACAGTTTGAACAACGCTTGATGGAGCAAGATCACTTTGATCTGACCATTTAGGTGGCGCACCTGCTCCTGCAGAAAGCATAACTTGACCTACTGTACCTGGATCACCTGCTGTACCAGCTGTTAGTACACTACCATTGATATCATTAAAAGTAGCTGCAGTACCACCTAATCTTATTTCATTATAGAAAGAGTGTGGACTAACAGAGTTTATTCCAGGAGTATTAACACCTGATCCTCCGTGAGTATAAAATCTACTTGAACCAGTTGTAGTTTTTACTTGAAAAATATTTTCAGCTTGAGACATTATAGAATCAGGTCTAGTATTTGATATAGTACCACCAATATTAATAACACTACCCGTAGCTCCTCTACCATGTATGAAAACATCTTTACCTTCTAAAGTTGTACTTCCACCTGCAGCATCAACTAAAAGATAATCTTTTGTTCCAATAGAAAATGTTGCATTACCAGTAGAGGTTATATCTATAATGCCTCCCATGTTAGCAATTAGATCTGCTGTACCTGAACCTGAAAGTGTTATGTTACCACCAGCACCAGTGCCTAATTCTATGTTTTGTCCTGCTGAAGGTCTAACTTGAACACCGAATGCTGATGTCGATGTGATAGCACCTCCTGAAAATATAATATCAGAAGTATTTTGTGACATGCTTAAGCTTCCAGCAATAGAACCATTACTAGCTACTTCAAGGTTTCCTGACATATTTAAGTCTCCAGAATCTGAACCAGCGTTTCCAGCTATTTCTAAGTTACCTATTAGGTATGCTGTTTTATTACCACCACTACCTGCTAACCCATTTAAATCAATCTCAAATCTTCTAGGTGTTGTTCCAATAACATTACTTTGATTAAGGGTCATGTTACCTGACCATGTATCACCTGTGCTACCTGTAGCTGTTGATCCAGTTTGTAATACTTCTTGTAGTGTAACTTCACCGTCTACGAAGTTAGCAATATCTTGCGCTGTTACTTGTTTTGTTTTATTATTGTCTGAAGCGTCACTTATGACAAATAAGTCACCAGACGCTACAGAACCCTTACTTGGATATGAATATATTATTGCCATAATTTTTTTATTTTAAGATTCAGTTGCGAATCCCCAGTCTATAGTTATAACTAGATCATCTAATTTTCTACCTGGATTGCTAATACTTGCATGTGTTATTTTATAACCCACTTTATCTAGCATCAATATTTGAGTACCTGATACTTCACTTTCCAATAGGTCGATGCTTGTTTCACCTGCATAACACGCTTTTTTAATTTTTTCTACAATAGCTTTAGTACTATATATAGACTCACTAGCTAAATCAAAAGCTTGTGAAGCTGTAAAAAGAAAATCAGATCCATCTAAAGCGCTTTGTATTCTTTCTAATTTACTTTCAGCAGCAGGTGTAAACTCTAATTCAGCTTTTATATCTTTTATAAATATACTAGAGTCACTCTTCATTTCATTAAGCTTGTCACCGACAGTATCGTTTTTGTCTTCTAAAAGAACTTTTATTCTTTCTTTATTTTTTGTAGTTTCTTTAACGTGCTCTTTTCTAGTTTTAACTTCTTCTTCAAACCGCTTTAATAAATCAGATGATTTAGCTTCTTCTACATATTCACTTATAGGTTTTAATGTGTAATTATAAACGTCTCTAGCTAATACTGCTTCATTAGCTGCTTTAGCGAATCCGTCATTTGCAGTATTAAACTCTGTCATGTGATCAGTTAAAAAATCAGTTATTTCTTTAATATTGTCAGATGCTGTGTTAGCGTTTTGGTAATCTGTTTCAGCTGTTGTTAGGTTAGCTCTTAGCGTTGTTAATGTAGCTTCATCTGCTCCTTCTTCTTCAGCTTTTTCTAATTCTGATTTAGCTAAAGTTAATGCGTTTTTAGCAGTGTCTACTGCTTTTTCAGCTTTTGATTTTTCCTCTGTAATTACATCTTCTACTTTTGTTTGCTTTGCAGCTTTTTTAGTATTAGCTTCAGTTGTTTCACCTTTAAGCAAAGCGTCACGTTCTGCTCTAAGAGTTGTGTGTTTAGAAGCTAAATCACTATTATTATAATCTTCTAATCGCTTTTTTGCACCTTCTTCATCTAAATCAAGTGGTGGAGTTGACTCAAATACGTACTCATACCCCCAAGCTTCCTTGTATTCTTCAGTACTAAATTCAGCTTGTAAAGCAGTTGTACCTGCGTTTTTAGCTGCTTGGTTATAATCTCTTACATATGCTTCAAATAAAGAAATTTGAGTTTTACCATCGTCTTTAAACTTAGTTAATATAGTTTCAAACTCTAGTTCTTTATCTTTTACTTCTGATTTTGCGGTGTTATATTCGTCATTAGCCTTTCCATAAGCGCTTTCCTGCGCTCTCAACGTTGTTTCTGCATCATCGATGCGGGTTTGCAATAGTTTTACGGATGATTCTGTTAATAATGCCATTTTTTTATGTTTTGCTAGTTATTTTTTTCTTTTATATTTTCTTTTACCTTCTTTTTTTGTACCTTGACCGTCATTACCCCTGTTTTTCTTAACAGACTCAAATCTTCGGTCTTTGTGATCGTAATCTTTTCCTTTTATCTTGCTTTTATCCTTAACTGCTCTACGTCTTCTTTGATTCTCTGCTTTTATTCTCCTACGTTTAGGCGTTTTAGCAGCGGCAAGATCTCTTTTTTTCTTTGCTGCCTTAGCTTTAGCTGATAATTTGTATGCCATTAATCTGGAATATTTCCTTTTCTAGCGTCTACTACCCTTTTAACTATAAGTGGAAGACTCATACCTAAACCTAGCACACCTGCTTCAGCTTTACCACTCAAACCTTTTTTACCTGCCTTGTCTTTAGCGTTGGATGGAGTGCCTTTTTTCTTTTTTCTTCGGGTTAATTCCATCTGTAATGGATTTATTAAGCCTTTATCTGCCATTTTAGCATAAGGATTCATATTACCAGTTCCACCTCTTAATTCAAAAACACTTCTCTCTTTCATTGTAGGTTTAATTGGCTTAGATGTAGCTCCTCTTTTAGTTTTACGTCCCATAATTTTAATTTTTTAGTCTTATTATAGCATATTACACGTAAATCACTCTTTTTACCTACCTACACTGTGACAATTGCCCCTACTAATACTACTCTATATGGCTAATGTCACACTATTTGTTAGATATATAGAAGTATTGTGTTATACCGCTAACTGACTGATTATCAATAATTTACAAAATGGTTTTCCAAAACGGTCCCCCATACCCTTTTTTTATTTTTTTCAAAATATTTTTACGTTTTTCCAAAACATACAAAGTAACTACGATCTTATTTAGATAATATATACAAATAATTAAAACTTAAATATGCAAAACTTAATTAATCAAATATTAAATCACCCAAATTTATTTCATAAATCAACTACAATAACTAAACATCATTTAAATAATAACTATTTAAAAAAGCATTTGCAAAATATTAATAATGTTGAAAACTTACAACAAATATTAACTATGCTTAACAACATAAAATAATACAAACTAAATACGTCTATCAATAGATAATATATATAAATAAATGTTAAACTAATAAAATAAATAATATGTCAAATAATAACTTAACTACTAAAAGATTTGTAATCAGAAAATCATTAATCGGTGAAAATACAATTATAACTTTCACTAACAAAAAAGATCAAACATTCACTTATGATCACGACGAAATATACTCACTATTTCAAGAAAAGTTCGAAAGTATGCCATGTTTTCAAGAGTATGGAAGTTACACTAACTCAAATACAGTACCAAAATTCTGTAGAGAATTATCAAAAGTATCTTAATTGATACAAAGTAACATGTGACAGTAGCCTCTACTAAGGATATCTTATAGCCTATTGTCACACTGTTCTTCTTTCTTACATACAAAGAGAAAGAGAATAATACCTACTAACTAAATTTAATTAATAAACTAATATACACCTTTAAAAATTCAACTATGAATAAATATACTAAAAATATAATATTTTTCAACTTAGAAAAAATAATTGCTCTAACTACTGTTATAACTATTGTTATACTAACTATATCGTTACTAAGTTCATGTACTTCAACAAGTCATGTATATGATACTAAGTTAACTCCACATTCAACTTACGAGTGTCCAACTTTTAAAAATTCAAGAATATGAAAGATGAAACTGGTTTTGAAGTGATCTTATATTTTATAATATGTATTTGTGTAAGTATTGCAGTAATATATTGTACAAACTAAATACGATCGCTCGTAGATAATATAATAAACAAATGACGTAGTTGATAGTCATACTTTAGCGTCACTAAATAAAACGAACATATGACTTGGCACAAAAAACTAAAAATATGTATATAAACTTTGACAATTATACTATTGAAGAAATCCACGATATGATAAGTGATGGTGTTATCACAAATCAAGAAGTTATTGACTTTTACAATAATGAGTGGTGGGACGAAAAGCATTAAAACAAAACTATGAAAGTATATTTAAGAAATATCAAGTATGCATGGAAAATCTACAAAGATGGTAGATGGGCAAATAATAAGTCGATCTATGTATGGATTTTATGGTATACTTTAAGGTACATTAAATACAAGTTAAAACTATGAATGAATATATATACGAGTTTGAAATCTACACAGAAGTAGATCGTGAGCCATGGTATGTGACTCACAACTCAAGTAAGTTCGATGAAGAACTAGAAGAATTTATTAACGACTATGGATACTCTAAAGATGAAGTAATCTACAAAGTATTCAACTTAAAAACTGAGCAATATGTATAATCCTAACAATCCAAGTACTTGGTCGTGGGCAAAAGCTTTCGCCGAAGTAGAAAAAACAATAAGACAAGCTGAATATGAGCAGCAAGTAATGAATCACATAGATGACTATTCAGGTAATCCAAAGTGGGTATTATTCACTGAAGAACAATGCGATGATCACTATGAAATATTATGGCAAATACTATGACTGAAGAAGAAGTAATAGATAAGATCTGTGACCGTATTGTCACCGTACTTTACAACGAATTAGATTATTATATGTTTGAAGAATTAGGTTTCACTGAAACTGATGACGAGTATGTCGAAAAGGCAGATGAGTATATAGTGAAGATTATAAAAAACCTAAATAAGTGAATATAGTTTAATAAATGTAATAATAATAGTATGTACTACGACGACTTTAACCCAGAATTATTAGAACAAGGCACATCAATAGATCCTTATATAATAGGATTTGGCCTAGGTATGCTAGTCATACTATTATTTAACAAATACATTTTCACAAATGAAAGTGATAACGACTCATCCTCATAAACATATCAAGTTAACTCAGATAATAGAATACACTCAAAATGAAAAAACCTTCTTCATTGATGAGTGTGAGGGTCGAGAAGTGTGGAATACAGTAGAAGGAAAATACCAACGAACAATCGAGATAAAAGATTATGAAGAAAATATTGCAACAAAGTGTAAAACCATTAAGTCAGGTGACAATGATCTCGCTCTTTCAAATATACCAAAGAGACGGTGAAGACGGATTCCGCGCAGAGCATTTGATAAGATATCCTGACGAAGAAGATTATAGACCACACTGTGAAGTATATCGTAGCGATATCAATGAAGCAAGAGAGTGGATTAATGAACAAATGAAAGATGAAAACTTAGAAAATACGTATGAGCGTATACAATTAGCAAATAAAGCTATGGCTGAGTTTTATTCAAGAGAAAACCGATCAAACTATTTATACAATGAATGAAGAAGTATGGAGAAGTATTGAAAAAGTTAGATGGTTACAAACCAGAGAACTAGCTAATAAATACCCAAATGATGCAGATTTAGGTGCTGCAGTAAGAGATTTAATAAGAAAAACACCTGAGACTATTTAATTTATACAAACTAAATACGATCACTAAAAGATAATAACAATATGAAAACAATAAAATTTTATCCAAGCAATAGATCACTAATAAGATTAGATGGTAAAATGCTAAAAGGTTACAAGTTGAACGATGTACCATACGAAAGAAATAGTTGGTTCAATTATAAAGGTTTAACATTTGTAATCGACTAGATCACCGACGGGTGATCGTGGACAGCGAGGTCAGGTCCACTAGGAAGACTGTTCTAGACATGAGAGGTTCGAATCCTCTCTCTCGCTCTATGAAAAAAATAAAAGTAACTATGCAAGAGATATACGACGCTATGAAGCCCTCTGTGCATAAGAATAAAAAGAAATATACACGTAAAACTAAACATAAGAAAGATGGGAAAGAAATGGGCGATATTTGATTTAGATAATACGATTGCTAAAATAGACAAAAGACTAGCTAAAGCAACTGTAAACGGCAAGTTAGACTATAAACTATTACATCAAGAGTATCTTATTATGCAAGATACACCAATGTATAATACCATAGATCTTATGGATAGTCTTGCTACGTTAAATGTAGGTATTTTTATACTAACTGCAAGGTTCTCATATACGAGAGGCGCTACAGAAGAATGGCTTAACTATTACAAAATTCCTTACGATAAACTAGTAATGAAAAGTAATAAAGATATTTATATGAAGTCTGATAAGTGGAAAGAAAGAGAACTACATAAGTTCAATAACTTCAACAACATTATATTATCTTGTGATGACTATATAAAAAATCAAGCTATGTTTGAAAGTTATGACATACCTTGTTTAGATCCTATTATTACAAACTAAATACGATTGCTTTAAGATAATATATATATGAAATGCACACATCACATACCAAAAGCAAGACTAGCACTAGGTTACGACACCTGTGTTCAATGCTCAACAGAGCAAAAGCTTGGCTGCATCGATACTATTAACCACAAAACAGGCAATAGTATACAAGTTATGTCACGTGAAGACGCTGACAAAGCAAGTAAGTTGCTTCAACGTGCAGGTTATTCTACGCTTCGCGCGTTATCAGGTAAATCTGTTATGCCAAAACGTAAAATACTTCACGGTTGTAGACTAACTGACGTCGGCAGTGACGAGCTATATCAACAAGTCGGCAAGCAGTATATGGATTATCTTGACGTAGACGAAGACATTGCACAGCGCTATCTCGATCGAGCGCTCAACAATTTTGAAATATCTCAGTTGCAGTACAACAAGATCAAGCAAATTTGTTACAGACTAAATACGATCACTATTAGATAATATATATAAATAAATATATGTCAGTAAAACAACTAGAAATTACCAAACAATTACAAAACTTGTATTCTTGGACACAATTCTATCAAGAAGTTGGTAATAAAGAACAAATAAGAAAGTGTCAAACTGAGATCGCCCAGTTGAAAAAGGCGTACAACCAAACAAAAACCAAGAAAAATGGGTAATATGAGCTATTGCAGATTTGAAAATACTCTGCGAGATTTACAAGATTGTGTAAACGCTATTGAAAATGGCGATTACAATGAAGACGGAATACAAGGATATGAACTTGACGCTGTTCAAGAACTACTAGAAACTTGTCGTGATTTCCTTGATTTAGAAGATACAATTGATAATATAATAGAAAGCGATGAAGACTAGAACAATGAACGAGCTGAGACAAGAGAAAAACTATGGTTACAAAGCACCATTAACTCATAATCAAAAGTCAGCAGAAGCAAGAGTAAAAGGCTATACAGAGATCGATATAGATACTACTAAAGAGCTGATAGTCAAACACTTATCAAATGAAATGTATGATACTATATTTCAAGCAGTGAATGATGAAATGGCAAAATACGAAGTGTTTCAAGAAGAAACTTACTTTACTCCACAAGGCATAGAAGAATTTAATGAAGCGTGGTATGAGTTTTATCATGATCACTTTGGAGATATAATGAATTCTATAAAAGAAAGTTGGTTTTAACATGAAAACAATGATTATAACTGCCAAGTATTCTGGCCCATCTTCAGCCCTTCGCTCACAACTTAACAAATATGAGATCTATAAAAACGGGCAATCAACTGGCTTATTCTATGGCGCTGATACTGAAGAAGAGGCTATTGAGATGTATTCTCATTACAAACTAAATACGATTACTCATGGATAATAATAATATGAATAAATTTAACGGACACGAAGCATACATCATCAGCACAGCTGTTGACGATTATGTAAAAAAAATGAATAAAGCTATCAAACAAGCAGAAGCTGAAGGTAAAAGACCTATATTTACTGTAGACTATTTTCCTCAGTTAGCTAAAGATATAAATTCAAAACTAAACCTTAATACCATCAAAGACTATGGCGATATGGAATGAAATACAAGAGCAGTTGAAAGAGTTGCAACAGCTACTTGATGAAAGAAAACAACTCGATGAAATATATAACCAAATAAAAACCGAAAATGACAGAATCACAGATTTTAGCTAACTTATATGCACTAGGTGCTAAAGATGTAACAAGCAAGGCTCAAGAAAGAAACGGCACAACTTGCTTTACATTACCAACAGGTGACTGTATATCAGAGCATAAAACAGGATATATCAGAAGAAACCTATTAAACCCAAGAGGCAAGATCCATACTTGTTATCAACTAAATCCAACATATAAATCTCCTTACAAAGTAATAGCACAGGATGGTACATCGTATGAGTGGACACATAATAAGCGTATGTTGATAATGAATAGAACTGAAAGACTAAAAAGATTATTGTTATACTCTATAAAGCAAATAAATGGATCAAGAGGATAAGCAATTCTGGTTTATACTGTCTATCGTACTATGTGGTATGATAGCAGTATTTACCTTAGTAATAAATTACGTAAACCAATTAAACCAATAATATGTTAGAAGAAGCAAGACTAATAGAATTAGTAAAACAGCACTTAGGTCTAAATATATCTCAAGATCTAAGTGACTGGTCGAATGTAGACTGCAGAGTTTATAATGAACAAACAGCAGATGGTTACGACTTATGGGTTGTAACTAACCAACAAAACCATCCAATCATATGTGAAGATGTATATTACTACGATCATGATGTGGCAGATGCAGTGAGAGAACAAATAAGATATGGTGATACAACTTTTTATATCGATGAATGTGTATATGAAGACTGCTACATAGATGACATGCTCATTAATATGTTTGCAGACTATGCAGAAGATATTATATCAGAAGCAGAATCAGGTGAAACTGAAACGAACATCACAGCAAAAGAATTACAAATATTAAAAGAAGAATATGATCTCGAAGAAGAAGGAACAGAAGTTGCCTAAATGGTTTAAAGGTATGATATACAAGGAAGGTGAAACAGTTACAAATCCTTTCTCAGGTGAATCTTATGAACTAACAGGTGTTGAACTATCATTGTATGACTTTATTATAGGTTGCCAAATGATGTTTGACACTCAACCATCTCTTATGAATAATAAGAGAATAACAGAGTTTCAGAAAGCATTAACATGGTTTAGGGTGAATAACCCAGAAGCGTATTATGTCTTGCTAGACTAAATAACCACGAATAGCAAAGGTATCACACCGCGGCGCAAGCTCGTACTCAAAAGGTACGGGCTTTTCGTGGTATGAAAAAAATTATAAGTAATATAAATAATAGTTTAGTTCATGTAGCTCCATCAAATATAAAAGGAGTAGGTTTATTTGCAAGTACAAATATAGATAAAAATAAAATAATACTTGTTATAAATAATTCTAATTATAAATGGATAAAGTTTAAAGATTTAATAAACAATGGAGTTAACGAAGATAACTTAAAAATAATAAAAAGGTTTTATTATTATAATGAGGAAAAAATATTTATAGATCCAAACATAAGACAAAGTTTTGTTTGGTACATAAATCACTCTGAAAATCCAAATATATTTTTTGATAAAGGTTATTATGTAACTAAAAATAAAATATTAAAAGGCACTGAAATTTTATTAGACTATACCCATAAAGGTTATCACCCTGAAATGAGAGACTTTAATAATGAATAATATCCAATACAAACTAAATACGATTACTAATGGATAATAATATAAAAATGACAAACGAAGAACTAGAAATATTAGCAGAATTGTTGTTCGATAAGTTAATGGAACGACAAGAAGAATATGACAGAGAGTTTGAAGAGAACGTACAAGATATGTTCAAAGCAGGTTTTACTGCAGAGATCAAACTAACTGAAGAAGAATTAATGATCGGTGAACTAGCAAGACTACAGACATTGATGATGCTATATGAAAACAAAGAAGAATATGAGAAGGCAGCAGTGCTTCTTAAAAAAGTTAATGACATTAAAAAGAGATTACGATAATGGAAATAAAACCAATGTTAGCCCACAAATATAATCCTGATAAGTTTCAGTATCCAGGTTATATCCAACCAAAACTTGACGGCGTTCGCTGTGTCTTCACAAAAGATGGTGCATTCAGTAGAACAGGTAAGCAATTTATGAATGTATCTCATCTAGAATATGATTTACACCCGATTTTTGCTAGATATCCTGATCTAATGCTTGACGGTGAACTATACAATCACGATCTAAAAGATGACTTTGAAAAGATTATTTCATTAGTCAGAAAAACAAAGCCAACTGATGAACATAGAGGTGAAGCAGCTGACTTAGTACAGTATCATATTTACGATATATACAATGACAGTAATAAAGGAATGTGGTTTAGCACTTACACTAAAAGACTAAATATGATTAAAAGTCTTGAATCTAGTTTATCTTTTAAACAAAGTAAATCACTGTATGTTATTGATACTGATGCAGTTATAGATGAAGATACAGCAAGAGAGTTTCATCGAGATTATCTAGCTAAAGGCTACGAAGGCTCTATCTTACGTGATCCTACAGCTCATTACAAGAATACAAGATCGTATGGCCTTATGAAGTTTAAAGACTTTGATGATGCCGAAGCTACGATCATTGGCTATGAAATGGGTCAAGGTAAAAGATACGGTACGCTCGGTAAGTTTATCATGCAAGATGATGAAGGTGTACAGTTCGGCTGCCCACCAGGTAAAGGCTACGACTACAATGCACTAGCAGATATGGCTAATAATATTACTAAGTATATCGGTGAACGTGCTACCTTTACATATTTCCAACGAACTAAAGCAGGTTCGTACAGACATCCACTATTTAAATGCATACGCAACTATGAATGAATGTGAATTTTGTGGTAATGATATGACAGAAGAAGAATACAACTTCTGTGACATCTGCCCTGACTGTAGAGATGAATGGTTATGAATATATTTTATTTACATAGAGACCCTAAAAAAGCTGCTAGATACCAATACAACAAACATGTTGTTAAGATGATCTTAGAATCAGCTCAAATGCTTTGTACAGCGCATCATCATTATGATGAAGATACAGATGTGCCATATAAAAAAGCACATTACAATCATCCATCAACTAAATGGGTTAGACAGAGTGACGAGCATTATGATTGGTTATATAATCACATGCTGGAACTAGGTAATGAATATACAAAGCGTTACGGTAAAGAACATTTATCTATAACTAAGTGTAAGTGGATATTGTGGGAAAGACCATACGGTATACCTAGTAACGGGTTTACACAACCTCCTCAGGCTATGCCTGATGAATACAAAGATCCATGTAGTGTCCAAGCATATTGGAACTATTACATAGGTGACAAGTTTAACATAGCTCACAAAGATGAAACGATTTACAAAACTAGGCCGTTGTGTGCGGCATCGTAAGAGGATCGAAGATAGAGTGTTAGAATTACGAAACAAAATATTCCAAGATGCTATGCATCGTGGTATTATAAATACAACAACAAAAGCATTACTGCTTAAATATAATAACTATTTAATTAAATTAAATGAGTAACGACGATTTTGTATTATATTATAGCCAAAAATGGCTAGATGAAGTTATAAATAGCAATGGCTGTAAAAATGAGCATGAGCTATATATAAAGACATTGTATGACAATAGCCCTAAAGATAACCTTAATAATGGCTAATGTCACAAAGATCTATGAAATATCTTAATGACAATCGCATCATATACCGTAAATATCCAACTGACAAACCTACTGCAGAGTATGACTGGGGTTGGTATTACGAGGACGGTACCTATGGGTACTATAGTCTATTTCATAGCAAATCACTTATAACTAGTTACAAATCATTGAAATGGCATTTACTTACTTTATGGTATTTAAATCCTAAACTAACGTTTGAAAAGTTCAATGAGTTAGCTGATGTTATAACACATAAACCAAATGGCTTTATTACATTTGAAATACCTGAAAAACGTTTACGAGCTATGACAGCTAGTATATTACTTGAAGATCTTGAAAGAGCTCCACGTAATAGACTACGTAAAATAGTTTTTAAAGATGGTACAGGACTTGAGACATCGGAAAAACTAAGCATAGTTGGTAGCATAATAGGTAGAGGCCGAGCTATTACACAAGAAGATATATACGATGCTATGTTACACATACATGATAACGGCGAAAGTATAACAATATCTAAAATAGCTAAAGCTTTAAAATGTACACCACGAACAATACACCGGCACATGGGTGCAGAATTAAAACAAGAGAAAGACAAACTTAATATTGACAATGAAAAAATATAATGTAAAAAATTATATTAGGTATAAAGAGGATGTCAAAGAAGCAATTGCAAATATACCAATAAGAGATTTTATTGAGTATACAGACAAAGAACTTAAAGTTATATTCTTACCACTAGTTGAGAATATAGGTCGTAAGTTTGCTACGTCTCAAGAAGCTTCAGGTGTTATGTCTATTATGGATATAATACAAGAAGGTAGTTTACAACTTTGTAAAGCTGTAGATAAAATAGATAGAGACAAGCTAATTGAATCTGATGATATAGAGAAAACATTAAAGTCTTTTCTAGCTAAACGTATTCGTGGCGGTATAAGACGTGAGATAGATCGTAACCGCGGTACGATGCGTATACCTGAACATAAGTTAAATGAAATGCGTAGTACTAAAGATGAAAAGATGGTACGTATGTTCTTTAACTCTATATTTTTATCTTACGATGCTAAGCAGGAAGATGAAGATATGATATACCAAATACCAGATAAAGCAGATCCATACAATGAAACATTGCTTAACGCTTACTTAATGAGTTTATTAAATAAACATTTAACAACAAGCGAAGTATATGTATTAAATAAAAGTTATGGACTCACTGGTGAAAAGCTACCGGCAAAACAAATTGCAGAGCAATTAGGTATTGAAGGTGTGTCTGCATATGTTAGGATATCAGAGCTTAAAAAGCAAGCTGTTGAGAAACTAATTGATAATGTAGATCACTCGCAAGTGCTTGATTATCTGTAAATTAAACCACAAACCTGTAATTATATATATATGACGTTAACCAAAAAATTAACCAAAATTCAAACAGAGTTTAAGTCGAAGAAAAGTAGATACAACTCATTTGGCAAGTATTATTTCCGATCTGCCGAAGACATCCTAGAAGCTACAAAACCCTTTTTAAAGGAGCTAAACGTTACAGTTACTGTTAACGAGGATTTAATTAGTTTTGATCCACCAGTTATGCAGGTCACTGCATCTATATCTGATGGCAATGAAACAATTGAATCTAAAGCTGTAGTTGGTGTCGACCTTGATCAGAAAGGTATGCAAATGCCACAACGCTATGGTGCTGCAAGTTCTTACGGTAAGAAGTATGCACTAGGTAATCTGTTCTTAATTGATGATACACAAGATGCAGATGCCACTAATAATCACGGTAGAGCTAAAGCTAAGACTACGATAACAAATGCAGACTTTGCTAAAGCTAAAAAATACGTTAAGTCAGGCGGTAAGGTTGATGCTATAAAATCTAAATATAGTTTAACTGAGGCGCAAGAGCACGAACTACAATCATTATGACAACAGGTCAAATAATAGATAAATTAAGAGACGATGAACATTACTATGGCGAGTTTGGCTCTCAATTTCTCAGCAACAGTAATATCAAAACATTACTCAAGAATCCGCTGGGACTTAGAGAACCAAGCAAGACAACAGTACCCTTCTTAGTAGGCGGCTACTTTCACACTGCTATACTTGAACCAGACAAGATTAAAAACTTTAAGGTTGTACAAGCTAGCACTAGAAATACTAAAGCTTACAAAGAAATATCTAACGGTGAATTATGTTTGTTAGAGCATGAGGTTGATATGATTGAGACTATGGTAGATAAGGTTATGCAGAACAATGTATGCAGAGATCTTATACATGGTGACAACATAGATCATGAAGAACCAAGCATAACAGAGCTATGTGGATTACAATGGAAAGGTAAAGCTGACGTAGTTAATCATAATGAAAAGCTTATAATAGATTTAAAGACAACTAATGATTTAGATGGATTTAGATGGAACTCTAAGAAATATAATTATGATAGTCAAGCTTACATATACAAAGAGTTATTCGGTTATGAATTTGTATTTATAGCTATAGATAAAAATGACGGACGTATAGGTTTGTTTGACTGTTCATCAGACTTTTATTTATCTGGAAAAAACAAAGTTGAAAAAGCAGCAGAAGCTTACGACTTATTTTACAACACAGAGGAATTTGATCCTCAACAATACTTTATAAACCAAACATTATAATATGGCAGGAATAGTTCAAGCTAGCATTAATTTAAATGCTATTGATAAATCAAAAATCATTGAAGGTAAAAAAGGTAAATACTTACCTATAACAATTACAGTTAATGACGAAGTAGATCAGTTCGGAAATCACGGACCTGTTTGTATACAACAAACTAAGGAAGAAAGAGAAGCTAAAGTTCCAAAGACTTACTTAGGCAATGTTAAAGTTGTATGGACAAACGGCACATTCCCTGATAGAGTAACTGATGGACAGCCACAGGCAAAACCACAACCAGCAAAAGTAGAAGAAGATCTACCATTTTAATTAAATAAAATAAATGCAAGTCGAAGAAATAGAAATAAATGGTTTTCAAATAGACCAATTTAATCAGCACGGCTTAGACGTAGGTAAATCGCAGGGGACTTGTCCCCTGTGTTCTTCTTCTAGGAAACCTGAGAATAAGAAAGCTAAATGTGCTTCTTATGATTGGGAACGTGGTCTTGGTACTTGTCATAACTGTGATAACTCATTTCAATTACACACATACAAACGTAAAGGAAGAGCAGAGAGAGATTATATAAAGCCTGAGATACAGAAAGTTAAGGCAGTAGTTGATAAGACGTTAGAATGGTTTAATACACGTGGTATATCTAAAGATACATTAGATGAATTAAAAGTATCTACTGGTAAAGAGTATATGCCACAAACCGGCAAGCCCGAGAATACTATTCAGTTTAATTATTATGTTGGCGGTGAGCTAACTAATATTAAATATCGTGATGCACGTAAGAACTTTAAGTTATATAAAGGCGCTGAAAAAGTATTTTACAATATAGATAGTATTGTAGGTCATAAAGACTGTATCATTGTTGAAGGCGAGATGGATGTATTAGCTTTGCATGAAGCTGGTATATCAAATGTTATCTCAGTTCCAAACGGTGCTACGTTAAACACGAACAACCTAGATTACTTAGATAATTGTATTGATTACTTTGAAGATAAAGAAAAGATAATCATTGCAGTAGATTCAGATGCTGCAGGTCAAGCATTACAAGCAGAGCTTATACGTCGTCTTGGCGCTGAGGTTTGTTATTTAGCTACGTTTGATGATTGCAAAGATGCTAACGAGTATTTATTAAAGTACTCAGCTAAGGAGCTATTGTCACGTATAACAAATGCAAGTCCAGTACCTCTTGAAAATGTTACAACGTTTAGAGACATTGAAGATGAGGTTACAGACTTCGTGCGCAATGGTTTTAAAAAAGGTTTTCAAATAGGTTTATCCAACTTTGATAACATATTCTCTACATACACAGGACAATTTATAACAGTAACTGGTATACCTAGCTCAGGTAAGTCAGACTTTGTAGATCAAATGATTGTAGGTTATAATAAAGAGTATGGTTGGAAGACTGCATTTGCTTCACCTGAAAATGCACCTACATATTTACATGCACATAAGTTAATGCGTAAATGTTGGGGTGATATGCCTAACAAAGGCGATATCGGTGGTGACAAATGGAATCAAGTTGCAGATCACGTTAATAATAACTTTTTCTTTATTGATATGGAACGTTACACACTTGAGTCTGTACTACGTAAAGGTGCAGAGCTTGTAAAGCGTAAAGGTATTAAATGCCTTGTTATAGATCCATTTAATAAAGTTAGAGACGTTGATTGTACAACTGAAGATGTAAACCGATATACAATGGAATACTTAACTAAGATAGAAACATTTGCAAAAAAGTATGATGTCTTAGTTATGATCGTAGCACATCCTACTAAGATGTATAAAAACAGTGAAGGCCAAATTGAAGAGCCAACAATGTATAACATTAAAGGTGGCGGTGAATGGTACGATGCTAGTTATCATGGCTTATTAGTACACAGAGACTATGAAGCTAAAACAACAAAGGTTAAAGTATTAAAAGTTAAGTTCCAAAACCTTGGCGAAAACGGAGCTGAAGCTTTCTTTACTTGGGAACCTAGATCAGGTTGCTTTGTACCACACGTGCTACCTGATCTTGAAGAGAAAATGCCTTGGGAATAGTTAAACTTGAACCGTACGATCAAACTGAAGAAGATAAAAAAGCATATAGCTGGTGTGTAAATCACGGCATAAAAATAGGTATGCTAGCTGTTGCACCTGGCTTTGATAATGCTGCTTGGAAAATAAGAGTGGTTGCAAACGGTAAGGAAACAATATCACCAAGAGACTATAATAAAAGGGAGATACTCCCTAAACTATTTGAATTATATAGATTTTATTATGACAAAAACGTTCAGCAATAAATTTAGAAATGCTAATGAAGCATTTGAATACTGGTATCAATGTATAGAACATTATGGTACTGACTTTGCAGGTACGAAAGCTTTATTTAATGTAGGCTTTGAAATGACACATCCATACGAGCGTAACATTACTCATGAGTGGCGTAAGTTCAGACAAGACTATGCGTTTGCAGAGTGGGAATGGTATTTATCTGAGGATCGTAATGTTAAAAAGCTACGCGAACTATATGGTAAAGTACCTGCAATATGGAATAACATGGCTGATGAACATGGTAACGTTAACTCTAACTATGGTTATCAATGGGCTAGAAACAGTCAACTTGATTACGTAGTAGATAAACTAAGACGTGATCCTAATACGAGACAAGCTACTATAAGTATATATGATGGTAAAGAACATTCATTATATCAAAGAGATACACCGTGTACTTATGCAATACAGTTTACAATTGTAGACAATGAACTTAATATGTGCGTGACGATGCGATCTAATGATCTCTGGTTTGGTTTCTGCAATGATCAGTATTGTTTTTCACAATTACAGCAGTTAGTTGCAGACGAAACAGATTATGATATAGGTACGTACTTTCACTTTGCACATAACTTACATTTATATGAAAGAGACTTAGGTAAATATTTAAAGCCTACTAATCTTGCGCAACGTAAAGCAGATCATTATGGATAATTTAACATATTATTTATATCATATACCGGGTAAAAAGATCGGTGTTACACGTAATCTTAATAGTAGAGTTACACAACAACAGGGCTATAGCCCAGACGAATACGAAGTTCTAGATCAAAGCACAGACATCGATTATATATCGAGCCGCGAGATAGAACTTCAAAAGTCTTATGGCTATCGCGTAGACCACAAACCTTATAAACAATTATTTAAAATGAAAATAAACGCAACAGAACAAACCAGTACATTTCCTGTACCATTAAACAAACTTAAAGGAAGATTAATGGATGAAATAGGTAGATCATGGGAAACAATACATGGTAAGTTTGAATTAACCAAAGACACGGTTAAATGGATTGTAGACAATGCAAAGACATCTATGTATAACAATGATAGAACTTATATTTATAATAAAGCTTTTTATGAAGAGTTTTTAAACGAAGCTAAGAAAGAAGCTAAGTTGTTTTATGATCAACTAAAAGAAAGAGTTAATAATACTAATGGTAAAAAAGAGTTTCACACTGAAAACAGATTTGATCTTATAAGACAATGGGCTAGTGATAGAAACTTATATGACAAAGGCGATACTAAAACCCAGTTCTGTAAGTTAATGGAAGAAGCAGGTGAGCTTGGTAGAGCTGTACTAAAAGATAATCATAAAGAGTTTGTAGATGCTATTGGCGATATGGTTGTTGTGTTAACTAACTTAGCAGAACTAGGCGGAACATCTATTGAACAATGTATAGACGCTGCGTATGCAGAGATTAAAAATCGTAAAGGTAAAATGGTTAATGGAACATTCGTTAAAAATGACTAAGAAAGAAATTAAATTTAGAGATCCTGTAGTTGAAAGAGTAGTTGATAAGTTTGTATCACGATCTGACGTTGGCTATGCAAAGTATGGTAAAACATTACACGATGAAAGAACTGGTGGACATAAGGATCTAGCTGGTTATCTTAATGATATACAAGAAGAATTAATGGATGCAATACTATATATTCAAGCAGCTAAAGAAGAACACGAGTTTATGAAAGAACAACTTAGTAAGTCTAACAGTTTACCATATTATGTCACGGATATCGCGTCGTAAGCGTGGTCCGGTAAGAGCTAAGAAGGTAATATATGATGGAATTAAGTTTGCATCAGGGTTAGAAAAATATATGTACATAGTCTTGAAAGAGGCTAAGATCAAAGCTAAATATGAGGGACAAACTTTCGAGATTGTCCCTTCTTTTTCCTTCAATAATAAATCATATGAACGACAAGCAAACTCAAAAGGAGAGTATAGAGAAAGAGGTGGAAAGAAAATTAGAGCTATTACGTATACACCAGACTTTATTGGACGCGGATTTATCATCGAGTGTAAGGGAAGGCCAAATGAGAGTTTTCCATTACGTTGGAAGCTTTTTAAAAAATATATATCTACACATCACCCTGACGTTATATTATATAAACCACAAACTAAGAAAGAATGCGAAGAAACCGTGAGCTTAATACTTGGGAGAAAAAAGACTTAGCCAGACGTAAATATGCTGAGCGACAACTTGAAAAGTTTATTAAGTGGAGTATAGATAAAAAAGGATATTTAAAATATAAAGAACTTATAGAGTATGAAAGAAAGTACTTTGCTAGAAATGAAAAATAAAATTGAGTCTCAAACAAGAGTGCTACAATTTTTAATGACTGAAGTCACACACTTACGCGAGCTTAGCGTAGGTACATTAGAGGCTGTAAAGCTTATGCCAGGTTATGACGAAGCTATAGAGCAACTAAAAGAACGTTTAACAAATAAAGAAAAAGAAACAAATGGAGTTGTCGAACAAGATACTAAGTGATATAACCGTTTATATGAAGTACGCTAAGTACATACCAGAATTAAACCGAAGAGAAACATGGGAAGAACTTGTTACAAGAAACAAGAACATGCATATCAAAAAGTATCCTGAGTTGACAGACCAAATAGAAGAAGTATACAAAAGTGTGTATAGCAAAAGAGTATTACCGAGTATGAGGAGCTTACAGTTCGGTGGCAAACCGATTGAAATCTCTCCAAACCGTGTTTACAATTGTGCATACTTACCGCTTGACCATCCTGATTCGTTTCATGAAATTATGTTTCTGCTTTTAGGTGGAACTGGTGTTGGTTATTCAGTACAACATCATCACGTAAATCAGTTACCTCCAATAAATAAACCATACACAAAAAGAACTAGAAGATTTTTAATTGGTGATAGTATTGAAGGCTGGGCAGATGCTATTAAAGTTTTAATGAAGTCTTATATGGGTGATAGAAGATCAAGCAAAGTTGTATTTGATTATTCAGATATAAGAGCTAAAGGTGCATTACTAGTTACTTCTGGTGGCAAAGCTCCAGGTCCTCAACCATTAAAAGAATGCATAGTAAAAATAACAGGAATATTAGACAGCAAAGAAGACGGAGATCAACTTACGACTTTGGAAGCGCACGATATAGTTTGTCACATCGCCGATGCGGTATTAGCAGGTGGAATAAGAAGAGCAGCATTAATAAGTTTGTTCTCGGCGGACGATGATGCAATGATCGGTTGTAAGTCTGGTCATTGGTGGGAAGAAGCTCCTCAAAGAGGAAGAGCTAATAACTCTGCTGTATTAATGAGACATAAAGTAACTAAAGATTTTTTTATGGATCTTTGGAAACGTGTTGAGCTATCAGGTGCTGGTGAGCCAGGTATTTATCTTAATAATGATAAAGACTGGGGAACTAATCCTTGTTGTGAAATAGCTCTAAGACCATATCAGTTTTGTAACTTGTGTGAAGTAAATGCTAGTGATATTGAATCACAAGAAGACTTTAACGCTAGAGTTAAAGCTGCAGCGTTCATAGGTACATTACAAGCTGGATATACAGATTTTCATTATTTAAGAGACGTATGGAGAGAAACAACAGAGAAAGACGCCTTGATTGGGATATCGATGACAGGGATAGGAAGTGGGACAGTATTAGGATACGACATGGCGAAGGCAGCAAGCGTAGTAAAAAGAGAAAACACAAGAGTAGCAAAGCTGATTGGAATTAATGCATCAGCTAGATGTACAACTGTAAAGCCTGCAGGGACGACATCTCTTGCATTAGGAACATCATCTGGTATTCACGCATGGCATAATGATTATTATATCCGTAGAATACGCGTAGGGAAAAATGAAAGCATGTATGGATATCTAAATAAGTTTCATCCTGAGTTAATTGAAGATGATTACTTTAGACCTCATGATACTGCTGTGATTAGTATACCACAAAAAGCTCCACAAGGCTCAATACTTAGAACTGAGTCACCATTTCAGTTACTTGATAGAATTAAAAAGATAGCTACTGAGTGGGTTAAACCAGGTCATAGACGTGGATCAAACACACATAATGTTTCTGCTACAGTTAGTTTAAAAGCTGAAGAGTGGGAAACAGCAGGTGAATGGATGTGGGACAATAGGGATTACTATAATGGCTTGTCTGTCCTACCATACGATGGTGGAACATACACACAAGCACCATTTGAAGACATAACAAAAGAGAAATATGAGAAGATGATGAAGTCATTAACTGATATTGATTTAGCAAATGTTTATGAAGGTGAAGATAACACGGACCTTTCTGGTGAGCTTGCTTGCGCTGGTGGCGCTTGTGAAATTACCTAGTTGCAAGGTTCAAAACAGAATATACTATAGTAAAAATATAGACAAGTGTATACACAACTTAAACCAAATGCAAAGATGGTTACAAGAAGATTATTCTACTGGTGATATACCTTTACATGTGGCTAATAACTATATGATAGTAATTGTAAATACTAAATGTAGTTTATATAAAAAAATAAAAAAGAAAAACACAGAGTGTGTAGATTAAAAAAAGGGGCTAAGGCCCCTTTACTTTTTTATAATGTCTGTACAATATAAGTACGTAACTAAATTCTATACCTCCAGCCGAGTATATTAATAATTTTTGTAGTAAGTCCAATCAAATGTATTCTCGTTATCTATTGTTATTGTGTCAACGACTACGTTAACACTTTGTTCATATTGAAAATCACAATTACCTTGGTAAGATAAATACCCATTAGCACCATCTCTAAAATGTACATATGCAGGCCAAAATATAGAGTCAAGCATATTGCAATTAGTTATGGTAAAGTTAGGATTATAAGAACCCTCACCTCCATCAGCTTCAATTACATGATCAGATACATAATCAGGTATTAATAATAAGTTATCAATTGTACCTGAATAACCCTGATCAATATCTATGAAGTCATCAGCACATCTCCACACAAGTATATTAGTAGCATTAACTGTGCCACCAAAAAACTCTACGCCATCATCTGCGTTTGACATTACTTCAATATTATCTACAATAGTTCCATCTCCTACACAAGCTAGCGTTAATCCATTTATCTCGTTACCTTCTCCTATGCTAGCACCTCCATGTCTTATAGAAACATATTGCAATATACCTGCATCATGATTGTTGTTTGTACCTCCGTATAAACCTACCTCATCATTAGCTGGTATACCTTCTATTTGTAATTGTTCTATTTCACCTGGAAAACTACCAACAGCATCGCCTAGTATAAGCAATCCTCCCCATAAACCTCTTTGTTCAGGGTGAGCATCCATTATACTTGTAAATACTATAGGTTGTTGAGGTGTGCCTACTGCATTTATCTTAGCGCCATTAGTTATTATTAAGCAACTTGCATTTGCACCGTCACCAGCTTTAGCTTTTATGATTGTACCCGGTTCAATGGTTAACGTGTAACCTGGCATTATACTTACTCGCCCATTTAAGATCCATTCTTTATCCGCTGTAAGCGTAGTATCATTATATATTCTACCTTGTAAATCATCATTGACTTCAACTATTGGTTCTGGCTTCTTGCAGCTACCTAGCAACAACAAAGCAATTAGTAATTTCTTCATACACAATATATTACAGCGTTAGTAACATATTTCCTTAAGATAATGTTAAGTAATTACTAATAAAAAAGGGAGACCTTACGATCTCCCTTTGGTTACAGGAACTTTGGGTATGGTGCCCAGTATCTATTGTTCCTAATCGTCATAAACCCATTTAACTTTTTTCTTTCTACCTTTTACAGTATACGTTCCTTGTTTTGATTCAACTTTTTCACCAGCTCCAAAAAGATTAGTAGTTCCTTCAGACTCTCTTTCTTTTCTCTTTTTATAAAAGTCTTCATCTATACTATATAAGCTCCAACCCATTGCTACTCCAAATTTTTGCCAAAAAGTATTTCTTTCATCCATTATAAATTCAAACTGATCTAACAAGCTATATATGTAAGCAGGACCTTCTAAGTTTGTAGCTGCAGAGAATAAGTTAGTAACAGCTCTACCAGCAGGTCTCATAAACGGTTTACCTTTTTGATAGTTCTTCATGGCTTGCTGATAATCATAACCAACAGACTCTAACTTTCTAAATTTAATACTAAGTGCTGGAGAAGCTTGTAATAACTTTTTAGCTAACTGAGCTTCTCTTTTCTGTTCATCAGTACCAAACTCTATAGCTTCATCTAGCATACCTATTAATGTAGTTGTTATCTTACCAGTTATACCTGTTCCATTTATAACGTTAAGCATTGTATTAGCTATTATCTCTTCTCTTTTATTTACAACAATATCATCTTTTTGTTCAGGATCCATTTCATCATCTAACATAGCGAATTGTAATCCAGAAGAAAGAGCTGCAAAGCCTGCCGTTTGTAAACCTGTATAGTTTATTATTCTCATTAAACTTTTAGTAACATTTCCTGATACGCCTTTTCTAATTTTTTTAGCTTCTTCTAGAGCTATGTTATTATATCTTATTTGCGTGTTTAAGAAGTTTAATGTTACTTTACCTATAGCTTTTGTTTGCTGGTAAGTTAAGTTAGAAGCCCAAGTAGACTGCTGAGTTCTTTCAGAGTGTAATGCTACTTTTTCCATAGCCATTTCCAACGCTTGATCTTTAGTTAAATCAGGATTATCCCTCATTAATCTTTTGTAGTTGTTTAATAGCATTGACGCACCACCTATTGTAATAGCGGCATTATCACCAAGTTGAGATAATAAGAAACTTAAGTTAACACCTTTCTTATACATGTCTCCATACTTAGACTGTAGTTCGTTTATTTCCTTTATGGCTAGATCATAACTACCTCTTCTGTCTTTTAAGTAATCAGATTTTAATATGTATTTCATCATTTCAAAAATCTCTTTATTACCATAAGCAGCTGCGGCGTCAAATATATTATTATTTTCAGCTCCATAGAAGTTAGTTGTAGACAACAACTGAGTAAACGCAGACTTTCTATTACCAAATAGAGCTATTGCTGTTGAACCATGTAGCCAGTTTATAAACTTCTGACCTACTCTTTCACCTTGAGCAGAAGTTCTATTAGTCATAGATCTTTCGTACCAGTCTTGAGTAGATGTTTTCCAAGCGTCAAACTCTTTCGGTGTCATACCAGACTCAATCTTATTCATGTTACTTTCATTAAACGTGGCATTGTACCATATTTTGAAAGGATTCATGAATATAGCTCTTTTACTTTCGATAGCTCTGTTTATATCATACTCTAAAGTAGTTAAACCCCATCCCATATACGGTTCAAAAAATTCACTTTGCTCTTTGTTAGTATTACTCTTGTTTATAGCTTTCTTTATATTCTCAGCATACTCGAGTAGTTTAACATCATTAGCTATATATTGTTTAGCTTGCAACCTAACATTATCACTTACACCTTTCATCTTGTAATCAAACAAATACATTCTCACCATATCGGATCTTGTATATGTTACAGTTTTACCAGATGCTTCTACTTTTAAAGCTTCTTTATCTAATCCTATATCTTCATTATCTTTATTAAGCTTTTTAATGTCTCTTCTTGTTGAACTAGAGTAATTACCAAAGTTATATCTACCTTTATCAGCTAAGTCTACACCATTTTCCATGTATGCTAAACCTTCCTTATCTCCTTTACCTACAGTTTCTAGCATTAAGTTCATAGCTTGTTGAGCTCTAAAACCCATTAGTCTAAATTTACCTTTAGCTTTTAAAGAAAGTTTTTCAGCTGTAGCTTTATCCATCGGTTCATAAGTGGTTTTAAAAGTATCACTTATTATTCTGTTAGATTCTTGCTCGTAATATTCAGTTGATCTTTGTACTTTAGTATCTTGATCTACTACTATATCGTACTTATTATTCTTATTTAATGAATTATATACTTCAGTTGCAACTTTACTATTGAAATCACCTTCACCACTAAACTCTATTATATTTTCACCGTCAGCCCTAAACATTTCTATAGTATTGTTTACGTCTTCGTGGTTACGTCTTAAAAATTTATCATTAATACTTCTTTCTTCTCTAGCAGCATTTCTTTTAGAAGCAGTTTCTACATCTGTTTTAGTATATACTATTTGAACTTCATAACCTTTGTCTCTAAGTTCTTGTATAGCTTTTTTATTACTTTTATAAGATGCTAATGTACCATCAACTACATAACCTTTACCTTCTTCAGTTAAGTCTTTTCTTTCTAACTTAGCTTCATTTACAGCTATTGCAGTTATTCTAGACAATAAACTTCTTTCATCTTCTTTATACTCAGTTTCATTTTCCCCTAACTCAAACTCTTTCTTTAGTCTTTGTTTTTCAAAATCACTGTTTACTATCTTTAAACCTTTTAGTTCTGGGTGTTGATTAGTTATTTTAGTCCATGTCGTGCCTTTACCTGATCCTGCTCCACCTGCTAAGAATACAACTTTTTTGTTTGTATTAAACTTACCAGTATTATTAGGTGTAGTCATTACTTGAGTTTCAGAATTATAACTATAAGTACCTTCTTCTTTCTCTATAGTAAAACTTTTATTACCATTAGTTTCATCTATAATATCTAGTGCTTGAGCATTAGAAACATTTTGTTCAGGAACTATAGCATTGTCAACTATAGGTGCATCTGTTTTATCGTATACTTCTTTCTTCTGAACTTCTTTATTAGTCTTTTCGTTCTTCTCTTTTTCTTTAAATTGCTCTACAGATCTTTGTATTTCATTAGGTATTTCACCTGCTTCGATTTTACCATTGTATATAGAGTTTTTAAACGTTTGTATTTGTATCTGTTCTTTTTGAGCTTTACTAAGTTTAGAGTCTAGCTTAGGATACATGTCTAAAAACTTACTATCAAATTCTTTCTTCCAACTTGTTACTTCACCATTAGACTTCATGAAAGTGTACTCATTAGCGCTTTCTAACAATGCTTTTGTAGATATAGGAATATTAGGATCTATAGTATTGGGGTTAGCATTAATTGCTTTATCAACTTTATCAAACTCTGTTCTTTGTCCAGTGTAAGCTTCTAGATTTGTTAATATTTCTTCTACCTTTGCTCTATCTTTATTTAATATGGCAGTTAATACTTCTCTATTAGCTCTAGCAATATCATAACCATGCTCAAGCTTTTCATATACATCAGAATGTTTTAATTCTTTTATATAAGTTCCTACAATTGGAAACCATTGTCTTCTACCTAATATATTCTGAGAATCACCTTTATTAAACTTAACCATAACAGACACTAAGTTAGTTAAATCTTGCTCTGACATCTTACCTTCATTTTCCCAGTACATGTCATACAAACCTAAATAAGTAGCATCTAATATATTCTTTTTAATTTTGTTTACTTTAGGATCTAACATTAATTTAGCTACAGCAGCTTTAGCTTCAGCATGATTAGTATAATCTATACCATACTTTTTAAGTAAGTTTCTTATAGCTCTTTTTTCTCCGTCTAGTTTTGTATTTCCAGTCACATCATCAAGCTCGCCTTCTGCTAGTTTTAAAAACTTACTTAACGTGTTAAGATGACTTAAAGACATAGTCTCAGAAACATCAACTTGTGTATACTTGTTTTTACTGCCAAACTTTAAATTAGGATTTTGCTCTTGAATTAAGAAAGGAGTACTTTCTACTTTAGCTTCACTATTGTAGATTGAGTTCACTACCTCTTGTTGTTCTGCATTTAAGTCTTTAAAATTTTCAATATTAAAAGTTTGTTTAGCTAAGTCATTTTTAATATTTAAAACATACTGCTCTGCGCCTTTTCCTATTATTTTTATAGAACTTAATAGACGACCTTCACCTGTGTTTCTTGAGTGATCATTCATTAAGTTTTTATATTGACTGTCTGGTAGTATACCAGGTTTTATTCCATACTCAGCTATTAAAGAAGCAGATTTTATATACTCATTTCTTTTATCTAAGTCTAAGACATACGTATCTCCTTCTTTGTAAAAGAAATTAGTTTGATCACTTTGTTTTCTCCTTTCTTTTTCTACTTTTTTGCCAACTAAGTCGTTTTGTATTAAACCTTCTTTAATGTTTTCAGGAACATCAGCATTTAAATCTTGAACTAACTTTTTTATTTGAGTTCCTTTCTCTTCACCTCTTGGTTTTAAAGCGTCATATATTATTTCAGTTTGAACATCTGAAGTAGCTATATTTATTTTATCTATTTCATACTCTCTACCTTTAAAAACTATTGTTGTTTCACCCTTAGCTTCAGCTTCTATTGCTAATTGTCTGATCATAGGATTATAACCAAACTCTTTAGTTAATTTATCTGTAACTTTTAAATGGAACTCTTCACTATTAGCTAGTTTATCAACTTGGCTAGAAGACATATCTGGATTGGCATCTACTTCAAGACTACTTTGTACAGTTAAATTTCTAGGTGTAGACTGCTCACCTATTTTAGTTATTATAGTATATGCAGCAGCATTTTGACCTGTAGCATTTATACCTGCGTTTATAACTGTATTTCCTACCTTAACGTTACCTCCATTTAATGCTGCTTTGTTATTAGCTTCACTTACTATAATTCTACCCATTAACTCGTAGAATTTTAACATGCGTTGAGATCTTATATTGCTTGGGTTGTTTGTTCCTTCAGCCATAAAAAACTTTACAAAGCTTTCTACATCAGGTACAATAGCATCATACTGAGGTTCTTCTGCTTTTCCTTTTCTAGCTATATTACCTCCTTCAGTTAATTGAGGTTTGTAGAATAAAGGGAAATTTCTTAATCTAAACCAAGGGCCATTACTTTCTATGTATTTAGTTATTATATCGTAATTTTTTCTTAATACATACTCAGTTCTTTCTTTCAGATTTTTACCTTCAGCTTTCTCTAACATATCTTTTTTAACAGTATCTGTTAAGAATATTCTAATGTTAGAATCTACTTCTGTAGTTAAAGCTTTTGTATCTGTTTTAGTAGATTGATATATAGATAGTAAAGCTTTGTTGGCTTGCTCAGTTACTTCTTCACCAATCTCAAACACTGGTTTAACATCCTCAACTTTATCTGGTTTCATTTCAAGTGGAGAATCAACTGGCTCAGATAGATAACCACTTTCAATAGCAGTTCTATTGTTATCATTTATTCTAGTAGTCCAATCTTTTTTCTGTGACTTATCTAAAGTGTTAGTCATCTTTTTACCTAAACTTTCTCTTAAGTAAACTTCAAAAGGAGCTCTTTGATCAAATGGTTTAGCTAAGTATTTATTTAACTCTATACTGAAATAAGCATCCGCTTGTGCATCGAAATCTTTTTTAAATTCTCTTTGTTCACTAAGATCATATTGTTGATCTACCTTACTAAAATCAAAAGACTTCTTTAACTTAGATAAAGTACCACCAGGTTTGTTTGCTAACTCAATTATCTTGTTAGTTACTTTAACTACACTTGGCTCAGCTTTTAAAGCCATTTTAAATATCTCAGCTTCGTATGTAGATCTTTTAGGTATTTTAATACTACCTTCAGGATTGTTTTGTTTTACTAAATCAACTGTTTCTTGAAAGTCAGAGGTTTTAGTTGACTTTTCTATTTGTCCAAATAAATTATTTAACTCTTCACCTCTATTTTTTAGATCTTTTAGTATTTTAATGTTACGCTTTAGTGTAGGTATCTTTTCGCTACCTGCTGGTAATTCTGCTAGTTCATTTTCAAACCTTTCTAAATTCTGTTCTAATGTAGCTTTATTCTTTTTACCTTCCGCAGAGTTTTGAACAAAGTCAAAACCTGGATTTAAGTTTTCAGCAGATGTACTAGTTAGATCTTGTGCTAAAACCCTAGCTACTATATCAAATTTTCTAGACGTTGGCTTTAGTGGATTAAAAAACTCTAAAGCTTCAACCGCATATTGTTGCAGTATAGTTTCTGCTTTTTCTATGTTTAAATCTATATTATTACCTTCAGCATTCTCTTCTATTAAATACTCTACAGCTTCTACTACTTCATTAGGATTTTTAGCTTCAGATATGTCTATCTCTCTTAATATAACACCTTCAACCCAAGCATTTAAAACTTCTAACTTTTCACCGTGGCTAAGTGATTCAAGGTCTTTTATATTTTTCAAGTCGATGCCTTGTTTAGATAATCTTGCTCTAACTACTTCAATTTGATTATCACTTAAACCTTTTAAGAAGCTACCTACAAATCTATTTAAACTTTGTTGATTGTCTGATAACGCTAATTCTTTTAATACTTGATTTGTAAACGGATGGAATAACTCATGACCTGTTACAGTAGGATCTCCAGCTTTAAATATGTCTTCCATATTAAACACTAGTGATCTACCTTTCTCTCCTTCATAAGCTTTACCTTTTTGAAGCAAGTTAGGATTTTCCTTAATAAATTTAACCTCAGATAGGTAGTTTTCATTATCTTTCAATAACTGATCTCTACTCTTTTCTAAGGTTTTTATTGCTGGATCATTTGGATCTTTTTCTTTTAATGAGTTTATTTCTTCATTTAAAGTTTCTATTTCTCCTTTATTCTCATTAACTTTATTGTTATAGTATTCTACTAGTTCTTTACTGTCTTTTACTTTAACAACTTCTTGTATACCTAGTTTATCTTTTTCTGATTTTACTTTTTCAGTATATATTTCAGACTTAATTTGATTTTCTAGTTTTACTTCTTGTAATATTTCTTCAGAGCTTCTATCTAATGCATCTCTTTTCTCTTCAGCTGATTTAATTTGTTCTTTAAACGCTTCAGGTGTTATACTAGACTTAGCTTGATTTTTTAATCCTTCAATAGTATTATTAGCTTTTATAACTTCAATAGTATTGTTTAAATACTTTTTACCAGCCGTAGTATTATAGTCAACGTTGTTTTGTATTCCTTTAGCTGTTCTTGAATTTATAAAACTTAAATTAGGATAGTCACCACCTTCAGTTTGCTTTAATAATAAGTCTAACGTTTTGTTTCCATAGGAGCCACTAGCGTTAGGTTTAATGCCATAGCTATCTAAAACTTTTTTAATCAGTTCTGGGCTACCATTCATATCTTTAATGGCGTTTATTGTAGATGCATTAAGATCTACGTCACCCTTCATAGAACTTTCTACAAACCGAGTTATATTTTTCTGACTTTCTTGTTGTACCTTTTGGCTTTCTAAAAATGACAAATACTCAGAGTCTAGCTTTAAACCTTTCTTTGCGTCTATAACATTAACAGCTTCTTTTATTTTATTAACATCAAACTCAATTTTCTCATACAGATCTAAACCTTTCTTTAAATCGTTTAATTGTATGTCATTTAATTTTCTTTGACCTTGCCATTTAGAAGCTATATCGTATAAATCTTTTATGCTATTAGCGTTGTTAATGTCCTCTAACGTAAAGCCCATCTCTTTGAAGAAGTTAACAAAGTTTTCTGTAACACCTAGTTCTTTTAGTTTCTTACTAGCTTCAGCATCTATTTCATCATTTCTAGTTTCTCTGTTTTTAGCAGATGAACCTTCAGAGTCACCAAATATCAAGTTATTATATTCAGTTATTTTCTCTTTATACTTTTTGTTTTCTCTTCTATTTTTTATTTCTTTTACAGCAACATCTACTGTGTTAACAAAACCTTTTATAGGTGCAAATCCTTTTGTTACTGTAAGTTGAGTCGCTAATACTGCAAACTCTTCAGGATCAAATACATGGAGTAATGGTTCTAAGTTACCTGCTTCTATAGATGCTATAATTGATTCTGGTATTTCACCAACTTTAAGAACAACTGCAGATGTACCTACGTTTAATATTCCACCTTCAGCCATTCTAACTGATAAAGGTTGCTTAGTTATGAAATTACCAACTTTATTAAATACTTTCTGAGAGTTAGATAAAGCATTAAACTCCGCGTTACTTAATTTACCAGAAGCTTTTATTATACCACCGTAAAAGTCTTGTAGCAATTTACCTACAGGTCCAGTTACACCGAACATCCAAGACATATCTTCACCAAACGATACGTTAACAGTTTCAATTGCTGCTACTTCTTCTACAAATGCACCAATGTATCTAGATGCTCTAGCTCCACCACCAAGATAAGAAACTAAACCTTCAGCAAACTCACCAACTCTTTTTATACTACCACCAGCTAATTTTCTGGTTAAAGCAAATTCAGCCATTATCATTAAAAAGTCTGGTGTACCTAC
>Ga0208162_1000123_pt1 | contig 39845 bp, 68 predicted proteins | sample CB_VirMetaG_4_FD_184539 | JGI IMG/M metagenome (GOLD analysis project Ga0208162, IMG submission 184539) | Freshwater to marine saline gradient viral communities from Chesapeake Bay - CB_1508_1M Viral MetaG (SPAdes) (version 4) | ecosystem: Environmental > Aquatic > Marine > Coastal | place: USA... | reverse complement strand
TAATGGATGACCTAGCCGAAACCCCTCTAAGTAGCAACTTTCAAGGTTCTTATGCAATGACTAATGTAGTTTGTTGTAAACCTCCTAAAAACGAAAAAGGAGAACAACAAGCTCCAACAAAAAAGCAGGCAGAAGCGTGTAGCACGCGATTAGAGGATTTTATAAACCTTGCAAACCCAGACATCATTGTCAATGTAGGCAATGTAAGTAAACGACACATAGACATGTCTCTCCCCAGAAACTTCAAATGTCAATTTGTGCATATTATGCACCCTGCTAGTATTTTAAGAATACAAAGTGAAGGACATAAAAAGCTAGAAGTACAAAGATGTGTTAGTAGAATAATTCAACAAATAGAGGACACTTATGACGACAAAAAAATCACAAGCTACTAACTCTTCAAAAGAACCACTATGGACAGGACCACAATGTAGTGGACCCCAAGGAGGTATTAGTCAAAGTCTGCTTGGACGTTTTCTTTGCTGCCGTGAACGATTTAGATTGCTGGTTGTTGAAGGTCTAAGAGAGGAGATGCTTTACAACCACAAGATAGAATACGGAAATATGTGGCAAATATGTGAAGAATACCATGCTGCTAAAAAACCATGGAAAGAACCACTACTAAAATATGTTAGAGATTCTTTACTTGAATATCCTAGTAAAGCCGAACAGATAAACAAATGGTACAACGTATGCAAAACGCAGTTCCCCTTATATGTTGAATACTACAGCAACAAGACTGAAACCCGAATACGTAAGCCAGTTAAACAAGAACACAAGTTTCATGTTCCATACGAGTTGCCAAGTGGTCGTACGGTTTGGCTTAGAGGTATGATGGATGAAGTATTTAGCAAAAACAAAAAGCTCTGGCTACAGGAAAACAAAGCTAGAGGTGATATAAACGAAGAGGCTATGAAGTTTGAGCTACCTTTTGAACTACAGACCATGATTTACAACAAAGTCATGCAGATAGAAACCATCATGGGTAGCTTGCCTGCTCAACCTATTGCTGGTGTTGCCTATAACGTAGTTAGACGCCCGCTGAGTGACTGGCAAGGACGTTTTAACATAAAACAACGTAAAGGCCGTTTGAATAAAAAGACAGGACAACGTACAGGACAAGAGAGCGATAAACAATACTACGAACGCCTTGGTGATTTAATTAAAGAAAACCCTAGCCACTTCTTTATGCGTTGGCAAAGCGTAATAACGGAAAACGATAGGGAAAGATTTTTACAACAGTTTTTGGTTCCCATACTAGAACAACTCTGTGACTGGTGGGAACACATAAGCAAAGACCCACATAATCCCTGGGATAATAAAAACACGGTTCACTACCGTATGCCTTACGGAGTGTATAACCCTTTGCTACTAGGACGACAAACCGAGTATGCAAGATTTTTACACACTGGTAGCTTACTAGGTATGGAGCGTGTACAAACCCTGTTTAGAGAATTAGACACAAAGGAGGATATAACCTAAATAGCCGCATTTTTACAATCTGTTGGGGAGCCATACCCCCTATTGTAGCGAATGTAACAATGTGGTATAATTGAATGTGATACCTTTAATTGCCTTAGCCGATATGAGGAGGAAACATGGCAGTTGTTAAGAAAAAGGTACGGAGGAGAAAGTCTCCACCTACCGACAGTAGTGCAGATACTAGTAAACACGTTTTGCAAACACGAGCTCCACTTGCTCTTGCATTATATGGCCCAAGTGGTGTTGGGAAAACTAGTTTTTGTGCTCACTTCCCTAAACCAGGATTTATCATTTACCAAGATGATGGAATCCATGATCTTTCAACCTACGACCAAGCACCTGCTCCTGAGTACGTAGATAAGGTTGAAACGTTCCCCGAGTTGTTACAAGCCATACGTGATGCTCCGGGAAGATGCGAAACACTAATCCTTGATAACCTTACGGACTTCGAGCAGTTGTGTTTTGTTCATCACTGTGATATGTACTTTGGTGGTGATTGGTCCAATAAAGGCTTTTATAGCTTTAACAAAGGACCAAAAAATGCTGCAAAGACCGACTGGCCCGAGCTACTGTATACTCTCCAGAATGTCCTTGAGCAGGGCGTACATATCGTTCTTATTGCTCATAGCCGTATTAAAAGTAGACCAAACCCAGATGGTGAGGATTACCTTGCATGGGAACCTCAACTAGATGCTGAAATTTGGACTAAAACACACGGATGGGCAAAAGCTACTTTGTTCTACGCATTGCGTGTAGAAGTTGCCAAAGATAGCCCTATTAGCAAGGGTAAAGCAAGTAGTTCGGATTATGACAGGTACATTTTCACTCAACCTAGTCCCACCTATGAAGCCAAGAATCGTTATGGGTTACCTCCTGTAATTGATTGTAGCGTTGGTGCGGAAGAGGCTTTTGAAAATTTTGCAAACTGTTTCAAATAATCTAAAACTACATAACTATGCTTGTCCTCAATAGGAAGGTCGACGAGTCAATAGATATAGGCTCCGACATTACCATTACTGTTTTGCGGATTAACAGCAAACAAATTCGCATCGGGGTTGAAGCCCCAAAGGAGATTACAGTTCTAAGAAGGGAACTACATTCTACCGAACCTAAAACTAGTTTTAACAATGCAGGAGTGACCAAAAATGGCACTGAATAAAACCCAAAGTATGTTTGTGAACAGTCTTAAAAAAGCTGCACCTTCAGCTCACAAAAAGAGTCGTGACACTGAAGTACAAGTACAAGGAGGTGGTTTACCTGAAGGTATTGCTCGTGGTGTTGCTCAATTTACTGATTATAAATTGGGTGAAATCAGCAAGGGTAAAGCTAAGGGTAAAAAGTATATGTCCCTTAAAAGCACAGTAGTTGAGCCAAGCCAGTACCGTGGTTTAAGTGCTGTGAAGAACATTTACTTTCGTGAAACCAAAAACAAATCTATTGCCGACCAGATTGTTGCTTTTAACAACGAGCTGAAAAAGCTAGGTGCAGATCTTTCAGGTACTACGGAAGATGATTGGTTTGAGATTCTAGATGTTCTCAAGGACGAAGGCCCTTACCACTACTTTCATACTTGGAAGGGTGAAGCCACACCACAATACCCTAACCCACAAGTAAACACTGAGTTTGATGGTGTTATGGGTTTGGAAGACTACAGTGACCCAAGTTCAGTCAACGATGGCGTAGAAGATAACACGGAAGTGGAAGAGGAGGATGAAGACGACTCTCTCCCTTTTGACGAAGCCGAGGACGGTGACGATGAAGAAGAGTACGAAGAGGTAGAGGAAGAGTACGAGGAGGACGACGAGGAAGGCGATCTTGTACCTAGCAAGGGGGATACATTTGATTATCAACCTCCAAGGGCTAAAGAACCTAGTCCTTGTGTTGTTACGGCAGTCTTTCTAAGTTCCCAAAAAGTAAACCTACGTCGTGTAGATGACGATAAGGCATTTAAGGGAGTACCTTGGGAAAAACTACTTTCCTAGTCTTTGTTGCTTTTGTGTGGGGGGTAGTTTATACCCCCTGCACTTCCTAATAAATACCACAACCACAAAACTATAAAAATGATTTCACTAGATACCGAAACTACTGGAATCGACTTCAAACACGGTTGCAAACCATTTTTCGTTAGTATCTGTAACGAGCAACACGAAGTCACATATTGGCAATGGCGAGTAGACCCATTAACACGCCAACCAATAATTCCTCCAGAAGACCTTGACGAGATACATTCTGTATTAGAACAACAAGATAAAATAGTTATACAAAACAGCAAGTTTGATGTTTCTGCCCTAGAAAGCATAGATTTGTTTGACCGTTGGGATTGGCAAAAAACAGAAGACACTCTTATAGCTGGTCACCTTATTGCAAGTAAAGAACCTCATGATCTTGCAAGCATGGCGTTAATGTACTTAGGTATTGACATTAAACAATACGAAGAACAACTTAACAGTATTGTTAACGAGGCCCGTAGACTAGCACGCAAAAAGTATCCTAATTGGCGTTTAGCTAAAGAGGGTGACCCAACTTTACCTAGTGTAAAGGGTGATAAAAAATGGAAGCTAGATATGTGGCTACCTGCTGCCCTAGCTGATGAAGAAGGTTACCCCGAAGACCATCCCTACCGAACCGTACTACCCATATATGGTAACGGCGATAGTGCTATTACGTTGCCATTGTTCAAAAAACAATTAGAAATAATACAGGAACGCCAACAAGAAGAGCTTTACCGTGAACGACTAAAGCTACTTGAAATTACTTATGTAATGGAACAACAAGGCATAAGTATGTCCATGCACAGGTTAAATGAACTCTACAAAACCTACACGGTAGAACGCGACAAGGCTGAAACCATATGCCTTAAATTAAGTGATGGACGTCTTGATAAAATGCCCAAAGGAGGCACAAGTAAAGCCTTACGAAGTACCATATTCGACTACTTTAACCTACCTGTTATAAAGCGTAGCAAAAAGACTAACGAAGCAAGTATAGACAAGATAAGCCTAGAACAGTGGGAAGCCACGTTACCTCGCAATAAAAGTGAATACCATTTTGTTAAAAACCTGCGTGATGCCCGCAAACGAGGAACAGCCATAGGCTATATGGATGGTTACAAGAAGGTTGCTTTAGTTGACGACCGAGCTACCTGCTACGACCCTACTTTACCAGATGAAGAGAATGAATGGTTTGTGCTGCATCCTAACCTAAACATTACCGGCACAGATACTCTTAGGATGTCTAGCAATAATCCTAATGAGCAAAACATAAGTAAAAAGGAAGGCTTTAACCTCCGGTACTGTTTTGGCCCAAGACCAGGACGTGAATGGTGGTCGGGCGACTACAACAATATAGAACTCCGATTGCCTGCATTTAAGTCAGGCGAGTCGGAGATGATTAATCTGTTTTTACGACCCGAAGACCCTCCCTACTACGGTAGCTACCACCTACTTGTATGCGATGTACTACACCCTGAAAAATTTGCCAAGCATGGTAAGAACTTTAAGAATGAGTATGCAAGTACTTGGTATCAGTGGACTAAAAACGGTAACTTTGCTGTGCAATACGGAGCCATGGAGGAAAGCGGTACGGCTGATATGGCTTACCATGTAAAGGGAGCTCAAGCCAAAATTAAAGAACGCTTCAAAAAGATTACAGAGCTTAATGCAACCAGTATACAACATGCCGAGGACCATGGACACGTATACACGTTTACTAACAAGGGGTTCAAAACTGGTTACCCCTTGGAATGCCCTAAAAATGACTTCGGTAAAATAAAGCCAACTGTTCCACTTAACTACGTAATACAAGGTAGTGCTATGTGGGCTATGTCACGTGCCATGATACGTTGTTTTGACTTCCTACGTGACTACCCCGGATACTACGTAATTATGCAAATACACGATGAGCTTGTGTTTGACTTTCCTGCAAAGCGGGCAAGCAGTTGGACACCTACCCACCCAGAAGAAGGCTTAGGTAACCTAGAAATAATTAAAGAAATTAAAAGGTTAATGGAACTCTCTGGAGACGACTTTAACTTACCGTTGCCTACTGGCTGGACTTACCACCCACATGATTGGAGTACTGGTTATGATTTGGATATCTAACAACCACAAATTTATAGAGGTTGAAACACACCCTACTAAAAGTAAAAGAATAATAAACACGGAAAAGATAGAGTGGGTAGAACAACACCCAACTTACAAAAATGCAACAAACATAAAAACAGGTAAGGGAATTTATACTGTAACTAATAGTTACGAAGAGATTTCCACTGTTATTATGAACCTGTCTGATTGGATTGACCGTCCAGTGAATGTTACTGATAATCCCCAATTTCAAGGAGAATAGTTTAATGATCAAGCAAAGTATCTTATTAGTTTCAGTTGTTATTTGTTTAATTGGTTGCGATTCAAACTCAAGCTACACACCTAGTAGTAGTAGTGGTTCGGGAGCTACCAGTTTTTATGACTCTAACGAATACAAAAGTGCAGATTCTAAAGTTCAAGAAGATGTTTTGATCTACGACATACTTCGTTCAGCAGGTTATTCGGAGAGCGAAAGTCGTGATGCTGTTATCAATACTATGGACCAATGATAAACCATAAAGGAAGCCAAAAATGTTACCCCACGAAGTAGAAACTTTAGAACTACCTGATAAGTTTGTTTATTGGGTACGTGAACGTCACGATATATTTATTCGTAAAGAGGTACAAAAGTTAGAACCACCTTGGACTAACGATACCATATTACAAACGTACTTTTTTACTAATCCTTACCGTGAGAATGATAAAGTAACTCGTTGGGTAAAGGCTAACATTCGTGACCCACTTGACAACACCCCCCAAGTTGTGTTTGCCGTTGCAGCATTCCGATGGTTTAACTGGATACCAACCGGAGTACTGTTTAACAAACATAACTTGCTTGTTGAGTGGGACACCAACAAAGCTATAGACCTACTGCATGAACACAACAGCACAGGAGAAAAAGTGTTTACTGGAGCTTTTACCATTAGTCCTAGTGGTAGCCGTAAACCAAAGATAGAACGTGTCTGTGAAGATTACATACAACCTATATGGGAGGATCGTGAAAGTATCTTTGAAGAACTCATGGCTTGCACTACCTTACGCAATGGTTGGAAAGTGTTTAGAGACAACTACCAAGGTTTTGGAGGTAGTGGTTTTATGGCCTACGAAATTACTTGTGACTTCCGTTACACTTACGTACTTAGCAACAGTACAGATGTTAATACTTGGTCTAATCCTGGACCGGGAGCTAAACGTGGCTTAAACCGGCTACTTGGAAGACCAATTAAAACCAGACTAAGTAATAAAGAGTACCAAGAGAAAAGTGCAAAGCTACTTAACTACACCAACAAAAAACTAGGAGATCGTTACCCTACTTGTGAAATGCGTGAAATAGAACACAGCCTTTGTGAATTTGACAAATATATGCGGGCATTAGATATTGGTGCTGGACGTTTAAGTGCTGGCAAAATGAAACGTAAGTATAAGTACGCGAACATTTAAGGAACCAAAACAAATGAAAATAGCAATAGTCAATTGGCCTATTAACGATGTAGGTGGTATTAACACGTATTGTGAAAACCTAATAAAAGGTTTACGCAACCTTGACCACGACCCCCACCTTTACCACTTAACACCACAAGGCAAATACGCCGAAGCCACCCACGGAGGTGCAGTTACTCCAGCCACTAAACGCAGATTTACTATCCTCCCAGGAGTTCATTTGTCCTATGCTGATACTACTTGTGCTAGTTGTACTGACGATTACTTAAACAAGTACGACTTGGTTATCTTTCTGCATCCTGGACCTCATCCAACAAAAGCAGTTAAGGCTAATAAGTATCATCTTAATTGGATGCGTATCTACAAAGAATTAAAAGTACCTAACTTGGTTATATTTCATGATGCAAATTGGCGTAAGACTAATGCTTGGTTTGAAGATGTGTCCGACTGCGTTGATGCAGCACTAGCAGCACAACATATCTTTTTACCTAGTGTTGTTGATTACCCAAGCGTTGGACCTAAAAAGTGGGAGTACTTTCCGTTAGACATAGATGCGTTTGACAAGTACAGTAAGTTTAAGAGTAGACAACCCTTTGGAATACTAGCTACCCAATGGCTTAAATGGAAAAACCACCATAAGTTTTTACCTCATATGCCAGACATACGCATACCGATGCGTGTTTTTGGTGCTGGTATGGAGTACCACAACTTAGCGAAACAACAAGTATTTAATGATGCTTTTTGTTGTGACTTTACACGTGAAGACCTGCCTGATGGCGTCCTTAGTAATAATGTACCTCACGAATACTACGGCTATGTAGACTACGAACAACTTATGATGAATATGGGTGAAGCCCTCTTTAGTATTGACCTAAGTACCAAAGGCTACACCAATATGACCCATTGGGAACCTATGGCTTGCTACACGTTAAACCTAGTCCATGAAGATACTCTAGCTAACGAATATTGCCGCATACCGGAAGACTGCTGCTTTACTTTTAACTGGGATAATGTTGTAGATGTTATTAACGAACTACACCCACAAGAAAGTCACGTAGTAGAAACAGTGGATAATGCCTATACGTTTGTAAGTGATAGGTGTCACTGTACGTATGTGGCTGATCGTATTCTAAAGTGGTTAGAAGAGGAAGACACAATATAGGCTTGTTTGATATACCCTTATATGTTATAATGAGACGTTATGAAACTGTTTAATACTTTATCGTTAGAAATTAACGCACAATGCAACCGAAGTTGCAAGTTTTGTCCTGTTGCCTACAACAGCCGACCAAATGAACGTATGCAAGAAGAGCTAGTAATGAAAGCCATAAAAGAACTAGCTGCTCTCAAGTACAAGGGACGCATAGAGTGGTACATTTACAACGAACCATTTAAGGATAAAGAGTGGACTGAATTTTGCATTACCACAACTAAAAAGTTAGTCCCTACGGCAACACAAATGATTGCCACCAATGGAGATTACCTTAAAGGCTCTGATGAGATACTGCATTGGTTTAACTTAGGACTTAACCAACTGTTAGTAAACTGCTACAGTGTTGGACTCTACGAGAAACGTTTACCATGGATAGAAGCAGTAGAGGCTCAAGATAACGTAAAAATAAATGGTGACCAAGTATATGCACAAGGCAAGCACCGACAACATCATATAAGTATGTTGGACAAAAGCGTACCTGAAGAGTTTGGTACAGGTATTTTTAGACTTACCAACAGAGCCGGAAACATTGAACAGTTTATACCTAAAACTTGTGAGGCAGTACCACGTATGTGTGTACGTCCTTTTAGACTGTTAAACATTAACTGGCGTGGTGAACCTATGGTTTGTTGCCAAGACTACCATGCTGATGTTACTTGGTCTAACTTGAAGTCTGCTTCACTAGTAGATATTTGGAACCACCCTGTACTTAATACCTACCGTGAACACCTCTTACGTAAAGACAGAACCTTACCTTTATGTAATGTGTGTGATTGCCACAGTGGAGCATACCCCGGCAATGTGGATAAGTCATTTGGTAAAACACTTAATAAAAATCTTATTCATAGATACTACCAACTAAGAGTAGACAAAAGAAATAAAGAGGACAAGTAATGGAAATTACAGCTATATGCGTAGAAGATGCTTTTAGAAAAGTATGTGAGTACTTTGAACATAGTGCTTTTATAAATTACTGCGATACTCGTAATGGACGTGTACTAAAAGCTCATCAACCAGTAACCCTATATTACGTAAAGCCACAGAACCGAGTACTGCTTAATGCCGAGCGTGATGCAAACCCGTTCTTTCATGTTTACGAAAGCCTCTGGATGTTGGCAGGATGCAATAGTGTAAAACCGTTGCATTGGTTTGTACGAAACATGGCAAACTACAGTGACAATGGTGTTACCTTTAATGGTGCTTACGGACATAGATGGCGTAAAGCAGACGGTGACCAACTTGAAATTATTATTGACCACCTAACACGTGAACCAAATAGTAGACGTGCTGTTTTACAAATGTGGAATGTAAGAGACGACCTACTAAAAATAGAAACCAGCAAAGATGTCTGCTGCAATACTAATGCTTACTTTAGCATTAATCAACGTACCGATACCCTCAATATGACTGTATGTAACCGTAGTAATGATGCCATATGGGGATGCCTCGGAGCCAATGCGGTACACTTTAGTTTCCTCCAGGAATATATTGCCCTAGCTTTGAATAAGCCTATGGGTACGTATACTCATTTTACTAATGATTTGCATATCTACGAGTCTCTCTGGAAAAGTAAAAATTACAAAGAACACCAAACCTTTTTCTATAATCACACGGAGGTTGAACACATTCCCTTATACAACAACAGAGAAACGTTTGATAACGAGTTAGCTTTGTACTTGGAGGACAGTTCCTTCTTTTGCAATAACTATTTTGAGAATGCTGACAGTCCATTTTTGCGGTTAGTTGCGAGTCCTATGATTACTGCCTATTGGCATTACCGTAATGGTGACTTACGACAAGCTCGCAAAGTATGTGAAACCATACCGTCTGCCGATTGGCGGTTAGCTTGTGTAAATTGGATAGACCGACGTATTACAAGGAGTTAATAACAACTATTATGAACCTACCGAAAGAACTAAACCACTTACGTTACATTGGTCCTATAGCCCAAGAGGATGTAGACCACATTAACTACAAAGAAAAAACTTACCGTGGTAGCTGGAAAAAGCGTGGAGGCACTGGAGCATTTATGATGCTTGCCCGCAAGTGGGACCGCATTGAAAACATTATGCAAGACTACCAAAGCTATGACTTATTTAAGTTAGCAGAAGAACAAGAATGGTCAGGCGAAGATAGCAGTATACTTGCCGAAATACGAGACCTCCGTCGTTACCTTTTACTAGTAGAAAGCCAAATGGTATTGGAATGTGAAGAAGGTCTAACTGACAAGCCTGATTTGCAAGAACTCCAACAAGAGTTTTTAACAAGATTTGATGAAGAAGAAGTAGTAGAAGAGCAACCTTCTGGTGGCACACCCGCACTTGAACCCATACCCCCTATGACTACTGCACAAAAGGTTAGCCCACCACCTAAACGAACGACCGGCCATTACGACAGTGTACGAGCCTTTATGCAATTGGCTAACCAACCTGTACCGGATTGTCCTGTTGTGCCTGACGTTGATACTCGTTTAGCTAGAGCCTATCTTTTACTGGAAGAAGTGTTTGAAACCATACAACGAGGACTAGCCTTAGATATTTGTTACGGACCAGACAGTAACAATCCTATAGAGTTTAGTGATGTAGTAGTGCAAACAACTAAAAACAGAAAACCAAACATGGAAGAACTTGCCGATGGTTGTGCCGATGTAAAAGTCATAGCCACGGGAACCCTTATTGCTGCTGGTATTAAAGATGGTGCATTGCAGGAGGCCGTAGATGCTGCTAACTTACGCAAGTTTACCAAAAAGGGATGCCCCAAAGGATGCTGTACTTATGATGAGGCCAATAGAGTAAAAACTACTGGACAACTTAAATGCCCCATTTGCCATGATATATGGTCTAGTGGGTACTTACATAATGGTAAGTGGATTAAACCTGCTAATTTTAGACCACCTAACGTATCCAAAATTCTAGAGGAGCAACAATGTACACCTACCGAGTAGAAAAAGTTGTAAGAGTTATTGATGGTGACACAGTCGAACTACTTATTGACTTAGGCTTTAATACACTTACAAAACAAAAGATACGTTTACGTGCTATTGACGCTCCTGAGATAAGAGGACCAGAAAGATTAGAAGGATTAAAAAGTAAAGAATATCTTGAACATCTTCTTAATGATGACGATGTAGAACAACTCTACGTAGAAACAGTTAAAGATAAACAAGGTAAGTATGGACGATATCTTTGCACTATTAGTGCTAAGAAAAAAGACACAAGCATTGAAGTACTAATCAATAATCAAATGGTTATTGATGGTTATGCAGAATGGAGTAACTATAGATGAACCAACCTTTTAACACAACAACACCTTTACCACATAAAGGATACAATCACATAAAGAAAATTGAGGAATTACCACCAAAACTTAGACAACTGTATGAACAATGTAATAATTGTTTTGGTGTTGGATACACTTACACACTATACAAAAATGGAATTAAAGAAAAAGTTCCTTGCAATATATGTAAAAGAAACCCAAAAGAATAAAGGAACCAAATACTATGGACCCCTACGCACGTATAGACCAAGCACAAAGTCATTTAGTTATGCTGGCTGAAACTTGGGGCCTAATGCACAAAAAACTAGTAGAACTTGGTGTACCTGAAGAAACAGCTAAGGAGATTATTGTTAATTGGGTACACAATACAACCATGAATAAGTTTATTGAAGAGGAAGGAAACTAAACTAAGATGAAAATTTCTGAATACCCCGAAAAACTAAAACCGTATGCTTTCCATGGTGTGGAGATGACATGGGATAGTGACCAAGACGCCATTGCCGAATGCCCATTTTGTGATAAAAACAAGTTTCACATTAGCCAAGCTACAGGTATGTATCATTGCAAGGTATGTGGTGAAAAAGGAAACATCTACACGTTTATCAATAAATACCACGAACAATGCCATGAGATAACCGATATAGATGCCCTAAGCGTATTAGCCGAAGACCGTGGTGTTGATGTAGAAGTTATGGATAGTTGGGGAGTTGCTTGGGGCTACCTTAACCAAGAATGGATTGTGCCTGCCTACAATGAAAAAGGCAATATGTGCAATCTTTACCGATACGTTGAGATTGAGGGTAAGTTTAGACTACTTGCTACAAGCACATTAGGACATGGCCTATTTGGCTTTAATAAGTTTGATCCTTCCAAGCCTATTACCTACATTTGTGAAGGACCCTGGGATGGTATGTCCTGGGACGAAGTACTTAACCGCTTTATAGAAAGCCCTAGTGGTCTGCGTAAAATACGCCCACAAGAAGCCTCCGGCAACCTATATGCTTATGCTAATGTACTTAGCGTACCGGGATGTGAAGTGTTCAGGGATACATGGTGTAGTTTGTTTGAACAGTGCGAGGAAATACGTTTCCTCTACGATAACGACTACCCCAAGATTAACAAACGTAGTGGAGCTAAACTTGCACCGGCAAGCTATCGTGGAATGCAACGAGCTTGCGGATTACTATGTAGGTCCGGCATAACTGGTGTACGCATTTTACAATGGGGACCAAACGGACACGATCCCGGCAAGCCTGAAGGCTACGATGTACGAGACCTCATTAACGACAAGGGCCTACCACTAGCCATTGAAAATGTATTAGGGTTATTAACCTCTCCCCCAGAAAGCTGGTTGGACCCCGATAACCCTGACATTGTTACTAGTGACCTACTTGTGCCAGAACCCTGTACAAGCTACGAGGTTTTGGTTGCTAGTTGGCGTAAAGCCTTAAAGTGGACACCAAGCCTAGATACTACCCTTGCTGCTATGCTTGCTACTAGTGCCAGCACAAAACTACAAGGAGACCAATTATGGTTACGTGTAGTAGGACCACCTGGAACTGCCAAGAGTACCCTGTGTGAAGCATTAGCCGTGGACAAAGACAATACCCACAGCATTAGTATTCAAAAGGGTTTTCATAGTGGATATAAAGGTTCGGGAGCTCAAAAAGGTAAGGACTCCAGCTTAATTCCACGAATTGATGGCAAGACTGTGATAACCAAGGATGGAGACACCCTTTTGAACAGTAGCAACCGAGACCAGACTTTGGCCGAGATGCGTGACTTTTACGACGGCACTAGCCGAGCTGAGTATAAGAACTTCAAACGAAACAATTATACTGGTTTGCGTATTACGTTTATACTGGCTGGAACCCGTAGTTTGTACAAACTCAATAAGAGCTTTCTGGGAGACCGCTTTTTAGACTGTATTATTTACGACCGTAAAAGTGACCATGACCCCGAGCTTGAACGTGAAGTACTTGACCGAGCAGCGATGAATGCCTTTCAACGTACACGTATGGAAAGTGATGGTAAGGCCGACACTAGTACAGACCCTAAACTGTGCGAGGCTATGAAATTGACTGCTGGCTACACCCAATGGCTAAGAGCTAACGTAGTACATTGCCTAAGTAAGTTGCCTGAGGATACTGAGGTGCTTAACCATTGCCGACAACTAGGCGAGCTTGTTAGTTATATGCGAGCAAGACAAGACCGTGAAATTGAAGCCGACGAACAAGAGGTTGAGTTGGCTACCCGACTTACTAGCCAATTCGTACGACTTGCCATGTGCCTAGCCGTAGTGCTTAACAAGACCGAAATAGATGCCGACGTGATGGACCGTGTTATTAAAGTAGCACGAGACACTAGCCGAGGTATTAACCTACGTATTGCCGACATACTATACCATGCAACCGAAGAAGGTATGACTGCCCAACGACTAGCCTTACGCCTACGTTGTGGCGACAGTACCGTACGACGTGCTTTACAGTTTTTACGTGAGATTGAAGTTGTACAAGCTGTAAGCGTACCCAACCGTAGTGGAAGCCGAGGCCGTAACAAGCACAAGTGGACATTAACACCTAACCTACGTTACCTTTACGAAAGTGTAATGATTTAATGACAGCCCCCAAACCAAAACTACCTAAGCACCTCAAACGACGACGTGCCTTAAGACAACAGGCCGTTGACAACCAATACAAAATGATAACCAGCATACTAGACCGTATTGCAACTACAAAAAAATGTACTGCACAAGAATGGGAGTTGGTAAAACATTTATTTAATAAAAACACACAAACAGTGGCTATAGAAAAAGAAACAGAGGAGCAGAAATAGCTTGCCCGCTAAGTACTTATTGATTACAATACTTTGTTGATAACAGAATAGGTACTTAGCACATTTTATTATTAGGAATTAACAGAGTTATGGCTAAAAAGAAAAACCCTCATGCAGTAGCACTAGGTAGACTTGGAGCCAGCAAAGGAGGCAAGGCACGAGCCAAGGCCCTTAGCCCTGCCGAACGTAGCAAAATTGCCAGCAAAGGAGGTAAAGCAGGTGGACGAGGAAGAGTTAAAAAGAAAACAAAATAATAGTAACGAGGTACTAGGTTGCCACCCTGATGACCTTGTACCCGTTGATGTTATGTTTTACTGCGACGATGTTTTAACCCACACCGAAACCATTATGGTTAGGCGTAAGTACGCCAAAAACGTGCGAAGTATTAGGACCAAAATAGACCCTGCCTAGAGCTCGCAAATAAAATAAGGTACATTTACCCTACCTAGTTAGTGCGACACGTTAGCGAAGACTGTAGGTAGCTACAAACAATGGCTACAGTAGGCTAGTCGCATAATTGGCATGTCAGATCGCATCTGAAGCCACTTAGATACCCCAAGTGTGGTTTAGTACCCTTACCAAACAAACAAGCCTCAAATGCGATCTGAGAGGCTTCGCATTGGGTAGGGTCACAAAAAAAGCCACACACTGGGGTATCAGCATGTGGCGTTCTTAAAACAGGGTTCTAGCTGTATTTATACAGCCATTCATCATGTAGGTAAAGCACTTCCATTAACCAAGCGGTAAAAAGGGCTTCCCATATTTGGTCGTCTGTCATATAACACCTAGCAGTATCATAAGGCTTTTAACTGTGTTGGTTTGGCATTCGTCGCACCAACCGTCGGTACTGTCAGGTTCGTAGCTGTAGGTGCTCTCACAATCTTCATTCATACAAATGCCTGGACAGCACCCATCATTAAATACTTCCTCACAAAGCTCAATAGGATCATCATACCCTTCGATTTCTGTAAGTATCCTAATTTTTTCATCTACTAAAGTTGCCATAGTGGGGTTCCCATTGGTTAAATGTAAAAAAGGGTTAATCAACAAAGGTAATCATACCTAAACTTTCACGCTCTGCTACTTCACAAAGGTGGGTATAGTTACTGCTTTTCATATCATCCATGATTGTTTCAATTTCTTCTTTGGTTTTACCCATAGCCCGTAAAATTCTACTGGTCTGCCCCATAATAAAAAAGGCATTTCCTTGTGGGCCGCTCTTGCTAATTTCGTACTGCATACTCTTATGCTCCTTGTAATAGCTGGTTAAGTACTCTCCCAGAATAAACCGTACCGCGTATTTTCAACTCAGTAACAGCCTGTAGGTTAATCATACGATAGGCTTGTTTTTGCATATCCCACACGGTAAGTAATTGGTGGTCTTCTGCATCAAAAGGTTGCCCAACACCTTTAATGTTCTTTGCTACTTCTAGTCGGCAAACCATAACACGTTGCTCGCCGGTGGTTCGTTTAGTAAACGTACAACGGAATATGGTCTTTCCTGCCTTACGTCTAATAAACTTAGCTAACTTGGTGTTATCACTAATGTGTACAGGTTGTTTGTTTACTATCTTCATAGTAGTACCTAGTGGTTGTGTATATTCATAAACATAAAAAAGAAGAACAACATAGCAGGGTCACAGGTCCGTTACACTACTAATGCTGTTCTTCTAGGTAAGTCAGGTTCAAGGTTACCAAATGGGAGACTCTTTACTACCCTCCACGGACCAACAAATTAACGGGTAATAAAATTTCATTTACCTACACCCTGCATTCACCGCCATATGCAAGAGCATGTGTAATACATAAAAGGTGCAGGTCAACCGCACATAAAACCTAACTTACTTACTAGCTTCTTCTTTAGCACCACGTAAGTTGTACTCATTACCCTTTTTAATTTGGGTAACTTTCTTCTTACCTTCTTTGCTAATCTTGTACATGGCAGGACCTTCACCACCGTTTTCAGTTGGGTGGCTTTCAACCGTTAAATGCCCAAAACTAACTTCCTGGTCGCAGGTAGGTTTACAACCGTGGCTCAAGCCAATACCTAGCTGAATTTGCCTCGCACTACTCTCGCCATTTTCAGCAACAAAAAGCAAAATACGCTCGCGTACACTTGGTCCTCTGTTGCTGGTGGCTTTCTTAGGGGTTGTCTTATTGGCAACCTTGGTAGTTGCTTTAGCAGCAGGCTTCTTCTTAGTAGCAGGTGCTTTCTTGGTAACGGTCTTCTTGGTAGTAGTAGTAGTTGCTTTTGCCATAATAAGGCTCCTTGTAATAAAAGTTAAAAATGGTTCGTCCAGTATTGTAAGTAAGTCAACAATTCAACGCAATAGCGTTTTGCACTAAATTTCTCCTACTTCACTAAGTACATCGATAGCACGTTTTACACGTTCAACACTACCGGCATTTTGACACAGCTTCTCAGCCTGTATAATTAGTTCAGCAGCAGTAAGCACATCGTTATTAGTGGTAACTACAGTACTTGTAACGGGACGTCTACCCTTGCGTCGTTTTGCTGGCTTACTTGTTTTTTGCAAGCCTAGCTTCCGCTTTGCACTTTGTACTTGCCAGTGTTCAACAGGCCGTTGAAGTGTGTGTATAATCTTAGCTCGGTTGTAGCTAGGGTTATCACGTAAAACCTCAACAACTTGTTTAGTGGTTGCTCTTTGTTTTGCCATTTTTAGTAGTCTCCTAAAATACTTTTTGTTCTTCAAAATTAACCTGTAAACTTTTTTCATCACGTTCATCATACAAAAACAGGTGTTGTCCCCATCCTCGCACAATGTAAGGTACATTAAAAACCGTTAGGCTCTTATAGTATTCATCTCGCTCGTTACTACCATAAGGGTACAAACGGCTATCTACGCTTTGTTCCTTAGCACCTTTGTGGTTCTCAGCAAATACAAACTGTTGTTGTCCGTATTCGTTAATAACACACCACAGGTACATGGGCTCATCGTTATCCGACCTGTAATGAAACTTATGTGCTCCATGTTTGCCACGGTAATGTACACGCTCGGCAACACGTAAAGAACCTACATCACAAGGTACTTTCTTGCTTATAGTGGTTGTTTGTTTTGTCATACAGTTAATCTCCTAATTCTCTAAGTTTTCCATTTAACCATAATCTGATTTTGTTTTTGTTTTCTCTTACTCTAAGCACAGTAGCTTCACGTCGCTTGTGCCAATTGAACTCATCACTTAGTTTTCCACACCAATAAGGTATGTCAACTAAAATATTCATTAATAATGAAACAAAAATCGTAACAGACATAATCTTAAACCATAATTTACTCATCGTTATCTTCCCAGTCTACTGGACGTGCATCATCAGGACCTAAAGGTTCGTTAGGTTCTTCGTCATCACAAATAGGACACTGGTAAGTCCTAGGCTTACTTTCAAGAACTCTAGTAAATGCGTCTGCAATAACTGGTTCAAACGATTCATAAATTTCACTGCATATTTGATAGTGTCTCCTTTGGGTTGGTGATAGTAATCGTTCATCTTCATGAATACATATTGAAGATAAATAGTGCCAATAAGTGCTTACAGCTTCCTGAATACAAACAAGCATTCCGTGAGCCGTGTGTTCTTTGAAAGTATGTGATACACATACTTCAATAAAATCAACAAGTTGTTGAGGGTTCAATTGTTTATTGTTACGCATTGTAACTAAGTAATCCTTTAGGTTAGTAGTGTTCCTTACGCTAAGTACAAACGTAGTCTTTAATACCTCGCTTAAAATTAAGTATATCTCCGTTATAGTTGTTACATATTTCACCCCACAATTCGTCAAAATCAAGTCCGCAATCCATACAATCCCAATTGGCTAACATTGCCAGTCGGTAAGTCCATAATTGCATAATGCTGTGTGTATTCACTTTAGTTGTATTACGGTAAATCTTCATTAGGTTTTTACCGCATTGGTGCATCCCCATTGCAATGGCAGTACTGTTCACGCCGTCTTGCACGTATAAGGCTTCCGCCCAGAGATTCTGTATAACTTTTAAGTTATCTTCGGTGTAAATAGTGTGGTCTTGTTTAGTGTTGTTGCTCATAGTATATTCCTGTTTTGTAAATTCCACTTTCCTAATCCTAAAGTTATTGCTTTGTTAACAAGGCTTTCATCGTAATTGGTAATGTATTGGTAGTACTTCTTAGCCTTATTAAACTCTTGTACTTCCCACAAAAAATTGTTTTGGTAAACGTGTTCATGCCATTCACATATTCTTTTACTAAAAGCAATACTGGCTTCAAATAGGTTTTCTGGGGTAAAACGCTCTACTAGTGCGTAGGCCCAACCTCTACCACCCAACTGGGGGTATAAGGTTCCCATAGGTCACGTACTAAACTGCTCAGCAAAGAGCAGTACAGCATCAGCGTGTACAATATCCATACGGTGCGTAGTAGGATCATAATCCCTAAAGAAACTATGCCAGTCTATACTACCTTCTTTATCGATATCTTCGTAAAGGGTAATGTACTGGTTGGTAGGAAAAAGTAATCTAGCATCCTTTGGCATAATAAAAGTCTCCACAATGTAGTTAGAGTAAAGTTGACTAAAAGGTTGCCCGCGTAAGCTATTGTATTCATTGAACACATTGGGAAGCAATACGGGCGAATAACAAAAGAAGGCAAAAAGAATAAAATTTATTTTTATAGATGCCAGCGTTTAGGAACGCCAATGGCTTCAAGGTAATCGTAGTAGGTTTGTATCACATTAGGGCATTCAAAACAAAAGTCCCTAACCTTGTTTCCATGTGTACCTCCATGGATTGGTAAAAAGTCTGTAAGTACTTCTGTTTCAATGCTTACATCACCAGGATCGCGTCCTTCAAATTGTGCAATGCTCATTACCATGTCTCCAACAATGGCATAAGCAACACTAGTGTAGGCTTCAACAATCTCATCACGTGTAAGGTCCATACTAATACGTAAAATTTCTAGACTACCATACGTGCCTCTAATTCGGTCGTTGTACTCAAGTACACGTTGGTCAGTTTCAGGGTTATCAAGTTTGCGTCGGCGTAATCCCACGTTATTCTCCATAAATAGTTTTGTTTCATTTGTAAGAGCTCTGATCAAAGGAGCTTTTATTTGTCCTCATGTAATGTGCGGATACATCCTTCCTTCCTTCTTTCAATCAGTCACTCTTTCCTTCTTTCAGTTTCTTGGCTCAACCCCCTACCTCAAAGCTCTAACACCTTGTAGGGCATTGTAGGCTCTAACGGTTTGTCCTTCTTGCAACTGTTTCTTCACATACCTAAGTGTAAAGTGTGCATCATCAAGTACCTGCCGTACATACGTCAGTTCTGCTTGTTCAAGCATAAGGTGTACGGTAGGGCAATCAAGGTCATCAACTGCTTTTGTAATCTTTTCCGTAAGTTCATAGTCTAACATCTTTTTGGTCTCCTAATATATTTAGGGTTTGTAATTTGTTTCAAATCTTCCATTAAATCGTCAAACGCCCCATAGCAATCACCGTAATCATAGGTTTCGTACAACTTTAATAGGTCTTTTACAACATCTTCAACAGTTCGTAGCTTGGTGGGCAACGGTGGTAATTCGCTATCCAGCCAGTGTGTTGCTGCTTCCCATTTATAACTCTTCTTACGTGTGTAATGTACAGTCCACCAACTTGCCTCATTTTCAGCGGTTACTATAACTAACCCATTCGGGCAACAGTCTTCTTTTGTGGGCATTCGTTCACTTATTCTTACCCAATTACTCATTGTCTTGCTCCTTTAGGTATTCAACCATCTCAGCCTGCTCATCACGCCAATGCTGTGCTATCTCTTCCCAGTTAACGTCGCACCAACGGTGTCCTACGTCGCTTGTATTGTTACGGCTAAGGTCTTGCCACAAACCGTACTCAGCATGTCTAGTAGCGTCTAAGTAACGTCTACAGTACAGTTTACAACGTGCAGCAGTTATCTCTAAATCACTACCGTAGCATCTTTGTAAAAATTCTTGCTTGCGCTTGTAACTACCGTATTCATTGTCTATCCACAAAGGCACAAGCCAAGTAGCTCGATTAGTCCAACCATTGTATGTAGTATTATCGGTCATAATAAAAGTCTCCTAGTTAAGTTAATTCTATAAAACTACCACCAACTGTAATATTCAATAGTGTAACCACGTTGAGCATACTCTAATGCTTGCTCAATAAAATCTAAGTCCTGCTGTTTGTAGTACTCATCTGAGTTAGGTCCAAAGAAAAACCCTTGTGTCGGTGGTAAACCTTTCTCTTCTACATAAACCCGCAAAGTTTGTAATTCGGTGTCAGTTAATTCAATTGCCACACAATTAAAGTCACCTTCACCTCCTTTACTACGCCATAGGTTTTCCATCCACCCTTGTAGGTTCGGGTGCTTACGCCATTCGGCTAGGGTTATCTGTTCTTCGTAGGTTTTATACCCGTTATCATCTACAGTCGCTTTGCCTTTAATTGCTCTTGCCCATTGGTCTAAACCCATAATAAAATCTCCTTTGTGTAAAAATTAGTAAGTTTCATCAACAGTGTGGTATTCTTGGTAATTTTCCTTAGCCCAATCCAGTAGTTTTTGCCTGTTCTGTTCAAGCGTTAAAAACTCATACTTCCTAAAACCAGTTTCACGTGTAGTAACAGCACTATCCCATTTTTCTTGTAAGGCTCGTAAAAACTTAGGGCTATACGGTAGCTTTTTCAAAAGCTCCTCGTGTCTATCAACACTATATGTACTACGCCATCGGTCCGCATTTATGCCGTGTAGTTCACCCAAGTGGGCAACAACACAAAGGGCTTCCATGCGGTCGTTAGTGTATGCACACATTCCAGGTCCAAGAGCTAACAAACAGGCTTGCTCAAGTTTAGTAGGTAAAGTCACAATAATCTCCTAATATGGTTAAGGGGGCAAGCTAATTCTGCACCCAGTCCTCAGTATAAAAGCCAAACTTCTCTAACAAATTTCTACTAGTAATGTGCATAAATCCGGTAGCAGCTCGTACGGCTTGGTGGTTATTCCTAAACCTTACGTTCCACTCTGCGGTCCACGCTACACCTGTAGGTAATTCAGGGTCGTACTTAACAAACCACAACCCCTCTCCGCTTATATACCAACAATCGTTAGGGGTTGCTCTGTATACAAGGGGTCGGTAGTGGTTTTCAAAACGTGTAAGTCCTGCAAGTGCTTCCCATTCATTGTCTTCAATAATCTCAAACGCATATCTAGTAGCTACAAGCCTGTCTATGTCAAATTGGTTAGGCATAGTAATGCTCCTAAGTAAATAGTAGGTAAATTACATATTCATGTTTTCTGCAATCCATTGGTTTAGCTGGTCAAGTACTTTTTGTTTGCTTCCCTTAAAGCCAAACTCTTGGCGTACAATGGCAGTCGCACTCTTGCCGCGTCGGGTCATTCCAAGGAGCTCTAACTTACAAGCACTTCTAAGTGCGAGTATTCTAGTCAAACGTACTTTGTCTTCTCCGTCAATCACAATCGCTTCGTTTTCATTAGTTCTGTTGTTCATAGTAAAGTCTCCAATGGTTAAACCAATTCAAAATTTAGTGTTGTTTGTTATTTTCTATATTGTTTAATACATCTACCATCTTATCAAGTATTCCTCTCTCAAGAGCGTCGCTCAACATTTTATCAATCCAAAAGATGATTTCCTCACGTGAATCACACAAGAACGATCCGTCGTTAAGTGTCCAACGTTCTTCGAACTCGGGTTCCGTGACAACCTCAACGCCGTTTTCGTCAAAGTCATAATCGCTGCCTGCGACAATTCGTTTATGACGGATTATCTCTATTCCATCACAATCAAAATCGCTCCAGTAAATTTGTTTATTTTCCATGTTTTTGTTATGTAGTAAGTATCAGTTTAGTAATCGTAAGGTTCAACAGGTTCATCACTCCAGTAGTTTGCATCAGTAAATATGTCACTACGGTAACCTGCAACTTTGCTGCTCCTGCAACTGTCACAAGCCTTGGTCACATATATGCCTCGTGCATCGTATATGGCTTCTGGGGGTTGTTGGCTACCACACTCACACAAGTGTATGTATTGGTGTCGTCGTATAACGCCTGCACAGTCAACAAGGTATGTACCATCCTTGCACTTACGGTAGTTTTCAAGTGCAGCAGGGTTCATGTTAGGGTCTACTTCACCTTTGCTATTGCAAGGAAACCAAAACCCACTACCCTTTTCACCTCTATAAGTGTATTCTAGTTCGTAACAGGTAATGGTAAGTACATTGTCTATGATGTGTTCTTCACTTCCGTATTGCATATGTTAGTTCTCCTCAACTGGGGTTACAAAATTCAACTGTGCTAAAATAGTACTTCTAAACCAAGGGTCATCCTCCCACTCAATACTTTGGGGCGTAAAGTTCAAATAACAATGGGCAGCAGTAGCCTCTAGCTTTTGGCTTCGGCGTTGGCCGTCTGTAATAAAGTAATACTTTATAACTTCCAACTCTTTACTGTCTACACAAAAGCGTTGCGTAATTTCAACCATGTGTAATCCATTAACGGGTCTATGCACAAGGTTCGGCATAAACTGTATAGTTGCTTTTCGGTTGCTCATAAGTCTACGCTCCGTGGTAGTAATAAATTTCTTGGCACACAATCACGTACTTGCTGGCACAATAATCAAACCTATCTTTCCCAGTAGGGTTTTCGTAGGTAAGGTACTCAACCTGTTTGTTATTTTCGGTAGCATGGTGTCGTGCATACTTCATAGCTGCGGTTTTTGTTCCAAACACCATATACCAATCAAACTGTTGGGGGTCATCTCCGTTAAACCATACCATGTATATCATCTGGCTCTCCTGTTCGCACGTTTGGCAATACGTATCTGCTCGGCTGTGGGGTTACGTATCACGCATACGCTTCCACCGGTCTTGTGTGGGTACACCATAAAGGCGGCACTTCGCGTCGTACTTGCATGGGCAATACAACGGTCTGTGGTGGGTAAAACCTCAAGGCGGTCAGGCTCAATTAGCCTGCCGCACACTTTGCATATTCCTGTCAACTTAGTAATCTCCTACATAAGTTCGTTGTAACGTTATTCAAACTCATTGTGTTAAAATGGGGGGTCCGGTAGACGTTCGTCTGACGACGGATCGTAAGTCAGCGTAACACCTGCGTATGCCAAGTAACCCATCACATACAGGGGTACAAGGGTAGGGTCGTTAAGGCAATCATAGTTACGTTCGTTTTTTGTTGCAGCTTCAATAGCCTTGCCTAACATAATAATCATTTCGTTCTCGTTCATAAGGTAACCTCGTGTGGTTAAGGGTCTAAGGAAACAAAGTTAAGTAAATTATAGCACAAGACTATAACATAGAACAATACCAAGAATATACTAACGATGTAAAAAAGATTTGGTTAGTGGACTAAGGTCTACTGAGCTAGCACTTATGAAGTCACTCATCAAAAAACCGAATACAATGAACAGAATCAATACTAAGCAAACCCACATTTCGTCAATGTTCATAATAACCTCATCAATATATCTAGAGTCATGTCAACAGTCACAAACAAAATAAACACCAAGCCTATCGCACCAAGTACGTCGTACATACGGTCACTCATTATTAACTCCTTTATAGCTTGCTGGCCTAAGCTATTCTAGTCCAAGTAAAAAATCAAGTTTTTCCTTATTCGTTTTGGCTTCGTAATTTTCCCTTTCCTTTTTTGCTTTTTGCTCAAGGTCGGCTCGCAATTTAGATTCTACTTCTTCCCAGTCAGTTTCTGCTTCAATAATAAAGTCAACTAAGTCATCTCTAGTTTCAACCTTCTTTGTACAGTAGGTAACCAGTACAACTTCATAAGTTGTAACTTCCTTAGCAGTTTGTGGTGGGTGTATTCCATTATCACAAGTATCAACCAGTTTTCCACAAAGCAAAGTGTATTTGTAAACTGGTTCAAAGGGGTCATGCTCACATATCAACTTATATTCAAGCTCTTGTTTCACATGGCAAGTCGTACGTATCGTGTGTACACGGCAAACACTGCTGCCTCCTAGTCTCCACTTCGTACAATCAGCAAAGTCATTTCCAAGTTTGTTTCTTAGTGATTCGCTCATAATAAATACCTCAAAGTAAAAATTCTAATAATCGTCTGATCTTCGGGAGGTTAATACTAACTTGCTCGGGCAAGCTATTAAATTGTCCATATCCCTTGTCACGTTCAATTTCAACGCATATTACTCATATTCCTATTTCTTTCATCTGTTCGTAACTCCTTTCTCAATTGTCATAGTTCTGGTAACTTAATTTCTGCAAACACAAATCAAAGGAAGGTATCAATCGCAGAACATTCACTCTTATACTTCCCAGAGATGCGTTCTTGCCAATGTGTTTCGTAGGTTGTTCTTGTCATTTTGTTTCTGTGCTACAACTCATGCACGTACAATCAACGTAGTTAATTCTTGTTTGCCTTTTCTGTGGAAAGCTCTTAGGTATTGGTTCAAAAGTAGGTTCTGCAATAAGTTTCAAAATGATCTCTGTTTCAATTAATTCAAGCCACGGTATCAAGTTATTACTCTGCTGTGTTGTGTCACGCTTGTAGCTCTTGTGATGGCTTCTGCTGGTGTTTTCTGCTGTGTTCTCAAGTTTGGTACATCTGCTGCAAAGCTCAGGCGTGGGGTGCTCTGGGAGCTTCGTCGTCCATGAGCTCCTCAAATGACTTTCTTTCTGTGTGTCCACATTCACGTTCGCGCTCGCCCTCGCCCGTCAGATTCACCGTTTCGGTCGTTTTTTCCCCGTTTTTGCGACTTTTTCGCATTTTTTGTTCAATTTCGCTACATCAATTTGATGTTCAATTTCGCTACAATCCATGCTCACCACTCCACCCGAACTGGCTCACTGCCGGCGGTCCTTTTTCGGGTCTTCACGGACACGGTTTTCGGCCTCCGTTTTCTGATAAATTTCTCCTCCTGCAAGTCTCGTGCCATCCACCAAAAATGGACGCAAGTTTCACATCCAAGTTCGGGCTGATTGAACTCATTTTTCCACTCCCAGTGGTCCTCGTCTAACAAGCAAATTCCACAGTTTCTGCACTTAATTCCAGTCATTTTGTTCCTCCGTATTCTTGGGCGGGCAAGCTATCATAAGATCTTGGAAAAATTTATTTTTCCCTATCGTCCTATACGTGTTCACGCGTCTGACGCAAGTGCTGTTTCAGTCTTCCTAGGGGGATCCATTTTCGGCAGGAGCACATCACGTAAATCCGGTGCTTGCTGGTCTTCTTACCGTCTGTTCGTTCCTGCGTCTTCAGCACTTTCAGCGTCAGTGAAACTGGCTCACACTCGGACGTTCCATACGACCGGCTCACGCATTGCACTTCAACGCTAGTGGGCTCCATGCTAAAATCCAAGGGCATTTTGTCACTACCGCATAGGTCTTTTCGTAGCTTCGTCATGTCAATTCTTACGAACTGCATCAGGCTGGTTTTCACATCGTTGGTCATAATTTTAGTCTCCAAAGTAAGGGTTCAAAACGGTTTCAATTTCGCAGTTTTCTACGGTTTTTTCAAAGTAATGTGTCGGCTAATAAACTTCACAATGTCGGCCTCAAGGATGTGTCTCGGGTGCGGTGCGGTCTTCGGGAGATTCAAGGAGCTTTCTTTTTCCGATCTCATGACTCCATTCAAAATCTCCCCTCATTTCGGGGGGTGTAGTCAATGTGACCCCACCCCTTCGGGGGGGTGTACTCAATCTGACGGCGCTCCCGGTCCTCGGTCGTTCTGTATTCATCTTGATACACCTCTTCGGGGGGTCTGTATTCAATCTGACTCACTGCAACTTCCATGCCCGAAATCCAAAATCCAAAAAATTTTTCCGGGATTTTTTTCTGTGCATCTTCCATGCCAAACTCGTGGAAAATAGTCGCTGCAATTTTCATGCCAAACAAATCCAAAATCCAAAAAGACCCCGCGTCTCCACGGGGTCGGTTTCGGGGGTCGGCGGTCAGCCTACCAACTCACTACCTTCGGCTTCGCCCCTTCGGCTTTTACCTTGGCAGTCGCCCCTCCGGCTTTCGCCCCTTGCTTTCTCACCTGTCGCCCCTCGGCAACAAACAAATCCAAAGCATTGCGTCCGGCCTCGGTCAGCACAAAGTGCATCGCCGTCTGGCCTCCGCCCTCTGCAGGGTAAGTCACTGCCTCCAGCAGTGCGGGCTCGTAGGGTAATTTCCCCTGATTGCGGTTCGCGGGGCATCCGGCCAGTTGCTTGCAAGTCACCACACAATCGTGGCTCAACGCTATCGCATTTTTGGCCTCGCCAGCAGTAATCCCGTCAGCCCCTGCATTGGCACTCGCTGCCAAAATCCGGGTCGATACGGTCACCTTAACACCATCTTGCAAGGCTTCGGTTCGGTACGAAGGGGTCGCGGATTTTTTCGTGGTTTTCTTAGTAGCGTTCGACATAGTAGTCTCCAAATTAAAGGTCAAAATTCAACGGTTAACATCAACCGTTTGTTGATTGCAACCAATGCAACCAACGCAATACAATATCGTCAAAGAATAACGTTAACGCAAGGGTATTTTGGCATATGGAGCCAAAAAGAACCAAAATAAAATTGTCCTGCGTCGTAAACCCCTATGTGGCAAGGGTTTAGGACAACAAAATTTTTTTCTAAAAATGCTAGCATGACCCTTTTTGAAGGTCTTTTTCCCACAAAATGACGGTCCCATTCCAGTCCTAGGAGCAGGGAAAGAGCCAAGGATAGGGGTCTTAAGATGTTTGGGAGCAACTAGTTGGACCATCTTTGACCTGTTCATTAGTTCCGTGGATCTTCAAGTAGGAGTAGCTAGGAGTTGGATTCCTCCAAGGAAAATTTTAGGAGTCGGTGTGTCTTTGGTGATACGGAGCTAGGAAAGGAACCGGACATTCAGGGTTGAGTATTTTTCACGTATTTTCACGGCAAAAACGAATTCTACCTATGTGGAAGTAATATTCTTTCAATTTTACCTATTGCAAAATAAATTGGTTTTGTGCTATACGTAGTATTAAGATGAGGGAGAGAAGAGAGGTTCTATATCTATCATGCCAGTAAAAGTAATTAAAAAGGGTAACGGTAAACGTCCCTACAAATTGGTTGAACCTACCGGCAAAGTAGTTGGTAGCAGTACAACTAAGCAAAAAGCAATGGCAGCAGCAAGGGCAAGGAATGCAGCTACAGCCAGTAAAACCAAACGTAAATAGTTAAACACAAAAAGGAAGTGAAGCTATGCCACAAGGTAAAGGAACATACGGTAGCAAAAGGGGCAGGCCACCAAAGTCGTCAAGCGGCGGTGGTAGCGGTGGTCGTAAAAGCACCTTACGCAAAAGCCGTACAAGTAGCATGGGTATTAAAAAGAAGAAGAACACAAAAGGGGGCAAAGGCTATGCGTAACTACCTTCCATTTTTATTTGCTTGGTTAGCAATAATTGTATTTACAGCAGCAAATTACAATATCTGGGGCGGTGCTACTACCGACCAACAACGTTGCCAAGCCGAAGCCAACTACATGGCAGCACGTAATATCAAAAGACATGTAGGGCCTACCATTGGTAACTTTGAAGGCATAGGTTGGGGATCTAGCCCAAATTGCCGTACCTGCACACCACGTCGTGGACGTATGCGTTTAACCGGAGATGCTGTTGCCCGTTGCGCAAACGGTTATTATGTACGTGTACGTAGCTGGCGTTAGTGTGTGGAAGTGTGTGTGTGTGCGTGCGCGCGTGTGTGTGGACGATCCCTCCCTTCGGTCGGGACCTAGTATTCCCCCCAGAGAGTGTGTGTTTTAGTGTGTTAGATTGTATAAGGTGTGGCGAAGCCATAGAAAATTTGCCAACCAACAGTATAGATCGTAGTGTGTGCCGCGAGTGCCAGCGTGCAAGCCTAGAATTACAATACCGCGAGCTCAGTAGGTATGTTAGTTCCAGGTTAGGCTTTAAGGATAGGCAACCCCATATACTAGCCAGTATAGTTGATTTTTATCAGCATCGCTTGCTTTAGCTGTAACAGCCTGCTATAGTTCTGCGTTATCTAACAGTCTTCCTCCAGAGAACCTATAGTGTGGCTAAAAAACGTATTCCCAAGGCTTTAAGCAAAACACCCAATACTCCTACAACAAGTTCCCTAAGGGAACAGGTAGCCAAAGCAAGGCTCAGGCGTAAACGGGTTAGGGAGGACATTCTAGCAGGCCGCACAAACGTCCGCCTCCTGGCCGACAAGTACGGTGTTAGCCCAACCACTATACGTACTGACATGGAACACGTATTTGGTAAGTGGGCCAGTGCTGATGCCACAATGTACAAAAACGACGAACGACGACGTCAAGTACGTGTAGCACAACTAACTAACGTACTAACGAAGGCTGTAGAGAGCTTTGAGAGATCTTTAGACGACAAAGAAAAAATAACTATACACAAGGTTAGTAAAAAATGTGAGGTCTGCCGAGGCCGCGGAAAGACCAAAGACATTGAATGTGAGGCTTGCGAAGGCGTTGGACGCATAAAAGTTATTAGCGAAACCGTTGAAACTACTGGAAGCAGCGGAGACCCCACCTTTTTGAACGTAGTGCGTAACTGCGTAAACGATATTGCCAAACTAGAAGGCCTCCTTACTACACGCATACAACAAAGTGGCACAGTTACCCACGACCTACTTGTACACCTAGTTGACGAACTGGAGGACAATACCAATAAGCACATTACCGACAACCAAATAGAGGATGTTGCTGCCAACTTTTTAGCACAACAAAACCTCACCATAGAAGGCTCCGTACTAAAAGAAAATGGCAAACCAACAAAGTCAAAAGAGTAATAACTTTTTATGTGTGACACACCTGAACAAAACTTTCCACCCGAGGAAGGTTGGGAACATCACGAAGCCCCTTTGGAAAGATTTTATGAAGAAATCTACATTACCACCGGTCATTGCATAGGAGCTAACCAATTTGACGGTGAAACCCGTATAAACTTTTACGAAGACCCCACCTGCAACCAACAACTCATAGCCAGCTTAAATCCTGTATTAGCCTTACACCTTGCCGAAAACATAGTAAACCTTGTAATACTTGAAGAAGACGTAAATTTAACAGACGAGGCCACCGAAACACTTACTCACATACGTGATCTTTTTAAGAGCATGTACTAAAAATCAAGGTTTGGTTCCAGTGGTTGGTTCCCGCTGGTTAACTCCTTGTCAATCGGTTCGCACTCTGTCCGATGCCAAAAAACAGGGTGTGCTTTTTAATTTAACCCCCTCTGCATAAAACCCCTTACCCTATGGACACACAAAACCTTAAAGAAGTACTGGCAGACCCTGTTAAGTTTACCAGTCTTTGTTGGCCTGACATTAAGCTATACGAAAAACAAAAAGAGGTTCTTTATAGCTTACGCGATAACATCGAAACCTTTGTACATGCAGCCAACGAAGTAGGTAAAGACTTTATTGCTGGTTTGGCTTGCGTTTGGTTTTTTGCAAGTCGTACGCCGTGTCGTATTGTTACAAGCAGTAGTGGTGAAACCCAACTAAAGTCTATTCTCTGGGGCGAAATAAACGAGCGACTGCAAACTAGCCGGTTTGAGTTTCCCTTTGACGTTAAAGACCTAGCCATTTACAAACTCAATGCCGACGGTAAACGCTGCCCACGTAGCTACATTATCGGACACGTAACCAAAGTGGTTGAGAACTTTCAAGGACATCACCTGCCCCACGACAAGCCAAGGGTGTTAGCCATTTTTGATGAAGCCTCTGGTATTAAAGACCCCTTTTACGAAGCTGCCGAAAGTTGGGCTCACCGTAAGTTGGTTATTGGTAATCCACTAAATACCACCAACTTCTTTTACCGTTGTTGCAAACGTGGCAACATTGACGATCCTGCAAAAAGTGGTGGCTTTTTACGCAACGTAATACATATTGACGGTAAGGATAGCCCCAACTACAAGCTAGGCAAAATACTTGATGAAGCCGGAGCCGACCGTCCTTTTCCTGCAATTATTCCCGGTGTGCTTAGTTACGATGAATACGTACGACGTGAACACGTCTGGGACCATGTTAAAGCCCATATGCGTTTGAGCGGGCATTTTTACGAAGGCGAAGGAGCCTTACTATTCCCACCCGATTGGCTTGACTTTGCTGAGGAAATCTACGACATACTAAATCCCAACGGCTACGACAGCCAAGAAAAATATAAGATCAACGGTTTTAAGCGTACTGCCCTTGGCATGGGTGTGGATACCGGAGCAGGCCGTGACCTAAGTTGTTGGACTGTGGTTGACGAGCGAGGTGTAATCGAGCAGGAAGCCCGTGTAACTGCCAACACTATGGAAATACCTGCCTTTACCCTTGAAATGATGCGTCGTCACAACTTAAAGGGTCACCAAGTGGTTTTTGATGCCGGTGGTGGAGGTAAACAAATAAGTGACCGACTAATAGAACAAGGCTACAATGTACGTGCCATTAGCTTTGGGGGTAGCCCTACACCAGAACGCAGTAAACGTCGCTTAACGACCGCTGAGAAGCGAGACGACGACCAAATACGCCAAGTATACAAAAACAAGCGTGCCGAGCTGTACGGCGTCTGTAGCGAGCTTATGGACCCTGACCTATGTAAAGAGTACGAGCGTCCAATGTTTAGTATTTCTAAAGAACTATATCATTTACGTCAAGAACTTGCTATAATGCCCAAAGAGTACGATAGTGAAGGCAAAATGTTTTTGCCCCCTAAAGAACGCCCACCTGGAAACAAAAATCCAGATCTATTAGTCATTAAGGAACTACTTGGACGTAGCCCCGACCGAGCCGACAGCTTGGTTCTTGCCACCTACGCTATGGTTGAAAGTGCTGCCCCAAGAGTTGCAGGAGCTTTTTAACAATTATGCCTACTAAAAAGACAACCACTACTTCAAAACCTGTTGATGTTGAAGTTAAACCAAAAGTAAAAAGTAAGCCTACTAAAATGGGTGGAAAAACGTTTACTATTGAAATAACTATTCCACCTGCTGATGGTGCAAACTTCCGTAATTCCCACGTTTTGCAAGCCATATGCTTTGGACAAGCTAACGGACTAATTGCAAAAGAAGTACAAGCCTATTTGGAAGAAAACAAATAACATGAACTCAAACCACCTACCTGAAAACTGGCGTGAGCTTAGTTTTCTTGTAAACGAAACTTTAATTAGCCGTGAGCGTCTAGCTAATCAGTTGGCAGACCCTCGCCGTGATATTGATTTTGAGTGTGGTTACCCCGAGTACATTACGGCTGACATTTACCGTAGCATGTACGACCGGAACGGCATTGCCGAACGGGTAGTAAATATCTTCCCAGAAGAAAGTTGGGCTAAAGACCCACTTATTAAAGAAACTACAGGTACTAAACAAACCAAGTTTGATAAACAAATAATTGAGTTAGATGAACAACATTGTATCTTTAGTTTCATGCAACGAGCCGACGCTATTAGCGGCATTGGTCGCTACGGTGTTATCCTTGTTGGGTTGGATGATGGTAAGGATCTTATTGAGCCAGTTCCTGGAATAGACTTACGTACTGGTAGAGCCACTGGTAAAAACAACCATAGCATTACCTACCTACGTACCTTTGATGAAAGTCAAGCACGTATTGTCCGTTACATTAGTGACCAAAGTAGTCCACTGTACGGAATGCCAGAAATTTACGAAATACAATTTGTAAACTACCACCTTGACGATGCTAGTGCCGAAGGTACAAACACTACCGAAAACGTACACTGGACCCGTCTAATACACCTTGCCGACAAACGTTTAACTAGCGAAATTTTTGCTGTGCCTCGTATGCAAAGCAGCTACAACCGTTTGTACGATACCCGCAAGATGCTTGCTGGTAGTGGCGAAATGTACTGGCGAGGGGCCTTTCCCGGTATTAGTTTAGAAACTATGCCCGGATTTGAAGATGCTGTAATTGATAAAGAACAAACAAAGTTAGAAATGGAAGCCTACATGAATGGCCTCCAACGGTATTTACTTAATCAAGGTTTAACAGCTAAAAGCCTACCACCTCAAGTACAAAGTCCTAGAGACTTTTTGATGACACAACTACATGCTATTGCTATTACAATTGGTGTTCCTTTGCGTATTTTTATGGGTAGCGAACAAGCACAATTAGCTTCTGCTCAAGATGTACGTAACTTTAACCGTCGTATTAAAAAACGTCAACATCGTTACCTTAGTCCATTTGTTATTAGGCCATTTATCCAACGACTTATTGACTACGGTGCAATTAACCCACCTGTTAAAACGTATAGTGATGGTCGTGCCAAGTACATGATTAAATGGCCTGACGTTGACGTACCTACTGAAAAAGATCAAGCCGAGATTGGTGATAAGTGGACTACTGCACTACAAAAGTATGTAGCAAGTGAAGTCTACAATATGATTAGCCCCTTGGACTACTTTGTAACCTTTTTAGGTATTGAACCTGCCGTTGCTGAACCATTAGCTATTGAAGCTGAAAAACGCATTGAAGAGTACCAACAAAAAGTAGAAGAACAAACAGAGTTTGAAAATAAAATGTCTGCCGTAAGCGAAGTAGGTAGTACACCTATTGAAGCCGAAAAAGATGATGCTGGCTTACGCCAAGACGATATAAATAAAGCAAAGGAAAACAACAGGAATGATATCAGTACCCTTCCTGGCGAAAAAGAATTCGAGGACGAAACTTAATTTTTTAACTAAAGAGGACGAAACGGTTATGACAGGCCAAAACGACCAAGTACTAATTACTGCCATACGTAAAGAAGCCGACAGGCGTAACATCCGAGGCTTAGAACGGTGGCGTTTAGAACGACGGCTAAACCAACCCAAGTTTGTAGAAGCCGTAAAACAAGAAATACAATCTGAAGTGTTTTGGGATAACCCCGGAGCCTTTAACAGCACTACCCCTGCTGGTATTGATTGGGAAAGTATTGATTGGGAAAAAGTATTTTCAATCGTACTACAATTACTGACACTATTTATTTAATAAGTAAGGAGGGAAACAACGTTATGAATAACTTAAAACTAAACCTAGCTATTGTTTTTGTCCTTTGCTTTACTGCATTTACCTATGCACAAACTACCGTAACTGGACCTAAAGTTGCAAAAGTAGGGGAACCAATAAAATTCAAAGTAGAGGAAGGTGAAGCTGGAGATATTGTCCAGTGGCAAGTACTTAGTCCTCGTAATCAAGAAACCTTTATTATCAACACAGAGCTAGGGCTTGAATTTATTGTTGATGCTGGTTGTAGTTTTAACGGCAAGGTAGAAGTACTTTGCACAGTTGTTAACTTTGAAAACCAAAAGTTCATACAAGAAGTATTGGACTGTATGGTTGGTGAAGAAGACAATAAGCCTGATAACCCAGATAAACCAGACAACCCGGATAAACCTGATTTTGTTAGCCGCGTTGAGCCTGACAAGTTCGATAACCTTGGTATTCGTATTGATACCATTGCACAAAATGCTGGTATGACCCGTAGGCTGCAACTTAGTGAAGAGTTCAAAAAAGTTGCAAGCCAAATGCGTAACTACGAGTTGCGTACACCGGATGCTGTTAAAGCTAAAATCAATGGGTTTATACCACCTTACCGTCCTGAGTGGAATGATGTATTTAATTTAATGGCTGAAGATGGTGCAACTCGAACGGGTATGGTCTGGTCCGAAACGGCAGACTGGTATGAGGCCTGTGCTCATGGAATGCTAGGAGAAACACGATGACAGCATTTTTAGAAGATCAATCAACTTCTCATCCTGGTTTTATGGGCTGGGGTACTGAGCTTGACACCGAGCAAGAACGCCTAACCAAAGAACTACAAGCCTACGATGCCCTATTAGACAATACCGAACCTAAGTATCTTAGTCGTAGTGAACCAAAAGCCATAGTTAATAACCAACTAATGGATAAGGTTAAAAAACTACAAGAGCAAGACGGTATTGAGGATGGTTTTAGTTTTATGCACCTTGAACGGTGTATTTTTGGTGAGATCATTCCCTGGAAGGCACAAATAATCGGTAGTTGTGTAGCCAGTGGTGGTATGTATGCCGACGTTGGACGTATGCTGGTTGAAGCCTTTTTAGTGCAAGAACCCGAGCATTTGTTTGGCGACAACTACATTGGTCCTGATAACGTAGCTCCATTTGCCCCTTATAACTATAGAGCAGGCCGTAAATACGGTAACCTAAATGGTAACATGGATGGTAGTTTTTGTGCTGAGCACATTAAGGGCAAGTTGGAATACGGTTACCTTATGTGTAGTGCCGAGGGCCTCAACTACCAAGAAAGCTGGTTACCCGAACCCCAAAACAGTAGCGAATACCGTAAGTGGGGAGCCAACGATCGACTACTGGACCAGTTTGCCCCTCAGGTTAAAAACAAGCTAATTGAAACCGAAAAGGTAACACAAAGTAGTGATGTTGTCGAGCTACTCACTAAGCACTTCAAACCAATGCAAATCTGTAGTAACTATGGTTTTGCCCCTACTGGTAAAATATCTGGGTGGACATTTAATGGTCAACCTGTTTACCAGTACCGACGAAGTGGAAGTTGGGCTCACAACATGACCGTGTATGGAGCCGTTAAAGTTAAAAACAATTGGTGGATTATGATCCGCAATAGTTGGGGGTTTAATGCACATCGTAATGGTTGTTGGTTTGCTGTAAGTCTTGGAGACTTTGAAAGCTGGTTACGTAACGCCGAGTGTATGACCATCGGTAATATCGACTTACCCGATATTCAGTTTGGCAATCCATTCCCTTTTAGTTAGGAGTTAATAGTAGATATGAAATTGTTCACTGGTTTGTTATTGTTTGTTGTAGCTTTTATTGGCTTTGCTAATACTAGCGTGGCACAGGACTGCCCCACGTGCGTACAAGCACCAACACAAGTCTTCTCCCAGAATTTGCTTGTGGTCAAGCGTCCTGTTCGTAGTGCTTTAGCTAATGTTAAAAGAAGCTATGGATGTACTGGAAGCTCGGCTCGTACGGTAATGGCTGTACCAGTTGTAGTTCAACAACAAAGTTATGGATGCACTGGCAGTATGGCTAGACGCAGTTTTGCAAGTAACGGAGGTAGTGGTTTTGGTTACTTTGGAGCACAGCGTAAATGGTGGGTAGGTAAAAACGCAGGATGGCAAAGTCCCGGTACACGTAGAGCAAGCCGTAACGCCAATTTTGCCGTAAGAAGCCAAGTGCCATTTAACACCACGGGTCCAACAGCTAACTCTTTAATCCCTGTTGTTGAAGAAGTTGTTGTTCCTGTTGCAGAAGATAATGATGTTTCTTTTAACTTAGATACAGAATTTATCAAAATTAAAATGTCCCAAGCCCCCGAGTATGCGTACAATGCTCGTTGGACTTGGCCCGGAAACAGCGAAGCCAGTTTACGTAACCATATGGCTAATGGACCCCATTGGCACAATGACTCACACACGGCAAGTTATGGCGAGTTAAAAGAAAGACACGATGGTTGTCATGATCGTATCGGACCGTACACACCCGCTATGATTAGACGTAGTAACGTTATGGGCAATGTGTGACCATAGCCCCCATAAAAATAGTACATCCTTCATGCAGAGGGACTTGGGGGTAGGGTCAGGTTGGCCTCCCCCAAACTTTTAACCATAGGTTGATTTTGAAGATTATTCTCATTTGGGTTAGGGCAAAGGAATGTCAATACCAACCGACGTAGTAGTGGCTTTAATCACCGTATTTGGTGGTGGAGTTATATCTTTGTTGTTAATTTTAATGAAAGTAGTTTTCAAAGTGAATGATGCTGTTAATGAAAGACATAAAAAAGCTAACAGTGATGGAGAAATACCTCCTAAGTTGTTTGACATGGTTTACGAAAGCAATAAGATAATTAAAGAAGCTAACAAAAACCTAGAACAACTTACAGAAAAATGTAAACGTATTGAAGATACTCTAAATAACGAAGTATTTCCAAGGTTACAAACTGTAGAAAGTAGACAAAACTTTTTTGTTCAAGCATTGGCTGAACTTAAAAAGAAAAAACCTAAAAACGATGTGGTTAGTTTTGCAGATGAATTACCAGAAGGAGATGAGTAATAATGGTTAGTAAAATTAAAGGCGATGCAATCGTAAACTGGAAAACAACGGTAGCTGGTATCACAGCATTTTTAGCAGTTGTTACTCCACAAGTACAAACACTATTTGATAGTGACACAGCAACCAACCCTGATTGGAATATTGTTGTAGGTGCTGTTGGTGTTTTATTTGCTGCTTTGTTTGCCCGAGATGCCGATAAAAGTACTGAACAAACCATAGGCAATACAGATGGCTAAGAAAAAGGGTCTCTACGATAATATCCATGCAAAACGCAAACGCATTAAAGCCGGTAGTGGTGAGCGTATGCGTAAAGCTGGTAGTAAGGGAGCTCCTACTGCTAAGGCTTTTAAGCAAGCAGCAAAAACCGCTAAAAAAGTACGTAAGAGGAAGTAACAGTATGGCTAAAAAGAAAGACCCAAGACTTGCTCGTGCAGGAGTTAGTGGATATAATAAGCCCAAACGTACTCCTAATCATCCAAAGAAGTCTCACATTGTTGTAGCCAAAGAAGGCGAAAAAGTTAAGACTATTCGTTTTGGAGAGCAAGGTGCTAAAACTGCTGGTAAACCAAAAGCAGGTGAAAGCGAAGCTATGAAACGTAAACGAGCTAGTTTTAAGGCTCGTCATAGACGCAACATAGCCAAGGGTAAAATGTCTGCTGCGTACTGGGCTAATAAGGTGAAGTGGTAGACTAGAGTATGGCGTCCCCAGTAATTGTTCAACTTGTTGTTAGCACTAACAATGCTGTAGATATAGCTACGGCTCCATACCAAGTAATTAGTTCTGTTGCCGATGTAGATGAAACAAGGTTATGTTTTCTCTACTTAAACTTAGAACTTCTTACCGGAGTTGCTGGTGCATTAACAGTTGATGTTTCTGTAGGTGGTTACACAAATACAGTTATAACAGGTGACTACTACTTTACTGCTGAAACTACCATTAGAGTCCAGACTGCTAACTTTATTGTACGTTCTAACGAAACAGTAACCGTAACTGTTCAGTCGGATCAAGCAGGCGATACTTCAGTAAATGTAATAACTTACATAATGGACGCTAATCCCATAACAGTATGAATGGATATTTAATATGTTGTATAACGATTTAACTGAACAACAAAAAGAAGATCTTCACAAACATGAGATCTATATCCGAGGTAACACAGCAGTTTTAATGTCCGTATTTAAGGATATGGATACAGCAGTTTGGTTCCCTTGGATTGAGAATAAAATCGTACCTATTTTAGATTCACTCACAGACAATAACGACATTATACCTAATACAAGTTTACTAGGTGGTAGTAGCGACCTAACTGTGGCTGAATACAAGTTACTTAGAACTTTACTTAATGATATGTATTTGCTTTATGCAAACAATCAAACATTGGTTTCTAAAGCCATAGGCATTAACGCTTAAAACAGAGTATGGCAGAATACTACATAGATGGAACTATAGTTAGTGCTACTGGAACTGGTAGTGGTACTGTTGGTGACCCTTGGGGTAAAACCGACGACCTACTACAGTACGCTCTAGATCAAATAGTTGCTGGTGGTGGTAAAGATACTACGGGCGATACTATCTATGTGACTGGTGACTTAAACCAAACAGCCTCAGTTGATTTTACAGGATACAACCCACAACAAACGACACCCTTAGCTATACGACCCATAGAGGTTGATTTAATCAATTACGATTTGGGGGGAACCCCATTTATAAATAATACAACAACAAGAGCCTTACTTATTTTCCACGTAAGGTTTTTTAACTTTGGTGGTAACACTGGTGCTTATCCTGTAAGATCTGATCATTTTTCTGGGTTCTTTCAATGTGTCTTTGATGGCGTAGGTAGTACAGGCACTTACGGATTTACGTATTTTGGTCCTTACAGTACTGTTATTGGGTGTAAATTCATAAATGAAAATAGAGCTGTAGGCTTAGTATCTTACACAAGTACAGGAGGATTTTTTGCCTACAATTACGTAGAAATAGATAATACTGCTCAGTATGCTATGTATACTTACTACACTACATTTGCTCACAACATAGTAAGAGTAAAAAACGGAAGAAACACTGGATGTTTTTTGCCAATCGCTACTGGTAGGTATTTCAATAATACTTTTTACGGTGAAAACAATACAGGAAGTGCCATATTTGTGAGTAGTGCTTATGAAGACCAAAACATATTTAACAACTACTTTGAAGGTCTTTACCGTCCTCTAAACATAAGTACAAATCACAACGCTAATGTTAGTTATTTAGTAGGTAATAGAGCATACAACAACACAACAAATACCGTACCGAGTGACTCAACAACGATTGTTTATGATTTTGATAACGACTTTGCAATGACAGAAAGCGGTTTGATTGACCCTGCTAATGGTGACTACAGACCTAAGAGTTCACTAATAAACGCCGGAGTAAATATGTTTGCTTGGTCGCAAGCACAAGAGTATACGGTTTCACCAACCGTGGGATCAATACTTCCGACGTTCGAATCACCACATACACGCCCTATTTTCCCCAGAGTATCATAGTCAAATAAATAAGGAATAAAACTTATGGGGTTTGTTCAAAAACCTAGTATATCTAAAGTCTTTCAAGACAAAGACCCCAAGCTCGGTGGTAATCTTGATTGTGGAGATAGTTACCTACTCTGGGGAGGATCAGAACAATACATCGCTCCAAACTTCGGAGGTGGTTCTAATACTGGTTTAGCAGTTTCGGCAGGAACTTCTAATCTTGTTTTGTTATGCTCAAACCAAATTGATTTCTACACAAGCGGAACTCAACGAGCTAGAATCTCTGCAACTAAATTTACAATGCTTGGGGACGTTGAACCTCAAGGGACTTCTGGTACTTACGATGTTGGCAGTACAACTCAACGTTGGAAATACCTTTACAGCGAAAGAGCAGATTTTGAAACCGATTTAGATTGCACTACAGCAGGTCTAGATGAGAACAACGGTTTTAACACTAATGTAGATTTAGATGGCGATACTACTTGGGGATCGTTTAGATACGGACATCAATTTCGCACGGACATAGAAGGCGATGGTCCTAGTAACCAAGTCACAGGATTTAGAAATAGTTTAGATCTAAGAAATGCGTCTCATCTTGGAACCTATTACTACGGATTGAACAACTCTGTAAACACTTTTGCTACTTGTAATCTTGCAGGCGACAAAGTTTACGGAGCACAATTTAGGTTCCAAGCAAATGTTAGCAACAACATGAACAACGGAACCGAGATTGCGTCCATCAATGTTACGCAGACTTGGTCAGCCGACCCAACTGTACCCTTCCAACCTCCTCTGTTAAGCGGAGCCGTTTTTAACCTTGGTACACAGTTATTAGAGTCCGCTGGTTACTCACATATCCGCATAAACAATGCGGCTAGACCAAGTGGAGGGAGTGCCGGTCCAACTTATCTGTATGGTCTTTACATCGCAGAGCAAACCCAAGCAG
>Ga0208162_1000122_pt1 | contig 39898 bp, 59 predicted proteins | sample CB_VirMetaG_4_FD_184539 | JGI IMG/M metagenome (GOLD analysis project Ga0208162, IMG submission 184539) | Freshwater to marine saline gradient viral communities from Chesapeake Bay - CB_1508_1M Viral MetaG (SPAdes) (version 4) | ecosystem: Environmental > Aquatic > Marine > Coastal | place: USA... | reverse complement strand
ATTATCATATTGAAAGCTCCATCCTGTTCCTGACACGTGTTCTATCAAGCGATTTTCTCTATCACGATGCCAAAGAAGATCTTCTGCTTCTGTGTCGTGTGGAAACTTGCGAATAATGTATTCTTCTGTAACCTCTAAATTTTCGTACGGAACTCGTTCTTCTGCCATATTACCAGAATCTGCCTGAAACGTTATGTCCGAAATCTTTATGTGCTCGACAAGCCCAATAACCAGCTTTAGTTCTGTCCTTTTTCATATGACATCTATGACGAGCTGCAAATGACTTTCTAGCTCCAGGGTCATTCCAATTTGCTTTCATTCCAGAATCACCATATGAAATCTTAATTACATTGCCTTTGTTATTGCGAACATATACTTGATACTTTTTACGACCACCTTTGGTTGGCTCTCCTAGACTTACTTTTTTGCCTTGGTATTCTGCTTCATCGAGTGGAATTTCCATTGGGTGATCTAACGGAACACGTTTGCCTTCATATGTAGCAAATCTACCTATATCAGTAGTTTCAAAAAGTTCTTTATCACGTCCTTCAAACCATGCATGGCCAGCATCAAACATTTCACGTGCTTCAACAATTAAATTGAAACTTGCTTCGCTTTGCACACGAAATATGTTTTCGGTGATACTAATTTTATTATCATAATGATATTGCATTGCTTCTGACATCAACGCTTTTGACTCTAATAAACTTTTCAATTTAATCATAATTTCACCTTTAATCCCAATTTAGGTACGTGTTTTCTCCACGTTGCAAGAATTTGTTCCTTGTCTTCTGGAGTGATATATGAATTACCATTTTCGTCTTTTATTGCAATGAAACGATCTAAATAGTCATTAACAATTTTAGAAAATGGTTGTCTTGATTTTTTTGCTTGCAGATACATTCCTTGTATCATAGCTGGTATTTCCTGCGGCAATGTAAAATATCGAGCTGGAGGTAATTTACCAGATTCAATTTTGCGACGCAATGCTTGATCTGATGGAATATATTTTGAACTCTTAACATTCCAACCTGCTTGAGTTAAATGTTCTATTTCATGTCGAAGTGTATCTCGCATATCCATTGCAATGCTACTATAAATTTTAGGAACATCTGTCGGATCTAATTCAAATCTAATTTCCATGTATGGAACTTTTGATTCTGATGAATCTTGCTTTTGATCATTATATACATCGCCGCCTCTTCTATAATCATCCAATCCTTCTACCCATTGTATTCTAAGTGCTAAATAAAAATCTAAAGGAATGGTTTCATTTTCAACTTCTTCGAAATATACATCATAATAATCATCGCCTTGTATTTCTGGTACAGATTCTCCTTGTTTGAAATATATCTTTTTACCAGCAAATTCGCCAGCTTCATTTGATACAGCTGCATAACTGTCTTTTATTACCGCAAGCAATTGATTACTTAGTTGTCTAACTAAAGAATCATATCGGCCTTCTAAAATTAATGTTTTCAATGATATCATATTAATAAATATTGAACAAAAAGAAAGAGGCCGAAGCCTCTCTCATCTTAACGATTTTTGTATACTACTACAATCTTTTTAGAATCATCGTCTATTACTTGTTTTAGCATTGCGCCTGATTCAGCATCACGATATACTGTAACATTTGACCCGTCAAAATTAGTTCCAGAAAACTTAACAGATCTTGTAGTTGAGCAACTTGTTACAAGTAAAAAGATTGTGGTAACTGCTAATAAAACTTTCATAGTTACCTCCTTATTTTAAATAAATATTAAGTAACTAACTTTTTCATTAATCTTTACTTAATCTAAATCATTGTAATTCCAAAACCTAGGAGATTTTTGCTTGAATGGATTTCCTACTTGTTGATAATAACAATTTAGACAAAGCAACTGTAAATTTTCTAAACGATGATCTGTGTTATCACCATTGATGTGATCTAACAATACAGGCACTGTGTCATCTGTGATTCTATGTTCACTATACCCGCAACTATTACATTCCTCTTCCATAATACCTAATGCTAACAGTCTGTTACGAAGTTTCCATGCAGGATATTTTGGATATTTTCCTTGTAGAATTTCATCAATTTGATACGGTCCAGCTGATGCTCTAGGTGCTCGTTTAGATATTCCGACACCGGCAATATTAGTATGCATATCATATAGAGTCTTTCCCGTCTCTGCATCTGTATACATTTTAGCATACTTTTTCCATGTAGTGAATGACACTTTCATGAAACGAGCTGCTTCAGCATTAGACTTTGTATTGTCTATTGCATAACGTACATCAGACTCCGACAGATTAAATGCAGAACGGCCTCTGCCATATACATACTTGTATTGTGACTTATCTGCACACATTAGTGAATAATATTCTCCTTTTGCAATGTTGAAACTGCTTCTCTAGTAGAAGTACATTGATTGAATAATTCTTGCAATCTACTCTTGTGCTTAGCTACACAGTCTCTGAATGTGATTGGGTACATACCAGATTTGTCTAATACTTCATTATACCAAGAAGAGTATGTGTATTTATAACGAAATATTTGTTCTGGCGTACGGTTATCCCAATATTCAATTTGGTCTTTCAATGGCCACAATTCCATTGGAATATTTGGGTCTTTTCGTCTTAATGGTTTTATTTCTTGCTGAGCAGCTTTACGATCTGATCGTTGGATAAACTTATCCATGATATTGGTTGCTCTGTCTTTTGGCGATTCGCCTTGGTATCCTCGTTTTCCCATAACTTATAATTTGTATTTTTCTTTGATTAAAACTAATTTTCTCCATGCATCTTCTGCTGCATATATATAACGTTTGAATTTTGCAATATCTTGAGTCTTTCGTGCAGCTGTTGCACGTCTCATATTGCGATGAAATGTTGCATGAAGCAACCCTATTCTAATATTTGCTATAACTTTAAACATCTTTATTCAAATCCTACGTCTCTTGTATTTTTACAAAACATATGACTCAGAATACCATTAACGACTCGTATGCTTTACAAGTTCTAATTTCAACCCTTCTGCCTGCATCAACTCATATACTTCTTCTACTTCATCTTTCCACCCAACATACACACAACATTGTCCATTATTATGAACTATGTTTGCACATTGACCTGCCTGATAATAGTTATGATTACAAATTTCCATTAAGCAAGTAATTACGTGTTGAAATGAATTCTTGTCATCATTTTTTAAAACCAATTGATACTTAGATCGTCTTTTTGAGCTCATATAACTTTTTGCATTCTTCGTACATTTCTTGTTTTTCTAAATATTCTAATGCTTCATCAATAAACTTAAGTTTATCAAGTTCTGACCATGATGTGGGCCATTGCCAAACCTCTGTATTGCTAAACACAACTTTGAGAAATTTATCTAAATGATTTACATACATTCCAAACCCCGTTATCATACTTTATTATACTAAATTATGTAGAAAGATCCAAATTATCTTTTTACTGGTGCAGTATCCCACCCCGTACCAGTTATTCCAAATTCATGACCACCAATAGATGCTAATACTTTGTATTTAGGATTTTTCTTTGTATCTGCCCAATATGGTCTTGCACCAGTAAAGTAATGAGTTGATCCATTTGTATTATCTTTTAATGTTCGTGATACAACTTGTTTAGCAATTTTAATCACATTGTTCCAGTATGGTAATGATGTATTTCCTTTAAAATTACGTTCTTTAATAAATTGCTTAACACGGTTAATTAATGATTCTCCACGCGGTGCATCATACCATACTGAGAATGTATAAGCTCCGCCGGCTTCCTTACCCGTTACTGTTTGCAGTATTGTTTTATTTTTTGCAATTGATCTATTAATTATTGCGTTACCGACAGAACGAATAGCCGTTTCGTCCGTAATTTTAGCTTCACCAGCTAATACCGCAGCTATAATTAAAACTTCATCTGTTACGCTGTCGGGTCGTTCGAATCCCAATGCAGTTAACGTATTTGGACCAATTGTAAGAGTTTTCGGATTAGACAATTTAATGCCCATTACTGTTGCAATACCATTTGCTGTAGTTGTGCCGAATGAGCCATTTGGTTTAAATGTTGGCTTGCCCATTTGTTCAAGCTTCTTAACTAATGCTGTTTGTATTTGACGAACTACTCCATTAGAAACAGTATCGCGAACCCCGTACGGCAACACAATTCCGTCCCAAATTTGTTCTATAGTCTCTGGGATAGATTGTGATTGTTCAAACAATATAGTTTTGAGTTTAATCATCTTTTCTGGGCTTTACTTTAATTATGATGAATTCATCTTTTTGATATACATCAAATTCAGATGGAGTTAGATTATCATAATATTCTTTGTAGAATTGTACTCGGTCAAAATCTTGTTTGGTTGTTTTATTCACAACACCAGACTCTGGATACCCATATATCAATTCTTTGAGTTTCATCCCTTTGATTGCTTGCTGATCTCAATAGCTGCCAATTGTTTTAAAGCTGCTTTCTTTGTAGGATGCGTACCTAAACGTTTTCCTCCTGCACTTGGATATACTGCCCAGCCATCTTCTACTTTTTTAATCTTTTCATCTAAATCCGTACGGATAGCATCAATCAATTCTTTTTTTCGAAACAGGCCATCATCAGCTAAACCATCTTGACCATCCATATAATTATGTACTGATTGCAAATAGTCTGCTGCTTTAGTCAGTTTGGCTTGCACCCAGGCCGGCAATTCAGCTTTTTCATCAATCATACCACGAAGCATTTTTGACGTGTCAATGCAACGCTCGAGCTGCGTACGTGCCATTTTGCCTTCATGATCATAATCAGTAGTATAAGAATGAGTCAAACCCATTCCTTTAGTGTCATCATGATCAACTGGTTTGAATGCCATTGCATATGGATTGTCATATACTTTGCCTGGTACTGGTTGGTAACCATCGCCTTCTGGCATAAGATCCTTAAGTCCCACTTTCATCTTCATTAGTTTAGATGAAGGAAGTTCTCCTATTCCAAATCCTTCTTGTAATTTTTTCTTGCTCATCATTTATCCTTATATGGAAATATCTTATTCAATTTATCTTGTCTCTTGCTGCATCCGCAGTCTTTATCGCCAGTAATGATTTCATTGATACGTTCTGCTAACTTGTCTAAACGTGTTGCAGACGTAATCTTTGCAATGTCATCACCTAAACCTTTACTTTTCATTCTTTTCCTTTTTTATTGGTCCTCCAGATACCCAAGCATCGCAAGTTCTTTTAGAGGCGCACTTAAATTTAAGAAATCTGCAATAACCTAATTTTCCTGCATCGATAACATCATATGGGTCATTTGCTTCCTCACCTCCGATGCCTTTACTAATACAATCCAATGTTTTGTTTGTTATGTCAAATGCAGCACATGTGCCACAAATCATATTTTTTAATTCGTCTGCAGAATCAGTGTTCCACATATCCTGTTTCTTCTGCCAGAACTTTTCATTCTTTTGAGATGGATCAGCAGGACCATACCCATATTCATCAATTGCAGTCTGTCTGTTCTTCAAGTTGAGTGCAATGTCTTGAGTTGGTGCAGGACATTTTGTTTTGGCTTCTAATGCTAAATGTTTTAGTTTCATTTCTTTGATTTCCTCCATGTACCACCAAGCTCTTTGTATTTATTGCTTGCCCAAGCATTTGCATATAACGATGGATACACATCATATTTCTTTTTTGCTTGTGCTTTTGCATATGACCATTTGCTTGGATCATTTGGTACATTTTTTTCTAAGAATAAATTAAGTTGTTCTTCTAATTCTTCTTTCTTCATTCTTCCACGTTTCATATTCAAATTCCATTGAGCCATTCTACGTTTTTCACCTGTAGAATTTTTTGCTATTCGTTCCAAATCTGCAATTGACATTGTTTGACTGATTCCGAATCTTTTGGATAATCCTTTGCGTCCTGGGTTCTTCCCATCAGCAAAGTTTTCTGTCTTTACTTTTGTTGGCTTTTGTCCTTTTTTACGTTCTCTGCCTTTTTTAGAGTCGCCTGCCTTACGTTGTGCATCTCGTTTTCTACGTACGAATTTAGCTCGGCCGTCTTTTCCTAGCTTTTCTGCTTTTCCTTTAGACAAACAAGCAGAATATGGATCTCCTTCTTTAGCATCTCCACATTTGCCAACACGGTTTCCTTGAGCATCATAACGATCCCAACCGCCGCCGCCAACACCTCCTTCTTTTCCTTTGCCGAACCATTTACCTATACCACTATCTGCATATGTTTCTCCCAAATCTAATGTTTGGTATGTATAGTCTTTAGCCATCGCTGCTAATTTTTCTAAATAACCAGTATTTCTTAATTCTTTAAATGCTAAGTTTTCTACTGAATATTCACCCGCAGCTTCTAATCCGGTTTGTCTCATTTGTTTCAATCTACGTTTGATTGAATTAACCTTCATTAATAGTTGAGGATCTTCATAAGACAAATGATCTATTTCGTATTTATATGGGTTTGCTTTTTTATTGATTTCTTCATCATCAATTGATACTTGTTCTGGGTCTGGAACTTTAAGCCATTTATCACGCATTAAACAATATACTCCAGTAGATGCATGAGGTTCATTTTCATCTTGAGCATACAATTCAATCGGCATACCTTTATACTTTAAAGGATAAGTATTATTCCAAATACTTTTCTTTGCCATCATATAGTCTCTAACTAATGGTATGCTATCATTAATATCTTTATAATTGATTAAGATATGCAAATCGATATCAGAATTTTCAGTCCAATTGTAGTTTACACTACTACCCGTAAGAATTATTCCTTTTACGGGAGCATCAATTCCTAAAAACTCATAAAAATATTTTGCAATTTTTAGTAGTTTGAGACGAAGACCAGGTTTTAATTGGTCACCATCCCATAGTTTTGGATTGAGTGTATTCTGTGTTTGATATTCTTGTATCATTTTAAAAAGTCAATTAAATCTTGATTATTTTTTTTCATATCACGCGCTGTTACAGCTAAATCAATCCAATCATAAAATTCATTAAAATAATTTTTTAATAATGATCGATCATCAGTAATAGCATATAAGATATATTCTACAATTGGAATTAAAACTGCAGTTTCTTCATCTCTTGTATCAATTTCGTCTTCGCTAAAATCATTAACAATATCTTTTAATTCTTGAAATTCGTTTGATGCAACATCAATCCAGCGCATCCACGAAGGACGTATTCTTTCAATTGTACTTCTCCATACTGGGTTTGCCGTTCCGTTCCATCTTGTTATAGTATCTCGTGCAAAACTTTTAAAATATTGATTAGTTGCTAAAACCGTGTCTGCCATCAATGTATTTACTATTTTTTTATATAATACGTTATTAGACGTAAACATATCTCGTATTAATTTAACTCCATCTGGTGAATTTATTTTACTAACTAATTCTGCGGGGAAGCTTCGTTGTAATTCAGGTAATGCATCTAATGCAAATTTAAGAGATGCATATACTAGTTCTGGACTTTTTTCTAGTTTTTTACGAAAAATATTAACTATAACATCATCTGCACTTTTTATGTACTTGAACATAGTTTTTATACTAGAATTGCTAATAAACTTTACTAATCTCGTTCCGGTCTTAGCTAAATTAGCGCTAGCTTTAAAAGTAACTTTTGAAGCTGTCTTAACAGTATCAGCTGATTTAACAGCACGTTCTAACACTTCTCCTAAAGATTCATTAAGTTGCTTTATATAATCTGCAATATAATCTACTGTTGCATGATATTGTTCTGGTGTATATTTTTTTAATGTATTTTTTCTAGATAGTATCTCGTTAGCAATAGGATCTAAATTCTCTGAAAGAGTTCTTAATGTTTTTTCGTCTACATATCCTTTCGATATAGCTTCGCCCCACACTTCAGACAATTCTGTAACATTTTTAGTTTTAAATGCTCTTATCAGTTTACTTGCAGCTGCTTTATTTGCTTTAAAAAATGTTTTTAGCCCTACGTTTACAACCGACCCAACGAATGGTACAACAGCTAAAGTAGATAATGCACCATCAAAATAATTACCACGACCGAAATATAATGCTGCATTGAATACATCTATCAATTCACCCCACCCCGGTATAAATCCTAACCAGTCTAATGCGGTTTGAAACCAATCTAAATATGATTCGAGCGGATCGGTTAATCTCATCGTAACTCGGCCGGCGGGTGTGATATCTAATGTATATGGTTGGCCGTTATATGTAACAGTTATGTTATTTGTGATTGAATTATATACATATTCAATTGATTGCCATTCACCTTTAGTAATAACGTTGCCGCCTATATGTCCTGGTCGGTATAAAAAGGCTGGATTATTTGGCATATCAATATAGAACCGGACCGTTTGGCCATTATCTGTTTTTAATTGATAATATTTTTGCCCTTTGTAATTTTTATTTGTTTCAGATGCTCTGTCACCATATGTTTTAATTTCAGCATCTGTTTTATCAAAAAAGCTTTTAATATCTTTTTTGTTTTGTTGTTCTAAAACAAATTTGTTTACTTCTTCTCTAATGATTTTATCTATATTCATACAATGTCCAGTACTTATTCATTTATTATAAATATGTTTATTTCCAAAAGAGCTGAATACAAATGATTCCTAATGCCAACAATAACGATATAGCAGTCTTAATAGTTATTCCTTCTCCCCGGAAAATGTATGTAAATATAGTAAAAACAATAATACCCATTACAAATGAGATGAATCTACCAGGCCAAAAAGATCCATTAAACCCCATTACTAAAGATTTAGTTCCTTCCATAAATAACCATGTAATTGGCACACCTAAAAATATTAAAGCCCATTTTTGTTGCTTAGAAAGATTCCATATAATCGGGCTATTAATTTGCATCCAAACAATGGCTTGCCCAATGATAAATAACAATGCGCCGTACAGTATGTTTTTATAATCCATACTATATTATAATGAAAATATTGGGAAGATCCTATTCTTTGTCTTTAGTAGCGTGTTTAACACCCATAATAGTACCAATAATACTGAATGAATTTGTAAGTAAGATACCAAATAGATTTGACCAGGTTGATTCAATAATTTTAGCATCTAATCCTCTTACCATCACAAATACATATAATGCTGTAGTAAGTAAGCCTACACCCATAATAACCCATAGAGCAACTCTTACGATGTTACCCATCAATTCGGTTTGTGTTTTCTTTTGTAGTAATGAGAGGTCGGTTTCTGCAACCTCTTTTGCGTGTTCTGCTTCAGCCTTTAATTTATGGGCTTCTTCTTTAGATTGTTCTGCAAGTTGTAATGCAACTTCCAATTCTTCTTTTGCCTTTTCAGCTTCTTCTTTTGATTTTTTTGATTGTTCTGCAGAATCTATGGCTTCGTTAAGAGCTTTTTCTAATTGTCTATTTACTCGTTTGTTTTCTTTTTGAGCCTTCTCTAATTCAGAATTTTGTTTTTGAACTTGTTTTGTAACTTCTAATCTTTTTCTACGAGAAGTTGAATCTTTTTCTTTACATAACTTTAAATATTCTTCGAACTCTTCATCACCTTCTTCTGGCTCAATGAGTTTTAGAAAGTTACCCTCAACATAAACTCTCTTATGTTTGGCTATTTCTAATAGAATATCCCTCGTAGATTTTTGTATTTTCATCTTTCTTCATTACTTGTACACTTTGAAAGGTGCTGTTCTATTTTTATAACCTTCATAATCAGCTTTAAATTCTTCTAATCTAGGTTCTATATCATCTGATTTAATAATCCAAAATTGAGCTCCAACTGCTCTAGCTTTTTCAATTTCTTGTTCGTCCTGAGAAGATGAAATGATTCCGATAACTACCCCATTACCATAATCATAATTTATTTTTCTGATTAATTCGATACCATCAAAGGAAGACCCAATTATATTTAAATCAACAAATACACAATCTGGTCTTTCATCTACAGGACCATCTGTAAACCATTTCTTAAAAAGTTTATCTGCTTCATCAGAAGAATCCAATGCTTCTAATGCAAGAGTAATATCTAATAGAGAACACGCATCTTCAAACACAAGATGAAACAAATTTTCATCATCTACTAACATTAACGAATCAATCATATCTTTATTTTCATTTTAGTTCCACTTTCAATTTCAACTGTGTCGGGGTCATCTTCTATTTCTTCAATTGAAAGTTCAAAACCATGCTCCTTTAGTATAGCTTTACAAATATTTAAACCAAGACCCGTTCCTTTCTCTTTTTGACCTTCTTTACGAATATATGGTTTAGATAACTCATCAAATTCACTCTGAGTCATACCTCTACCATTATCTTCGATAATAATGAAGCTCCCTTTATTATAATTACCTTCAAAATATATTTTAACCCATTTTGTTGGTGAATCATTATACTTTAATCCATTTCTAATTAAGTTATCAATTGCAGTACAAAAAAGTGGTTCGTTTACTTCTAATGATACAGGTAAATTATCATCTAAAAGAATCTGATTTTTATATGCAGTAAGTGATAAATATTCATCTAAGATTTGTTTAATGTTATTTGGTGTTTTCGACATCTGAGCATTTTCTTTTACTAAATTAGTAAATTCATATACTCCACTATATACTTTTTGAGCATGTTTAACACCATCTCCTAACAATTGTAGTGGTGCTCTTAGTTTTTTCTTTTGTTCATCATCCAACCTTCTTTGAAGTGAATTTAATCCTCTTGGAATGTAAGTGTTGATACCACTATGCATATCATGTCTAATGATTTTTGCAGCGTGTTCTAAGTAAATACTTTTTTGTTTAACTTCTGCTTCAGCTTTATGTTGTGATGTAATATCAACAGCTATTTTAAGTACTTTATCATACACTCCGTTAGCATTCCGTAACGGGGTATATGTACCAAATAACCATATTGATTCTCCGTTTTTATTTACACGTTCAAATTCCCCAGAAACAAATTCTCCATTGTGTAATTTTTCCCAGAAAGTTTTATATTCTTTACTTGATTTAAAATCAGTAGTACATAAATCAGGGTGTTTGCTATTTAGTATTTCGTCTTCTGAATAACCTACTACATTAAGAAAATTTTGATTAGCTGATAATATAGTAGTGTCCATTCCTAGAGTTACTATTAAATTAGATTTATCAATTGCGTTTAGTTGAGTATTAATTTTAGCTTCTTTAATTTTAGTTTTCTTAATAAACTCTTGTACCACTTTAAAGAATGGTGGCATAAAGAATACAACACATCCCCATCCAAATTTGGCAAGAAATAAGGTTGGTTCACATATCCCAAATACAATACAGGTTTGTACTGCAAAGAAGGTCATCATAATTAGACCTGCAACTATTAAGGAGATTTTGGAATTTATAGATATTCCATCCAGAGCGTTCATTTACAGCTCCGTTTTCTTAAACCCACATTTCTCAAAAAAGTATTTTGAAGGACAGAATCCTGTCCAAAGGCCGATTTGTAACATCAAACAAACAAATATTACAACTTCCCAAGATTGAAATAGATACCCTACTATCAATACCATTGACATTAGAAAGTAAACCATTCTGGTTGATGTTATATATTGTAGTAACGTTTTCATTTTCTATCTCCTTTATGTTGGTCAATCTTATCAAGAATCTTATTAAGTAACTCTGTTTTGATGAAACCACTCATTGAAGCATTTTTAAGAGCTGAGATAAGTTGGAAAACAATAAAAGGCACCAAAATGGTTTCTGATAACCAAGATGTGCCTTTAAATCCTAATTCTACTGAAAGAATTACTGTTAATATTAATATCCAAGCAAATAGTGTTTTTAAAACTTTAACCGCTTTGTATGTTTTGAATCCTTCTCTTTTAATTCCAGCAATAAGACCAAAGAATCCATCTAATAGAACAACTGCAACTAATGCAAGATATTGTTCGGTGTTATCTGCGGTTAAATTCATAAAATATGAACCCATAAATGCACACGCCGTACTAATCGACATAATAACCTGTGTCCAGGTTGATTTTAATAATTCCATTTTAGAACCCATATTGAATTAATTCTACGAATGCCACTTTTATTCGCATCCACAATCGTTGAGTCCATCGAAGTTCTTTGAACTCTTTTGTTATAAATATATCAGATAATTCTTTCATTATGAAATATCTTTACTTTCAATCAATGTATAAGTAAATGAGTTTCCGTAAAGTTTTGCAGCCTTATTCACTAACTCCATAAACAATTTGAAATCTGCATTTGCTGCGATTACTTGGCAACCTGCTGACCACTTATCAATCTGTACAGATTTCCCACCTTCTCTTGAAGTGGCTCTGTGAATGTTGATTCCGTATATACCTTCGTGAATATTTTCTTCTAAGAAGTCATATACGCCATCTTTGTTGTTATCTCTATAAACTTTTAATGGTTTATGTTGTCTAAGAGCTTCATACTTACCTTGATGTAATCCAATTGTATGAGAACCCCTGTATTGACCTGGTACTAAGATTGCAACACCGTCTTTGTTTAATAGGTTTCTTTCCCAATGTGACCCAGGGTCGGTTGTTGCTTCAAAACAGTGAAATTTGTTTTCGCCATTCACACTATATGATACAGTTACGCAGTCATCAAATTTATTAGTAACTTTCCCGCCAGTTTCTGAATTTCTAACTCCTACAATATTCAAATTGTAGTCACCGCCTTCAAACCAACGATAACCTTTACCTTCTACTGCTTGTTGTATTTGTTCTCTTGTAAAACACGCCATTTATTATTCCTCATCCTTTTTTTGAAATATTTTTGTAACACCGTCGATTCCAAACGAACCCAATGTAATGATTACAAATGAATTGAAAATAGTATCGCTGATAACAAGTTCTTTACCCATGAGCCCTGTAATTACATCTGCTGCAGCGAAAACGGCCATGATTGCAAATGATGCAAAGCCTACAATGTTTTTTTCGTTAAACACGTTGTTATCTTTGAAAATATCTTTAAACGCCATATGACTCCTTTTATTGAATCATTGACATAACTGGATGAAAGGAATAACTTATTCTGATTCTTTATTATAAATATGGTTACGTTTTTTCTTCTTTTGTTTTTGTTCTTTACGAGTTATTGCGTCAATTTCTGCATCTCCATACCGCAGTTCTTCTAGCTCACGTACAGTTAATTTTTTCATATTTTAATCCACTTTCGTTCACTATTTAATTGAAATGATCCTATATATTCCATACTCCATTCTGATGGATGGATTAATGATAAAAATGGTTGTCCATCTCTACCAATAAATAAATGATATATTTCACCAATAATTGGCTCAAATGAAAATTTAGAACGATAAACTAAATCATTCCACTGATATTCTTCTACTAATTGTTGATACTCACGTTTTAATTCTAAAAACTTAGTTTCTAATTGTTTATTTACTTTATGTACACCGTGACGCTTCCATGACTCAACATCATCTGGTTTAATAACTGGAGCACTTACATTTGTTGCATATGGCATTATTGATGCAACATATTTTTGTTGATCATCATCCCATACAACATTATCAGGTTTTTTTGTCATCTGCAAACAATTAAATCGTTTTGATACTCAGTCATTTTATTAATAATTAGTTTCAAATTTCCAATTTCAAATTCACCTACTTCCCCACTATCTTGAATAATCATTGATAATTGTGTCATTAAATTAAATTCATTTTGCTGAAAGCGCATACCGTCAATTTCTATTACAATTTCTGAAGATTTACCTGTATTAATTTTTTTATGCAAATCAAACTTAGTATTTGATTGTTCTATTGAAACATAATGATTTATCATATCTTCTGACAAATCTATTTCCATTCTACTACACCATGGTTCTAGTGCTTCTAACAATTCAATGCTACAATTGGTAATCTTGAATCCGATATCATATTTAGGTGGCACAATCGGCTTCATTAAGGCATCATGTGCTACGAAATGTCCCCATTTCCTAATAAAGTTTCTAGTGCTTCGTTTATTTTGTTCTAACCACTCTGGAGAATCTTGATAAATACTTGTAGCTTTATCTGCGGTATTTCTTCTCGAACCCCTGCAGGTCATATGATATACAAATCCTTCCCATGTTTGAACAAACTTAACGCCATTTAAATGAAAACGATTGAATATATCTGAGTCTTCCTTTGATTGGGGAGCATATAATGGGTCATGACCTCCTATTTCTTGAAAGTCTGATTTCCAGAATGCCCACGGAGCAAATATACCTTCTGTAGTTTTATCTTGTTGTGTAAATTCAGATAAATTACTTAATAATTCTGCTTCTTTGAATTCTTCTGGTTCTACACCCCCATCCCATAAAATCTTCTCAGGCCCATCTGGATGTAATGGTGGTTCAATTCTTGTAAGTGATACTATAGTTTTTTCATTCGGAACTAATCTTTCTTGCGGCGGATCTGAAAGCAATGTACGTGTTTGGTACATATGTTTTTCAATAGCATCTAAAGCTCCAGGACACAAATACATATCCGCATGATATATCATACAAACATCATGTTCTGCTACTTCATTAACTAATCGGTCATATAATATTGTATGACCCTGACGCTTTCCAGTATCATTAAGAATTGCTGAGAAATGTTCATCACTTTTCATTCTTTCTTGACACCATTCCCATGTACCATCTGTAGATGCATCATCGGCTACGCAAATTTGTACTGTATGATTGCCTTGATTTTTTCGAATAGCATCATATGACCATTTAAGATATTTAAGATTGTTTCGACTCGGTTGTATTAAGGATATTTTCATAATCTTGTTTTTACATTTGTCCCATGAATAGGTTTTACAAAAGTTTGATCATCATCTTCTGGTAAACGTCCCCACTTTTGTATGAATTTTCTTATATTTGTTTGTTCTGCATCAATTTGTCTTTGAGATTTTTTCGTAATATCATCATCTTTAAAATGCGAACCTCTCGCTGAAAAATGATACACTACTGATTTAGATGTCATTTTAAATTCATATCCTTCTAATTGCATACGTATAAATAAATCTTTATCTTCCCAAGAAGCTGGAGCAAATATAGGGTCATTGCCGCCTATCCATTCATAATCTTCTTTTCTACAAAAGAACCCAGCGCCGCCACCTTTTCTAACAATAACATCATTTTCTTTTGAAAATTCAGTTGCCCATTTATCAAACCAGACCGCATTAAAATTGTGATGAAACTCACCAAATTCATCAATTGGAACAAACACCGTGCCTGGTCTATAATCTGGGTCATTTGGAAATATCTTAGGCTGTATTCTAAATGACGATGCTATTAGTCGTACTGACTCATCTATATTGTCAAATAAACGTAATAATTCTAAATCTTGATTTGGGGCTATCCACATATCAGAATGTATGATATTAACGAATTCTGTTTTTGATTTACTCACACAAAAATTCATTCCGCCGCCAATACCTTTTGGACTATCATTATGATCGATATAAACTTCTAAATCTAAATTAAGTTTATTATCAATAAGCCATCGATCCGTGCCATCCGTACAATTTTCAGCATGAACAATAATGGGTTGATCTTTATAATAAGCATTTTCTCTTACAGATTTAATTGCAAGTTTGAGATATTCTAAATTATTGTTTGTTGATATACAAGTTGTAACCTTATGCATGACTTACTTCCGATAAATTTGCAAAAAAGTTATACCAATATAATGCTACCGAATTATATGAATAACTTTCTACAAGTTTTTTACGCGCGTTTTCTGTAATATATAAATAATCTTGATAATTTCCTAGTATGTTTTCTACAATATCTGGCAAATCTGAATAATCTACCTTACAAGGAATATATGTTTCGTTTGCAATAAATAAATTTGGTTCTGTTATAACAAAATCCATATTTGGTTTAATCATAATACAACCATGTTGAATTGATTCCAAATCACGATAACAAAGTTCACCCATTCCATATGGGGATATGGAAATTTTTGATCTATGTAACACTTGATGCATAGTATTAGGATCTGTTTGTTGTGCTACAATTTTTCTATTAGGCAATTTTGACAATTGTTTCCATGCAGCTTCACGATGATTCGAATATAATATATCTGTACGAATTTCATGATCATAAACTTCCTTGGGAATATATGTTTGATATACTGCTGCTACATCAATATCTTTCTGATTATAGTTTACATCATATAAATTATGAAGTGTAGGCCAATTATGTCCAACATTATATCCAGTTAACATAAGTTTAGAATATTCTTCCTCTGACAAGTTATATGATTTATCTAATTTAGATCCAGCACCAAAAAACCATTTTCCAATTGTTGATGGATCGTTATATTTTTCTCTAGTTAATAACTGCTTTTTAAACAAATATTTTGCATTAGATTGTTTAAATACTTCATACACTCCAGCAATAGATGTTGAATCACCCCCATGAACTAAAAAATAGTCTCCCGATTTGTTTTGTAAATTTTCAATTCCGCGTGATATACTATCATTAAACGGCATACCGGTTGAAAAAAACTGATTAGAATCAATCAATTCAAAATCATAACTTGAATCAGTTGTTAATTCAATACTATAATCAGGTAATATGTTTTTAGCATGAATTAATCCACTAAAACATTTCATATTTGTTTCATCTGAAAGTTTAAGTTTTATCATAATACATCGTTCCAAGTTAATGATTTATATGCTGAATTAAATAAATTATAACAATTTGATTCACACGCTTTATTAGCATTTTGATACCAACTATGTGCTTTTCGCAATGCACCAGTATCTGTTTTATCAATTCCTTCTTCACCTTGTATATAACTGCGTTTATTAGGGTGCTTTCTATTATGAACCAATAATATATTTTTAAAATGATATTGCGGGATATTGCCTAATACACGTTGTGTCATCAACATAAATGCTGTATCTTCATGAACAAAGAATACTGATTTAGGTATATTAACGCCAGCTTTGATTACCTCCGATGAAATGACTAATCCACATCCATTATACTTATGTGGACTTATTGTAGTAACATTTAACTCTTCAACTTTATCATTAAATTCATTCATTTCATCTTTATTCATTGTATACCGAAGACTCCACCAATTCTTAGTATCTCCATCAATAAATGGTTTGTCTGTAAAATCAACATGTTCTAATGGTTTCCAAGAATCATCCCACATTTTACAAATACCGAATGTTGCTAAATATTTAGATGTTTGTGTAGATTGATGTTGATGTAACATATCCAATGTAGTAAACATTTGTTTTGGAACTAACATATCACTCTCGCCCCAAACTAATACGTCTGCTATATCACAATATTTTTCATTGAATGTTCTTCGATAATCTGCGATTGTTACTAAATCATCCGTAACATTAAAACGGAATTTAAATCTAGTTGAATTATTAAAATATTTGATTGTTGAAACGGTAATTGAATCAATACATTTTTCTAAAGTATCATCATCAATACACTTTTCTAATGTTTGATTTTTACAAACTAAAATATCAACATTAACTTCTCCATCATAATGTAATATACTTTCTCGGAGAGTTTCTAAATACTCTTCAATGATATTAACTTCATACCACTGTACTAAACAGCCGATTGCAAATTTTGTTTTCATAAAATATAACCTACTGATTTATCTATATTTAAAATATTATATGTACGATCAATTTGCTCTGATACTTTAATCATCAAATCAATTTCAGCAGCTCGATTTGCATCATCAAATATAATAGGAACATTAGTATTAAAGTGTTCAATATATTTTAGAAATCCACCTCTACCCCAATGACCGCCTGGACCATCGATTAATATCATATCATAGTTTTTTGGCAAATTAGGTAAAAGATCTTCTGGATCATACCATGCTGTTTGCTTACCAACAACATCTGGTGCAGTAAACTCATTATCATAATACTTAGTTTTACAATTGATATATGTAGTATTATTAGGAAATGCGTTCATCCACTCTGTTTGATTTTCTACTGAGTATAATTTAAAATATTTGCTTAAACGTACTGTACCATTTCCGCTACCTAATTCTAATATTGTACTACCATCAGGAATTATAGTTCGTATAAAGTTTATACATTCATCTGAAATAGAAACGTTACCTACACCCATTATATTGTTATTCCTTTATATAAATGATTAAATGTTTTTTCCATCCAATAATAAGTTAATGCATCTTCTTTATTATTTGGAATACTGTTGTATTGATATATCCAACCAGCTTTAGTAAATGGCAGATCTTCTTGCAATAATTCTTTTCGATACATATCAACCATGTTCCATTGATAATCTAAAACTTTATAATCAATGTTATTCATATGAACTAAAAAATTCACCGGTGTTTGGTCGGTTCCAACGTGCCATGTTTTTTCTGCTGCTAATAGTTGCTCTCTATTATCATCGAAAAACGAAATAATCTGATTGAAAAATTCTTTATGATTTTTATTAAACAATAATACGCCAGAATCAAAATAGTAATCCCATGGTATCATATAACCATTAAAAAAATATTTTGAATAATTTTCAATACTACGAAGTACCCAATCATAACTTCCTTCATTATGAACAAAACAAAATTTACGTTCACTTATATCAAATATATTGGGCATATTCGGATGCGGAATAGTATCAGCATCTACATATAAAATTTGGTCATATTCAATTTCATTTGCTTCTAGTAACTGAAAAATAAAATATCGTTGCCATGATATTGGCATATGATCGTGTGGTAATACTTCTTGATTTAAAACAAATAATTCAGCATTATTATTTTTACACCATTCTTTCCAAGCAGCAATACTAAATTTATATGGATCACTTCTTGTTCCCGCCCATCTACCAGATCCTTGTAACTTTACATCTACTATGAATACTATATTTTTCATAAATTACAAATTACTCCTTCAGCTCCATTAAATTCAATTAATTCGCCATTTAATCGTTTAACTTTATATCCTGCATTTTCTCCAATATATTTTGATACACGAATGATACCATCATTTGATGCTTGTATTACGGCATTTTGTATGTCATTACCATTACCAAAATCATCTAATATAATTACTGGAGAATTATATCGTTCATTAATATTTTTTATATCTTGATATACTTGTGATTGTTCATGACTAGCATCAATTAATACTACATCGATGTTGTCTGGATATGTAAATGTTTTATATACATCAGCAGTAATAAATTCTACATTACTAACATCTTTACATTTATCTTTAGCGGCTTCTATATTATCTTCACTAATATCAACTGCAATTACCTTTTTGAATAAATCTGCAAATACTCTGGTTGTATCGCCTCTACAACAACCCAGTTCTAAAATAGTTTTATTTTTAAAGTTAGTTCCTAAAATATTAACTAAATCTTGTTTGAATTTATATGTTGTTGTTTTAACATATTCGTGTTTATGTTTAACATGATTCAAAACAAAATTATCATCATAATAATGTTTAATAATGTTCCATGTTTGCGACATTAAATTAGTTCTATCTTTGCCTCGATTCGGCAGTCCGGAGAAGAACCATATATGTAAATATTTTAAAAAGAATGGCATTGGATCTTCATTTAACTGCCAATTATGAACTAACATCTCTCTTCTATATAAATGATTAGCTGCATATGGTAGGCGAAGTATATTAATGTCAATATTCATTTTACGTAACATATAGTTAATTACTGGCTGATCACTTCCGCGCTTAACTGTTCGTTGTATATGCATTATTTCATCATAATTACTATGATAAAACTTTTTAAGTTCTTCTAAGAAAGGTTTGTGGTCTTTATTGAATATTGCAAAGCCGGATGCTACATAATCATTGTATTCAAAACTAACATCAGGAAACAATGATTTATAACCATCTGTTGATTGCATTGACCAACGCATATTTTCATTTGCTCTAAATGCACACCATTTTCTATCTGAAATTTCGAAAAAATTAGGAGCATTCCAATGTACCATTGATGATGCATCTACTAACAATATCTGATCATAATCAATGCCGCGCGATTCTAATACATCAAATACATCAAACCAACGTTGCCAATTTACTAAATGATTGAATACATCAGAATCTGAAGTTGTATCATAATGAACAAATTCGACATTGTTTCTTTTACACCAAAATTCCCATGTTTTCTTTGAATAATCCATCCATGACCAGTCGCCATAATCTTTTAATTCTATTAGTGCGGGGTCTTGAGACTTAACACCAATCCAAAATACTACATTTTTCATAATAAATCAATCACACGAATTGCTTCGTACGCCTCCACATATTTTCGTTTAACTTGTAATCCTCTTGTACGTGCAATATCAAATACATAATCTTTACACATAAATGCACGTTCTTGTTGTGTTTTGTAACAATCTAGCATTTGAACTTTAGCATCTAAATCTTGATGATCTACTGATATAAAAACATCAGTTCTAAATGTTCGATTATTCCATGGCAGTTCATATCCCAATATAGTTGAATGTTTAAATGCTCTAAACGTTTCTTCATATACAACTTGATGATCTTGGTGATGATCATATGACGATGGACAAAATACTATATCATAATGATTTTCTTGTTGTAGTTTCCAAAAATAATCTAATAATTCTTGTCGAACTTCATTTAATATTCTAGGTTTCCAATCTAAGAAAGTAACGTTTGCATTTATAATTTTCATTGCATTATAAAATTCTTGAACTGGGTCGCCGACTGCTAATGGCTGTGCTGCTGTTATTGCTAATACATCAATCTGATATTCGCTTTTATGTTTATGTAATGTAGCTCCACAACCTAATTCAATATCATCCGTGTGAGGTGCTATTGCTAATATTTTCTTCATATACATATTATAATAAAAAAAGTTACATATTCAAAGTTATTTCATTATGTTCATATAATTTCTAATTCTCCCGAAAAATCTACAATCCCGGTACCGGCAATCCCATCCGGGCAAATGCCATGGCCTAAATGCGTGACATCATATTTAATCGTATCAATTTTTTCCCAAAACTTTTTCATGGCGTCATTCCAATGAATGTCATCTAAGACTAGAATGCCTTTATAGTCGTTCTCTTTAAGAAACGAATATACTTCCCATTCAAAATCTCCGCGATGAGCAGTATCTAAGAAAATAACTGCGGACTGCAATAATACATCTTGCATGCCCAGTTTAAATATGTTACCAATCTTACGTTCTACATTTGAAGGCTGGACTGTCACCGTATACATATCTTTTACGTCGAATGTAACTATTTTGTTCGACTTATTAATAGCTAATGCCGTACTACTCGTTCCTTCATGCGTACCTAACTCAATAATCAGTTTATTATTTAATTGAGTGGCAATATAAGCTAATAGTTTATAATGATTTTCACCGGCTGGTGCTAGAAAAATTGGCTTATGATCTTTACGAGAGATCAAGTGTACATACGACGTTAAGTTAATAGCATCTACTAATGTTTTGTTTATAATCATAATAATAAATTTGAAATTTTACTGCTGGCATCGCCTTGGTCGACAAGATCAATCCAGGTTCTAGATGAAACATTACAGGCCGCGTCAATAACAGACCCTAAATCAATTGAATGTATATCTTTATCTAACTTCCATAATCGTTTTTGAATAACACGGCCGGCCATTCCTGCTGCTGGAAGACATAAATCCACTTTATCTATATTTTCTAAGATAGATGGGTACCAATCATCGATTGTATAATATGCATCGCGTTCTGGGACATTAACGTAAAAATCGATCGGCCCAACTAATTTTTCAATTGCCTCTTTAGGCACTGCACCAATAAACATTTTAGTACGCGGACGTATATACGTGTTTAGAAAATGTTTCATTTTATCTTGTTTAAATACTGAGATATAATGGAACATGATATGACTATAAAAAGTAGTCGATGGCGGTATCTTTTGATTATTAATCAGCCAATGTTCTATCATACTATTATCTGAAGGCGGAGCAAATAACCCTGGTCTCATGCCAGGTTCCGGAGGATAGTTAACCATAGCGCCTCTTAAATACAATGGGTCTTCAATGAGAAATGCTTCTGTCAATTCTCGTTCCAGCTCAGGCGAATGTTGATGCATTTTCTCTCTGCGGCCATTCATTATATAAAAATCGCCATCGCCGAATCTGCTATAGTATATACGTTTATTATTATCTAACATCTTACAAAGATGTTCGTAAGTAGTATTCGTATCTTCTGTTCTCATTACTGTCCTACTAATTGTTTCCAACCACGGTGTTTGTCATGTGGTAGCCAACATTCATTAACAACTTTACCAAATAATCCTTTGCTAGAATTTTCTATAAATTGTCCCTCTTGACCACCCCACTTACCGTCTCCGCCGTTGTGTTGATTGTTTTTATTAAAATACTGCGTTTGCGTAAATTGGTATTTTTCATAGTGTTCTCGGGTCATAGCAAACATAAATCCATTAATACATGTATGTGCATTAGTACATGATTTATGTTGTATTCCATTGCCGGGTGCATTTGATTTCTGCGATCCTCCTAGAATTCCATTTGATAATATACTGTAAATGACGTCGATATTATAATCATCACATACATACTTCAAAAATGCATTAATCGATTCATTAAAGTATAAATCATCATTGCAATTAACAACAACATCACAGCCATCCGTAAATGCTTGATTAATTCCTTGGTTCCATGCGCTAGTAATCCCACCGATTCGTTGGTCATCAATACGGATGTATATTGAGTCTATAGGAACATCTATTTTGTATGTCGATGCATTATCCATAATATACAATCGATAGTCATATTTACAGTGTTCCTTTAATGTCGTACAAAATCGTTTGATAAATTCATTACCATTTGGTCTATATTCATCCGACCAATGAGCTGTAACTACAAAACCTATTTTCATTTTTTAATTTCCTCGTAAACTTGTTCAATTTGTTTTTTTACTACATTGTAACTATACAATTCATTTGCCTTGTTCCAGGCATATGTTATATGTTCTATTCGTTTATCATTATTATTTAATAATTCAACAAATTTTTCTTCCAATGTAGGAATGTGAATTGTTGCAGTCTCTGGGTATAAAACTTGATGTGCATCATTCACTCCACCTAAATGTATCATTCCTAATGCTGCACACTGCATGGCCTGTTGCCCTGGAAAATACTCAATTGGGTCTAAATTAAAATGAAATGTACATTGCGACCATGACGTTAAATAGTCCAACCATTTAGTTACGCCATCATGACCTTTTGGTCGTATAAACGGTATATTATATTTTTGACTAATATAATTTGTAAATTGTTCTGTTTGCCCGCATCTTGGTTGATTCCAATACGGCCAATATGAAAATATTTGTTCCGATCTAGTTTCTTTATAGAAATTATCATACAAATATTCAATGTTAATTGGTTGTGGTATATATTTTACGGGAACGGTGCATTGTAATATTTGAGGAATTGAATTATTAAAATATCGTTCATCAATACATGAAAAAACATAATCACATTGATTATATACTTCTAATCGTTTTGGCCAATGTTGTGACCAATTCCATGTTTCTTTGATAGTTCCTATAATAACCGCATTTGGATATTTTTTACGTAATTGCGATATTGTATACTTTTCATAATTAGATTCAATAGCAACCATGATTAAATCTAAGTCTAAATCTGGTAATACTTCGTGTTCAGACCAATTTAAGAAATATCCGTTTTCAAACAAGAATGGATATCCCCAAAAGCCCATAAAACATTTATTTTTTATAGACCCATGAAATTGGTATGATTTACTGACATCAAAGAAGTTATATGCTTTGCCATCAATTACTCTGTATGAATTAACTTTTGTTTTATCAACAATTAATGCAAAATTTTTCATGATTTTACCATACTCAATTTACTAAATACTTTATGTAAATGAACTGCTAAATTAGATGGATTCATCTGCTCAACAAATTTTGCTCGAGCAGCATTAATCATTTCATAATAATCTTCATAATTTAACAATATCATTTCTATTTTTTCTTCCAAATCACTAAAATCATGTTTACAAGAAACATATGTTTTATTTGACTCAAACACATTAGGTATTGTATCAATATAACTCATATCTGGTTTTATTAATACGCATCCAAACATTGCAGCTTCTAAATCTCTAGGTGCCATTTCTCCGTAACCATATGGTGCTACAATAATTTTTGAATTGAACATTCGATCGTAATATTCTTGTTGTGATACCCTAACACCATTTTCTAATTTTGCAACATTACATTTTAGATTATTGATCACATCAATACATTGTTTACGATTTATATCATAAAATTCATTTTGTTTATAACCATGTTCTAAACTTTCTACTGATGGATATTGGAACATTGCTGATACATCATATTTTCTTGGTCGATTAACATCATACCATTGTACATTGATACCTGCCCAATGTGTCATTAACCAATTTGTTCCGGAAAGTACAATACGATCTGAATATTCGTCAAAATCAGATAATGAATAATCACCTTCGCCCCAATAATATCTACCTAAATTCCATCCTTGTTTATATAATGAACGGTCTTTGAGTAATGAACTTTTTAATAATAACAATGCATTAGATTCTTTAAGCACTTCATATGATCCAATCAATGATGTAGAATCTTGCCCGTCGATTAACATATAATCTCCAGTTATTGTTTCGAGATATTCTAATCCATCCGTAACAGATTGTTCTAAAGATACTCGTTTATTTAAAAAACTTGCTTGTGCAATCCACGCAAAATCATATGAATCTCCTGTAGTAAACTCAATACCAATTTCTTTAAGAACATTTTGTGCATAAAGATATGGTCGAAATGTACATTCATTTCTGTGTTTGTCTAATTCATATAATTTAATTTTTATCATAGCGTATCATACAATGCATTTTGTCGTTCTTGTCTATCAATTGTTTTATGATGCTTCAAACACCACTCTGGGTTTCTTGGTAAATGACTCAATGTCTTGTATCCATCTAATACTTCATGTACTCGATTTTTCCATCGTATTGACTCTGTATTACGATAAATACGCCATTGATAATCTGGAAAATTTACCCAATTATTTTCATCCAATCTCCATCGCCATTTTGACACGTGTTCTGGAGTCAATCCTTCTACTGTATTGATTCTGGGAACCATTATTACATCTACATTGTTATGTTCTAAAACTTGAGGTAACAGGCGAATAACGTATTCATCTATCATCTCATCTGCATCAATCTGAAATACGTAATCTCCCGTACACATTTCAGTTAATTTATTTTTCATTTTAGAAAAGTCGCCATCAAAATCATAACTATACCATCTAACAGGATAATCTTGTAATGGGTGATACGATGTTCCTGGGTCTACTGAAACAAGGTATTCTCTAACTTCTTTTGTCCCATTAACTGCATCATAAAAGATTACAATTTCATCTTCATCTCTTTTATTTTCGATTAAGAATGTGAGTAATCGTTTGATTTCATCGATCTCATTACAGACTGGTATTGCATACGAAATTTTCATGATAATTGTTCTAAATATTTTTCTACTTGTTCTACTGCGTCATATGTATTAGTTGTAGATTCAATTAATTCTACTATAGTTTCTGCTATTTCTCGTGTACTCATACTTTTTGAAGTTTAGGAAGTTGAATTTTAGGTGTTTCTTTTTTCTCACCAATTTTTTGCAATTTAGGAAGTTTTAATTCTTGCGTAACTGGAATTGATTTAGTTTGTTCCGTAACAAATTCAACTAATGATTTATAATGTTCTTTTACTGCAGTGCTACTAAAATTAGATATTGCAAAAAATCTTTGACGCTTACCTAATTCTAACCATTTCTTGTAATTTTTTTGAACTTCTTTCATCATGTTTCCAGCATACTTATAATCTACAGTAAACCAAGAAGCTTCTTTAATTAAAAATGGATTCTGTGCTGATTGATGAATTGGTGTTAAACGACCTGGCAATGCACATATGAATTCTTTTTTAAGAAAATCTGCTTGACCTGAATAATGCGGAGCCAATATTGGCTTTCCCGTTGTTGCAAATTCAAGTAATGGACGACCAAATCCTTCGGCTTTTGTAAATGATATCATTGCTTTAACCTTTTTATGGTTATATAATGAATTCATTTCATCATCTGATAATTCACCATGTAATAAGTAAATATTCGGAAGTTCATGTCTAGCAAACATTTCTTTAATTTGTTCTACTTTATTATCAATATCAAATCTATCTGTTATAGAATATGTAGCGCCACCCGTTTTAATTATAAGTGCAGGTGCATTTTTTGTATCTTTATAAGTATTAAAGAATGTATGGATCATACCAGATATATCTTTTCTGTCTTGTCCAATTTGACCTTGCAACCAATGTCCAACAAATAAAAATGCAAAATCTTCTTTTATATCATCTATACCATCTATTTCAATTAATGGGTTACTTCGATCAAAGTATTCTTCATCAAAATATTCTGGAACAACTCGTATTGTTGTAGTAATTGTTTTATTTGTCTGTTTTGCAGTTTCATAAAATGTTTGTTTCGTAAATTCAGAAGGAACGATAATTAAATTGAATTCATTAATTTTATCAATCCACTCTGGCGGGCAAACCGTTCCTTCCGTGCCTGCAGTAACACCAATATTATAACGACCCACTCGCTGAAATTCATTTGGTACTGTAATTTGAATCCAAATATCTGGATTTGATTGAATTGGAATTTTTGTAAATTTTGATTTCCATTCTTCTGGCACTGGATATGAAAATGGTGTCATACCCCATGGCATTGATAATAATTTTACATTCCATTCTGATTGTGTTTGCTCTAAAATATTTTTTACAAATTCACGAGCATGATATCCGTAACCAGACTGTGTCTGAATTGGCGATGCTATAACTACATTTCTCATTATACTATACCTATATTTTCGTATCTTGGAGTTTCTATTTTATTAAATGTATATTTTGGTCTAGACTCTTTTGGTTGTGTTAATAAAAAGTCAATATGTTTGATCATAGTGTCTGCCATTTGCTTTGCAGTTAATCCATGAGTTAAACAAAATTCTCTACCTTTCAACCCAGATTCTTTTCTATATTCTGCAGAATGTTCCCACCACTTATGGAATGCATCTCCAACATCTTGATATTGTACTCTGTCATCAAAAATATACGGAGTAGCTGGAGAACCTTGTAATGAACGATTACTTGGGAATACTGGTATTGCCCAATCACCATGTTTTTTATAGTTTGCTGCATGGTTTGTTGAAAACTCTTTGTTAAAAGTAATCCATTCGCCATGTTCATCTTCAAATCTCATTTGATCTTGCAATCCGCCCGTTACGTTATTAACAATAACTGTTCCAGCAAGTAATGCTTCAGTGCTACTAAGTCCCCAACCTTCATTTGATGCAATATTTACTACAACGTCTGCTACATTATACATTGCATTTAAGTCTTGTGCGGAAACTTTTTGTTCTGAGAACAATATTATACACTCAGGAGCTACTGATTTTGATATAGCTCGCAAATCCGTTCCGTTTCCATCAACAATCTGCGTATGCATAAATAACGCAACTCGTTTCTTTTGTGACTCTGGTAATTTAGAAACAAAATGCTTAAATGCTAAAATAACATCACCTGGTTGCTTCCTTCTGATATTTCTGTTATTCCACATCACGATGAAATCAACATTGTTATCTGTTTTTAAACGTTTAAACATTTCTTGATATGTTTTATCCGTTTCTTCTAATGGTTTAAAATAATTTTCATCTAAACCGTGTGGAACATATGCTGTATATACAGTATTCCATAAATCTTTTTGATTTGGTTGTCTTCCGTGCGTGTCTAAATCAATATTAACAAAACCATTCTGGTCTAATACTTCTCTATGAATATTATCAGATTGTTTTGAAATACCCATAATTAAATCACAACTTCCATAAAAAGGAGCATTCCACATTGGATATGGTAAGTCATCCCAAATTGAATAATAAATTAATGGAAGTTTATATCTTGTTTTTATTTCATGTTCTAATGCATACAACCACGTCCAATATCTTGGATCTGTAAAGTGAAATATTGCATCTGGTTTTTCTGCTTCAATTACTTGAAACAAAATATTTCTATCACCATAACCATCCCATGGAATAATTTTCACACTTGCATCTTGTACACCAGTCTCTTTTTGAACATCTGGTGATATATCAAACGTTTTACCTTGTTCTGGGTGTTTCATTGCAGCACCAATTTGAACCCAATCATATTTGTGAACTGTCTTTAAAACTATCTCTTTACTAATAGTTCCAATACCAGACGGTAACCGTAGATCATCTGCCAGAAGCAGAATCTTCTTTTTTGCCATTCGTAACCTTTTCTTTATTTTAATATAAATATATTATTTGAGAATAACAACCGATTTGTTTTTCTTTCTTGCTCGTTTAACTGCTGTATCAAGTTGTGGGTCTAATTTACCTGCAGAAAGTACAATCATCTTATCGCAAGCATCTGCAATAAGTGTCATGCGATGAAGAAGCTGTGAAAAATGATACTTTTTGCCATAATATGCTTCTGGCATAGCAGAATACATATTTTTACCTGTATATGATGCATTGTATTCTACATAAGGAAGTCCAAATTCTAATGAATACTTTTTTACCATATGCGGTGCACCTTCTGCGCCTCCCTGTCCTAATACAGTAACCGACTGGTCTAATCGTTTTAAACGACCCAACACATCTTGGAGTTTTCTTTTACTCTGCCAATCTCGGCTACCAATTACAGCTATTTTCATTTTTTTCGATAGTCGTCATAACGATAACGAATGTGTTTAGGTTTGAAACCATAACCAATTCGAAATCCTCGTTCTAACATCTCTCTGTTTTGTTTGTTATTAGGACCTTCAATATCAGTAAGCAATGTATATAAACAACGTTCATATCCTCTGTCGGGCTTATGACGTTTCATTAAATATTCATATACATATGCGTGTTTGTGCTGATACATTACTTGTTATTTACTTTGATTTCTCTACGAAATAGTATTGAAACTAATAAGCTCAAACAATATGCTTGCCAAAATGTAATCTCATGTACACCCTCAAATGTTGGAGCTACTGCAAAATTCCATAGCCATACAATAGGCCATGCTAATAACAATGAAAGTAATACTGCTAACAATATTGTAGCTAGTACTAAGCCTAATTTTTCAATATTCTTCATACTATAATATAATGAAAATTACTCACGAATCCTATCTTCTTTTGGACAATTTTCATAGTCTTCTTTGAAAGGACAATATTTGCAATTCTTTGCCCCTTTGCCAGCAACAGCCATGTATTTTCGATCTTCAACTTTTTTACCATCGGGTTGGAAACATTCTTCAACAAACTGATCAATTTGTTTTTGTACTTTGTTTCGTGAAGGTTTTCCAGATGCCGGCCTTACCTGTTGAATACGCTTTTGAGGAAACATTGACTCTTCAAGAAGCTTTCTTTTAACTATAAAGAATTCAATGTCAATATTGTCTACTGGTACGCCGTATTGCTTTGCAAAGTATGTCTTGTATGCTATGAGTTGAGCAGCCTTTAATTTGTCTGCCTTTTGCCATTTATTCCAGCCCATTCGACTGGTTTTAATGTCAATGATTGATATGGTATTAGTTGCAGTGTTTCTAATTACTAAATCTATGAATCCGTACCAAAATACATTTGCATTTTTTTCTGATGCTGGCACACATAAATCTAATTCGACACCAACCAGCTCTGTATTCTTCGTGCTAAAGTATTGTCTTCGACGCTTCTGAAACCATTCTAGAATAGCAACGCCATCTTCTAAATACTCACCCAATTCATGTTTATTGGAAAAATGCTCTCCTGTCTGTTCAACAGCTTTCGCATATTCTGCTTTGAGCTTTTCTGTAAGTGTATTTCGGAAATTCATCCAATCTGCTTGCTTCACACCTTTTGTAAGCAATACCGTAAGGTATTCTTGCATTGTTTCGTGAAATGCAGTACCAAATGTTGTTTCAATGCTATGAGTGAATGGTGCTAACTTTTTGATGTATGCAAGTTCCCATTGTTTAGGACATTTCTCATACATTGACCATTGTGAATATGAAATGCGTGTTGGTACCGTAAATGGATCACGTCTTGCTAATTTGAATAATGGTGATATATATTGAACTTCTGGCATATTATCTTGATTCTATTTCTTCTCTGATCATTTCCATATCTCCCCATGTATATGTAAATTCTGCAGGCATACCAAAAAAGAATGACTCTGACCATTCTTGGTCTTTAATAAGAAACTCTCTAATTAGTTCTCCACCATTGGCGTCATCTTCAAACGTCATTGCGTCAGCTGCAGCTTCATACAATTCATCTAAGTTTATCGTATTATGCTTGCACCATGTAATGAAGTCAGATACGGTATCTTCTCGCAAGAATGAGTCATACACTTCATGATCATCAAAATCTTGATTGAACTCAAAGATTGTCCATGCATTACGATATTCATCTTCAGCATAACCTGTTATTGAACATTTTTCTTGCAAAGCAATCTTTTCAAATAAATTGTTTGGAATATACCATGCAGATGTTACACTGAAATGTACTTTGTTGTCATATGACTCTGGCAAATCATTAAGATAAAACCATTTTGCACCGCCATGATCAAGTGCTTGGTCTCTCATTGGAAAGTCGTCAAACCCTAAATATTTGTAGAGTTCCATATCAATTTGTTCGCACTCGCCAAATTTGTTTGCGAATGCCTCTGCTTGATCTGCAGTCTCAAACTCTGCTGTAACTATCGAATAAATGTCGTTTGCCATTTTATTTTATTATAAGAAATTACTTTGAAATATCCAAATAATTACTTGGCCCATTTGCCGTTTTGAACTAGTTGTGCAATGATGCCATATACTGAAAGATCAGCATAAGTATCTTGAGTTGATTCGCCTACTTCATCTGGCTGACCGAGTACTACTAGTTGTTTTAGTCGTTGAATTTTATCATTCATTCTGAACCATAAACCTGTCAGTGATAGTTTGATATCATCATCAGTCTGCAATGCAGTACCTACTGAAATATTACCTGGCCCATAATTCCTTTGTTTTTTACAAAAGGTTTCATATTGTTCCCACATAATCCTTTTGTATTCTTCCATCATTTCTGGATATGTTTCTTCACAATATTGAATTGCACTTTGATTGGATTTGCTCATTTCACTCCTTTTACTAGTTTTTTAATTTCGTTTGGTTGATAACCGTAACGTTGTAGCAGGAAAGAGCAACTATCCTTTGACATAAGATCAACATAATCCGTAGCCTCAGCAAGGCTAACCTGATAATGTTCGGCTACTTGTGAAACTAACTCTTTTTCATACTTATCTTCCTTCTTGCCTTTTATGTATTTAGCGAAGGTCTTGTTTGATGGGAGGAGACCATGATACAAGCGATAAGTATCTTTGGGAGAAAGTAAACCTATTGTGTAACGCTGTAACTCATTGATAACTTCAGTTAGTTCCATACGCATTGATAAGAATCGATTAACGATAAATGGTGAGAACTGTTTTTGATCATGATCTGACCATTCTGACCATTCTTTCTTTTGATGCGTAATTCCATTGATAAAGTCAAAGATAGTTGCTGCTTTCTTTTCTGCCATGTTTAATATTTTTTACCGTGCTTATACGGTCTTGTTCTATTATACTCTAATTTCAATTCAATATGTCGTTCTAAATCAATACCAAAACCTTCACACATATCAAAAATACGAATTACTGTATCAGCAATTTCATCTTCAAATGTGTCTTTAATACATTGTTCAAAATCTGCTTGATAATCTGCTGCTTCAGTTCTGTCAATTGCTTTTGCATCAAACAGTTCAACTAAGGCTTTTCTAGAACCTCGATGTGCTTCTAATGCTTCGCCTAACTCTGATACGATTAGCATCAAAACTTCGCCTACATTTTTTCTATCTTCCCAAAAGCCTTTTTCTACATTGACTTTATGGATTTCTTGTTGTATTTCTTTTATGTTCATATTTTTATTTTATAAAACCCAACACTTACTGATTAATTATTTTTTGTTATTTAATTTATTTTCGAATTTATCAAATCTTGAGTCTAATACACTATATAACTCATCAACACGTTGATGTAATGTATTATTCGTATTTTCAAATTCTCGATAAACATCATCGAATTGTTTTTCTTGGTCGTTTAACTTTTGTTCGCTATTAGCGATTCGTTTATTCATCCTAAACATAGACACAACCATTGCAATTGCAATAACTGAACCTACACCTAACAAAAATGCGATTATTTCCATAATATTTCTCCTTATTTAAGCGTAAGTGTTGGGTTTATTTATTATAATTCATTCATTAATTTAACAAACATTGCCATTGTGTTGATTTCTTTATCAACTGCATGTGCATCCTGATACTGAGCTTCTGCTAATATTAAAATAACACCAGCAACATGACCTGTACCATAATCATCTATTGTGTCATATAAGAATGTGAATAGAGGCTGAAAGTCTTTTACTTTGCTGTCAGCTATAATTTGACGTATTTGAGTAAATGCTTTCTTCTTATCTTTCAAATTCTTTAACACTTCAAGTATTTCAGTCATGTAATTAGCTTGAACTGTGCTTTGCTTGTCAATACGCAATTCGCCGTTGACTACTTGAGCTTGAGCTGCATTGATTGCTCTTCTAACATCTGGGTATGATGCATTGATAATTATTGCTACATCTTTAACATCATATTTTACACCCTTATCGTCAAGAACCGTTACCAATCTCTGTGCTACATCACGCTTATTTGGAGGTGTGATTCCAAATACTTGACATCTTGATTGAATTGGGTCGATAATCTTTTCAACATAGTTACATGTAAGAATAAATCTTGTTGTCTTGCTATATGTTTCCATTAGATTACGCAATGCTGCTTGACCATTCGGTGTTAAGAAATCAGCCTCATCAAGAATCACAATCTTCCAACGCTTGAATCCTACTGTTGATGCATATCTTTTGATTTTATCTCTAACCGTATCAACAGAGTTTTCATCCGATGCATTGATGTACATAATATCTGCATCAACACCGTTTGCAATAATCTTTGCAAGTGTCGTTTTACCCGTACCAGCTGGTCCATAAAAGAGAAGATGTGGCACATCTCCATTTTCGATGAAGATGCGCACTTTCTCTATGATATGTTCATTACCAATGTATCCATCTAATGTTGAAGGTCTGAATGACTCTACCCAAAGTGTATTTTCTACTTGTCCTATCATATCCAATTAGTTTTGTAATTGTACAAGGAAATAAGTAGAATCAAAATCCTGACCGTGAAATTCAACTTTAGCCAATCCTTGTGATGAAACATGAAGCGTACCCATATCACCTCTATTTGCAGTCAAAATTTCTTTCAATTTGTCTGCTGAGAACATGATTGGTTCCATTGGATTCACTCCACCATCAATCTCAAATGAAATATTATCTGCATTGATGGTTGTATAATTGATAATGAAACGAATTTTACCTTCTTTTACTTGAACGGCAAAGTTCTTTGCATCTGGTAACGCATTCTTTGCTTTAATGAAACGATTGATGAATACATCATCTAAGTCAATGCTAACCTCATACTCAGGTTGTTGGTTGATTGCTGGCACTGCTGGAATAACCGTAGTGTCTGCCAACATGAATGTCATCTTGGTAGATCCTTCTTTGATCTCCATTGAAAAGTTCTTTCCAGCACTTTCCCTTACGTTGATGTCAATGTTTTCATTTACCGCTGACAACATCTTTGTTAATGTACCTGTGTGATTGATACCTAACTCTCCTTTAAGAAAGGGATCGGTTTTCCATTGAACATTACCAACTACTGTCTGATCAGAGTCAATTAAATCACAGCTTACGCCGTTTTCATTTTCCTTTACAATAACCGCTTCACAGTTTCCTGCTAAATGATAACGATTAATAAAATTTACGAGTTTACTTTTCTCCATTTTGTAACCTATTTTTATAATTAATTTGTCTTTTGTCCAAAGAATTGATTGAATGATGTAGCATTGATAGTTGATATACTATCACCACCAAACTTTTTATATACTTTTTTGTATTTTTCATATATATGCATTGCTGCGTCTGGATCTGCAAACATTTCATGCATTGATAGAATAACTGAATACAAATCTCTTGGAATAAGTGTTTCTAGCATTTCTACATGGCTATCAACAACCTTATTGATATCTTCTGCTAATCGTACATACAAATGTGTATTATGAACTACCATTCGAGGCATAGCTTCTTGTGAATAACGATCTAAGCCTTCTGCAGTTTTGCCTTCTAAATATTCATATGTAAAGTCTTTACAGGCCGGGCAATCTAATCCGCAAGCTACATGTTGATGTTTATCAACTTGAGTAGATGCAGTCTTACCTTGTGTAATATGTGTTTGTCTACGATATTCATTATTCTTAGGAAAATACAATTCACTGAATGATTGAACTTTATAATTCCAAGAATGAAGATATGTCCCATATACTGGATATTGTCCTGGTGATGATGAATCTGTGCTAACATATATTCTATTATTAGTTAACTTGTTCATTAGTTTTTGCAATGTTGCTAAAATAAAGAAATCTGATATCTTGCTAATACCCAACAAGTGCAAGTACTTGTTATGTTCTTTTTCAAACTCTTTTTCTTGAAGCATTAAAGCTAACGCAAACATGAAGTCTACTAACTTTTGTGGACCACCAATTGCCCATCCATTAAAATCAAAGTCTTTAAATTTATGATACCACCATGTATATTCTTCAGAATTAGATCCTTGAAGCATATTGATGAATGCAGTCTTTCCTGATTGATTCTTTTCAAACCATTTAAAATTATCAAATGAAATATCCGCACATTCATGAAACTTGTTCTTGTATACAGTCTTAGGTGGAATATCCAAATTAGCTGCAACATCTGAATTAGCTTCTAACCAATGAAAGATCTTTTCTCTCAATTCATTTGAATATGGCAATGCCCCCGTTGCAATCTGATACCCACCAGAGTCGCCAAATACTAATACATCTTTTTCTAATCCGAGCTGATCGCGGAAATCCATTTTCTTGTAATGATGACCTGCAGTAATCAAAAAGTATGGATGTCTCCATTCTGCTGGGTATCTCGAGTCATAAAATTTAACGGGAGTACCATCTGAAAATTTATAATCCTTTTTGAATGCAGAAACCATGCTTCCTGCTGAAAGCGATGGATAATAAATAAACCTTTTATCTTGCATTTATTTCCTTTAATTTATTAAGTAATTTTGTTGCTGAAAAGAAATGCTCATGTAACAAGTTAGCTTGATCATTTGCTTCACGCTGCAAATCATGAGATTCTAATTCTAATATTTTATTGACTACTGCATCTACCGTGCCATCTGTCTTGAAACCGTCATAATACATTTCAACATATGAAAGTCTTTTTGGAACAATTGGAACAGCTCCTGCACAAGCAGCTTCATACATTGATATGCCCAATGTTTCTTGTTCTGCAAATGATACAGCAAAACGAGCTGTTCCTAGCAGGTTATGATATTGATCCTTTGTAAGATTTTCTTGCATAGGAACTCTAAATTCGTAATGAGATAACTCAGGTCTTTTAGATAATTCTTCAAATAAATCTAAACGCTTTTCTGGAGCAATACGATGCGGAAATACTATTATAGGCTTTCTTTCCTTTTGCTTAGCTCGGTCCAACAAATCTCGTGTATATGACATCGGCCAACCTGTATGATGTAATTTTACATCTGGAAATACGTTACGTATTTGTTTTTCGTGAGAATAAGTAGCTACCCAATTATAATCAAATGCTTCGAAGAAAGAAGCTTCTGCATTACGTATCCACTTTTCATTTCCAATCAATCTACCTAAGAAATCATTTGGGTCATATGAACCTGCGTGCCATAAACCATGCAGTGTAATGTCTTTACCTAATAGTTTAGACATATACTTGATGTTGATAACACCAGGATGCCAAGCATCTGTAAATACAAACTGATCTCCGTCTTGTATTTTGTCTTCAACGAATAATCGAGATATTTGATGGACTTGAGTAGCTTTATACATATTAGTACCACCAAAGTTCAAGAATGCACCTGGTGTAGTCATTTCTGGAATTTCTTGATCACCTTCAATAACAGTTACTTCAAGTCCATTTTCTTGAAGCCATTGAGGAACAAACCACTTCCACTCTGATGTGTATCGTGTTGGAATACTTTCTAAATCTACTACGTAAATCATCTTTCTACAATCGCTCCATTTTCGTTGTCCTCAGATACTTCTACCCGATACAAGTTATTATTATGTTCTAACAACCACTCACCAATATCTTCGCAGCTCATTCGGCCGAATTCTAATATGTTGCCTCCGAACGCATTTCTAAGTTGCTTTTTTATTCTGCGTTGCATTAGAATAAATTCTTCATCTCTGTCTGTATGTGTTACGTGAGCATAACATTTAAAATGAAACATATGTCTATGTCTGTCAGACAAAAATGCTACTTCTGGAAATACATCTTTAGCTTCAGGCCAACAATGAAATCCTTCTATTGCAAATGTTACAAATACTGAATATTTCATAATTCTTCGTCAAATTTATATGATGACGGTGTAATTTCCATCATGTTCAACTTAGTTACTTGATGCACCCGATACCAATCTGCATCAATTGATAGCGTATCGGTGTCTTTCAACACTTGTAACGCTTTATCATGAATTCGATAGATAATGTGGCATCTGTTGATAAGGTCTGGAGGGATACGTTCTATGGTGTCTTTATCGGCTTCGATAGTTACTGCCATATTGCTAGAATCTAATATCCATCTAACTGTATCGATATATGGAGTATTTTCATGGCACTTCTTCATATACTCAATAGTAAAATAATAGTGAGGATAATCTCCTAACTTGTCTACAAGAAGCCCATAACTATTTTTATTGCCATCACGTTCTAAATCTCTAACAAACATTGTCATTAAGTCAGAGTAGCGGCCTTCTACTTCTCGGCCTTTCCATTGTTTCTTATTATACATAACTTATTATAAAGAAAATTTTCGAATTAACCAAATGAAAAGAACTTATTCATATTATTATTTTCTGGAAGTTTATCCCATCCTAATGCGGCATAAAAGTCATCTAATTTACCTCGAAGTTCTCTGTCAAATATCTTGTTCCGATCAATATATGTTTCAACAAACTCAACTATTTCTGGTGGGTCTTCATATCCTCTCAATGCCATTGTATCAAATCCATATGGATTGTCTCTAAGATAGCCCCACTTAACCTTTTCTCCATTAATTAACTGTGCAAACGTCTTAGTGCCTGATCGTTCAATGAGATCATTGTAATTGATAGCTGACTTTACGTGTGCAGGTGTTCCTGACATATATCCGCCAAATGCTTCTCTACCTTTTGTATATTTTGTAATGTTCTTAACACCTGAGTTTTTCATTACATTGAGAACTTCTGATTCTTTGATTCGATTCTTAAAGTTCATTACAAGATCTGTAGTTTCTTGCTTATTCTTTTCTTTGAGAATGAACCAAAGTATTTCCTTCATGATCTTTTTAAAATCTTCTGGAAATGATGACCTGATTACATCTAATCCTTTGATATCCATTTTATTGGTAGGCTTACCTTCTTTGAATATCACCCACTGAGCATATCTTTTCTTTGCAATCCATAGACCAGACTTTGCAACATATTCTTGTTTAATTTGTAATCGATGTTCATTAACATTATGAAAACGCTTTGCATATATGTCATACATTGCATTTACGTGTTTTTGAACTTCTGCTGCAACTTCATTGGTCTTTTCAATCATGAATTGCTCATCCGTTTCGTCAAATCCTGGATATCGTTTATGCAAGAGAGGTAGAGAACTGACAAACGTTGAGTCTGTGTCAGTGTAGAATGAAAACTCAGCTTTCTTGCCATTTTCGTTGAGGAAGTGGTCTTGTCCAACTTCTTTTTCATAGTATTTATTGATTACTTTTGCTGAAAACTTGATAATGCTTTGTCCTGTTGCTGTAATAGCTCCTGCATTATCTAAATCATGGAAACGAAAAGTCTTTAATCCTAACACCCCATAAAATGAATTAAGCAAAACTTTTTGTGTTAATTGGAGTGCGTCATAAAATTTATAATCTTCCGAACCCACTTCAAAGGTGTCTCGTTTCTTTTTATATGTAACACGTTCGTCAAACCATTTTGCAAGAATTTCTGGCAGAAATCCTTTCTTCTGTGTTTCATACACAGTTCCATTGCTAGCAACTGAATAGGCATTCTCATCAATCCATCCTTTCACATTATCTATTTCAACATCATCTCGTCCTAGTTTTACAGTCTTAGCAAAAGAATCTGGCTTCAACATATCTTCTTCATTGAAGTTTTGAATAACACCAACTTTTGTCTCGGGTGAAATATTCAATGTCATAATGATAGAAGGATACAGAGATGTTAAATCTAAGTCATATATCCACTTGTATAGTCCCGGCACAGGAGGCATAACATATGCTCCTGCTAATGCATCAGCTGTTGTTTCTTCTTCAATAAATTTAAATTGTTTATTAGGGGCAACATATCCATTGCGTTTTAAATCAACAACTGCTGCGCCATCTAGATACCGTGATGCATAATACACATCTTCATATGGAACGTGTCCTTTATGACATATTGTTCGTGCTAAATTTAATAGTTGCAGCTTTTCATCTAATTCATATACAAGATCCACATCGACCATGTTATATTCAATGAACTTTGCAATGTCTGTTTCAAACAAATCATTGAGGTTACCATCATATTCAATCTTACCTCTTCCTACCTCTGTTCGAGCAACTGTGTCTAATCGGTAATTAGGAAGTTCTGTATATGTAAAGTTTTTATATAATGGCAAGTAATCGAGACTTGACACACCAGCAATTCGGTATTTGCTACGATGTTTTAGCCATTCAACAATTCCAGCTGGCGATAACTTTTTAACTGCACCAGACCCCATTGTTCTTTTGATTCGATTAACAAGATATGGAATATCAAACCCATCTGTATTCCATCCTGTAATTACTGTAGGTTGTATCTCTGCAAAGCGATTAATGAAATGCGTTAACATATCACGTTCATCGCGAAATACTTGAACTGAATATTCTGTATTGATATCTTTTAAACGTCCCTCAATGTCTAATACCAATACTTCTCTATCGCCGGTAACTTTGTCTAGATATGCAATAGATGTAATTGCACAATCTGCTTCTTCTACCGTAGGAAGTTTTTCTGATATATCAACCTCAATATCAAAAAAGAAATCTCTATGTCCTGTAGATGGCGTATCAGACTCATAATACAAATCAATGAGCGTTCTCATTTCTGCATTCAGGTCTGATTCATATGAAGTTGGGTTATCCTTGTAGACTCCAGGAACTTTATCTAATCTCGTTCCATCTAACGCTTCATAATCACCATTTTTGCTAGGAAGATATCCATATGGGTTGAATTTGAATACTTGATAACCTAACTCATCATCCCATAAATGAATTTGATCTTTTCGTCCGTCGTAATGAATATTGTGATACATCTATACTAATTCCTCTACTATACCAATTATTTCACTTATTATAAGAATTAATGTTGCAACTAACAAGTCAAATGGAATAAAAGCGTATCCAGTAAGTCTTACACCTGATTTTACAAATGAAATGATTCTATGCCAATACTGATTTGGCATTGACTTGATGTTTTTTGTTTCTTTCATAGGGTTTAGTTTACCCGTTAATTCTTCATAATATGGATTCAATTCGCCAGTTTGCGGGTCATGCGTTGGTATCTTTTCTGTATTTTGTTTAAATATTTGTC
>Ga0208162_1000121_pt1 | contig 39931 bp, 49 predicted proteins | sample CB_VirMetaG_4_FD_184539 | JGI IMG/M metagenome (GOLD analysis project Ga0208162, IMG submission 184539) | Freshwater to marine saline gradient viral communities from Chesapeake Bay - CB_1508_1M Viral MetaG (SPAdes) (version 4) | ecosystem: Environmental > Aquatic > Marine > Coastal | place: USA... | reverse complement strand
AGCTTGATATATTGGCCCTGCGGAAATTGTTTTAATTGAATCATCTGTATGTTTTGTAAAAAGTGTTCCATCGGCTGTGTTTACAGCAACTTCTCCAACTGCTAAATCACCTGCAACTGGAACATCATTTGCTGTTGAAGATCTTTTAAGCTGTATTTTTGTAGCCATGTCATGTTCCTTTTATTAATAAGCCCCACCATCAAGTGTTACATTTTGAAGTGTTTCGCTACCTAAATCCCAAGCATCACTTGTTTCATTCCATTTAAATGTTTTAGTAGCCTCATTACCACGTTTGATAGAAATACCACCGTCTTCAGAAGGAGTAGTGGTTACATCTATGTCTGCGTTGAGCAAAATAATACTGTCACCAATATTAACTTCATTAGAGTTAACGGTAGTAGTTGATCCACTAACTGTTAGGTCACCTGCAATTACTGTATCTCCATCTTTATCAACAGTAAATAAGGCAGAGCCACCAGAGCTTAATACTTCTACTATATTAGCAGTTTGGCTTGCATTACCCTTAACAGTAAGTTGTACATTATCGCCATCACCGCCAACAGTAATGTCATTAGTAGTAGAAGATCCTCTATCTGTAACAGAGTCTAATGTGTCTGACTCTGATGTAAGAAATCCAGAATCGTTATTAAAAGTAGATAGTTTAATTTCGCTAATAGCTTTACGTTTTTGACGATTTCTACTTCCTGCTGTTACACTATCATCTAAAATAACAAGTTCATCATCTTCTGTATTAGCTTCAGTCATATCTGTTAATTCTTCAAGATCAACATTAACTGTTATAGATCCTGAACTTGTAATAGGGCTATTAGAAACATCAATAAGATCACCTTCTGTAATCCCTACAGAAGTAACTGTTCCTGTTGTTGACGTAAGAGAATCAAAACTAGAACCATTGTGAGCTTTTAATATATTATTAGCTGTATCATACCAAAGATCACCTGCTTCTGCATGACTAGGTGCAGAGGCTCCCACATAAGGGTTACCAACAAGAACAATATTATTACCATTGTCTTTAGTGTATAGTTTACGATCAGTAAGGTTAATCGCTAGTTCGCCTTTTTCTAAATCACCAGAAACAGGTTCAGCGCCTCCTGTGGTGGACTTTTTAAGTATAAGAGTAGTTGCCATTAAAAAGTTCCTCCCTTAATGGTCATATTTTCTTCAATTGTATTTGTAGATACATATTTGTTAGAGGTTGTATTATAAACTAATACAGACCCATTTTGTCTATTTGTATTATCAACATCAGATAAAGAAGTAGTTGTGAATGTGTGGGCAACTAAAGTATTATTGTTTCCCAATACTATACCGTCACCTTCTGAAATACCTGAAAGATTAAAACTAGTATTTCCTAAACCTAATCCATTTACAATATTTTCAGCATTTGTTTCAGCAGTTTCAGCCGCTGTTTGAGCCGCGCTAGCAGTAGCGGCAGACTCTAAAGCTTGGTTGGCAAAGGTTTCTATTTCAGATAAGGTAGATGCAAGCTCTTGCTGTACACTATCGGATGCTTGCCCTTTAAACAAACCACCGGCTGTAACTTTATCTGATATTCCTGTTACACTAACAGAAGCAGTAGCAGATGCGGCTGTACTATCAGTAGTATTAAACAACCCTCCTGCACCAGAAGAAATAGTTGGATCTGCCATTTAAATCTCCTATATCAAACCATTAGTGTTAATATTAATTTGAACATTACCGCCAGAAGAGTGTCGTTTTGATTCTTCTCTATTTAATTCATCAATCTCTGATGTAAATATTTGACCATACATTTGAACAGACTCTGGTTCATTAAGATAAATAAAAGCTTCTGCTAATGCTCCATTTAAAATTATGCGCTCGTTTTCATCCCTAAGCCAATTAGGAACTTCTGAACCGTAGTAACTAGCTGTTGTTATAGCTCTAGTTTGACCTACAGGAGCCGCAGGTATGGAGGAGTCTGCTACAGACGTTTCATAGTATGTAGTCGTTATTACTTGATTATCGGATGTCCTTGTGTAAACTGCTTTCTTTAAACTATCAGTACTTACTACTTGTCCTGTTTTAAGATCTGTCGGAGCAGGATTACTTTCTGTAATTTCAGAAATAAAAGTCTCACTAAGATTAGCGTTAGCCGCTGTAACATCATACCTTGCATTTAAAGCAGGTAATCGTCTATAGTAATACAATTCTACTTTATCTTCTGTCCCTGATACATTGGATGTATTAAATCCTGGGGACAAAAGAATATTGTTTCCCTTACGTGTCCAATAAGCTGATGCATTATATTTTTCGGCATAAGTGTCAAAAAATGTACGAACATCTGATTTTTCATTAAAGACTCTTTTCGTAGCACCATCAGCGGCAATTGATCTAATCTGAATGAACTCAATAAGATTAGAAGGAATTGCTAACTCTGTAAAGCTAGGCGGTCCTGTCGTAGTAGCGGCTGTAAGCTCCGTAGAGTTATACGTAACTGTAGTTTCCAAAGGAGGTACACGCAAGGTACGATAAGCTTTATCAGCCGCATAGGTTAAACAATCAGCAATAATCGCATTACTTAAAACTTCTTCATCTCTATTAGCCCAATTACGAACTAGCTTAACAAATTCATTATAAGTTTTCATATCATCACCTTAATAAGACAAAAGGTATTTATACTCCGTCTTAATTATATTTCTAAATTTTATCATTTTATCACGATCTCTCATTGTGTTGGGATCATGAATATCAATACCGTATTTATTAAGAATATCAATAGCTACAATATCTGGTATAGTAGCAAATTTTTTATATCCAACATTATCTTTTTGCCCTGTATCTCGATCTCGTTTAGCTTGCTCAAGAAAAGGTTTTTCATCTTGTTGGACAGACCACACAGACTCTCCTGTAGTGGACCCTGATTCGTACTCAAATGTACCTTGAAGTGACCCTGGATTACTCTTGTCCCCAACTTTCCATTTAGCCATCTAATATCCTTAATCTGAAGAAATCTGTACAAATCGGCCTGACTTGCCGATGAAGCCTAATACGGGTGTAGCGACAGTCACTTCAGTGCCTGAACCATAATATTTTACCGTATTAATTGTATACCCATATCCACTAGTTGCATCTGCTTCTTTCCATATGCAACTATCCGCAGGGTAAATTACACCTGTAGTGTTGTTTTTAATTACTAACATAAATTATTACTCCCAAATAATTTAATAAAAGAAGGAGAGCCGAAGCTCCCCTCCTATGTATGCTATGCTGATCCTGACAGACCGTATACAGCACCACAACCTTTGGGGTTACGAACCTCAAGAGTTGTTTCTTCAACCATCATACCCTTGGTTGAGTCACCTTGCTGACCTACATCAACTTCTGTAAGTGGACGTAGAGTCGCAATGCTGAACCACATTGGATCATAGATCAACGCGGCAAAGTCTGCTACATCTACATTAGCCCCACCATTTCCGATGGGAGCATTGTTAGAAAGACCCATAATGTAGTTAGGAACTACCATCAGATCACCAAAGTCTGACATGTATACGTCAACTGATTGGCGTAGCTTGCCGTCAGCATCCATGTTACGCCTAACGCCTGTATCACCAACCATTAAGTCAGAGAAATCACGACGAAGTTTTGGAGAAAGCATAATACGAGATGCTTTACCACCTTGCTCATAGATCTTCTGCATGACTGTATCAATGTCTGATAAAGTCAAAGCGGTACGTCCATCAGCGGCATCACCAGATGTGACTGTAGCTGTACCCTCATTAGTTGATCCAACCGCAGGAGCTTGGAAATCACCATTGTACTCTACAGTGGCATCATCGTTAATAAACGCTTGATAACCACCCATTTTACGTGGGCTTGATGCTGACGCTACGTTGTAAGAATGAACTACATCAAACTCAACATCACGACGAAGCTCTGTGCCACGCTTTTTCAATTGGTACGCATACTCATCTGCGACACCTGCCTGATCGACAGCACGACGAGTTCCTGACACAGCAATGGTCTTACCATTAATCTGTGTGTAGTTACCTAGACGAGTACGATGTGGACCTACGTAATGTGCTCCCGCAATATAGTCTCCTCCGCTTGTAGCACTTGGATCTACAAAATCTGAGCCTTCAGCTAGACGAGAGTTTCCTGGAGCTTGTAGCTCATCTGTTTGCCACTCATGGTAAATAGCCGTAGCTTTTGCTTTACCAATAGAAGAAATAAAAGGTGTTTCTTCACGAGTGATCATTGTAATAAAATTAGCCAAATCCTCACGCTGTGAAACATCTGCGTCTTGACGACCAGACGTTACATCTGCTTGAGCACGACCTGTGGATACACCACGACCTGCAACAATTGCCATTATAGCCTCCGAAATTATTGTTGTTATTTATATTGTGAATTAAGATTCACCAAGAGATCGAGAAGCAAGTTGTCGTAAGAAAGCCATTTGATCGTCTGATGATGCATCCTCTCTGAGTGCATTTTGCCTAATAGCATTAGCTCGATCCGACTTTTGTTTAGATGCTGATTTAGCTTTTTTAACAGGAAGCTTTTTAGTAGCAACGGTTTTCCGTTTAGCTTTTCCCTTTGTAACTCCTTGTTTTAGAATTCTGTAATCATTTACAAACTTAACTAAAACAGGATCTACAATGGTATCAACTATTTCTTCAGAAATTCCTTCACCTACTGCAAACTCACGAATCTCAGAAGCCACACTTTCATCAAACCCTGGGACATACGTTTCGATATGTTCATTAAAACTATCTAATGCTTCAACCCATTGTTTTTCTAAAACAGCTTCTTGTTGTTCTTCCATGTTTGCAAGGATGCCTTCACGCTTTTTACGAGCCGCCCAATACTTGGACTGAGCTTGTTCACGTTGATCCTTTAGTTCGGACAACTCATAAGTGTCACCGTTGTCCCTTGCTTCTTGTATTTTAGCTTCGATATCATGATATTGTTTAGCAAAAGTTTGTTCGTCCTGTAGCAGGACAATTGCGCTTGCTTCTCCAATTTTATTAATCTCAGCTAGTTGTGCTTCACGTTCAGCTTCTAATTCCTTACGTGCTTCTCCTAGTTCACGACCCTTCGCAGAAAGAGATTGTTCTGTAGAGTAACCTTTTACAAGATCACTAAAGGATACAGGCACTTCCTCACCGTCAATTTTGACAATAACTTGTGCATCCAAGTCAAGATCATCCAAAGAGTAAACAGTAGCATCTTGGGTAGCCGTAGCATCCTCATCTTCTATTTCTTCTTCTTCGTATTCAACTTCTTCTTCATTCTCATTAACGACTTCATCAGACTCTTCTGGGTCTTCTTCATCTGAATCAGACGGGCCAACTTCTGGGATCTCTTCAACGGGTAGCGATTCAGACACAAATTCAGATTGTGAAATAACAGCATCCAAGAGTTCTTGTTCGGTTGGGCCATTAACATCGGCAGGAATGTCATCCGTAGGTAGAGATTCGTTTGCTTCTGTATTCATAAATTGTAATTCCTCAATTAAGCTTTAGCAACAGCAGTTTTCTTTGCTGTTGTTTTCTTTGCAGGAGCTTCTACTACTGCTTCTTCTACAGTAGGAGCTTCTACTGCTATTTTTTCATAACGCTCTTTTAAATAAAATAAGTTTGCCAGAGTGTCAGAATTTACTTTTAATTTTCCTGGGCTACGCATAGAATCGTATTCCAAAGAATTTATCATTAAATTAATATTCTCTATGAGCTTTTCTGTTTCAATTACTCTCATTATTGTCCTCCATAAATTTAACATTTTTACCTAACATTTCATACTCGACTAATTTTTTACGAACATCCCCAAGAGCTAAGGCAGAGTTATAAATAAACTCCCGTGTCTTAGTCTCATGGGGATCTGTTTTTAGCCAATGCATAAAATAGGTTACAAGTAATTCACCATATGCGTCATCAAAGAAAACATTACGTTCTCTAGATGCAAACTCAGCATTTACTAATGCTTCTTTTGCTAACACATCTGGATGCACCTTATTTCCCAGGTTCTTCTCACCTGCCTTTCGGTATTTATCCATTTTTATCCTTGCATGTATTGTTTAGTCATCGCAACAATTTCATCAAATGTTGGATGAGGTGGTACGTTCGCACCTTCTTTGACAGCACTAATAGCAGTGTCTGCCCACTCTTGATAATGCCGATCTATAGCAACTGCCATTTGTCTTGCGTTATCATCCATAGTGTTTCTTGCTTGAGCTTGAGTGTAAGCCACATTAGCTTGTTGTAGACCTACATCTGCTTGTGCTTTAGCAAGTTCAAGTTCTTTAGCCTGTTGAGCTTCTTGTGATTGCTTTTGCATAACTTGCGCTGCTTTTTCTTTAAACTCATCCTCTGTGTAATCCTCTAGGAAGTCATTAGAGTCTAAACCCATTGCTTCCACAAGTTGTGTGGCTAGCATAGCAGGAGCTTCTGGTTTGACAACCATGCCAACACCTTGCGCTTTCAGCGCAGGTAATACCTCAGAACCAACTGATTTTAGTTTTTGAATCTTGTTAAGATTAGAGTTTTCTCCGATATCCACAAAGATTTCACATTCTAAGTTGTAAGGTAAATCTGATGGATTAATTGTAGCAAAAGAGTTAGCTAGTGTGCAAGAGACTTTCTGAGTCATGCATTTACGCAGTGTGTGGTATATTCCACGGCATAAATGTTTAAACCCTGTTTCTGCAAACCGTCTAGCAATCTGTTGTATTCTTTTCTGAGAAGCTGATTGTACTGCCGCTAGCTTTTGCTCAGAGTTTCCAGATACGTATAAAGTGTCGTTTAACCCTTGAGCCGCCTTTGACATACCTGTAGCTTGCTCTTTAATCATCTGCAAGTGCTCTAACAAAGGTACTGTTCCCGTACTCATTGTTTCGGGAACCAATGCAGAGACTGCACCATTGGGGTTACCATTAGTAGGTATGATCTGTTTTGGTTTCATGTTTTGAAGCGCAGAGAAATCTACTACGTTTGGATCTGCTAGCTTTGGTGAGTAGTTAGTTAAGTATGTGTTTTCAACAAACCCACGTAAGATAGCTGTAGACGCAAGTGTAGAGGAGCGTGTAAAGTCTGCGATAGACATTCCATAGAACTCAAACGGGATATTAATGGGAGACAAAGAAGCCAGAGGAACCATATCACAATCTTCTTCAAATAGAATATGTTTACCTGCAATAATGAATCTTTTTAGCTCTGCTATTCCATCCCCATCACGATCTACTCGCATCCAACACTCTGTAACCGTAACTTCACGATTAGCTTCTAATGGTGTCTCATCAAGATTCATCGAACCTTGCCAATATTCTTGACCTGTGATTAGTTTACGAGCCGCTACATCTTCTGCGTATCGTGTGACAATATTGTAGCTACTGTCTCCTAGACTATTCCAATCGTCTTCAGACAAGGCTTCTGATATCTCAGGCCACATCTTACGCATTTCTGAACGAGTGTATGTTGATTGCAGACCAACAAAGTCTGCATTTTCTATGCTCGATGCGTCCCTAGATATTCTAAAGGATTCTGGTGGAATAAGTTCTAGTTTAACTTTTGAATTGTTTATACGCCTACGTAAGCGTACATCGACATAGACAAGCTCCATTCCTTCGCCATCATCCATGACATCATTTTCAAATTGCAGATCCCCTACAATCTCTACGTCATCATCAGCGAGTAATTCGTCAAGTCTAGTTTGGTTAATCTTTTCGTATTCTTCAAATATGTAGGAAAAATCTTCTACGTAATCCCAACGTATAATTCCATTTTTCCAAAGCAACGCACATTTAATCCAAGACTCTAGGATAGACCATCCATCGTTTTGTTTAAATATGCAATAGTTTACTAATAATGATGCGTCCTTAGCTTTTTTATAAGCCCCTGGACTATCATTATAAGGGACAAAACGTGCTAGTCTTTGATTGTTTAAAAACAAATCAGACAAAATAGCAGAGTATGCCTCTACAGTTTCTGTAGTTGATGTGTCCACAATACTAGACACACCTTGTGGTGATAAGTGACCAACAGGTATTCCTGCGTACTCATAAGTACTTTTGATTCTTTCGTTAGCTAAGTCAGAAGAGTTTAACCAATCTCCAACAGAATTGTTTACTCCTGCTTCGACAAGAGCAATAACCTGTTCATCAGTTACTTCTTCTTTATAGCCATAATGGGTAGACATTATTTATATCCCCCTTTGGTTGGAATCTTTTTAGTCTCCCTAAGATTATCACTATTGTAATTTCCTGGGGTAGTCATCACTCTTTCTTTTACTTCTTTCTTTTTAGAAGTTTGTGGTATTTGCATAAAACGAGACATACGATCTCCTATCTATCAATCTAAATGTTTAAGTCCCATAAGAGTGCCTTGATATGGCAGATAGTCTAGACATAACAATTTTTAGTCTGGTACGTCAAGACACTCTTATAAGACCTATCGAACTTTTTGTGGGTAATGAAGAGAACTTCATAAGTAAGAGGCATACTTTCCTTCTGTTAGCTATGCCAGACTAACTGAGGACAATAGAAGTCTGTTATAACCATTGTGTGTTATCTTGTTCTAGAGAACCTGCTCTATCTTTCCATGATAATCTATTTAAAACAAGTTTATCATAATGGGTTCGTAACACTTCACATCCCATAGCAAGAGCCATAACTGTATCATCGTGAGTTCCAGGGGATGCTTCCGTTTTTCCTGTTTCTGTAGATATATAGTCTTTTAGTTCTTGTATCATAATATTTGATGGAATGTATATGGCTTCATCGGTAATTAATCGTTTTAGATTACCAATAATAACTGGTTTAGTACTAAGCGTAGTCCTGAATCCTAATCTTACTCCCTCTTCATTAGAGACATTAGCAATCTTAGTTTGCTTGTACATATTTACATAATTCATTGATTCTAGCTTTTGTAGGGTAGCTATTCCCATTGAGTTAGACTCTACACAAAGAAATGCATTATTATAATAACGACCTAGATAGAATAACAACTCCCCGTATGTGCTAGGGTCAACTCTATTATCTCTGTATAAAGCTACTACTTTATAATCCTTATCTAAGACAACAGCACAACTGTAATCTTGGGCTACCCCTAAAGACACATCAGCGGCTATAACATAAGGTTTATCGAACTTTGGATATTCCCAAATATTCAACTTACCTTCTTTGTTGTCATCAAACATTTTAGAGTTTAGATCCCAAGAACGTATTGATTGTGGTGCTTCAGGTAATAATAAATCAAGCTTATCCACATCAAACACATTGGAACCAGACACAACAAAAGCTTCATCAGCAGACGATGGGTACTCTTGTTTAAACTTTAACTCTCCACTTTCTGCTATTTTGAGTCTTCTCCAAAATAATTGATCATTATCTAATTCATATTTTTCTTTTAGTGTTTCTTCTTCTGAGGTTAACTCCATACCTTCTGGTGCTGTTCTACGATATTCTTGAGTCCAGTACCACGGTAGGAATATAGGAAGATACTCATTCTCCCCTGCAACAGCACCTCTCCATAATCTGTAAAACTCACCTTGAGCACCATTAGCAGTACTCTCTAGAATTACTTCCGTACCATCAGCTTGTGATATACCTTGGAATAAACCTGCGAGAATCTTTTCATCATGTTGCCAAAATGCAATTTCAGATAAGTGTGCAATTGTTGGAGTAGTCCCACGACCTGCTTCGGGACTTCCTGCAGTATATAATCTGTAAGATCCTTTAGCTTCTTTATCGGAGTATGCGGGAGTTTTAATAATAATTTCTTTAGCATTTGATCTTTGTTCCTCCGGTTTTAATTCCCCTGCCATATTCTGGATAAGGTTCTTCGACATATTGAACAATGCATCAGAGGTAGCAGAGTCGTGTGCCATAACGACAGATCTTGTGTGTTGGTTAAAGTAGGTCTTCCAGAACACTCTGCCAGAGCAATATGTACTGATTCCTTGCTGTCTTGCCTTGAGGATAATTGCCCTAACCTTACCAGTTTTTTCCATTTGTTCATTAAGCTTCTCCGTAATATACATTTGAGCTTTATTTAACTTAAACGGTACAAACCCTTGTGTAGCATCTTTAGTAACAATTTTTATTTGTTCCTCTGCAAACTTAGCAAAGTCTTGTTTGTAATCCTGTAGCTTTAATCTTTTTTCTTTTTCTAAGATTAATTTTGTAATTTCTTTTTTATTCATGTGTGTCCTCAAGAATAATTCTGTACCCCCTGGAGTAATCTGGAGGTTAGCTGTAGGGAGGATATGAATAACACACCCTATATATGTACCCCCGATATCTTTTCGTACCCCCCACTGCAGTTGCTTGGCAAGATCCCGTCAGTTGCCCTAGAAATGCCTGTGGATAACTGCTAGATCTCTCAGTGGATGCCTAAAGATCTCCTAGAAGGGTTGCATATTGGCTCATTGCAGAGATTGTAAGGGGATTTGTGGGCATATGTGGAGATTAGTGGGTAGTACCGTAGGGGATGTCCTTACGATCTCTCCATGAAGCTTACAATAGCTCTCTCGATAACATTGACCCTCGCAAGCTCGTGTCTGTATTGTGGATATTACCTGTAGCGATTAGCTACCAGAGGAAATAGGAATATATCTGCCGAAGCGTATATGCAAGTAGGCTTCTAAGTTTCCTCCGTCTTCTTCAGAGTCCTAGACGTAAATAAGGGGCTAGCTGGTCATCCCGTTGCGTCTGGAACAGCGGGTAGGTGCTCGTAGGTGCATAAAGGGGTAGTGTAAGAAAGCTTGTCTCACGACAGGAATCTACCTCAACCTACACTAATTTTTCTTCTTCTCACATACCTTGGAGGTAACTATGAGATTAGATGACATGCTAGATGAGCTAGCAGAACTCATCATCGAACGGGCTAACCTGTGTGATGGTGGTTTGAGCGAGGAGTCTGAGACTCTTCAAACAATCATCGATCAGTATCGAGTAGCTATTGCTAAACACTACAATTACAACCGTGATTGTATGATGTGGATCAAAAGCAACCTCGATGCGAGATGTCAAGCTCTAGTCAGCTGAACCCTGATGCAGGTTTATTCCTCAATGCATCTCAAGGAACTCACTTAGGTGGGTTCCTCTAGTTTTTTTGACTAACCGTCATCCGTGAGTGACATCCTAATCAATTCAATAGCTTACGAATATGCAACCCTTCTAGGAACTAGAGGGGTTCTTATTACTCTACTAAGGAGACTAACATGAGTGGTACACTCGAAACTCTATTCATACTAATATCAATCTCAGTACTAGCCTTTTGGATAGCTACTGCAATAGATGACGTAAGGAGATACTAATGGATCTCTTTACAACAATTGCTATCATAGCATCTGTGTCTTTCCTCTTTGGTATCTGTGGGTACATTGGGGAAAGGTTCTTTGAGGAGTAACCTATGGCTAGACCAAAGTGTACTCATTGTGATAAACCTGCAGATGTAGTAGAGCAAGACTCGTTCTACTCATGTGCTGTTTGTTGGCTTAAAAAACATAAGAGGAATACATCATGCTTACAAAAGCAGATATCGAAGAACGTCTAGGGGATCTGTACTCAACAGGTCATGAGCTTTCTGACTACGTTGACTACTGTGCATCCTGTGGATGGGACGATGAGGTAAATGCTACACTCAGCGAACTTCAACTACTGCAAGTAGACATTGGTAATCTTGAGAATCTCCTTGAGGTTACTGAAAGATAAGGCCCTCGCAAGCTCGGTCCTTTTATCTGGATTGATTCCCTCGATCCTACAGAGATACTGCCAAGAAAGTCTTGGTAGTGTCTCTACCTATCTTATAGTCAACCAAGAGGATATAACGACTATGCTGAAAGATAACAGCAGAACATACACTATACCTAATGTAGAAATTCATTGGGCAAAGCTCGATCCTGAGAACCCTGTAAAGCCTTTCGAGGCAGTGCAATGGGAAGCTCAGATTCATACCGCAGATAAAGCTGTGGCAGATGAGTGGAAGTCCAACTATCTCAACGTGAAAGAGAAAGATGGCTCTTACTACGTTCAGCTAGTCCGTAACGCATTCAAGCGTGATGGCAAGCCTAACAACCCTGTTGGTGTTGTTGGTCGTAGACTAGAACCAATCGATCCTAACACGATTGGCAATGGCTCTATTGCGAATGTCAAAGTGTACCAATTCAACTACCAAATGAATGGTGGTGGTGTTGGCTCTCGACTTTCCAATATCCAAATCGTGGATCTCAAAGAGTACACACCGAATAACGCAGGTGGCTTTGAGGCTATCGATGCTCCTTCTGATGAGGAGTTTGCAGTGGTAGAAGACAGCACTGCGCCAATGTTCTAAGAATCGCAGGGGCGGTCATGGCAACAGCCGTGGCCTCCCCATGATTTTTGTAGATGAACCGACATCCCAGAGAGGTACTTTTTATGCCCACGCTGAAAAGACTTGGCAATAATATGCATGAAGTGCAATGCAAACATGCTACCTTTTTCTTTTCCTACGAAACTTGTGTAGGAATCGAACATCATTATATAGACCATGCAACAGGTTTATACAGAACTTGTTTCGTAGACGAATGTCCTGTCTACGGTTCTGACTCTGGTATCAGTCGTACTACTGCCAGACATATCAAGAAATGGCTTGATGGTCGTGAGCCTACATATGTCGATCACGAAACATTTCTTGTAGTTCAAGGTAACCTAGTATGACTGATGAATCACCATTCAAAAACAGAACATGGGAGTTTGTAATGACTCCTGTAATATTCATCACAGTACTCCTTGTACGCTTTATCGTACTAGTTGCTCCTGTTGGATATGAAGTAACATTCGCAATACGTACTTTGTCTATCGAAGAACTTGATGAATTGGAGGATGATTGGGATGATTATTCCTGAGATAGAATTTCTAAACTTAACAGAACACCGTGGGCTTGTAGAAGAGTCATACAGAAATCAAATACTAAACGATGATATCATCGAAACAGTTGTCGATAACTGGATGGATTCAATGGCATGGCGTGGTTTTCCAACAGAAGATATCATTGCCGAAGGCGAGATCTTGACAATCACGTTGGGAAACATCTCTCGTATCAACTTCAAACACAAAGGTGAATGGTAATGCTCACTAAAGATCCAAACAAAGTTGGTTATTCAGGTCTTGAATGCCCTGACGATCATGAAGAAACTAAACCTCTTGGTGACCTAATATACATCGATATCGAACAATATGTAGAAGCAGGTATGGAAGTTAGACTACCTGATGGATACAAAGTAGAAGATGTTGAATTTGTGTATAATAATTGTGATAATGCAATCATATCATTAGTAGATGGCAAAACAATAAATGCAGGTAAAATACCAGATCTACATGCTGATGATGGTATGAGATTCCGTGTCTACGATGATGAGAAAGATGATGCTTATTATGACTCATGGAACTAGCGAAGGAATAGATTATGGATCAGACATGACTCATGGTGAAAACAACTACTGGTTCCGAGTACCATACACAGAAGTTATATATGGTCACATCGTAATGTCCGTTACTGCTCATAACTATGATGAAGCAAAAGAAAAATTACGGAACAATGATTATTACCACATAACAGAGTGGGAGTGGAATCAAGAAGACTCTGAGACAGAGTACCACTGGTCACAATATGTATACACTGAAAAAACATGTCCTGATTGTGGAACACTTGTCCCTCATTATGACGACTACTGTGAGTGTACCTATGGTTGGAATGATCCCGATATGACAACACCCGATGCTATGTACGGAGGTTGACATGGAAAACATTACAATGCACTCTAACGATGAGTTGTCATTACGTGTATTCAATGATCCATATTTCTACAATGAAATACATCATCCAGAATATCTAATGGCACTCATCAAAGAAGAATATGTATATACATATGAACAAATGGAAACACTTGTCGAAGATCTTGATGAGTATCTTCATGATGTTGACATCCAACAAGCACTAGCTAGAGGAGAAGCTCAATAATGGCCAGATACGCAATCACTGTACCGTACAATGAACGTGTTTATGGTGAAGTACTGTATGAAGTTGAAGCAGATTCAAAAGAAGATGCTATCAAAAAACTAAATACTAGTTCTAACCTGTACTACTGTAACTCTTGGGAAACAGAATCAGATTGGTACGATGAAGACATAACAGATATTTTATCTATCGATGAAATAAAATATGCCTAAATATGCTTACAAAGAACATTTACTTAATCATTATACTGATGATTGGTATAGCGAACTACCAAAAAAGGAAACCTTAATGAATCGTTCATTACTTGACTCAATTTTCAAAGATACATTGCAACGTCGAATGACTAACCTCGACACTGCTGACGTTCAGTTTCGTCGTATAACAAATCGTTATGCACACAAAGGCACTTTCTCAAGTAACAAAGGTTACTTAAAAGTTGGTAGGGATTCATCTACAGGAAAATTTGTATCACCGTATAGCTCTTAATGGATCATATACTAAAGATTCAAGTATTTCTAATAACTAGACTTATGCCTCCCTTAGTTCTTATTTCATTATTTATGTAGGAAAATATCATGAAAGGTGTATTAGTAGATCCATATGAAAAATCTATTCTCAATGTTGAGGTAGATGATTGGAGAGATATCCAAAAGCATTTGCAATGCGATATCTTCTCTAGTGGTGGTTACGATGAAGGTGGTGATGCAATATATGTCAACGACATGGGATTGTATGAAGAGTCTGCCTTCTGGTTCTGCCCAGATGTTTATCCAGAACCTTACGCAGGTCGTTTCTTGGGTATCAACCGTGTTAGTGGTGAATCTACCGACTCATGGCTTGATTCTTCTGACGTAGCAGACATGGACTACAAGTGGATGTCTCGTGAAGATGTTGAAACAATGTGGGGATTACACGCATGAAAAAGCGTATTCACATCAACCAACACAACATCCGAGCAAACCACAAAAACGGTAACAAAGACCTTCCTGTAATTACAGTCAAAACATACAAAGACAATACAAAGTCTAACCATGTTCATATACAAGGTCCATGTACTGTTGTGTATTCACCGGACAAACCCTTACCTTGCGGAGCAAAGGTGTGGATCGAAACAGAATACCCTGTTTATCATGATTCTCAAGGGAGTATTATCTATTGAATACTTGGAAAGATAAAATGATTGAAGACCTTAACCAAACTATTGATGAAATAGTTGGTGAAGGCTACCATAAAATCGGTAGAGAACTTGACTATTGGTTAGGACAATACATACAAAAGCTTGACTCAGCAGTAATTGATGTAACAGATAAATATGCTGATGGTGTGTCGCAATCAGATATCACAGCTACAATCATACAATCTCAATGCAGTGCAGAACAAGCTCTCAAAAAATCTATCAAAGAACATGTATCATCGTACTAAGGATCTTCTATGAAAGATAAACCTTTTCACATAAAATACCCATTGTCCAAACAAGAAGCAATGGAGTATATGTTTGAGTATCAATACTCTAATGATCGATACAAAGGCCGTTCATTTCGTTCCTTTCTTATACGTAAGTTAGGTAAACGATAACAGTTATGAGTGGGAGTCAAAGCCTCCAAAACGTAAACCTATATCCCTGACGGCTTAGGGGACACTCATATATTCCATCTAGGGTTCTTTCGAGAACCTTAGATGTTTTTTATGATAACCGACATCCCAGATCGAGAACTCTCGACGGGCTTTTCAAAAACTTTTTTTATAACAACCGACATCCCAGTTAACGGGCTTTCGGGCATATGCATAAAATTACTATGCAAAACATAAGCAAGGAAAAACAAATGAGTGAGTGTGGTATGATTCAAGTAAAACGATTAGAAGAGAATGAAGATGGTTCTGCCAACTTAGAAATCGAAACAAATCAAGAAGCTACAAGGTATCTGGTTGAGATCGGCCTAGCACGATTGTTAGAGATGGCGTTGGATAAAGAAAATGATGACTACGAAATTGACAACGACCTAATTAAAGCTTCTGAAGCAACAACAAGGAAATAAATAATATTATGATTTATTATTTTAATGTATATTACGATGGTCGTTTAATGGTTCCTAATGTTCGTGCATATTCCGAAGAAGATGCAATTGAACAAGTCTATAGAAAAACAGGAAGCGCTTCTGCATACACAGGAAGATCCAGACGACTGTATGATGCAAAGCGTAAATAAGGAGCCTCGCAAGCTCGGCCCCATAAGGAGAAATATAAACATATGGCATTTAATCCAAAGTCTTTAGAAAATCTAGCACCCAAAATAACTTCAGTGGAACAAGCTAGAGAAATGCAAAAGGCTTCTGTCGCTTCTAGAAAAGCAAACAAAGAAGCCAGGGAACGACTAAAATTAACAGCCGCTGAAATGAAAGTAGATGTTGAAGAACTTACCAATGAAGTGTCTGCTATCGGATGTTTAAAAGTGTTACTGGTTAAATACATGCAAGAAGGAGAACTAGAAGAAGCCGCTAAAATTGCGACTACTCTTGCTGAGTTTGAAACACCAAAGCTTGCACGTATCGATCAAACCAACACAGAAATTTCTGCAGAAGAACTTTCTGATGAAGAGTTAAACAATAAACTAAAAGAGTTAGGATTAAAGGAATAATGTTAAAAACTAATCTTTTAGATAGCAAAATCAACGAGTTAACTACAGCATTAAGAGATTACAAAGAAGAACTTGATGATTTGTACTCTCAAGAAAGAATTGATTTAGCTACATATTTTGAAGTCCTTGAAGAAATTAGTTTAGTTATATCTAAATTAATTATGGACATGAGGGTATTACATGAAACAGGAAAACCCATCGATATGTTTAATGGGTCACTGCCAAAACCAAAAGTCTGTAAAGAAGGACATCTGTAACGAATGTTACTACAGATTTAAAGGTGAGTTAGGAACTTATATGTCTGATGTTGTTAGGCATATGATAAAACGTGCAAAAGAACGAAACAGATTTGAAGTTGAGGTACAAAAAGATGACATCTATGCCGTATGGCCTGTTGATAACTGCTGTAGCATTATGGGGACTTCTTTTACTATTGGTGGAGATCTCGATACCTCTCCTTCCTTGGATCGTATTAATCCCACTCGTGGCTATTTGCCTAAAAATATTCAGATCATAAGTAACTTAGCTAACAGGATGAAAAATAATGCAAGCGATGAACAGCTTTTACGATTCTCCCACTACTACATCGAATACTACAGAAAGTGGTTCATGGAAGGAAAGGTGGGAGGAACGATTGAACAACCCGATTGACAACCCCAGAGATATGTTTGAACAAGCAGTTTATGATCATTATCTAGACTTGCGAGCAATGGAGGAATGGTACGGTGATTACAAGAAGTGATGATAATGTAGAACGTATTAACAGTAAAGTGTACGATCAATTAAATTCTTGCCTTGACCATATGTATAAAGCTCAAGAGCATTTACACGATACTGGAGATCTAGAATCTTTAGCTTTAGATAATGCCATGGGTGCGTTAAAGTTAGCTATCACTAGAGTAGAGTTACATATGTCAGGTTTGTACAATGAGTAAAGGTTCTAAATATAGACCAATAACTAATAAAGGTAAATTCGATGAAAACTGGAAAAAGATATTTGCAAAAGAATCCAGTAGCAAAGTTTCTACCCAAGTTCAACAAACCACAAGTAGAACTAAACAAGAAATACAAACTTAAAAATGGATATTCAAAACATAAAGAGGATGTGTATGAGCAATGACTCTTACGACAAATGGTCTGAAGGTAGCTTAACTGCTTCTCCACAAGAGCTAGCGGCAGATGCTTCAGAGGCTTTTTATGCGGCTATTGGTAGTAGTATGAAAGGTAAAGAAGATTGGGATATTGTTAATAAACCTAAACATTACCATAAAAATGGTATGGAAGTTATTGATATAATTGATGCTTTTACACCAGATAGTTACAGCTATTGTATGGGTAATGCAATTAAATATTTACTGCGTCATCAAGATAAAGGAAAACCTAAACAAGATCTTGAAAAATGTCAATGGTATATTAACAAAATGATTGAGGATTGGAGAAACAACTAATGAGCACTTTGCTCTTTGATATAGAGGCAGATGGAATAGATGCTACAAAAGTACATTGTATTGTTACTATCGATGTGGAAACAGAAGATATCAAAACATACGGACCTAGCAATATCGCTGACGGATTGGCTACTCTTGTATCCGCTGATCGTCTTGTCGGCCATAATGTTATTGGCTATGATATTCCTACCTTGGATAGGCTTTTTCATAGTTCTCTTCTAAACAAACCTGTACATGACACTTGGGTTATGTCCCAAACACTACGTTATACACGACCACACAAACATGGTTTGGCAGGTTGGGGAGAGTATCTAGGTAACAAAAAGATTGAATATGATGACTTTTCTGAGTTTTCTCAAGAAATGTTAGACTATTGTATTCAAGATTGTAAAGTTAATTTGATGGTATATCGTAAACTTCTGAAAGAATATTCAGAAATATACAAACAAAATCCAATGATTCAACGTGGACTACAAGTCGAACAATCAATTGCAAAATGCAATGTAATGATGCGTAGGGATGGTTGGAACTTTGATGAAAAGCTAGCTGAACAAACAGAAGCTATGTTTGTAGAACGTATGCATCAAATAGAACGTATACTAGAACCTAAACTAGGAACACATGAGGTATTCATTGACAAAGAACCTAAAACACCTAAGTTTAAAAAGGACGGGACGTATTCTGCTACTACCGTTAGGATACTATCCGAATACTTTGGAAGGGAAGTCAAACCAACGGACACGGACCTTATGCCCCCAGGACAAAGCTTTCGGAGGTCCAGAGTGGATCAAATTGACTTGGGCCAAATCGCTCTAGTTAAAGAATGGTTACTATCTCAAGGGTGGGAACCAGATGATTACACACGAAAGAAAATGCCAGATGGTAGTTGGAAAAACATGGGGCCAAAACTTACGGATACTTCATTGAAAGCATTTGGTAAGGATGGTGAATTAATTTCTGAATACTACACTCTACGTAATCGCTTATCTGTCCTTGAAGGATGGAAGGAGAAAGTAAAGAATGGACGACTCCACGGAAACATGTGGACTATCGGAACTCCGTCATTCCGTTGCCGCCACGAAGTCATTGTTAACCTCCCTTCAGTTGATGCTTCCTACGGCAAGCCAATGCGAACTATTCTCAGGGCAGACAAAGGTGATGTCATCGTTGGATGCGATAGCTCGGGAAATCAGCTTAGAGGATTATGTCACTATCTTAGAAACCCTGAATTTACAAATGAAATCATTAACGGAGATCAGCATCAACGTAACGCAGATGCTCTCTCAAAAGCTACAGGAACAACAGTAAGCAGACAAACTGCTAAAGGCTTCTTGTATTGCTACATGTTTGGTGGTGGAGATGCTAAGTTAGGAGAAGTACTTTGTGGTTATCGTAACCCTAAACTTGGTAAAGTTGCTAAAGATGCATTCGCAAAAGCAATCAAAGGGTTGGACACACTAAAGAAGAAAATAGAAAAAGAGTGGGAAAACAAACAGTTAACTCAAGGTATTGGATGGATCGAAGGATTGGATGGTAGACCTGTCTTTGTCCCTAGCCAACATCAATGCTTAAACTATTTACTTCAAGCCGCTGAAGGCATCACTTGTAAAGCCGCAGTAGCTTATGCTCTTGATAAAATTCAGGAACTTAAACTACGAGCTAAACCACGTATCTTTTATCACGATGAAATGGCATTTACAGTAGCTTATGCTCTTGATAAAATTCAGGAACTTAAACTACGAGCTAAACCACGTATCTTTTATCACGATGAAATGGCATTTACTTGTCATCCAGATGATGCAGATAAAGTTGGGGTCATCCTAAAGGAAGCTTTTGAAGAAGCTCCCAAATGGTTTGACATTACTTGTATGGAAGGTGGAAACTACGTAGTTGGTGAAAGCTACGCAGATGTTCACTGAGGATATATATGTTAACACTTATAGATGCTGACTCCATTCTTTTTAAAGCTTGCTGTACGCAAGACTCAAAGAGTGGAGTTAAGAAAACTATTAAAGAAACCTTTATGAAAATTGATCAGGATTGTATGATGCAGTCTGTTCAAATTGCTCTTAAAGGTAAAGGTAACTTTCGGTATAATGTTTATTCCGATTACAAATCAAATCGTCCTGACTTAGATCAAAAGCTAAAAGATAAACTTAACTACGCTTATGAATGGGTTATGGACAATTACCCTGCAACTTCAGCAGAAGGCATGGAGGCCGATGACCTAGTGTCTATTTGGAGTTGGGAGGCACTTAATTCAGAGCGACCTTATGTAGTTGCACATATAGATAAAGATCTCGATCAGATTCCGGGGGTTCATTACAATTACAACAAAGGAGAACGTTATGAAGTCTCTGCAGTTGATGCTTATTTGAAGCTAATTGAGCAATGGATTACAGGAGACTCTGCAGATGGCATCCCAGGCTTACCAGGATACGGTCCAGCCAAAGCTAAAAAGGTAATGAATGGGATACCACTAGAGCGTCTAGAAGGCCGCGTCAGAGCCTTGTACAGAGGCTTAGGTAAAAGCAAAGAATACTGTCAACAGATGTATGATTGTGTTTACATGCTACAATCTTGGGATGAACTATATGTACATAAACCATCACTTAAACCTGAAGCCGATATCAGCGAACAGAATGTTTTACAGGATGAAACAAAAGACAGCGGATTACAAGAGGTATCAGGAGGAAATTAGAACCATCATAACATTTATAGATGGGGATAATTTTGAATGGCCGTTTGAAAAAGATGAGCGTGTATTCTTTAATGTACACGCAGGTCTTTCAAATAAAGCCGCAGATTTGGATAACATCATTAAGCCATTACTGGATACTTATCAATCTATGTATGATAATTTTAATGATAAAAACGTATACGGAATCGCCCTTCACAAGCAACTAGTGCCAAAGGGCGATGAGTATTTAGATGTCAGCATAATAGGACTACAACTTAATGATTCAAATGACAACACCTAAAACAACTTACACTGTAGACTACCCACAAGCAGTAGAGTTTAGAAACAAACAATCATCTATCTTTTGGCCCCCAGAAGAAGTTAAAGTGGGAAAGGACAAGCAGGATATATTAGTAAACATGACTCCTGCAGAACGTCATGGTGTAATCACAACACTAAAACTATTTACTAAATACGAACTAATCATTGGTGAGGAGTTTTGGTTAACTAAAATAATGCAGAGCTTTCCCAGACCAGAGATACAATCAATGGCATCTTTGTTTGGAGCGATGGAGTTATCTGTCCATGCACCATTTTATGCTAAACTAAATGAGGAGTTAAATCTTGCTACGGATGAATTCTACAATGCATACCTTGAAGATCCTGTACTCACAGAAAGAATTGAATTTCTTGATAAGATATTATCGGATGAGGATTTGGCTTACTCGCTTGCGGCTTTCTCTTTCATTGAAGGTGCAGTACTTTATTCAAGCTTTGCCTTTCTAAAACATTTCCAAACTAACGGGAAAAACAAACTACTTAATGTAGTATCAGGTATAAACTTTTCTGCAAGAGATGAAGCATTACATTCAGAAGCAACAGGTTGGCTGTTCCAACAGTACATAAAAGAAGCAGGTATCGACCCATCTGAATATGAAGCAAAGGCAATTGCTATAGGGAGTATTGTATATGAGCATGAAAAAGCAATCATACAGAAAATATTCTCGGAAGGGGATATTGAAGGAATTACGGAAACACAATTGGATTCATTTGTTAAGTCAAGAATCAACATCTGTTTACGAAACCTTGGGTACAAAAACCTATACGAAGTAACCTACAATCCAATAGCAGAATACTTTTACAAAAGCATTAACGGATACAGTATGAATGATTTCTTTGTATCTGTAGGTAATCAATATGAAAGATCGTGGACAGGCGAAGGATTTGTATTCTAACCAAATAAACTCATGGGAGTAAATGAGTTGAGTATATACAATAAATTATCAGAAGAAAGAAAGAAGCTTCAAGCAGAAGGTGAATGCCCAGAGTGGTACACTACTGGAGGGTATCAGTTATTTAAGGAAAAGTATGCTTATCCTGATGGATCAACACCAAAACAACAATACCGTAGGATAGCCGATACACTGGCCGTCCATACGGATAGCCCTAATGATTGGAAGGAGAAATTCTTTGAGTTGCTGTGGAAAGGATGGTTGTCCCCATCAACGCCTGTTCTTGCGAATGTTGGAACGACTAGAGGACTTCCCGTGTCTTGCGCGGGATCATATATTGGAGACAGTGTTGACTCAATCTATTCAGCCAAAAGAGAAGTGGCGGCTCTTACAAAGCAAGGATTCGGTACTGCTTCATACCTTGGAGATATTAGACCACGAGGTACAGAGATTAGTGTCGGAGGGAAAGCTTCAGGAACTTTACCAATCCTAAAAGGTTTCCAACATGATATGGAGTATGTTGCTCAAGGTACTTCTAGAAGAGGATCTTGGGCAGGATATATCCCAATTGAGCATGGAGATTTTTATGAAGTCTGTGATGACTTACAGCATAACCCCGATGGTAACAACATAGGGTGGTGTATTTCTCAAGACTTCATAAACAAAATGCAACATGGGGATTCTGAATGCATCAACAGATATAAGAAAGCGATGCATACAAAAATGCTTACGGGAAAAGGTTACTTTTTCTTTCCTGACAAAGCGAATGCAAAACGCCCACAATGGTATATAGATCGTGGTTTAGATATTAAATCACCACAACTGTGTGCAGAGATTATGTTACATAGTTCTGAAGAATACACATACACTTGTGTTTTATCTTCCATGAACTTAGCAACATATGACCAATGGGAGAATACAAATGCAATCTATAATGCAACTGTGTTTCTTGATTCCGTTTGTCAAGAATTCCTGGAACGTAGTAAAAACCTACCAGGATTGGAGAAAGCTTGGCTATTCACGAAGAAAAGCCGCGCATTGGGGTTGGGTGTGTGCGGTTTCCATACTGCCCTCCAACAAAGAAACATGGTCTACGGATCATTTGAATCAATGATGTTTAACAATAAAGTGTTTAAGGAGTTAGATGATGAATCAAAACGAGCTAGTAAATATCTGGCAGAAACTTGGGGAAAGCCTGAATGGATGGCAAACTATGAATATGCAAACACTCACAGGATTGCCGTGGCTCCAACAAAGTCCACCGCCCTCATCATGGGAGGAATTTCAGAAGGTATTAACCCTGACACAGCAATGGTATACACTCAACGTACGGCTGCAGGAGAAGTCGATAGAATTAATCCAACACTATATGGACTTATGCAAGAAAGAGGAGTCTACAACAAGCGTACAGTAGAACGCATTAGGGATAACATGGGTTCGATACAAGAGGAGGAATGGTTAGATGACCATGAGAAAGAGGTATTCCGTACAGCCTTTGAAATCCCACAGAAGTCAGTGGTTCAAATGGCTTCTGCAAGATCGAAGTACATCGATCAATGGCAAAGTCTTAACCTGTTCTTTAGTGCAGAAGAAGACGAATCATACATCAATGAGGTACACAAGGAAGCATTCCTAGATCCAAACATACTTGCCTTATATTATGTTTATTCTAAGGCAGGTGTTCAAGCAAGTAAGGATGAATGTCTAGCATGTCAATAGATAAACTAGAGTATAACATTATTAAATGGGGGACTAAGAGGGGGATCACCGTCAATGGTGACCCTCAAACCCAAGCATTAAAACTAGTCTCAGAAGTAGGAGAACTAGCAGATAACATAGCCAAGAAAAGATACACCGAAGCACAAGATGATATTGGAGATATTATTGTTGTGTTAATCATGATTAGTGAACTAATAGGTACAGACATAAAAACTTGTCTTAAAGTAGCTTATGATGATATTAAAGATCGTAAAGGATTTTTAAATGAGAATGGAGTATTTATCAAGGAAGGGGATAATGGAAACAAAATATCCTGAAGAACTGTTTAATAACAAGAATACAAAAAGAGCACAACGATTAGCTCATTCTGAAAAAGCCAAAAAGAAGAGGACAAAACATGGCAACAAACGCAATTGGAAAGATTGGGACTAGTCAGTGCGTGAAAAGACATCAACCTTGTGAAGATTGTGGGAGCAGTGATGCTCTCGCAGAATATGATGACGGACATAAGTACTGCTTTAGCTGTACTAAATATACTCCACCTAATGAAGGACAAAACATGGGAGCAAACGTAGTTGAATTTACAGATAGAAACTCTAATGACACAGTGGGAACTGTTAGCACTTACAGCAGTTACCCTATTTCTACGAGAAACATTAGTAAAAACACAGTAGATCACTTTAATGTAAAGATGAGTGTAAATGAAGATGGTATGCCAGAGGCACATTATTATCCTTATACTCGAAAAGGTAAACTTGTAGCGTACAAAAAGCGTACACTACCAAAAGAGTTTTCTGTAGTTGGTAACTTTATTAATGTAGAGTTGTTTGGACAACAGCAAGCAACAGGGGGTAACAAACTTATTATCACTGAGGGTGAGTTAGATTGTTTGGCAGTATCTCAAGCAATGCACGATCACTATAATAAGTATTACTCTGTAGTATCTATACCTTCAGCATCACAAACAAAAGCTATTCTAGATAATCGTGAGTTTGTGCGGCAGTACCCTGAAGTTATTTTGATGTTTGATCAAGATGAAGCAGGAGAAAAAGCTGTTGAATCAGCCGCTAAGATTATTGGAATTGAACGTGTAAAGGTTGCAAAGTTTAACTACAAAGATCCTTGTGACTTGTACAAAAAAGAAGGTAAGCAGGGAGTAATTAATGCTATCTTCAATGCATCTTCCTACAGCCCATCTGGTATTGTATCAGGTGAAGCTGTATGGGATATTATGATGCAAAGTAAAAACGTACAAAGCTTCCCTTATCCTGAATGTTTAGCAGGTCTTAATGATAAACTACAAGGTATGCGACATGGTGAGATTACTCTATTCACTTCTGGTACTGGCAGTGGTAAAAGTACTGTTATTAAAGAAATCATTCTTGACATACTGGACAAAACAGACAACAAGGTTGGTCTCTTATCTCTTGAAGAGTCTATTAGCGACACTTCACAAAAGCTCATTGCAATGCAACTTAAACAACCTATCATCGGAAATCTATCTATCGAGGATGATGAACTACGAAAAGGATTTGAATCTGTCTTTGCTAATGAGCAATTGCTTTTACTTGATCATCAAGGGGCTGATTCAGACGGTGCAATCTTGGATAAGATAGAGTACATGGCTTTGATGGGATGTAAGTATATTATCCTTGATCACTTTACAATTGCATTTTCTGAAGGATCAAACGGATTAACTGGTAACGAAGGAACAGATAGTGCTATGTCTAATCTGTTAAAGATTGTTAAGAAACACAACATATGGTTAGGAGTTGTGTCTCACTTACGCAAACCTATTGGAGGTCAATCTTTTGAAGAAGGACATATGGCATCTATTGATGACATTAAAGGTTCTGGTTCTATTAAACAAATCAGTTTTGATATCATATCCTTTGCACGTAATCTAGTTGCTGAGTCTGAAGAAGAGCGTAACACAATACGATTAAGAGTACTAAAGGCCAGATTTACAGGTAAAACAGGAGACTGTGGGACAGCCTTGTATGATCCAGAGACAACCCGACTATTAAAAGGAGGGGAGTTTAGTTATTACTGAGGACATCTATGAGTTTAGATAATGTAAAAGGTTACCTTGTTGCTAAAATTAGTAGCAAGGGTAAACCTTCTGTTGGTGTGAGCATTCTCAAGGGGTATGGGGATGTTCGCCCTATACTTGGACAGCTATGTATGGTAGCACTAGATACCCTAGAAGTTTATATCTCACGCAACAACCCTCCTTCAGATCCTGCAGGAGTTGCTAAACTAACACTAGTGTCAACACGTATTGGTAACGAAATAGCATCTAGGCTATTCGATAACAAACTAATATGGAAAGATGCAGTAAGACTAGGTGACTTATTTGTAGAGGCATTCTACCAATTAGGTTACATCGATATAAAATACCCTAAAATTAAGAATAGTAGTTATACATTGGAATTTACTGAGGAAGGCTTGGAGTTTATCTCTGAGCTTCCTTCAGCATTAGATCCCTACAGACTACGTGGGACTGTTCTAACTAAACCCAAAGACATTACTACACTAATGCAAAAACATCCTGCGTTACAAGGGTTAGATATTAGGTATCCAATCGTAAAAGGTTGGAGTGCTGAAGAGGCTACTTGTTTCTTATCTATGAAAGACATGCCTTGCATACAAGCCGCTAACAAACTACAACAAACTCCCTGGAAGATTAACCAAAAAGTATTAGAAGCAGTTCATGGGGTAGATCTCACACAAGAAATAGAAGCTTGTGAAGATCCATTAGAGTTAGAAAGACTTAAATCAAAAGAGTTAAAGCTAAGTTATACAAAACGTAAAGCAGAAGTATTGAAAGATAAAACTTTTTATCAATTACTAGACTTTGATTATCGAGGTAGAATTTACTACAGAGAGTCAATACTTAACTTCCAAGGTTCAGATTACGAAAGAGGATTGTTCTTATTTGCTGAATCAAAAGAAGTAGATGAGTCAGGACTACGTTGGATGAAAATACATGCGGCTAACTCTTACAATCAAAGCTTTAAGTTATCAGAACTTCCTGATTACTTTACATATGATTACTATACATACATGTCAAATGAAGGACTAGATGATATCAGTGTGGATAAAATGTCATTACGTGATAGGGAACTGTGGACTGAGAACAATATGGATCTCATAGAAATGGTATCACACTTTAACTCTCTTCCTGATTGTGAGAAGCCAGTGTCTTTTCTATCCGTTTGCCATGAGTTAGTAGACTATTACAAGTTTACTAATGCAGGTCTTTCTTATCATTCTTCTTTGCCTATACCAATCGATGGTACAAACAATGGATGGCAACACTTAGGTGCTATATCCAAAGATCAACAGACAGCTAATCTTGTTAGCTTAGTAAAGGAAGATATACCCAAAGACTTCTATGTACAAACCGCAAAGAAACTAATTGAGTTGACACATGATCAACATCGTCTAGATATTCTTAACACTATGCCAATGAAACATATTCGTAAAGGTATTAGTAAACGTGGGAGTATGACAAGAGCTTACTCAGCAGGTGCTCAGAAAATCGCAGAAAACATGTATAATGATTTGCGTAAAGAAGGGTACGATATTATGTATGGTATTACAGAGAAGGATTGTAAGGGATTTTCCCATGATCTAGTAAAAGCCATTGCCGCAGTATGTCCTGGACCTTTACAGACAATGCGATACTTTCAAAAAATTGCTCAAGAAGTGTTATCTCTAGGTAATAACTCTGTGTCTTGGATAACTCCATCTGGATTCTATGTAATCTATGAGAAGTTTTATGAGAGGCAAGAGAAAGTTCTAGGCACTATCGTGGGAGTGGGTAAGAGAGATCAGGTAAGACATGTGGGATTAGTAATATCAGATAAACCAGACCCCCGTGGGTTTGCTTGTGGTATTAGTCCTAACTACATTCATAGTCTCGATGCTAGCCATATGGCTAATATTATTACAGATTGGGATGAGTCTTTTGGTGCAGTGCATGATAGCTTTTCTACCCATGCGTGTGATGTAGATAACCTATGTCAGCTAGCTAAAGATAAGTTTATCGAAATGTACAACTACGATAACTACTTTGATATTATAGAACGTAGTCTGGTTAACGGAACAAGTTTTATAATAGAACAACCAACACTAGGATCACTAGATATAACGGAGGTTACACACAGTGAATACTTCTTCTCGTAAGAACTATAACATTAACACATTACGCGGGATGACTAATGATGATGACATGGATGTCTGTGAGACACTTGGGTTAGACCCTAATCTTGCTTACACAAAAGATATCATTCAAGCTCAACTTGATCGTGATGTAAAACCTGAACTACATAATGAAATACTTCAATCACTGAAGAAATATATGTAAAAAAGAAGCCCCCTTGGAATCCATATGGAAACCTTGGGGGCTATTTTTTTTATTATTATATCGTTGTTATTATTATTAATGCGCGTAGTATTGAGCAATCATTAAGTCATCTTCTTTACCTGCTTCTACAAGTTTACGACCTTTTGCTTCTTGCTCATCAATTAAACGCCTTAATTTAGCTTGACGTTTTTTAGTATCTTTAATAAAATCTTTAAAGAAATTATCAAAAGGTTTTGAAACACCAGTAATAGAAGACATGTAACTTTCTCTTATTGTGTTTACAATGTAAAGTAAGTCTTCCTTTTTTATTTGTGCAGTATAACCATAACGAAGTTCTTTAGTATTTGTATCGATATAAGTTCTTACCACACCTCTTGCGACAAGATCATTAATAAACTGTTGAACTTCATCTTGTATAAACTCTGATTTAGTCCCGACAGGATGCATTCGTCTAAAGAAACTCATTAAATGTTTATGTACTTGAATACCTTCTTTAGTTTCTATTGGGTTTAAAAACAACCCAATTTGCCTAAAAGGAGAAGCCATAGAAATGTCTATCATGTCTTTAGGCTTTAAGTCTTTAAGCTTATCATTAAAGTTTTGAGTAGCTTTTTCTAGAGATCCTTGCGCGGCTTCTAAATAGCTCCATGCAAAACTTAAATTCTTCCAATTTGTATTAACTTCTTTAACACCAACATTAAAATTGTGAGCATCAAATTTAAAAGCATCATAAATTGTATGAACATAAGGGACACCTTCAGTGGCATTAGTCATATCCACCCAAGATTTTCCGATAACAGATACTGCAACAGTGGCCGCATCAATCGCTTGAACTGGCCCAGGAATAGAACCTCCTAAAGCTCCTTGGCCTACATACGGACCTTTCTTAGTTTCAGTAACAGCGGCAGACGTAGGTCGAGTTTCATAACTTATTGCTTTAATCTTAGTAGTAGGTTTAGGATCTTCAGGTCTAGGGTTTAACCTTTGAGATATCTTATATGATTGCTCTGTGGCTTTTTCTATACCTGTAGACTCCATACCCCCATACCTTAATGGGAAACCTGTAGGTCCGTTAAACTCAAACAACTCATCCATCATTACATGTAGCATAGCTGTGCCGTACATAATCTGTCTAGCTTGAATACCTTCTGGAGTTATGACTTCAATCAGCTTATCAGAATACGTAGAAAAAGATGCATCAACTAATACTTTTTCTAATGGTTGATTATATTTTTTACCTTTATACCATCCTGCCCTAAGCTTATCTAACTTATCTTTGATACTAGGATCACTAACAGCTAATAACTCTAAAGCATTTTCTATATCAGTTTTAAAACCCATCATCTCTTTACCATAACCAAATGTCATAGTTGTAGCTTTGTTTAATGGGCGATACGTAAGCACTCTTTTCATTACTTCAGTAGCCTCTGTAATTAAACTATCAGCTACTACACCTTTTAATGGTAACCCACCGTTATCTGAATCTATGTGTGCCGTTAATGCGTTTGCTAACTCATCTCGTATATCTATATTATTATCTAATGCATATAAAGAGTCTTCTGATCTTAAAACTCCTGTCCGTTTAGCCATTTCAGTTAAACCTAATTGCATAGCATTTGATGCAATACCGTTAGTTTTACCATCAATGTACGCATTGAACTGAGTAGTAAATTGTATTGGATTAGTCGGATTGTTTTTATTATTTTGCAAAACATTATAATACTCATGGACATCTATTAGTCCATCGATAAGAGCTAAACCATCTTCTCCTTTAGCTGTAATAGAAGAAATAATTTGAAGATCCGTTTCAGGATTTAAGTTTAAAGCTTTGACAGATGAAATAGGAAAGTCTGGATGGTCCATAGGTAATCCTTTTCGGATTGCATCTGCAATAAGGTCTGCATCCCTATCTGTCATTTCTAAAGCGGCTTTTAAAATACCACCTGCTTTTGCTAAACTAGGCAAGGCATCTTCAAATTTTCTTATACGTTGACTAGGTACTAAGTCTCCTGCATCTCCCCTTTCTTTCGTAACAACATCATTAAATTTAACCATCATCATAGAGTACATTTCTTTTAAGTTTCTTTCTAACTGGCTATTTTGCCCTGGATAAAACTTAACTAACTTAGGGTTACCTGTAACAAATCTAATTGTTTTAGATGTTGTTGGATTAAAATGAGTTTGCTCTGGAGTTAATCTTCCGTTAAAAGCTTGTATAAAATAAGTTAAATATACTTTTTTATTTCTATGCTTTGCCATGCCGTAAACAGATTGACTAATAGTACGTTGAAGCTCTCGCATATTATCTGAAGGACTATAATATTCCCCCTTCTTATTTGCAATTACAGCCCTTGCTTTAAACTCTGTTTCTTTAGATTCACCAAAACCATTAATCTCTTTACTCATTTCTATAACTTCATTAGGAACTTTACCTTCCATTGCTTTACTAGCTAAACCTATAAGCATTGTAGAGTAAACAATTTTTTCTCTACGAGGTATAACTACATGGGGGACAGATTCTAAATTTGCCTTAGCGTCTAGCAAATCATCATTAGTTAATGGCTCTCCAGTTCTTATTTGACCTGAATACCTTACATTCCTTTTGCGTTGATCGCGAGATCTAGGTGGTCTAGTGTCCTGTAAAGGGGTAGTTAATGGTTCAATATGTTCTTTAGGAAAGTATTGGTTACGAACTTGCCTAGACGATGCAAATACATCTTGACCTAATTTTGTAATTTCAAAATAGGTTTGTGCTTTTTCGTCATCTTTTCCTAAGACAACAAAGTTTCCACCCTCATCATAATATCCTTTAGAGCGAGATCTACGTATAATATATGGGGCATCCGCAGGGCCTTTGTTTACTTCATAATATAATTCTTTAAACGCATCCCCAAGCAGTTCAGATTCTTCACGACTTAGCTTTACATCTGTATTATTAACCAAGCCCCATTCTCTAGCAATTCTATCTCCCAGAGTACGATTACCCCTAGCTTTAGTTATAGTGTAGTTATCTAATGATGATCGAATGTCTATATCATCCTGAAGTAAAGTTTGCTCAATTACATCAGGACTTGAATTAAACATTTTTTTTCTAGCTTCTTTTTCTCTAGCTTGTTCAACTCTAGATTCTCCTAAAGTTTCATCAGCTAAAAAATCTTCTGTAACTAAAGAACCAATGCGTAAAAATTGTTTATTTAAAACAGGATTAGGTAACTCAGGATCAGAAGTGGTTGCCTTTAACTTAACCATAGATTGACCGATAACACCTAATTGAGAATCAGGTTTTAACATTCCTGTTTCTGCATAGTCTTTTCCGGTATGAAAGAAAGCTCCTAAATCAAGATTACGGGACATAATCGCATCTGCAAAATTATCTGCCCGTTGAACCAAACCTCCATCTTCATTTAGCTCTTGCTCTACGTATTGAATATTATAACGTCTAGTATCACGACCCTCTGCTTCTTCAGTGGCAACAGTTTCTTGCCTATCAAATAAATCCATTTCATAAAGTTCACGATCTGAATTTACTAAAGTTTGTAACTGTTCATTATCAGTTTCTAAATCTATCTTATCTACTTCAACTGAAAATATATCTTCTGGAGATACAGGACCAACTGAAGTCTCCTCTGTGGGTGTAACCTCTGAGGGTATCTGCTCCACAGAAGGAGTGCTGTCAGCAAACAAATCAATATCAAAAGAACCTATAGATTCTACAGTACCTGCTTTAAGTTTTTCCTCTAATTGTTCAGAGGCAGGAAGAAGTAAATCATTACCTTGATTACTACTTGATACTCTTTTAGCCATCCGTATCTCCTATTAAAATTCCCATTTATCTGATTTGTTGTATATGTTTTCTACTACGTTAGTTAAAGGACCAAAAGCCGCTTTAGAAAAATCCCAAGTTGCTTCAGGCATTTCACCTTTAACAGCATGACTTATGCTTTGACCATACCTTGCTAAGTTAGACAGCGATGGAGACTCTCCTGATACTGTATTCCAAGCCCACTCTCCTGCATTTTTAGAACGGGTTTCATAAATAGGAAACACTTGTTCAATAATACGTTCAGATGTTCCTGCTAATCCACTAGATAAAACACCTCTACGGATTAACTCAGCTTCATCTAAATAAGGACTAGTTTCTCCATACTTCACTAAATCTTTTAAGTATTGAGATGCAAATCCAAGCATAATCATAGTCGCCATCATAGCAAACGTATTGTACTTCATTGCGGGTGACCCACGTTTAATATATTCATTCCACAAACGAGGAATATGATTCGCTGTAAAGGTAGACATAAAACCCTGGAATTGGTTAAGTAATGCAAACCTTGGATCTAAATAAAACAAAGGTCTGTTAGCCGCTTTAGGCAGTGCAACAGCTTCATTAACAAAACTAAATTGTGCTTCTCTTAATTGAGATAGTACTCTAGCTTCTTTTTCTGGTTCAATATAACCTGTTGCTAATAAAGTTAACAGGTCTCTCACACCACTATTAGAAACATCAAGTCCTAAATTGCGTAGTTTTTCCTCTGCTTCTCTTTCTTCATTTGTTCTTGTTTTAGATTTAGGATCTCTATTGCCAAGAATAAAAAGATTGTCAGCAATAAAATCACCCGCAATAGCCGCACGAGTCGCACGATTAAAGTTAGTCCATCCTTGCAAACCAATTACTTTAAAGTAAGTTTCAGCAATTTTTTGATGAAAAGAATGAGTTTCTAACACACCTGTAGTTGTGGCCGCACCTACATCCCATTCATAAAATCCTATATCATTAAGTATAGATCGACCTGCAGTAGCGTATGTTCTAGGCTTGTTAGTAATACCAGAAGCATTAGTAATTTCTGTCATACCTGCACTAATCATACCTGCAAACTCTTTGCCTATCTTAGATAACCCACCTTCTTGACCTTTTTGTCCAAAGATTTGTTCTCTAGTTAAACCTCTAAATCCTAATGCTACTTCCACAAAAGAAGAGATTGTCGATAAAGGAAGACCTGCAAACATAGTAAACAGCATAAAACTTTTTTGAATGTTTTGTAATTTTCTACCAAACTCAGATGTTGGTCGCTTATAGTTACCTGATTCTGAGTCTAAATAATTTTTCATTCTAAAAGCAATTCTATTTACCTCTTGTTCAGTAAGCCCTTCTTGTTGCATCTTATCTAACATTTTAGAAACAACACCACCGTTTGTCCCTACAAACTTTTGATTTGCCACATACCTAGCCGCTGACTTTGCCGCTGTTGATACATTAGTAAATAAGTCTGTTTCAAAAAACTCAGATAAGGCATCTTGCTTAGACAAACCTAGCGTCCTACGTTTATGAGACATTGGTTGTGGCCCACCTTTTGTAACAGTAAACGCTTCATCTAAATCCATATCAGTTTCTAAAATTTTATTTGTTATCTCTACTGCATCTGCTTCTGAAAAGTTATATGTATCTTTTAACGCTTGTATAAATTTACTTCTATTTTTATATACTGCTCTTTTGTTAATAGCTTTATATTGTAATAAATAGTTTTTAAGTTTACCTAATTTAGGGTTATACACTTTTTGGTCTTTATGCATTTGGTCAGCTAATATATTTAAAGAAGCAATTAGTTTCGTTATTAAATCTTTTTTAGCTGGATCAGTAATTTTATCAATTTCTTTTTGATTTAAATTACCTTTTTTATCTACATAAGAATATATTTCAGAACTAATACGTTCTTTATCTTTTCTAGATGCCCTCTTACCATTGTTTAATTGCATAAAAAGATTATCTGGATCTTCACCTAATAAACCTTTATACGCTTTAAGTAAATGGTGTTTAAAGTTTTCAAAGTCTGCACCGTTAAATATACGTTGCAACCCACCACCAAACATATCTCGCATCATACGAGCAGTTCTAGACTTACGTAAAATTTCTTCAGTAAATGTATGGTGAACTTGACCTCTCCACAAAGCAGGGGTTTCTCCTAAAGCATCAGTAATGACTTCTCTACCTGTTCGTTTCTTTTGATCTGCTTCATGTTTTGCAGATCGTTCGTTTATACCTACAGAAGAAGGACTTGCTTGTGCTTGGTTACCAAAATGTTCTGCAATTTCTTCAGTAGAGTGAACATAAGCCATCTGTTTAGCGGCCTCTCTTGCTTCTTTCTTAGACATGCCGTCATTACGAAACTTAGCATACCATTTCTTTTCCATTAACTTTTCTTCTTCACGAGCGTATCTAGTAGCAGAGGCTACATCATTTGGATTTTCTCGATCAACACCGTAAGCAATGTTAGCCCACTGCGCGGCATCAGAAGCGGCCCCTGGAATTGAAAAAGCCCCACCTAAAGCCGCACCTGCTACAATTCCTGCAACAGTTCTCTCTTGGACATCTTCCCAATTAATTTCAGATTCAGATCCTATATCAGAACTAATAGCCGCAATTGCTTCTTGTAAACCTTCTGTCGCTCCTTCTGAAATAGAACCATTACGTAAACGTTTTAACAAATCAACAGATAGTTTTTTAAACTTTAATTGTTTCTTTGCCTCTACTCCTACATCACCAACAAAAGAAAGCATTTGACGTTTGGTAGCGTTTGTCAATACCTTATCTGCTTCAGTAGAAGTCATATTCTTCATTAATTCTTTTTTAGCGTTATTATATAATTCTTTTGTAGTACTACCTGTGATTCCTTTTAAACCTACATAATCTAAAGCCGCTTGTAAAACACCAGATCCAATTGCAGTTACAGCACTTCTTTCTTTGTCTGTAAATTTAATCTTCTCTCCCATTTCATTCCAAGCTTGTCCTGTGTAAATACTAACAGGAGCTAGTAAGGAAACACCACCTGTTAAAGGAGCCGCTACAGAAGAAGCCGCTATCATAGCCATATAAGGTAAACTCATTATTGTGTTATTAGCTAAGTATTGAACAGCATCACCAAAAGAATCAACATCTTTGTAGTCTACTAGTATTTTTCCTTGGTCAGCAATCCTAGCTTTTGCCCTAATAACACCAGACTCTCCTGCCCCATATAAAGACTCAATACCTAAAGAGTCCCCTAACAGAGAAGCCATACCCCAAGCATTATCTGTAAGACCAATCATTGCAGTATCCCAAGCAACACCCTCTTGATTAAGGGCTATACCTGACTCATTTCTATCTGTTCTTTGAAAATCAGACTTATCTTGGCTAGCAACAACAGCATCTTTTAATTGCTGACTATATTGTTCGTTATCTGCAATATATTCATCTACTTTTCTTGAAGCTGTTTCAAAAGGACTTTCTTCATAATCAGGAGAAGATTTAATAAACCTGTGGTACTCTTTAGAAAATTGAAGTTGTCCCCCAGGATCAAACCCAGGGGCAACTTCTCCAAGATTAGTTTTTGCTAACTCTCTAGAAAAATCCCTTCCTTCAGAATCTTCTAGTCTAATTATCTCACGGTTTCCAGTGGTATCCATCTCACCTGTGTAAACTACACGAGTAAAGCCCATGTCGTTAGCTAATTTAACAATTGCTTCTTTTTGAGCTTGACCGCCTAATTCACCAGATTGTTTACTAAAGGTGTCTACTTCTAAAGCATCTACACCTTGAAGTCTAAACCCCTTACCTTCTTTATTATACCAAGTATCACCATCATATGATGATAACCCTGTATCGCCAAGAGCCAACCCTTCAGTAGGTGCATCTGCAAATATATCAATGTCAACCATGTTAACTCCATCTATTGAGTATTTTGTGATAGCTTCTTTTGTTGTACATCTAATAAGTAATCTACAAATTTATAGAAACCAGTAGTTCCCTCATCGGGAGTATCAGCATCCTTATATATGTCAACTATTTGTTTATTATCTTCGTTAGCCCATTCAGCAACTGCTCTGTTAAACATATCTTGCCTTATAGTAATAGAAGGTTGACCTTCATATCGACCTGACATTCTAGCAACTCTATCAATTTTAGCAAACAATATATTCATTTTATCTTGATCTACATATTTTGGACTAGCTTTATTTCCATTAACTGCTTCTGAGTTTAACATAAATAAATCTGGTCTGCCTGAACTTTCACGATAAAGCTCAGATTCAAGATAAGGCTCTAAAGAAGTAATTTGAAACTTTTCTTTTTTAGCATCTTCAACTAATTGCCTAAACGCAGAGTCTCTTATTTGAAGAGTAGCATCACTATCTGGGTCTCTTCCTGTAGAAGCCGCCCATGCCCAAAAGTCTCTAGCCGCTTTGTCAGGAGTAATGGATGCCATAGATTTAGTCCATGAAACATTTTCCTCATCACCCTTAGCATTTTTAATTACAGATTCAAAAGTAGCTCTGTTATCCTTAACAAACTTAGCACGAGCATCCCTATACTCTTTTGTATTAGGGACTCTCCAAGCATCTTCATGATAAGTGTGATCAATAACATCACCATTACCTAATACCCATGCTTCAGTTTTATTAGGGAACTTTATCTTTTCTGCACGATATTGTTTACCATTTTTATAGTAAGTTTTAAAATCACCTGTATTTGTACCTTTACCTGAACCTGCATCAAGGTATGCTAAGTTACCAGTTTTAACATACGCGGCTCCTGCTTTTGGTGTTATCTTGCCATCAGCAATCATTGTACGTACTGCTTTTTCTCTTTCTGCTTTTGCGGCAGATGCAGATAAAGCTTTCTTTTGAACACTAGTAACATAATTCTTAGCGGCAAAGTTTAATGATCCATTATGAGAATAACCTAACGCACGAGAACCTAAATACAAAGCCATCATTTTACCAATTTCTTTTTTATCAAATAGATCAGAAAGACCCCATTCATCAAAGAAAGATTTAGCTTCTGATTTTTGTTCAGGTGTTGCTTTAGTGGAGTTAGATTCAACTTCTTTAGAATCTTGCGTAGGCTCTCCACCTTCTTCACCTTTTGTTATAAGACTTTGAGCCGCTTCAGACTTTTTCTCATCTGTAACAGCAGGAGCTTTTGGTTTTGCAGGAATATCAGCACCTTCAGATACTTCTGGAACTTCAGGTGGGGAAGGTGGTGTCACTTGTAATTCATCTTCTTCTGGACCATCCATACCAGAAACTAATCCAGTTTTAAGTTGGTTACGAGTTTGACGAACTTCAGCTAACTCACTTTGTATTTCTTGTTCTGGACGAGGTACTGTAGCCCCTCCTACTCTTCCTTGTTTCTGCCCCTCAAGAACATCAAGTTCTTGCAACAATTCGTTTTCTTTAACAGCTAACGCATCATCCCGTAATGTGAAGTTATCTCTACGAGCTTTACGTTTTTCTGGAGTATCATTTAAAATATTATCTAAAATTCCACCACTACCTTCTACACGCTCTGGTAATGATCTTGGATCTCCTGTTACAAAGTTACGAACATTTTCTGGAATAGTCATATCACTATCCCAACGTTCTTGTAAAGGTCTGGTGTCTCCAAACGCCCATTGCCTAAATTGTTGAGGGATAGATAAATCTTCTTCTGCTCCAGATCCTTCAGGTTGATAAGTAGACTCAACACCAAAGCGACTATCAACAACAGGTTGTCCAGAAGTGCTAGTAATAGTGTTTTTATTACCTACCTTTCCAGATGCCTCTTGATCAATCATTGCTTTTAAATATTCTACACGAGAAGGTGTTTGTTTTGCCCAATCAGAATTATCTAGTTCTTCTTTAGCTGTTTTATAATCACCTTTAGCTAAGGCAGATCTAAAATCTTTAAACTTACGAGTACCTTCAGTACCTAACTGAAAATTCATAGATACTAATGCATCTTGTAAATTAGTAGAGTAAGAATTAAATCCTGAGAAATTAGCTTTTGCACCCTTCATAGCAGTTTCAATGTCTTTATCAAACATTCCCATTACTTGATTATCATCATAATTAATAGGCATATTGCCTTTATTTAATTGATCAATAACTGCCTTATCTGTAATTTTATGCCCAATACCTACAGTCCAATTACCTTCAGTATCTTTATATGGTTTGTTACGAATATCTTCTTGCTTAACCAATAGTTCGCGTAAAGACAACATACGATCATCAACTTTTTGAGGAGGCTCTGCATTAAGAGTTCCAGGAGTTGTAGGTATTTCTGGGTAAGGGATACCTCCTTCTACTCTATCAGGTATTTCTTTAACAGGCACTATCGCAGGAGCCGCTGAAGACATACCGTCATCTACTTCAGAAGGAACAAATGGTATACCTAAATCTGGTGCTCTACTAGGAACATAGCTAGGTATTACAGCTTGTGCTTGACCTTTACCCATTCCCATATTAGCTAAAGCATTTTCTGCTATACGAGGATCTAATGCACCAGATAATACTTGATTTGCTAACAACTCTGACATTTGTTCTGGAGATAATCCTTCTTGAGCGTAAACAACACCACCTTCGGATTTATGTTTAACTTTACTACCGTAAGCCGCATACTCAGGAATAGTACCTCCCTGTGCCGCTTGTAAGGCTCTCCCTTGGTCGTTCATATCTTTTAGAATAGGACCATACATGCGTTCTGCTTCAGCGTTCATAACACGCTCTCCTGGGGTTAGCCATGCAGGTACAGTGTCTGTTCCCATTGGATGCCCTGGATGTGGTATTTCCATTTGCTTAGGAACATCAAACTCAATTGATAGCATATTCCCATACCTATCCTTTTGAGTAAACTTAGTTACATTTCCCATAGACATTCCTTGTGTTACTGATTGACTTGCAGGGATATACCCACCTTCTGAAAAACCGTAGTTACCATCTCTTCCAAAACCACTACCACCCCAAGAATCGTCTTGATCTTCGTCTTCTTGCTCTGCCCTTTCTTCTTGAGTAAAAGAAGAATAACTTGGACCAGAAGCAGGATTAGGAGGTGTAGTATCAGGAGAAACATTCTGACCTTCAAATGGGTCGTCGTCATCTCGACCTTGGTTAGATTCGTACAAACCCCTAACATCATCTTTTAAATTAGTGTTAATAGTTGATCCTGTACTTTGACTACGCCTTGGATTGCCTTCCTTATCTATATAATTAATATTACCACTGGCATCTAACCCTGTAATTATACCACCTTTTTCTTGAATGTCATTAACAAGCTTTCCAAACTCATTTGGATTTAGATTAGGTTCGTCACCTTCAGGATATATAGAACGATCCCATTCATAAGTAACATTACCAAACTGATCCCCAACAGCGTTTACACCTCTAGGAGCATTGAGGAATTTATCATCAGCTTCTTCAAGTGCTCTTTCTTGAGAGTCGAAAAACTGATCACTAAGAAAATTAGTTACCATAGCTCCAGGGGCAAGGGGATTTTGTCCATAATCTGATAAAAAGTTAAAGAATTGTGCCTCATATCCATCAGGATCAACAATACCTTGCCCGTAGTTTTTTTCTAAATTATCGTGATAATCACTATCATCAGAGTTAAAACTTATAGCAGGGATATCTTGTGTAGCTGTAGTAGGTACTTGAAAAGATCCTGTTGAGTCTATTGTTGGCACATCAAAATAACTATCTGTTTCTTGTTCTTGAAATTCTGGAGCTTCTTGAGCTTCTTGGTTTAAAAAACTATTAGCCGTATCAATTGGAACAAATCCAAAATTACCTAATGAAGATACTTCACTTTGATCTCTTCCTGTCCCACTCCATCCAACAGGCTGACCTTGAGTTACATCAGAAGGAACATAAGTAGGTCCACCCACTGTAGATGATCGTTGCACTGAGGCGTTTTCTACTTCCCCTGCCTTACCAGTAGACGGAGAGTGTGCTCGGGTACCACCTAAATATCTACTACCGTATAACGGAGAGTAAATAAAATTGGGTTGAAAATTAGGCATGGCCTACTCCTTATTTGATTCCAAATAGTTGCTCTAGTATAGATTTACCTTGGTTGTTACCACCA
>Ga0208162_1000120_pt1 | contig 40062 bp, 47 predicted proteins | sample CB_VirMetaG_4_FD_184539 | JGI IMG/M metagenome (GOLD analysis project Ga0208162, IMG submission 184539) | Freshwater to marine saline gradient viral communities from Chesapeake Bay - CB_1508_1M Viral MetaG (SPAdes) (version 4) | ecosystem: Environmental > Aquatic > Marine > Coastal | place: USA... | reverse complement strand
GGAATAAGGTAATGCAGAATGGTAACACCTGCAGGGAGGTTTTTGATATTTCTCTCCTCCTATTTAAGTCCTTATACTTTTCTTCGACTTAATTTGCATTGTGACTATTATCTACTAAGGGCGGCCCAGGGTCGCCCTTTTTATTACTCTGTTTCTGTTGGTGGAGAGAAAGTCAAATCCAATGCTGGATCGTTAGCTCTTAGCATCTTCAATTCATTGAGCCTTGTTTCAAACTCTAATTGTTCGTCAAAACTTCTTTGAAAAATACCTGCGTACTCTTCGAGTAAACTCATTCTAAATCTTGGATCAGCTTCAGACATATCTGCCAACATAAGGGCAGAATCAACTCCTAAGTTTGCCCTCAAGTAAAAACTACTTTGTATTTGGAATAACTCATTTCTGCTGACTAGCTTTTTGTTAAATGGATTCTTACCTGTATCATCTATCATCAACATAGCCTGCGTCCATCTTTCATTAGCTACTCCACCTAGGTCACTAAAGAAACCAGTTCCAAAACCTTGGAGTGGATTACCTGCAATACTGAATTTACCTGCTGCCTTCTCTTGAGTTACAGAGAACTCTCTCATACTTTTGGCTCTTGATTTTATGAAATTAAATTCATTTTCACCTAACAAAGAAATAAGTTTTTCACGATTATCTTCTAAGTTTTTCAACATTTGTACAGGGTCGAATGTAATTTCACCAAATGCTTTCTGTGCACCCTTTTCATAATTAGTTCCACCACCTGATCGGTTAACTAGATAATCATAAGCAGCTCTCTTGTATGCTTTGTAATCTGCAGGGCTTTTTTCCCTTACCTCCTTCAGTAATTGGTTGAATTGCTTTATATTTACACCATCTTTAAACAATGAGCTCATGTATGACTCAATAGTAAATTGATTACTAAATGTAGGTATTTCTCCCTTGCTCTGTAAGTCTACTAAAACCTTACCTGTTACTTCATCAATCTTGTTCTGCTCTTCTATTTGTTGTTGAGCTATTTTTAGTAGCTTATCTTGTTGCACAGGGTCTTCTGCATTCATTATCTTTCTATGTAATTCAGGAGATATACCTTCAATAAAACCATCCTTGTCACGAACAAGGTTATCTAAATCAATCAATGATTGTACCTTTTGTGAAAACTCTGCCTTGCCTCTGCCTGGGAATAATATAGATGCCATTTCTAAATCTGCATCCGACATCTCCTTCAGCTTGCCTACATTGATGGCAGAACCTTCGGACAAGCCATTAAGCCTTAACCAAGCGTTACCAAGTGCTTTCCTTACTTCAGGCGAATTACCTCCGTCTTGTAAAACCATTTTTAAGTTTGATACACTTTGTAATGCAAAATTTATATAGCCTTCACCATTACCTCCACCATCTAATCTAGGTAATGTAAATTGCTCACCTTTGGCATTCTGTGCTATTGCAGTATCATATCTTTGTCCACCTTCAGGTTTGTAAAATTTAAATGTAGGTCTTTTTCTATAAGGCAAAATAGTATTTTTGAAGAAATCATTAGCTTTATCAAACTGTGCTCTTGTGGCATCTGAAACGGCAGGGCTTTCTAGTATATCATCTCTTATGCCTCTTAATTGATTTGCCAAATTTGTATAATCAATCTTTGAAGGTCCTGCAGCGTCCTGACCTACTACATCTCTATTAATTTTAAGCTCTATCTCTTGTATGAGTTTATTTAATTGCCTAAAACCAATTTGATCTTCAGCTACCTCATCTAAACTAGTTATAACTCTGTTGGCATATTTTTCACTAGAGTTCATCAAAATAGGCAATAGCTCATTTTCACCTGCAGTTCTAGCTTTGTTACCAACTGTATTAAAACTATCAATTACATCTGATATGTTAACTCTTACATTGTCTAGTTTTGTATAAACATTATCGAACATTCTAGTTCTAGTTCCCTCTAACTGAATGTATCTAGAGCGATTTATATCAATCAATTCTACACCCTGTTTATTTATAGGTTTAGAATCCCTAGTTGTCACCTTGTTTATTCTTTTCTGTTTAGCTAGTTCAAATGCCTCCTCTGCCTGATCAGATACTCTCTTAGGTATATTATCTATATTCGCTTTAATGGTAGCTTCTTCTTCTTGTAACCCCTTTAGTGCATTTTTAGCATTCAATAAATCATCATCGTACTGCTGAGTCATTGTCTCAACGGATTCCCTGAGAATTACTTCAGCCTCTGCTTCTGTTAATTCATTAGCACCGAATTTATTTCGTATATCGGTAACTGCTTTTTCTCTAGCTTGAGTAAATTGTTTTGCAGTTGCACCATTAGGGTACTTACTTGCTATGTTAGCAGCTCTATCTAAGTCAATACCAGTTCCTGCTTCACCTTGCTTAGAACCTCTTTGAACATATAGGGGCACACGACCATCAGGACCTACTACGGATTCATAAAAGGCAGTTTGTTCTTTAGCAACTTGGTTACTATAAGCCTGACCGTATTTAAAACTAGGTAACATTTTACCCATAAATCCTAAGACAGCATCAGTTCCTTGGTTTATAGCCAAGTCTGTAGCTCTCATAGCAAGTATTTCGGAGCTTTTTATATCTACACCTAGTGCTTCAGCTGCAATTTCATCTTGAATTACACCTGCCCCAAATTCTACAACATTACCTGCAGTCGAAGCTACATAACCACCTGAGATAGGTGCTGCTGGTCCTGTAGCCGGTGCCGTTGCTAGAGTTGCGTAGGGCCAAGCAAATACCGTAGTGCCAATGTTAAACAAAAAGGGAATAACATCTGCAGATAAGTCTGCAGTAACATCCAATCCATTTACATCAGGTGAATCAAAAAACTTCCACTTTGCGTCTTTTTCTTTTGGGTCTTTATAAAAAAATGTATGCTTTCCTCCTACATTATAAACGGCAACATTTTCTGGTCCGTACTCTTGTTCCATCCATTGCCTTTTGTGTCTATCATTTCTTAAAAAATCTGCCTTGGCTCTGTCGCCAGAACTACCCTCACCATCTAGAGTGAAATCGTAGCTATTTATACCAAGTGCTTTCGGCACATTTTCTTTATACCAATTATCTCTTTCTGTTGTATCTATTTCTACAGGTCTTTCGTAAGTTGTCTCAAAGCCTGTAGGCCCAATATTTACACCATATGGATTTGGTGTAAGGTAAGGAGTCTCGATAGTTTTGGTAGGTGTTTTTGGTGCACCCTTTGATAACTCTATTAGTGCGTTATCTTTATTGCTTTGCAATAATTCTATACCTGTAGATGCATCAGGTCTACCTTCACCATCATATTCAAAAGTAACATAGCTTTTACGCTCTGGATTCCATAACTTGTATTCAGACATAATTACTTTACCCTTAGCATTTTTCTTTCACCTGTAACTGCATCCTGCAGTAACTCATTATTTGGATTTAACTTTGCTTCTTTTAGATTCTCTTTATGCATGTCTAACTCGAAATCATTAATCATGGAGTTAACAACACTTAATGGCATAACAGTATAACCAGCTAGATTTCCGTTATCAACATAGTATTGATACATCTTATCTTGTTCTTGTAGTGCTACGGCTATTATATTTCTAGCTCTTAACAACCTTCTTGCATTCTCTTCAGGTCCTAATCCAGGATTGTATGCTGCATCAATTAAACGCTGACCTTCTCTTTCTGAAAACGCTCCACCTAATATATCTTTAAGGGATTGCATAACAACTGAAGCTACATTATCAAGTGCTGCCTGACCTGTAGGGTTAAATAGGGTTCTAGCTTTTTCTTTAAATCCTGCTGCATTTGGAATAAATTTTTCAATAAATCCACCTGTAAAACTACCTTCAGTAAGCATAGCAGTTAGAACTTGATCATACCTACCTAAATTAGCAAGTTTTAATTCTCTACCTGTTTCATAATCAGAAATCATTTTAGCCTGATCTTCACCTCTTTTCTTACCAAATGCTTTTGCTTGTTCGGTTGCAGTTATGGCAGCAGGGTCAGTATTCTTATCAATCACTTCAGTTTGTACAAACCTTTTGCCTGTCGAGCTCATGTCTATGTACTGCATTAAGTCATCAACACCATCATTGTTTGAATCAATATAATTAACCGCTTCTAAGTTTGCCTGTGTTGTGCCATCTGCATTTTCAACCATTGCCCATTCAGGGAATACAAATGTATCTTCTTGATCTTCTACTTTAGTAGGACCTGCAGTTGAACTAGTGACTTGATCAAATACTTGACCGGTTTCAGAATCAACATAAGGTTTTGTACTAATACTAGAGTATCCCATTTCGTCTGCATAAGCCGTACCTGATCCTTGCGGAATCAAGACAGGAGTACTATCAGCCTTGCCTGCTTGTTTTGCTGCTTCTGTCATCAAATCCTGCTGGAAAGTTCTCATAGAGTCAGCAGTATCATTGATTAATTTCATAGCAGCGGTAGGACCACCTTGGCTTTTTATGTAATTTTTAATTTCCGAAGGGTCTTCTGTATTAACTGCTATGGACTTCATTACATCTTGAGTAACTTCATCACTACTTTGCCCTAATCTTTGAATGTATGCTACGGCTTCATCTGTAAGTTTCTTTTGCTCTCTTTTAGCCTTGAACTCCTTCATAGCCGCATTAGCTTGATTTATCTTCCGAGTGTTCGCAGCTATTTGTTGTTGTGCCTTAAATGCACCTGTATTAACTGTTACATTAGTGCTAGGCGTATAATCAACGACTGCTAGACTAGTATTAATTGCCTGATTATCTCTTGGTTGTATGTTAGCCATGACTATTTAATTTTAGTATCCATCCAGTTGCGAATTAATTTTTTAACTCTTGGTTTATTAGATATGAATTTTGCAAATCTTTCACCGTATTTACCATATAGGTTCTTAAACCATACAGGTGCTTTTGTAAATAACCACTCTCTAAACATTAGCCACTTAGGATTGTTTGCACCATAAACTTCTCTAGCTACCCAACACCATGAATAGCCGCCAAATGGTTTGTTAGCTTCAGACCAAGATTTACCACTATCTTTTGCAGCATCCATAGCAGAGCCACCAGGAGTAAAACTGTCTATTATATCACTAACTGTATCCGAATATTGATCATTTTTTGCATTAAAAGACTGTTCCCAACTACTATACTCAGGAGTATTACTTGAATAATCATATCCATCACTAGCTCCTGCATCTGTAATTTGTTCTGTAGTTCCAAAATTCAAAATATCACCTACTACACCTGCTGCACCACCAATAACATCTTTACCAAAATCTACTGCTTGACCAAAAAAGCCTCCACTACCATCACCGTCACCAAAGAAAAACTCATATCCTTCTTTAGCTGCTGTTCCATACATAATTACTTCTTGTAAGTCATTGTATGCTTTTTCAATTCCACTAGGTTCTCCTGCTGCAACTGCTGCCCTATAATTTTCTTGTGCTATTCTTTGTGCTTCTTGATTTTGTTGATACGCCTGTTGATTTGCAAAGTTGCCAAGTCCTAAATTCATTGCAGTACCAGAACTAAATGAAGGTGTAACTGTAGTAGGTGTAAACTTACTACCCATCATTAAGGCATTGAGAACATTGTTATCTAAACTTCCAGCAGTATTAAATGCGTTTAGTGCAGCAGTAGTAGCAGCTTGTTCTTTCTTATCTCGAACTCCATCCATTTGATTATATGTATATAATCCTAGAACAGGGTCAAATTGCCTTCCTTGTGCAGATGCAAGTGCATACGATTCTCTTCTTGCGTCAGCTAATTCCCTAGATGTAAATGGTTTATCCAAGTCATCGTACTTCTTCATAGCTTGAGTGTACAATTCTTGTGTTAATGCACTTCTTTCAGGTTGTAATGCACGAAGTGAATCTCTGTAAGATTCTCCGAATTGACCAATTAAATCAAGGTCTTCACCTTTTTGTATTTTTCTTAATTGATTATCAACCGCTTGTTGCTGAGTAGCTATCTTAGATTGAGTACGCAATGCGGCTTCAGCAGAAAGCGTTTCATACTCTTCTGCTATGCCCAAAATGCCTGCTAACCCTTTACCTCTATATGATTCTGGGTTAGGTGCACCTATAGTAACTGCGTATTCATATGCTAAATCAAAATCTTCTGCACCTCCTGATTCACCTGCGTTACCTATTCCTGTGTTATCGTCTGCCACTTCTGTATTTCCTCCTATTGTACCACTAGTGTCAAAAATTGTACCCTCTAACCCAGGTTGTGTTCCTGTAAAGATTTGAGGAACTTCACCTGTTGTAGTATCAGTTGTTGTATTAGTAGTATCTGTTGTAGTATCTGTTGTAGTATCTATTGTAGTATCTACATCTGTAGTATTTCCTCCAATATCTGTAGATACACTAGTTTCAGTTGAATCTAAGAATCCTCCTGTTAATAAATCTCCTGAAATGCTAGTATCTGTAGTGAACATTGAGGTATTTCCTTCGCCTGATCCTACGGTAGTATTTATAGCACCTGCTATTTCCTCATCTAAATCACCAGGGTTAGTTGTAGTCGTAACAACATCTGTATTAAGGTCCTGGCCCGTGTTTCCTGCAATTTCTTCTTCGTTACCTACAGTTGTTCCTTCACCTACAGTTATATCACCACCACTTGTGTCACCACCTGCGTCTCCACCACCTGCGTTAGTATCACCACCTGCGTCTCCACCACTTGTATCTCCTCCTGCATTAGTATCTCCTCCTGCATTAGTATCTCCTCCTGCATTGGTATCACCACCTGCGTTAGTATCACCACCTGCATTGGTATCACCACCTGCGTTAGTATCACCACCTTCGTTAGTATCACCACCTTCGTTGCCAACGATTTCTTCACCACTAGTTTCTCCACCACCACTAGCTCCACTACCATCATTTTCACCAGGAGTAGTTCCAATAAGATTACCGCCAGTATTCATGCCTCCACCTGCTGAACCACCGCTACTGCCTGAACTGCCACCACCATCTTGGTCTTCTTGGTTATTATTTTGGTTTCCTTGGTTATTATTTTGGTTTCCTACATCTACATTATTTTGGTTACCACTCTGATTACCTCCACTTGTGTCACCACTTTGATCTCCACCACTTGTGTCGCCTTCTTGGTCACTTGTAACAGGTTGTCTAACTACTATGTTACCACTTTCGTAATAAACAGGGTTTTCACCTGAGTCCTCAAATAGTCCTACATTTCTTAGTTGTACATCTACTTGTTTTCTATTTTTACCTTCAGGTGGATTCAATCTTAAATCATTTAAAATTGATGCAGCTTCTTCAGTTCTACCTTCTTCTATAAGATTTCTAGCTTCATTAATCTTACTTTCGATAGGATAATGAATCATATCTTGGTTATGTTGACCTATATCAGAAGGCAACTGACCATTTTCCATATTATAATCATAGTTGGACAACTCTGAACCAGTTAAGAAACCATCACCATTCCAATCATATGATTTCATGTCGATGTTATCACCTACGCCTACTGAATTACTAGAATCATCTCCTATTAGTCCACCTGAACTACCACCCTGGTTGCTACTCTGGTCGCTACCCTGGTCGCTACCCTGATTAGCATTTGGGTCAGAGGCTGGCTCAGAAAGGCTTCCTACTTTCTCATATGTTTCAGTTTCTTGGTTATAATTTATCTTATCAGTTGTACCAATTCTAGAGATAGTTCCATCTCCGTTATCTATATAATCGCCACTATTAACTGCATTTTGTTCGTTAGTAGTTAATTGATTATCAGTACCTATATTAACTAGTCCACCTGAGCTACCTTGGCTTCCACCACCTTGGTCATCACCTAACATAGTGTTATTATCTCCATGATAACCTACAATTGAACCTTGACCTACTGTATCATCTTCAAAATTAACTTTAGCTCCTGAACCTCTAATTTTGGATATAGTTCCATCTCCATTGTCGTGCCAGCCAAAGTTATCAATCATTTCAACTTCTTTAGGGTGCAAGCCACCATCGGAGTATTCTTGCAAACTACCATCACTCCCTCTGCCGTATTTCTTTCCTGTAGATTTATCTACAACATATCCATCTTCGTCAAATTTTTGTGTTCTAGGGTCATCTAACACATTTCCTGTTCGAGCATCAGTAACTGTTCCATCTTCATTTACAATTCGTACATCTCTACCTTCATCTAAATATCCTTGTACATTTTCTCCGTATGGATTTTCATCATTTTCTTTTCTAACATTTGTTCCGAGAAATGTATCAGCTATTCCATCTCCGTCAGTATCATAACCGTCAGCATAATTATCTCCGTCTTTATCAATACCTACATAGTCAGTATTAGGACCGTAATCAATAGTTGTATATCCTGTTTCAGGATCGTAACTATATGTATACCCTGTATTTGTATCTTGATAATTGTAATATCCATTTGGCTCAAAAACTCCAGGAGCAGTTTCAGTCCATGATGTAGCATTGGGGTCTCCAAATACATCTAGCCATTCTTTTTCAAAATCTGATTTTAATTCACTTCCTGGTCTTAATGCTTCACCTGTATCTACATCTGCATCATATATTGATCTACCATCTTTAAAACCATATGTTTCTCCTGTACTAGGGTTAACTGCAGTATCTCCAAATTCATCTTTAGGGTAATCAGGTATATTATCACCATCATTATCACCATAACTTTCCATGTCACGATCATATGTTCTTTGCCGACCATAATCTTCCTGTGACAAGCCTGTTTCACCTATGCTACCTGAATCATCAATATCAATACCTGATATTTCTTCAGCGGCTTCAAGTCCAAATTCTTCAACTAAGTCTTCTAATTCTTCTTCAGTCCATTCATCTTGGTACTCTAGTTCCTCTCTTCTTTTTTGAAGAGCATCGTCTTTCATTTTTCCCAAATCTTCCTGTCCTTGCAAGAGTTGTTCTATGCCGATTTCCTTATTAAGATATTTTTCATTTAAGTTTGATAAACCATTTCTATAATCTTCTTGTATTTTATCAAATGTCAATGATCTACCTGATTCGTCAGACCTTCCAAAATCATCTACATTAACTATTCCAATGGACTTCATAAGTGCACTAGAATTTAGAGAATTACTAGGTGTATTTTTTGCATTAAAGAAATCGCCTGAATCAGTTGTATCATCAGCATATCCATCTCCAGTATTATCTTCATAAAACTGACTAGTATGCCAACCGCTATAACCCCATTGATCACGATTGTTAAATACATCTGTAGCAGTACCCCAATCTCCAGACATATCTCCTAAAATACCATAAGTTCCATCAGTATATTGTGCAAAAAGACTAGTTGTGCCTGTAATATTATCGTTAGAATTAGGAAATAACCCGGTGTTTGCAATAATATGGTTTTGTGCTAATTCATCAAATACAGGGTTTACATATTGATTGGTTTGATTAATATGATAATCCCACCAATCTTGGTCACCGTTATGACCAAACCAATTGTAATCATCCCAACCTCCAACTCCATTATATGCATCAGTAAAATGATTGCTTAAAAAACCACCTATACGATCACCAGCTGCATTACCAAAAGCAGTAGCATCTTCAGGTTTAATTCCCAATCTGTCAAACCACTCACTAGGGTTTACTGTTTGATCTTGTACCCATTGCTCTAATTGATCTAATTCTTGGCTGAAATCAGTTCCTGTTTCAGTACCATCATTATAGTAATTGTCATAATCTGAAATATCTTGCCTTCCTGCAGGTATTGCACTTATTTGATCTTCTGTTAAAATATCTGAAATATAACCTGAAAGTTCAGTTAAGCTCTCTACAGACATATCTTTGATAAGTTCAGGGTCTACTCCTGCTTCTTCTACCAATATATTTCTAATTGACTCTGCAAACATTTGCTCAGTTTCAAGCTGCATGCCATAATCCCTATTGCCATTTTCGTCTTCAGGAGGATTGTTAAAAAAGTCATTTAATGTATCTCTTGCTTGTCCCCAATAAGTTGGATCAAAGTCTTTTAAAGTATTACCATTTGCATCAATGTATCCATTATTTTGCAAGTAATCAAGCCATGCCGATCCCTTCTTAGGCCCTAATAAATCTGCAATTGCATTAATAGCACTACCTAAAAAAGGCATTCCATTAGCAAAACCTATAGAATTTAATATCATTTCAGGAGCTTTACCACCAACGGCTTTTTGAATAGCTACGCCAAAACCTTCTACAGGGTCTATTATGTTATCATCTAACCACCGAATAAATGCATTGTTGCTTTTGTTTACCTCTGCCATATCTGATGGCATAATATAAGGCTGACCTGTACTAACCGATTCTAATAATTCATCAGTTGTTAAAAATACAGGAATATCTTGAACAAAATTTTTACCTAAATCATCATCTCTATAACCACCAGCAGTTAAAACTTCTTCAGGTAATCGAGCAGGGTCTCCATTTTTGTCTTTGACAAATTTTTTAAATATGTCGTTGACCATTTCTATCGGATTAGGCAAATTCCAAAAATCATCTTCTCTACCTGTTATTTTATTCCAAGTACTTTCATAGATGTTGATCATGGCATTTGTTTTATCTATCTCATAAACATCCCAACCATCTACCCATCCTAAACGGTCTGCCATATATTGCATATAGTATGCTTGTTGAGTTCGTGTTTCACCAGAACTCATAATCCAATCAACAGTACCTATTGGAATATCTATATCATAGCCATCAAAGCGTTTTTCTTCAACAACTAAGTCAGGTAATTCATAATATGTTCCATCTTCATCAACCCTAGTTGTAGGCTGATTGTATGCAATAAAATTTGGATCAACGCCAGAGTCTCTGTCGTCAACATAATAGTTATTTCTATTTGGAGGAGGCATTATCTTCCGTAGACAGTATAGTGTAACAATGTAGGTCCTGCAGTATGATTTATAATCAACTGAGTTTTATCTAAAGTATCTACATAAGCTAACGAACCTGCAGCGAATGCACCTGTTTTTTCCCATGCTACATTTGCACAATATACGGCAGTACCAAAATCCGATCCACCTGAAAGTGCACTAAAGTCTACAGTAGTTTGCGTGTCTGCGGCATCAGCAGGTGCTAAAGCACCTATTTTCATCACTAAACCATTAGGTAATCCTACAGTTTCATGTCTAGCTCCTATTCCATCAGTAGAGCCACCTGCAACTTCAGTAGGGTCAAACCCTGCTAGCTTTACTGCATCTGAGTCTATATATGCTTTAATGGACTGCTGAGTAGCTCCTCTAGTAGCTGAACCACCTGCAGTATCATCATTGTCAAGCATATCATCATTATCAAACAATAAACCATTTGTATCACCTGCTGATGTACTAATTACTACACTAGTAGCAGATGGGTCTGCAGTACTGCCTGTAGTGTTACCTATTACTTTGCCATCATCCAATTGTGCTAATTTACCTAAAGTAACTTGATTAGCATTAATATTGCCTTCATCTATAGTTCCGACTGATAAAACACCACTACCATTTACATAAATAGTTCCAGTTGATGATCCATTACCATCTACTGCATCGGTATTTAATTTAGAATTAGAAATAATACCATTAAGACTAGCTGCCGTTACCTGATCGTTATTTCCAAATGATTGACTTGTTTCAATTCCTGCCATTATTCTGAGGGTTGTGTTGAGTTAAATGTTAAACCACCAGTAACCCTAAATAATTTAATTTCTGGTTTTCCTGATGTTACTGTAAATTCTGCATCTATTCCATACGCTCTTACATTACCTATTCTACCACGGATGGAAAGGTCTTCTCCTGGTCTTAATGGATCGCCTGTATCATTAAAATCACTTAGGCTACCTATACCAATAATTTTGTCTTCGTTTTCTGTTGTAAATCTTATATCTATGTCAGAAGATATGTTATCATTAGACTTAACCTGCAGTTCAAATTCATTCCATTTTTTACGCTGACTTGTTTTGAAATTATATTGTTTAGTTCTTATAATTGGTGGAAACGGAACAGACAGAGTGCTTGATCCTATATTTGTAACAAGATTATCGTCTCCTATAGTATTAGAACCATCAATTTTATGGATTCCACCTAAACTATTTATAGCATATACTGCACGATCATCTCCATCACCAGCTACTAAAAGGTTTTGTATGTCCCAAGAAACCGGAGTTCCATCTCTAGCTACAGTACCTACATTATCTATACTTTCCCATTTTTTATTTAAAAAGTTAAATATTAACAAACAATTATTGTTTTCACTTGATTGACCATTGGTTAAATCATCATCATCTAGTGGTATAGATATATAGTATCTATTATCAAAGTAAACTGCTACAGACCTATCCCATTGGCTTTTATTGATATTATCGAATATACTTTGTATAGGCTCACTTAATGGTACATCATTACCACGAAGGTTATACAAATCTTGGAAACTAACTCCGTATACTCCATTATCTGACAAAAACAAAATTTGATTACCAACTTGGACTACACTTCTTCTAGCAACTAGTCCTAATTCTTGAGTAACTAATTCTTTTGTTCCTGGCAAAGTAGTTACATCTCCAAAAATAAAAATACTATTTCTATTAAATGCAATTAGTTTTTCATCAGCAAATGAAAACAATCCCACAACCCTATCGTCTGTACCTGGAAACATTCTTCCAAATCCAAATATAGGATCAAATTGATCAGGAAAAAATGCTTCAGAAAAAAGTATTTCATCAACTTGATCTCTTTTTGCAGGACTACTATCTGATGTATAAGCATAAGGTACAACTAATCTATCTTGGTGTAGTATTCCAAACTCAGGGGCAGGACTGTGTATAAATCCACCACCGTCAGAAACTCGACCTATGAATTTATTAGTTATAGCACCTGATGTATCATCTGCAGTTGCATAAAAATAAAAACTATTATCATCAATTTTTGTAACCCTAAACTGATCACCAACATTTAAAGTATCATGTGCAGATTCAATAACTGATATAATATTACCTGTTTCTAATCCATGACTATTTTCAGTAACTGTTACCTTTCCGTTTAAAATTTCTGTATTATTATTACTTGCGTATTCCTGTGGTTGGGTATACGAACCATTTGGTACTTTAGTAAAGTTAGGACTGCCTGTAAGCGATTGATTCCACTCAAGTGTAGTTTGACCCTTTCTGAATAAATAAACCTTGTTTAAAGCCTGTATAAGGTTTACATTTTCGCCTATAAATATTGCACCACTATCATATGTAATAGTTGTTGTTGAAGCATCTGATACTTTTACGGCAGTTGCACTAGCATTTCCTGCTAAAATTATATATTGTTCTCCTTCATTTTTAGGATCAGCAAATACACATGAACCATACACTCTAGTAACAAATGAATCCTGCAATCTTGGTGCTCCTAATGTAGTGTTTCCAGATGGTGTTCCTCCTATCCCTGCAATTACTACCTCTATATAGGTACTTGTTCTTGCAGTAATTTTGTAATTACCTGTTGAGTAATCTGTAAGTCCTGTAATTGCACCTATAAACACTAATGTATCATTGACAAAAAAATTGTCAGCAGCATCCATAGTAAGTCTTAATGTAGTGCCTGTTCGAGTTATACTAGTAGTGTCTACATTGTTTGATGTAGTAGTATTATCGTCAGGTAAGCCATAAGCGTAAAATGGCAATGTAAAGGCAGTAGTTCCATCTAGTGCCAACGGAGCAGATTTTAAAGTTATACTGTCACGAACCCTAGCAGTACCTGCACGGTCAAACCTAAAGTTTTGTGATAATTGCAAAGTACCACCAGCAAGTGCATCAGGTCTTGTTCTTGTGTTAAATCCATCAAAAACAGTCTCTATTGCATCCTGATACTTTTGATCATGCTCTCCGTATTCATTATATCTCATTTAACACTTCCACCTTCTACGAGCTTGTCGTATTCTTGAGTTTGGGTCATTTCTTGTTTTTGCAGAACTGCGTTTAAGCTGACCTAAAGATCGAGCACAATAAGATTTTCTGCGTTTAGCATCTTTGCTACCTTTTTTAGGGTTGCCTGTAACTGCAGTTTTTAGCTTTGAACCTGGATTTGCCCTACGATAAGCAGCTACGCCTTTTTTAGTCATACCTGCTCCACTTTTGGTTGGTCTATAATTACCACCCTTGCCTGTAGTCCTTTTAATAGGTTTATCTGCCATCTTTGATTAATTTTCTAAGTGTTTTAGCTTGCCCTGCATGAGCTTTACTAGCTTTTTCTAATTTTTTTGCTACTGATAGTAATGTTTTTTTCATGCGTTTTTTCTTTTGTGCGAATATGGGATTCTTTTACTGCTTGTCTTTGTTCTTTTAAACTTTGACTTTTCTGATGAAGACATCTCTGATTTAGTTTTTGGAGTTTTAGAACTAACTCTCTTGGAGGGTCTGCAGGCAGGATATGCTCTTTTGCTTCCTTTTGCTGATTCTCTTCCACAAGGTTTGCCAGTTTTAATATCTACCCACTTCTCTTGATGCCATCTTCTTAGACTCATACTTTCTTTCTAGTATAGCCGCTTGCAGTTTTCTTTTTGCCATCTGATCCTTTCACTTGACCTTTGCAAACACGAACTGCGTAACTATTAGCGTAAGCAGATGGATAAACATCGTACTTGCGTTTAGCCGCTGCTTTACCTCTTGCACATAATTTAGCCATTATACTTTTTTTCGTTTTGTGTTAATTACATTGGGTCTTTCTTTTGCACCCATGCATTTTACACAACATCCTTCTTTATGCATTTCTCATGCCTCCCATACCTCCTGGTCGTCTCATTCCTCCAGATTGCATGCCTGCTCCACCTTGTTGTCTTGGCATAGGGCGAGTTCCTCCACCTGCTGGTCCGCTAGGTGCATTGGGTCTTGATGGCCCTTGAGCCATTTGTGGTGACCTTTGGGGTCTCTGTCTAGATTCAGATCTAGATTGTCCTCTAGTTGCACCTTGCAACATAGACTCTATCTTGTCTAACCTTTTAGATAAAGAAGCTACAGTAGCTTTTTTTGGCGTAGATTTTTTTGTTTTACCAGCCATTATTTTTTACCTTTCATTTTAGCACGACCTTTAGCTTTAGCAGCTTTTGATGGTCTACCTACTTTACTTCCATATGTACCTTTTCCGTATGGCATAATTACCTCCTATTTAATTTGTGCTGACCCAAAGTAGAATCCTACTATAGCCATTATTGTTTGTCTAATTTCAGGTAATATTAAATAACCTGATAAAGTTTCATACTCTATACCTTTAATTAATCCAAAGATATAGCTTTTTTCTTGCCCTACTGTAATGCCTTCAGGACTGTGTGCTAATAAAAATGGTGCTATAACAACTGCGAAAAATACAGTTATTACAATAAATCTTCTTGTCCATTCTCCACCACGCCTTGCTGCCTTATCATGGCTTGTGTCTGCAGCCTTTTGTTTTGTGACCATACCCTCTACTTGGGTTTTGTTCATATCGATACTAGCAGATACCATTTTGCCTATGAGCTTACTAATACTACCTACTGCACTACCTAAAAATAAACTTATCGTTTCCGGTGTCATAATACATCTATTCTATCATATGGGTCTACACTTCTTTCAAGTCTTTTAGTTTTGCATTGCTCACTTAAATTTACATTAAAATCATTTATAGGATTTTTGTTATTATAGTAATACAATTCTTTTTCTATATGTTTTATTCTATCAGGACCTGCCATTTCCATCATTGGATATATATAAGGTAAATCACTTCCAGGACCTATTACTTTATCGTTTCTAAAAAAACTATGCAATCTCACTAAATCTGATAATTTCTTTTTCCAACCCCTGAAATGTTGTATTTTCCAAGGTTGTTTTCTAATGTTTTTCTTAAAATCAGGTATAACTGATTTCTTGCGGTTATTAGAGCAAAACATCCAATTATCACCTATTTCTTCCCTAACTATTTTTGTTGCATTTTGGAATAAATAATCGTCAGCATCTACAATGCCACACAGGGCATCAGGATTAGTAACAAAATGTTTTATTGCAAGGTATTGATTAAGTGCAGCCGATGTTACTCTTTTATCATTTAGTAATACTAAAATATCTTTACCGTGTGCTTTTGCAGTAAAATAATTTCTACCTACTTTTTTTAAATCAGTAAAACATTCCAAAAATGCCTTTCTTTCTGAATCAATGGAACAATCATCTATAAAAATAATTCCGAGATCATCATCATCTTGACTTATGCAAGAGTTATAACAAGTTTTGAAAAATTTACTAGAATTGTAATGGCAAGATACTATTACAAATGAATTATTTATCATCTTTGTTTTTCAGGATTTCTAAAATGCCAAGAGTGGCATTTATGATAGTAGCAACTGAAGCGATACATGCAAGTATAATGCTAATATCCATTAAGCCCCAAGATGCTATTACTCCCAAAAATGAAATTGTTAATCTGTTTACTAAATCTTCCATTATTCAAATATTACAAAAGGATTATAAAATTGTATAGAACCTGTAGGGTTTCCACTTTCGTCAAGATTACCTTGGTTTTCACCAAAGAACATTGCTAGTCCTAATCGCCTAGATGTTCCTGATTGTAGTGTTACCTCTTTTTCTACTTTTCTAAATTGTTGGTGGTCACTTGTGCTTTTATAATCAATACTCTGTATAATGCTTGTATCATTCCACCTGAGATCATAATGATCTACATCTTTCGTATCACTTAATCCAGACCATTGTTGTTGCGAGTTAAGTCCTGCAGATTGAGTTCCTGTAACTAACTCTATATTGTCTGTTGGTTTTTTAACAACTATTGCATTTATATATACATTGATAGGAGGTGAAGATGCAGTATCTTGCCATATATAAACACCTCCACAATTTAAAGACCTAAATAAGTCATCAGCAGGAGTTCTTATATATGCACCGAATGTAACCTTAGTAGCACTATCCGGAACAGCTACACCTTGACTCCACTCATGTCTGCACCAAGCTCCACTATCTGGAAACGAAGATGCAGGTGCACCATCGGAAAAACCAACTAATGTTGGTGCTTCATATGTTCTAGCATTATTTGTATTTACTTTGTCTCCTGTATTGCTTGGAAAATTAGTACCGGTGCCAAATAGTTTTATAACCTTTGGTTGGTCACCTAAATTAATTCCACCTAAATCTTTAAATGCAGGAAAATTTGCTAAATATCTAGTTGCAGAATTTGTCTTGTAATCACCATTATTTGTAAATAACTGACCAAAATGACCCCATTCCCCAAAATAAATAACACCAGCAAATGAATCATATACAGGTGGTGCTGACTCGGCTACATTAAATGTAGGGTTTGCTAATGCATTCCCAGGAATACTAGGCAAAAGGCTATTTGATCCACCTGGATTACCATTGTTCCAAGCAGAAGCTAGGTTTCCGTTAAGTACATTAACGGATGCCTGTGTAGTAATGCCCATTAATCAGTAAATTGAGATGCTGCGACTACTGCGGCTGATCCTACTTGAATGAATTTAGCTGCTTTAGCAGTATCTACATCCCAAGTATACGAATTACCTGCATACAATATGTGTCCAACTGTAGCACTTGGTGTTTCACCTGTATATGTAACATATACATCGTTGTCTTGTACATCTAGTGAAATATACCTAGTTTTTTCGTTGAATGTATAGCCGTCTGTTAATTGTACTGCTGATCCGCCAACAGACAACATCTTCATCGCTGCAACATCAGGATTGATTTTTGGATATAAGTTAGTTGTTCTTGAGTTCATTATCTTGATTGTCTATTGACATATGTTGAAAATTTAGTTACTGGAATTTGGTTATTACTCATTATATCAACCTTTTCAAGTTCTAGGGCGAGTAATTCATTTGCCCTATCCTGCTCTACTACGGCTCTACTTGTTTGACCATCCATTGTTAAAAAGTCTGCATAAGTAGCATGAGCTAAATATGGAAAAAACTCTGCAGGAACTGCTTCGCTAGATAAGCCAGGCAAACTTGATGTTGTAAATAATGTTAATGGTTTTTTGTAAGTAACGAATAATTCATTATTTGTAGTACTAGGTGCATTTAATACAACTGCACCTTTTTCATCATTGTAAAATTCATATTCAACCGCTGATTTATTATTAAATGGTTGAGTTCTATGTATTTTTAATACTTCACCTATAGTTTGTCTTGGTGTTGCCGAAAAATTTGTGTAAGTACTTGTAACTATTGTACTTTCATAAGGTATAATAGATTTAAGCTCAAAAATAGGATAACTACGAGATTGGGTATAACTTCCTGGAAGTGTCCAACGGTTAACCAACCATGGATAATCATATTCCGATGAGTCAGTTGTTGTATCTTGTTCAACAACGGCTACCGCAGGTGCTAAACTAGTCGTTACTACACCTGTATCAACATCAATAGTTGGTTGTCCTTGAGTTAATTTTAACTGCCACGCTTTTGTACTATTATTTTTTATAAATACATGAGGTGCTCCACTTGTGGTTACATTCATGTTGTAATAAACTTCATGACCATTAGAATCTTTGCCTAAAAGTTCAAATGCACTATTAAAAGTATCTGATTCATAAAAAGAAGCTGCCGTTAAACCTTTTAAAACAAAACTGCCTACAGGTCTTGCCTCTCCTACGACCAAGTACCTGGGCCATGCTTGTGAAGCATTGTAAGCAGTTGTAAGCCTACGATTTATAAAATTCATTATATCGTCTTCTTCTGAGTCGGCAAATCTTGATACACCACATAAAGATGTTATCAAGTTATATAAATCTTTGTACAATCTAGTTTGCATTAGGCTTTATTTGGACTTAGGTCTTTAAATTTCTTGTTAAAGTACTGTAAAAATTCTTTTGACTTAACTTCTTCGTCTCCATAAATGTTAGTCAATCTAAAGTATTCTCTAGCAGGTATAGTGGCTACACATTTCCCAAATATAGGGTGAGTTTTACCTACATGTTCCTTTGCTTCTAACCTAGCACGAGCTACTCTTTGTTCTTCTGTTCTGCGTTCAATCTCAAAACCATTTAAGATTTCTTTCATGAATGCATCATCCACTTCACCATCTGTGATGCTTCGTGGTACATTTGTAATAATATCAGTCATAAATAAAAGGCAGGGGGCTTTCGCCCCCCAACCGAGAATTCAATTAGTTAAGGTCGCAGATTTCAAACTTTAGTTTGATTTCTCCAGCAGTTAACTCATTCAATGAATAAGGAGCATCATTGTCAGTATCAGGACTGAACAAGATGTCGATAGTATCAGCAGTTGTGTATACTTTACCATTCTCATTGTCTAACAATGCACCAGTATTAGCTACATATGTAATTTCAGTAGCATCTGTGTGAATGTCAGCAGCAGTTAAGTATCCATCAGCATCATCACCATCACCAACTGTAATAGTTAAGTCATCACCAGAACCGCTATCATCGAAAGCAGTAACTAGGTGAGCAGAACATTTGGTAACAAGTGATCCTGCAGGGATCGCATATGTGAATGTTTTAGTTGCACGGTCTGCAAGTGTTCCAGCATTATCTACTGAGAAATCTTCAAAAGAGATTGTCAAAGTATCTGTGAAACCTTGGGAGTTTTCATTAATTGTTAATTTAGGCATAATGTTTAATCCTTTCTATTATCCAACGATTTTACCGTGTGCTGCAGGATGGTATACTCCTAATGTAAGAGCACAATCCACGAAACCACGCTCACCACCACCTAAGTTAGGTAGACGAGTTGAGCCCATTGGGATTAGATCATGAATACCATAGTACTCAGGGTTCACGAAGAAACCTTGATCTAAGTTTGCAGTATCTGCAGAACATTTTGGATTACTGTTAACGATAGAAACTGTACCGAAATCTGACTGATAGATTTCAACAGATAGTTTAATAGTAGAGTTATTACCATCGTAATTAACATTACGCATATTAGCAGCAGCGTCTGTTGCTGCAGCAAGGCGAGCAAAGTCTGAGATTCTTGTGCGTAAGTTAGTGTCAGCTACAAGAGTAAGATTCTGAGTAGAACCAACTTCTTCGTAGATTGAACGGATAACTGTGTTAAACTGAGTTTCTGTAATTGCATTACCAGCTGCACTAATAGAACCAGCAGGTGTACGGTAGTCTGCAGGAATATCTGCAGGTGCACCAGCACCACCTGTGTTAGCAGTAGACTCAATGAATTTACCAAGTCCACGCATAGTGTAAGGCTGACCAGCACCATCTTCAGCATTGCGGTCATTGCTGCTAACTAATGTAGCCTCAACATCACGCTTTAGCTCACGAATAGCTTTAGCTTCAGCTTGTGCAATTTTAGCAGGACCAACTGATTCAACTGACTCTTGCAAATCTGATACCATGTAGTCTCTACGGAACTTTTGAATGTAGTTACCAAGACGAGCACGAGCTGCAAATTTATCTGTAAATGTTGTGACATCTGCTCCTTCATCGATACCTGATGTTACAGGATCGGATAATTTGTCTACTGTCCACTCAACAAATGTAGCATTAGCTTTAGATTTGCTAGCAGACGAAAGGACTGGTGTTTCTTCAGGTGCAAGGATTGTTAGGACATCCGTCAAATCCTCACGGTTGGAAACAGCAGAACCTTGATTAGTTGTGTCAAATGTATTTGAAAATGACATAATTTTGTTCGCTTTCTAATTTAAGATTTTTGTAAGGTTCGGAGAGCAATGAAATCATTAACATCGCCTGATGATCTAAACTTTTGGTTAACCTCTTGCTGAGAAGCAGATCGGTTAGATGGCTTTCTTTCGGCTTTTGCTGCATTACCTCCAACAGATTTAGGAGGAGAAATCGGTGCTTTACCAGGAGCTACCGGTTTTCTTCCATACATACTATTGGCTGCATGAGCTAAAATGTAAGGCAATTGTGCACTTACTTCAGGATTGGTTTGTTCCAATGATGCTATTCTTTTATCTTTTAGCATAGCATTGTACTTTTGGCTAGTTGGATTAGATTTATCTCTGATCCAATCGAACTCTTCAAGAGCTCGTCTTTTGAAGGATGCTGATTGATTAATTATATCTGCCCTACGCTGCAATGTAGCTGCTTGTGCAGGAACATACTTGTTTACTACATTTCTTGAATGTCGTAACTGTTGTTTAATTTCAGCTTTGGTCATATCCTTATTATTAACATGAGCGATTACTGAAGATGATTTTTCATCTTCATGCTTATCAAGCAAATCTTCAGCCCATTCAATGACTTCTTGTGCTGCACCTTGATGCTTTTTCAATTCGTTCATTGATTTAATTTTTTCTAATGGATTATTTTTGACCTCTGGAGCAGCCTTTGCATTACTTTGCTTGAGTTGATGTAACTCTTGCTCCATAGCTTGCATACGCTCCTCAGCTTGTTTTCGCCTAGCGGTAAGTTCGCCAAATCTAGCAACTGCTTTAGTTCCTAGCTTTTGACCCATTTCCCTTAATTCTGATTCAGACATATTGTCTAAATCTACCTGTGAAAGAACATCTGCAGATTTTCCTTCGGTAGCTACTTGTTCCGGGCTCTCTTGTACTTCCGGTTCGTTTGCTGCTTCTGTTTGATCTGCTTGTGTTACAACTTGTTTTGGTTCTTCTTGAACCTCCGCAGGTTGAGAACGACTGTTTATAAAATCAGATGTTGTAATTGTATTGTCCACCGAATTAGTTTCTGGCTCGGAGTTACCAGTATTGATTTCACTATTCATAATTTTTTGTCCACTCCTTTGCGGCTGGAGAGATGCCGATAAAAGTATTATAGCACTACCTACAAGTGTCCCCTTAGTCTATCACTATGTTGTAACTGCAGTTGATTCCAATTTGCCATTTGCAAAATTTGGTCATAACATAATATCATTCCTGATACTTGTTGCATTTCTTCTGTTGAGCACTTGTGTAAAGAAGCAATAGCTTCTTCTCTTAGTGTATAAATGGTCTCAAGAAATCTTGCAAAAGATTCATGACGACCAAGAGCATTGATGTCTTCTTCAAATGAAAATTGCATTATTGTTGCATATTTTGAGTGTTTACTGATCCCATTTGTGCAGGTGCAGTACCTATGCGACCAATCTGTGCGTTCTGCATTTGTTGCATTGCAAACTGATATTGTTGTATGTACTTTTGCATTCGTTGTGCAAATGCCTGATCTGTTTGCATTCTTTGTGCAATATCAGGTTGTTGTACATATTGTTGTATAATTTGCATTGCGACTTGAGAACCATTTGGTCTAGCTGGCATTTCTATACCTGCAAATATCTTAGCCAAGTCACCTGTGACATCTTTTTGTACTTGCTCTGCAGAATCTTCTGCAGGTTGCAAGATAGCATCAGCTAAGACAGGATCAATAGCGTTCACCATTGCATCCAATAAACCTTGCATATTAATACGACCACTAGCATCCATTTGAGTTAAATTAACAAGTTGTTGTAATTTAGCTTCTTGTTTTTCAGGATCGTTATTTAATACATCGTAATTGATGGTTATATCAAAATCTTCATTAGGGTTACCTTTTGTCATTTGCATAGACTCAGGTACGCCTGTAACTTGAAAGAATACTTCTTCAGGACCGAATCTTTGAAAACATTTAAAGCACATTTTAATAACTTCTGAAGCGTGCATTAAAAATTTATCTGCCAAAAACTGTTTACGAACTTGGCTAATTTGTGATGTTTCATCTAAACCAACCAATCTATCAGCCTGTAAAAGCATTGTATCTTCTAACTCTACTGAACCTGCATTGTAGCTTGGTACATCAGCAAAGTGATAATCATCTTTTCTTCTATAAGGTATTCTGCGACCTGGACCCCAATCTGAAGGTGCTTGACCTATTGGGTGCAATAAAGGTGGTAAAGTTGATAAACTATTCCTGTCTATTCGAGAATCTCTTTCTACTTTAACTTGATTTTGTATTCCTCTAAGTAGATCAGGAACAGTTGTAGTATCATAAAGTCTTTTACTATCTTCTGATAATTTAGTTACAACTACAGGATAATCTTCGTATCCATTCATTAGTTCAAACTTAGCATAGCCTGGGGCAAACTCATTACCACTAAATTCTTTATGAAATATAGTTTCATATATACCTTCCGAGCTATCATCAGGATCAATTAGTCTTTGATAACCATGAACTATTTCTACTAATTCTTCTGCTTCATAAGCATTGTCAGTTAAACTATAGCTTCTGCGACCCTCTTGTTCTCTTTCGATTGAGTCTGTACTTACACCTCTGTATCTAGCTATAATGTAATCTACAAAATCTTCGTCCCAACCATCTGTGGATACTTTATTTTTTAATTCTTGTGGAGTATAGTATGTTTTATAAAAACAATACGGTGCTCTTTGTGGGTCTGTAACATATGGAGGAAAGAAAAAGTCTCCGTCAGGTGCTAAAGTTTTTACTTCAGGTGCATCTATTGATCTTTTAACTACAGGTATCTCTGCTTGTCCTGTTTCTCTTAATGACATTAATGCTTCCTTTGCCCTTTTAGGCGTAATGCTAAAACTAATTTCTAACATTTCTGTAATTAACTTATCATCTGATCCATCCATTACAGATTCTACTAACTGAGGTGCTACTTGTACCATTTGTTGTAGATTCATTTTTTGCAAAAATGTACGATCTTCTTTTATCCAACCTACATATGTGATTAAAATACCACGCTCTAGTAAATAGTTAGCACCTAGTTCCATTTCTCTTTTGAATCTAGGTATGTAACCTGAACTAATCATCCATTTCAAAAACCCTGAAACAACTTTTGCTCGACCTACATCCTTTACACCTACAGGAAAAGCCTTAATGTTTGAGCGATTTAATGCACTCATAAACATAGAAACAAGCCTAGTTATTCTTTCATCAATAACATGGGACTCTACATCTGATGCACCTTCCCAAGGAAAAGCATCTGCTCCATGTTTTCTGTGGTCACGGCTTTTGCCTGCCCAATAGTTGCGTCTTTCATCGTAAGATGTTCGGCATAAATCAAAATAATGCTCTAACTCAGTTACAGTTTGTTCGTATGCATTGCGTAGTACGCCTACATCCGGTTCTTTCTTTGCAAAGGTTAAAGACTCAGAGGTGTTTTCGTTGTCCATTTTGTATATATTCTATCAGATGTATCAAGTATCATCTGACCATTTAGTGCGTCTCCAAGAATACACAGGCTCAGGTCCTTTGTTATCTGCTTCAAGTTGCACGAACTTACCTACCAATTGCCTAGAATATCTAAGCGGTACTTTAACAGGAACTTTTTTGGCTAGTTCCTTTACATATACCATAATGTAGTTCGGATTAGGGGCAAGCGATATAGCCTGACCTCTGTATATTACTGTAATAGGTATTAGGTCGTCAAATATTTTTTGACCTGCATCATTGATCCAAGTATTTTTACCACGACCTGTTACCATGTCTTCTTCAAGACTGTTTGTTACAATGTCTTGAGCTTCTTCAAATGAAATCTCAAAGTCATTAGCAATTTCTGTTAGTTTTCGTTTTGGCATTAGTAGCCTCCTGTGTTTGTTAATGTTGTTTGCATATCTTTGAACTGTACATGATCAGGCCCTTCACCTCCATTAACCATACGGAGATACCTAATTACATCAAAGAAATCTTTTAGGGCTTCGTCAGATTTGCCCTTTGCATTGTAATTTATTAAAGATTCTATTAGATTGCCACAATCTTCGTGCACATAGCACATAGGACAGTTCGCTGCATCTACACTTTCGTTAGGGTTATAACTGAACCAATCATCTAAAGCAGATATACCCATGTCTTCGCCTCTACCATCAGATGGCACAAAGTTCATATCATAATCGTAGAAAGATGTAAACAAATCATCATTGTCTTCATTTTCCTTGGCAAAATACCTAGAGTCACCTATTCGCTCAAATACCTCTATTCCAAGTTCTTCTTCAATTTCCCTAAACAGTTCAGCATATCCTCTAACATTATATCCGAGTTTTTTAGATGCAGGACCGTATCTCCACTTCGGATCACCATAGATAGCCCACTCTCCATATGTATTTCTGTCGGGCCACTCTCTCCGTATAAAAACTCTACCTTCCTTGTCCACGGCTGCCCAGATTGATACATAGTTTCTAGCTCCGGCAGGGTCGACCACTTGATAACAACTATATCTTCGCTTATTGGTAATATCTGGAAATTGCATTCCGTATTTGTTTTTTGTCTGAGATAGTACATTTACTTGTGTATTAAATAATGGTAACAGACTTGTCATTGATTTAACAGGTAGCCCATATGCACGAACTTTGATTTCGTCTTCAGGTCTGTTACGCAAGTCTTTTGCTATACGATCATAACCACCAAATGGATTTTCATCTGAATGCAAATAGCATATAGATGCTTCTCTATCAGGACTGTACTGTTCTATAGGTACAAGTTCGTTATTTAGTAGTTTAGCTTCTCTTGTTTGTGTTGTTTCTGCACCCTTGAGGTATTCAGATATAAATGGTGTATATCCGTCAATAGGTGTAAATCCTATAAGTAACTTAGAGTTTCTAGTAGCAAGACGGAATCTAAGGGTATTTACCAATGTAGCATCGCCCAGGTACTCATCAAGCCAAGCTCCTATATTCAATCCTATAGGGTTCTTGAAACCAAACTCAAAACCCTCAACTATAGTCTGATTGTTAGTAAACTGAGTATAAGTCTTAAAATCTACCCTAGTTCTAGTGTCAGGAAAAATAAAGCTACTACCTGTAAAACCATTCTGCATAGAATAATTAATGTATCCTTCTATACTTTTAGTTTTCTTTTTGAACTCTTTGGGCATCATCTCCCATATAGCAGCTTGCTGCACTTTGACAGATGTATCTGCATTTTGGCTAAAACAAACTAAATGACCATCCCTAGACTCAGTTACTGCCTTCATGACCATTTTAGCACAACCTGTAGTTTTACCACTACGATTACCACCTAGGACTAAGCATTCATTGTTTTCTTCCAGGCCCCTCTGCATTCTCTCCCAGCCTGCAAGATCAAAGCCAAATTTTAATGGATCATCCATACTTGCTTGTATTCTGCCCTCATGAACCCTGTGCAGATCAGCTAGTAACTTGGGATCATTCTTGCCAAGCAATACTATCTCTTCATCAGTAGGGGGCTTTACTATAGGATGTTGGGTAAATACTAATTCCACTACTCTTCTTCTTCCTCGACTTCAGACTCTTCGCAATCCCATATTATGTCTAAGTCGTCCTTATTCATTTCAGATAAGGTCTCTCTGAGTAGTGCTTTACCTATAATATAATTGGTATAATCATACTTTAGTGCATCTTCAGAATCTAAGCATACAATGGCATAGTTGCCAAAATGCTCGGACATAATTGAGGTTGCTCTTTCAAATGCTTCCTCTTCATGGTCTGTCATTTTATTGTTGCATTTCGCCATCTATTACCTCCGCTTCTTTAATTTGTTTGATTCTAGCTTCCGCTGCCTTTATTGTATCATGGTAGTCTTCAGGTGTAACTACACTTCTGTTTTCGGTAATAGCACTAGCTTCTCCTCTAGCAGTTAATGCCTGCCTTGCAGAATTAGACTTAGCTATGCTTATTTCTTTGATGTCTTTTGGTGTAGGCTCATATTCGCCAGTCTGTATCCGTTCCCTGACAGATTGCACTACATCTTCTTCTAAACTCTCTAGGTTTACATATGACCTAGCAGATAGCTTGCCGCCCATCTCTCTAAACTTATCTTTGTAATCTGCATAATCTACTAGTATCCCTATCACTACAGGTCTAGGTATGTCATACTTGCGAACTATAGATGTCTGCGAAACACCTATGGAATACAAATATAGCACCTTGGCAACCCTCTCAGGGTTGTACCTAGATAAACTCTTTACCTTTAGTAACTCTTTGTCCTTGGCAACCTCCTCTATGGCTGCCCTAATCTCATCTTGTAGCTCGTCTTTTTCTGTCATACCCTGCTGCAAATCTGCAAAACCCCTGTTGCAAATCTGCAACACCTATACCATACATATATACAACATATAGTATATAAGGATTTTTATGTAATCATTAGCCAAATGTCAACCCCTGTTGCGATATATAGGCCCTTGAGCATTCTAATTTTTTATGGGGCAGTTTATGGATAGGGATATTGACGCACCCTCAAAAATTTTACCCCCTCCCCCGGTGCCAGATGGGGCCAGGACCTATGCAGGCTGCCGACCTGTCGCCAATTTTGGTCGTGTTGGCTAGGGTGTGGCTAATTCAAGAAACAGGGTGAAAAGGGTGACCGTTTTTTGTACTATGGGTGACCTTTTTTCCTTAGAAAGGGTAACCCATTTTAGGTGCATTGGTTACCGTCTTTTAAACAATGGGTGACCGTCTTTATTTAGTAGGGTAAAAAAAGGGTAACAATTTACTTGAAAAGGGTGACCTTTTTTGATTCATTAATTGTATGAACAATAAAAATATCAAAATCAAATTCACGCCACAAGGTATGGTTGAAGTTCAAACCGTACTTTTTGAAGCTCTTAAGGCTTCTTATTCATTACCTTTCAACCTTAACAGAAAGGCTTCCAAATGATTACACCTGAACAAGCTCAAAGCATTGCAAGCACCCTATTAAATGACCGTACAAAAGGCGTTGAAATCGAGTGCTTTATTGATCGTTCTAAACTTACTCAAATAATGAGTGATCTTGAGGAATTAGGTCACAAGGTTGCAAACCTTGGTTATGAGGATGCAAAGCACCAAATGAGAACAGATCCTTTTAAATATGATTTCATCATTACGACAGATGGATCACTTGAAAGGTCACAGAGCATACCTGAGATTTACATTGGTAAAGAATTTGTGACAAAGCCTTTGCACTCAAATGAATTGTTCAAGCATATTGACGATTTAACAACCGTCTTAAATGCACACGATTCTAAAGTGAACGGCACTTGTGGTTTGCATATGCATATTGATGCAAAAGATTTTAATGCTAAAAACCTTAGAAATGCACTTAACTTTTATAAGAGGTACGAAAAAACATTAGATTGCCTTGTATCACCCTCTAGGCGTGGTAGAGGTGCAAGATATTGTACTACTACTGAAAACCTGCCTAACAGCCTTGTAAATGGTGCTAATACAAGTAGAGGTGACAGAGTAAGCTTTAACCGATCCAATAACGGTGAAAGCATTAAATATCACAAACTAAATTTGAGAAATTACCACTCATCAGGCACAATCGAATTTAGACATTTTAATTCTACATTGGATTTCTCAAAAATTGTCGGATGGTGTTCCTTGTGTGATATGATCACAAGCAAAGCCTCTAAAGGTCAAAGCATAGATGCACCCTTAGCACACCGTAGAAATACAATGCAAGGTTTGTACAATCTGTTTTTAACTCTTAAGCTAATTCGTAGAGACAAAGGTGAGGTTGTGCCTTTCTCTACTGAGGCTTATATCCTTTGCAAATGGCTAAATGATAGAGTTAAAGACAATGGCTTTTATAATGTAGCTTATAAGGTCAATGAGTTAGAGGTTGTGGTGAACGGTCAAACGATTGACAATGACCTCATACAAGCCAAGACAGAGGCTTTAAAAGCTCTTGTAAAACATATCAATAACTCACCACTAGCCTCACCTGTTTTAACTAGCTTTTTGAGTGATGAAACAATACGCTTAATTGCTTCAGGTGTAGAAATATAATCTTATGAAATATCCAATAGACATAAATTCAAAATATCTATGGTTAGACGATTATGAAAAAAAGGGTATCCCATTGCCAAAAGATTATTGGCTATTTAATGGGAAAGTAATACCTCGAAAATAATCCAAAACCAATGCACAAACCCTGTCACAACGACAGGGTTTTTTTATGCTCTAATTTGATTTGTTACCCTTTACCCTTGGCAAAAATTAAAGGCGATTCTAGGTGCATTTGTGTGCCTTTATTTTGGCAATTTGTGTTCAGGGTGTAGGCTTTGTTTTTGATCCATAGCAAATACCCTACGCAAAACCGTTCACCGTTTGCTTATGGGTACACCGTTCACCGTTTGCTTATGGTTTCACCTTATCACAGGTCAGGTTTGTTTTTTTTGTGCTGGGGAACACCCAAAATTTTTTTTTCAAAATTTCCTGCTGGCTGGGGCTGGCTGGAGCTACTGGGAATGCATATATGCGTAAGTGCCTAAAGAAGAACCATTTAAGAAGAAGAAGAATCAAATCATGGGTACACCCATATAAGAAGAAGGGTCACCCATTTTAAGAAGACCATCCAAAAAAGGGTCACCCATTCGGTGTTGATGGGTCACCCTTTTTATACTGTATTTATTGTCCATGGATTGCTTAAGAGGTTGAAAATCAATAACTTAGCGTCCAGCAGCCTCCGGCAGCTTCTCCAGCTGGATCAGGCTGGGGAGGCAAAAAATTATTCCGTGTCAGGATGAATTGGCTAGGGGCCATCAGAAAAAATAAAAAAATAAAGGTTTGACAACTAGTGAACATTTTTGCACACTAGTGGATTAATAACTATAAAAGAAAGGACATATCATATGTGTTTAATTATACACAAACCTAAGAACAAAAGAATATCCAGTTCAGTACTACAAAAAGCCAAGGTGATTAATCCTCACGGCTTTGGTATTACTTATCTCGATAGTGGACAAACTTATCGTACATTATCTTACAACCGTATAGACTCAATAGTCGATACTGATAGACCTCTTGTCTGTCATTTCAGGTATGCTACAATGGGTGACCTGACTCTTGCTAATGTTCACCCATTTGCAATTGATAGCAACTATTTGATTTACTCAAATGGTACTGTCGATGGATTCGGTGACAAAAATACATCAGACATTGCATACATTGCAAAGAACATCATTCCAAGATTACGCAAAAAAGATTGGATACCGTTCCTTGAGATTACTGATACAAGATATGCAATCATTGATGTCAATGGTGGCAGGGTCAAAAGAGTTGGCAATTGGCACGAATTAGATGGTGTACATTATTCTAAGAATAACTGTTTCACCTCAGAGCGTGTGGCAGTATATGGAACACTCAAGAAAGGATACAACAATCACAAGATCATTAAACATTCAGATTTTGTAGGTTGTGGCGAGACTGCAGAGAAGTTCCCATTACTTGTCGATGGGTTACCCTATCTATATGAAGAACCCAAAAAGGGTCACAATGTTAAGGTCGAAGTATACGATGTAGATGATACAACTTTAGAAGATTTAGATCGACTAGAGGGTCACCCTACATTTTATCAGAGAAAGAAATGTTGGATTCGTATGGACGATTGGAGTCAATCTAATTGTTGGGTATACTTTGTTCAGCAGGATTTGCCAAGAGGTACAACCGACTATGATATGCAAGATGCATACAGAGGTCGTTACCATAATCAAAACTATTACAATCAATATAATTAAAAGAAAGGAAATATCATTATGCCAAATTGGGTAACAACAGTCATACATATAGAGGGAGAACAGAAAGAATTAGATAGATTCAAGAAGTTCTCTATTAACGATAATTATTATCAAAGAGAAGAGAAGATCGAAGATAGAAGAATACTATTCGATTTCAATAGATACATACCAAAGCCAAAGGATGCCGATTGGTATACTTGGCAATGTGACAATTGGGGGACTAAATGGAATGCCAATTATGTCGATTGGGGAGAAGAGACAGAAGGAGAGATACGCTTGCAGTTTGAGACTGCTTGGAGTCGTATATCAGATGAGCTATGGGAAGCTATAAAGAAGAAGTTCCCAAAGCTAAAGTTTGATCTTGAAGCAGATGAAGAGGCAGGCTTCTTTCACTCCACAACAGTCGATGGTAAGATCGTAGATATAGAAGGGGAGAGAAATGCCGAAGAACAATAAGAAGAAAGATGAAGGCACTCTCACAGAGTTCCAAGTCGTTGAGAGATATACTGTCAAAGCCAAGACCATAGATGAAGCGTGGGAAATGGTTGACAACAACGATTTTAATTACGAAGGTATAGACAAGTACAAGTTGGATATACAACCGAATTTCTAAGTGAATTAGATATGATATGGGAAGAGGGCAACCGAGAGGTTGCCTTCTTTTTTTGTGCAAATAAAGTGTGTGGAAAGTGTGGGGGGAGAGAGGGTAACACACCCTCACTCTACCAGCGAAGTCCAGGAAGTGGCCCTGATGTGCTGCCAAAGTATCAAGTTGTTGATTATCAATACTTTATGTATTTATAATGCTGGAAACAGTCACCGGAATGGGTCACCCTTTCTGGTGCATAGGGTCACCCTTTTTGTGAAGAATCTGTGAAGAATGTGCCATATATAGTGTCACAAGGCACTCCCATACACAATATATTGTGGCCCAGGGCCTGTACAAAACTTGACAAATCAGGATAGCTGGTATAAGAACGCCCATATGTCATTAATAAAATACCTAGATGCAATAGATACGCATCAATCAGAGATAACAGATTCTTTCAATAGGGCTAAAGAATTAACCAAAGCATTTGGAGATGAGATTCCTTATCCATCAGAAAGAGTTTTAGAAACATATAAGAAGTCAGTAAGAGACACTCTTATAAAAGAATATAAACCACTCGATCAAGAGCTAGGATCGAAGTTCATAGAATATAGAGCTTTGATGCAGTACTTAGGAGATCAAATAGAAATATAAAATGTCAAATACAAGAAATATCACATTAGAAGAAATAGAAATAACCGAGGGCAAATCACTTTGCTCTTATGATGTCGAAGTCAAAGTTGATTACGATATAGAGGATTGCGATTGCACAAGTGCATATGGCGAAAGAGAAGTCACACAATCTTGGCAAGAAGTAAACATAGAAGATATAGAAATATTATCCTATTATAAGTATAAAGAAGATACAGATGAATATGGTAATAGAAATTTCTATAAATCTACAGAAGAAATGCCAAAGGAGACTATAGAGTTTATTAAACAAAAGGTCATTGACGACAGTTCAGAATATGTATTAGATCATTAATATGAAATATTCAGAAGAAATCCTAGCCGAGCTACTCTTTATGAGTACTCAAAAAATAAAGCAGGGAGACACCTCCCTTTCACAAGATATAGTAACTGCAATACAAATAGTAGAAAATAAGAAAGGAGAAAAAATATGTGGGTAGTAATATATAGAGCAACCTATACTGGAAATACATACCATAAGGTATTTAAATCACGATCAGAAGCCAAGAAGTATATGCACGAATACATAGAGGAGGATGGCGATGGCTGCCTGCTCTGTAGGGCAACTGAGGGCTTTGGAAAGTACCTCTACGATGATAATGATTTACCTTTAGAAATGCTATCGGATAAAAACTTTACCAAGGCTTTAGAAGATATGAACTCACGATACAAAGAAGACACACGATGCAGACAAATTACAACTTTATCTCAGAACACGCACAAAAGTATGGAATCAGTCAAGCAGTAGTCCTACATACCATTATCTATTTTGTCCTACGAAATCAAAAATATAACCGAAACAAGATTGCAGGGAAGTATTGGGTATTTAACTCAAGCAACCAATGGCAATATTTCTTTCCGTTTTTGTCCAAGCATCAAATATACAGGTGCTTTAAAGACCTCACTAAGAAGGGTGCAATTGTGGAAGATTCATTCAACAAGCGAGGATACGACAAAACTCTTTGGCACACACTCTCTGATAGTTTATTCAAGGAGTGCGTCAAAGATTCGTATTGGCAAAACCGTGTTGCAAATATGCAAAAGCCTATTACAAAATTGCAAAAGAGCCGTTGCAAAATTGCAAAACCAATACCAAACATATATACAACAGATAATATAGATATATTAGATGGTATAGAGATTTATTAATTTATGATTACAACTAAACTATTAACCAACCAAGTGTCCAAAAAGAAACACTCTAATAAAAAGAAAAAGAAATGAGTGACGGACATTTTTACAACTGCATAGATGAGCCTTACTTGACAAAGGCTTCAACTCCTGCACAAGCCAAGAAGGTAAAAGCATACCCTTCTTGTACAACTATATTGTCTACGATGAAAAATGATTTCTTAGATAATATATGGACTCCTAGAAAGATTGTAGAGTTAGCTAGAGAATACCCATTAGCTTCTGTACAAGAGATTCAGGAGATGAAGTATGGTCATAGAATTAGTCCTGTAGATGGATCAACTATCAAGTCTAGTGAGTTCGGTACTGCCGTCCATGCAAGGCTAGAAGAGGTGATTAATAAATTAATGGACGAAGCAGCCGAAGCTAAAAAACGGTCACCCTTCGATCCCTGGGCGAAACCTTTTATAGATTTCATCAGAGATAATGATGTAGAACCTATAGCCTGCGAAAAGATACTGTACTGTGACAAGATGAAGTCAGCAGGATCAGTAGATTTCATTGCAAAGGTAGATGGTAAATATCATCTATTTGACTACAAGTGCAGAGATACAAAAGGCACAGGTGGCAAATTCTATGAGACCAAAGATTGTACTCAATTAGCAGTAGAATCAAACTGGTTGGCCCAGGACCTTGAGTTAGATTATCTACCTATGGTTACTAGCGTTTGTATATGTACAGAGAGCAGGAAACACTACCATAAGAATTGGACAATAACTCAAATGAAAAAGGGCATTACTAGATTCAGACACCTAGCTAAATTATATTGGATGGATTGGATGAAGAAATGATTAAGTCAAAACACCATAAGTTTAACAAAGAAGCATTCGATGCAGTAGACGAATTGAGCAGAAATGCTAGTAAGAAATACATATCTTCAAAAGGATACTGTGTTAAAGATAATCCTGATGTCTATGGTGTTGACCTGATAGTCTACCTGAACCCTACTAAAAAGATTTATGTAGAGTGCGAAAGAAGGAACATTTGGTCTAATGGCAAGTTCCCATACGATACTATACATATACCCTACAGAAAGAAAAAATTTGTAGAGCTAGATTACCCTTGCATTTATCACGCTTGGGATTCAAACTATGAGTATGCAGTTAGCATACATTCTAATGTCATTAAGGATTCACCTGTTGTAGAAGTTCCGAATAGGGCTATCGCAGCAGGGGAATATTTTTATGATATACCAATGAACAAAACAAAAATAATCAAATTAAATGAACAATGTGGATAATACCAAAAAACTTACACACCTTTCCCTCTGTACAGGTTATGAGGGAATCGGACTTGGACTCAAAAGAGTTCTGCCAAATGTCAGAGAAATCGCTTATGTTGAGATCGAAGCCTACGCAGTCTTCAACTTGGCAAAAAAGATTGAGCAAGGGTGGCTTAGTAAAGCACCTATTTATACGAACCTTAAAACCTTCCCATATAGAAAGTTTCGAGGACAAGTGGATATTCTTTCAGGAGGCTTCCCTTGCCAACCGTTTTCCGTTGCAGGAGCTAAAAGAGCAACTGAAGACCCTAGACATTTGTTCCCATATATTGCCGAAGGAATCAGAGAGTGCCGACCAAGAATTGTTTTCCTTGAAAATGTCGAAGGCATCATCACCCAAAAGACAGGAGACGGAGAACCTGTTCTCAAATATGTCCTCAGAACATTGGAACAATTGGGTTACAGAGCAACGGCAGGAATATTCTCAGCGACTGAAGTCGGCTTGCCACACCAAAGAAAAAGAGTCTTCATCCTTGGCATATCCAACACCGAGTGTAGCAGGATGCACAGAGGGGGGAGTAGCGAAGAATGTCTATTTAACGAACAATGGATTCAGAGCCAAGAGGGAGAGTGGAACGGAGTTCGGGGCCAAACTGAGGGATGCAGTAATACACCTGCAGAATTGGGCTACACCGAACACAATGGATCACCTGCCGAGCAGAAGCTACGAAGCTGCAGTACGGCAAGCAAGCACAACTCGGAAGGGCAGAAACCTACCAAGCAACTTGAGGGAGCAGGTCGATCCCCTAATGGTGAAAGCATATTCAGATGCAAAGCAGTTGCAAGAGCAGACGAAGAACAACAAGAGTGGGAAGAGCCAAGGGTTGTGGGGGACTCCGAAGGAACAAGACTCAAGAGCTTGTCTAGTAGACAGACAGAAGTCGAACCTAGGGGAACAGGTACAAGGTATGCACGACCATTCTTTGACGAAGTGGAGGCTCAATCCAAATTGGGTGGAACAGTTGATGGGTCTACCTGTAGGGTGGACGCTCTCAGACTACTCGGAAATGGAGTAGTCCCTGCTACTTGTGCTAAAGCATTCGTAACATTATTTAACAGAATAAATGGCTAATTTATATGAAATCAAATACATACATAAAGACATGCCGAAAGGCTATATGGGGAGACGCAAGATTTGGGCTATTGACAAAAATAAGGCTATATCTTGTTTTTGTACTCGCAGACCTAATAGCGATGGTTGTACTACTACTAAAAAAGGTGCGATCATTTGGATCAAAGAAGTAAATGAAATATCTACCTCAGACTAAGATCAAGGAATTCAGGGATAATAATAAGGGTACTAAGTGTCCTATATTTGACATTAGTCTGACGGATGCAGTTGTAGACCACGACCACTCCACAGGGGTGGTTCGTGGATGCATCCATAGACAAGCTAATGCTTGGGAAGGTAAAGTGTACAATGCCTGGAAAAGATACGGAGGGAACAATGCTAATGTAACATATGTAGAGGCGTTGAGGAAGTTAGCAGACTACATAGAGGGTCACCGTTTTGACCTGCTGCACCCTGTAGGGGTCACCCAATTGTGCAAGAGATTTGGCAGGCTTACGAAGAAAGAACAAGAGTTTTCACTAAAGACATTAAAATACAAAACAAGTGAAATAAATGCTTGCACTAATTCTAAAGAAAGAATAAAACTGTACAGGAATTTTTTAACAAAAGATAAATATGGAAAAATTAAATCTAAGACAAAAAATATCAAGAATCCAAAGGGTTCTTAGAATACCCAAAACAAGGGTAAATAAATTCGGTGGCTACAAGTATTGGAATTGTAGCGACATCTTAAACGGTGCTAAGAAAACATTTGAAGAGTACCAAGTCAGTATAGTTCTAAGTGACCAAGTTGAAGTCATTGGGGACAGATTCTATATGAAGGCAACTGCTACTATTATAGATAATGAATCCGATGAATCAATCCAAGTCTCAGCTTATGCTAGAGAACCATCACAAGTTAAGGGCCAATCTGAGGCTCAAATTTCAGGGGCTTCTAGCAGTTATAGTCGGAAGTACGCATTATGTGGGCTTCTTGCCTTGGACGATGAGCAGGATGCAGATGCAACCAACACTCACGGCAAGGAAGCAAAGGCAGTCAAGGTAGAACAAGAAGACATTTTTTAACCAACTAATAATAATATTATGGCAAAAGAATACGATGATACCAACACATTCCGTTTATTCAAGGATGATGTTGATCCAGAAAGTAAGAAACCAGGCTTCACAGGCATCATTAACATTGGTGGCAAAGAGATGAGGCTTGCAGCTTGGGTGAAAAAATCCCAAGGTGGTCGCACTTGGCTTAGTGGTCAAGTAAGTGAATTGCAGAAGAAAACTGCAGAACCTGCAACAGAGGAGTCACCCTTCTAATGCAGATTTCAGGTGATAAAATATTACCTGATAGTGGTAATCGGACTGCCTTTACAACAGGGGCAGTCCGTGATGCCATGCAGGGCAAGGGCATACCTAGTATGATTCCTACTGAAGCAATTATGGCTATGGCTAGAAGGTTCGAGGATGGAGCTTCTAAATATGGTCCTGACAATTGGAGAAAGGGAATACCCACCTCTAGGTATTGCGATGCAGCATACAGACATCTGATGCAATGCAGAGACAATGATCAGACAGAAGATCATTTTGGAGCAGTAATGTGGAATATGGCTTGTTGGCTATGGACACAAAATAAAATAAAAGCAGGAGAGCTTCCTGCAGAATTAGACGATATACTAAGATAAAATGGATTATATAGAGAAATACCAAAAATCACATCGTAAAAACTTTTGCGATGACCCCCAAGGCGAGATAAGAAAAGCCTTTTACACTAATGCTAAAATGGATGTTAGCCGAGCAAAAATTCGTGGTGAAATCGCCATAGCTCAAGACAGTATACACGACATCATAGAGAGTAGGAAACGCAAGAAGTTTACCGAAGATGAAAAAAATTATATAAGATTGTCGCCAAAGACGAAAGAAGAGTTAGCAATTGAATTAGATTGCTCGGTTTTTATAATCTCTAAATATAAGAGAGAACAGTCTTAGTATGCTTGAATTTAACATTGAACAACCATTTGCTCAAGATGCAGAGGAAGTGGTAATAGGTTCTTGTCTCCTGCCTGAAGGGGACGATACCTTTGATATTGTGCATCAAATAGTCAAAGCAGAGGATTTCTTTGATCCTGCCTGCAAATTGATATTTGAATGCATGACCGAGCTTGCTAATGATAACCATTCCATAGACGAAATTACTGTATTTGATAGGGTCAGAAGAAAAAACATCGAAGGAGAAATCGGTGGTATATCCAGGCTATACGAAATACAACAAAAGGTACAGACATCTCTGATGTCCATAAATGCCTCTAAAATCGTCAAGGAGAGGTCGCAGGCTCGATCCCTACTCCTAGCATCAAGGAAGTGCATAGAGGGCATCCTAGAGGGAAATAACGCTGAATCTGCGTCTATTCTACTAGATAAATCTATTAGAGACATCGTAGATGCAGATCAAAAGGAAGCAGGTATAAAAGATGCTTCTGAAGCACTCAAGGAAAAGCTAGAATCTATGCTCGAAGGGAACTATGAGTTTACATCACTCAAGACTGGTATCGACCATCTAGACGATAAGTTAGACGAAGGTGGTATTGGTAAGGGTGAAGTATTTGTTATATCTGCTCCTACATCTTGTGGTAAGTCACAGTTGGCCCTGAATATTGTACTTAGGGCAGCAGTAACTGACGGCAAGCCTATAGGTATATTCTCATTTGAGATGCCTACGGAGCAGTTAACCAAGCGTATGGCACAAACTGCTAGTGCTACTAACCTCAGAAAATTTAGAGATCAAGTGGCTTCAGAATCAGACAAGGAGGCAGTATATGAATCCTTGAGACGAATCAAAGAGGCCCCTATCTATACAGAGCATTATGTTCGTAACATTGATGAACTGCGATCCAAAGCAAGATCAATGAAAAGGAAATATAAAATAGAAGCTCTAGTTATAGATTACCTACAACTCATACCCTACGACACCAAGATGTCCAAAGCCGAAGGTATATCATTTATATCACACGGCATAAAACAACTTGCTATTGAGTTAGATATACCTATCATCTTACTAGCACAGGTCAATCGTGAAGGAGCTAAGAGGGATAGTGGATTAAGTATTCACGACCTTAGAGATTCCGGGGACATTGAGAACGATGCAGATGTAATCCTGCTTATGTGGGCTAGAGGTGGAGACCTAAATAACTGTAGATTTACAGATGGTCAAAACTCCTACATAGAACTAGATTACAAAATAGCTAAAAACCGTGAGGGCGAAAGAGACCTTATGGGTAAATTTAAATTCATTAACCAAATTGGAAGATTCAGATAAACATGACTACAACTACATTAGAAAAACCATTCACTCCAAGTGTTTTCGACACATCTGCAGAAGATGTACTAAAGAAAGGGCTTGCGGCAATGACAATCGCTTGCGAAACATTAACCAAGCAGAACAACGAATTAAATAAAGATGTAACTAATTTGAAACAAAAGTTGCGTTCTGCTGAAGACAAGCTATTAATTAATGCAGAAGAAAAGGAATAAGGTAATGCAGAATGGTAACACCTGCAGGGAGGTTTTTGATATTTCTCTCCTCCTATTTAAGTCCTTATACTTTTCTTCGACTTAATTTGCATTGTGACTATTATCTACTAAGGGCGGCCCTGGGTCGCCCTTTTTATTAGTCCAATGGTTTGTCTAGCTAATCAGATGGAGTATAAGGTATATCTAATGCAGGATCATTTTTTCTTCTAATCTTTAATTCTTCTAACCTTTGTTGTTGCTCTAATTGTTCATCAAAAGTTCTATTAAAAATACCTGCGTACTCTTCAATTATACTCATATTAAATCTTGGATCAGCTTCAGACATATCTGACAACATAATATAAGAATCAAGTCCTAATCTCGATCTCAAGAAAAGACTGCTTTGTATTTGAAATAACTCACCTCTACTGACTAGCTTTTTATTAAATGGATTCTTATTTCCTTCGTCTATCAATAACATAGCTTGCGTCCATCTTTCATTAGCAACACTACCTAGGTCACTAAAGAAAGGAGTACCATTACCATCAATTGGATTACCTGCAATACTGAATTTACCTGCTGCTTTCTCTTGAGTTACAGAGAACTCTCTCATACTCTTAACCCTTGATTTTATTTTATTAAATTTATTTAGACCCAATAAAGAAATAAGTTTTTCACGATTATCTTCTAGGTTTTTCAACATTGATATAGGGTCAAATGTAATTTCACCAAATGCTTTCTGTGCACCCTTTTCGTAATTAGTTCCACCACCTGATCGGTTAACTAGATAATCATAAGCAGCTCTCTTATATGCATTGTAATCAGCAGGGCTTTTTTCTCTTACCTCTTTTAGCAATTGATTGAATTGCTTTATAGTTACTCCCTCTTTGAATAATGAATCCATGTATGACTCGATGGTAAACTGATTGCTAAATGTAGGTATTTCCCCCCTTGTCTGTAGGTCTACTAAAACCTTAGATGTAACTTCATCAATCTTGTTTTGTTCTTCTATTTGTTGTTGAGCTATTTTAATTAGCTTATCTTGTTGCACAGGGTCTTCTGCCTGCATTATTCTTTGATGAATGTCAGGAGATATACCATTAATGAATCCATCCTTGTCACGAACAAGGTTATCTAAATCAATCAATTCTTGTACCTTTTGTGAAAACTCTGCTTTTCCTCTGCCTGGGAATAATATCGCTGCCATTTCCAAATCTGTATCTGACATCTCTTTGAGCTTGTTTACATTAATTGGAGAACCCTTGTGTAATCCGTTTAGTCTTAACCAAGCATTACCGAGTGATTTTCTTACTTCAGGTGAATTACCTCCGTCTTGTAAAACCATTTTTAAGTTTGATACACTTTGTAATGCAAAATTTATATAGCCTTCACCATTACCTCCACCATCTAATCTAGGT
>Ga0208162_1000117_pt1 | contig 40700 bp, 48 predicted proteins | sample CB_VirMetaG_4_FD_184539 | JGI IMG/M metagenome (GOLD analysis project Ga0208162, IMG submission 184539) | Freshwater to marine saline gradient viral communities from Chesapeake Bay - CB_1508_1M Viral MetaG (SPAdes) (version 4) | ecosystem: Environmental > Aquatic > Marine > Coastal | place: USA... | reverse complement strand
CCACTCCTCCTACGTTCAAAGCAGCACGGCTGAGAGCGGAGGTAGACAACTGCACCATGAAAGAACAGACCTCATCTGCAAGACGGATGCGAGTGTCAGATGCACCCTCCCAGGGAAAGGGTTGCTGCCCTAAGTCTCTTGCGTGTTTCTTGCCGTCCCTGCTCTGTCCATTCCAAGTCGAGAATCGTGTTTCATCGCTTTCCCTGACTCGGTAGGTGATCCGCTCGTCGCTGTAAGATCGAACAAAGTCCTTGTGAAGCTCGGAGATGTTAGGGTCCGTGGTGTGCTGGAGTTTATCTCCGTCAACGTAGTTGCTGTGCATGGTGTTTGTCACCTAGGGCCTAATATGACCCTGGTTCTGATGTGTATTCGGCCTGACGTGGGACATACATTGGGTCCATTAAAATCAGGTAGCGCAAGGCGTCACAGGGATCTTTGCAAGCCCCTTTGTCACCATCCGCATTAGTCCACGTCCTCAGACTGTAAATTAAGTTACCGCACTCCTCGGAGATATAGAGTTTCGGCTCATTAAGAACCGTCAATTCTTCGGCCAGATTATAGGCAAACAAATTATTGACAAGAGCAACTGATTCGTCGATATGCGCCATGCTCGCTGGAACAAAATGTAACCCGTCCTGAGTCACCTGTCCTCCTGCACCTCGGTCTGGTGTAGCAAGCAAATCTATCAACGATTGGTTGTGTTCTCGCTGACCTAACACAGCAGTTCTACCAGCTCTGGGATCGATGTATCTCTCATGGATCCCGCCATCAGATTTCTCCACTTCCCTGATCAACTGTTTCCACTGAGCTATGTTTCGACCGCAATCTGCTGTTTGTGCAGGCCCAGGTTTACCGTCGAGCTTGCTGCTTGGAACAGCCCATTCCCCATGGTTCTTGTAGTCAGGGAACTCCCTGTAGACAAAAACACGACCGAGGTCATCCACCCTAGCCCATAGAAAGAACCAATTCCGATCTCCTGGTGTAGGGTCACAAACCATGTAGTTTGTGCCTTCCCTAGGAACATCAGAGGCTTTGATAATGTTGCGATCAGTGAACCGAGGGAACTTGCCTGTAACAGGGTTGGAGACGTAGCCATAGGCCCTAATCTCTAGCTCTTCCCTAGTCCTCCCTTTCAGTGTCTTCTGTAACCTGTCAAAAGGCGTATACGGGTTCCACTCCGAGAAAAACCAAAACAGCTTACCGCTACCATTCTTGGTCCTCCCCTTATACGGCATGTGACCAGGAGGGACTCCAGGGATTGTGCCAGGGCTTTTAGGATCAATCAGCTTGGCCTTCCTAGTCTCCTCGATCATGGCACCGTCCATGGCCGATTTAACAGCCGTAGAATATCCCTCGATTGGAGTAAATGTGATCAACATCTTCCCCTTGCGCGAGACAAGACGGTATTTAAGCGTCTCCACCCAGGCTTGTGGCACCAACTCATCAAACCAGATCAGGTCCAACTCAGTTCCCTCTAAAGTGCTGAGATCCTGAGTGTAATTTTTGAACCACATCTGAGAGTGGTTAGGGCCTACAATAGTCCTCCCTGAGAAGCCATTCTTCTGGGTGAAAGATATGTTCGCTACAGATCGAACAGCTTTTTTCTGTTCCTTCCATTGTAACGGAAGATACGTGTGAATGTAGGGCTGCTGAACCTGTATACTAGAGTCATTGCTAGAGTGACAGCACCAGATCTTCATGTTTGGCCTGTTCACCATGGCCCTGACCATCCTCGAAGCTAAGTAACGACTCTTGCCACCACGATTGCCACCGAAGATGTAAATCACATCGATGTCAGGATTGTCGATCGCATCATCGACATCTTTCCAGTGATCAAAGACTCCAGAGGTATTATGATGATCCGTTCCATAGGTGTATGGATCAGCAGCCTCAAGCTCAATCAGTTCTTCCCTCTTTTGGTAATACTCAAGAAGCTTCCCCTGATCATTCAGAGCTTCAGCCTCTTCCCTGGTAGGGATCTTGATGATGGGATGCGGAGTCCACTTCATGCCCAACGATCAAGTTGCTTTGGAACACCCTTGCAGATCAGCTTATCTGTCCCTTTCTCAACCCATACAGGGATCTCCAGGCCCTTTTGGAACAACTGATTGTCCTTCACCCTCACCAACCCTATCTCGGTCTTAATCAGGCTCCTGTTGAACGGTCTCTCAACCACCCTGGTCATCCTTGGCTCTTTGCCAGCTCTCCACCTAAGGTCAGGTGTTTCCAGCATAGACCTGCGTTTGGCAGGTCTTCCCCTCGTTCGCTTCTTTGTTTCAGACATAAAATAACTCCTCGCAAAAGGTGGTCCTAGGCAACTTCTGGCTCTTGCTCATGTTGCACCTAGGACACGCCACCCTCAAATTCCAAGGCTCATGTGGGCCTCCCCTAGAAATAGGGATGTGATGGTCAATGTGATAACCAGACTCAAAGTCCCCACAATAAAAACAAGGCTTGCCTACCAATGGGTTCACCATCAAATCAGCCCAATCAGAACACCCCTGTGCATCGCCTTGCCTCTTCTTGGCCCTATATTTGTGGCAATGGAGATTGTGCTTATCCAGGTTAGCCTTCTTCCACTTGCGGCTACAGGCCCTCACAGAGGCCTTGTTGGCCTTGTAATAGGCATTGCCATAGGACCGATACTTCTCAGGGTTACGGGCCTTCTTGGCCGCACACGAACACCTGTTTGAGCAATACTTTGCCCAAGGCATCTTTGATTCATAAGTGGCCCCACAGACCACACATTGTTTTTCCATGACTCCTCCCAAAAGTCATTTACCAACCCGGTGGGAGAAGTGCGTTTGACATTTAGCGACCCCTCTTAAATGTCAAAGAGGAGGGCCTTTTGTCATCTGGGGTGTAAGTGGAGATCCGCAACGATTTCTTCATTCCTAGACAATGAGTGACCCCCCCTACCCCCTTTGTCTAAGCGGTGTTAGTCATCTTTCGCACAATACTTATAGTGTCTAATTGAGTGCTTTACCCATGATTGTTCTCTGGCAACGACTTAGGCTCAACGACCTCTGCATCTATGATATCTTTCTCTCTTTTAGTGGCCTCAAGTAGTTCTTTTAGACTATCTGAGGTAATCTGAACGGACCTGTGTTCAACTATTGTCGAAGGTTGGCCCTCTATCTGGAGAATTTTGTCAGTTACGATGCCGAATGGGACGGAACAATCCTTCCCCTTCATTTCCCCGTTCTCCACTGCTTCATGCATCTTCCCCAACAGTGCGTCCCTGGTTGCTTTAAGTCTATTGAGCAGAGCAGCTTTACCATTAGCCTCTATATCCTCCCTCTTGGCTATAGCTGCTATGGTTTGCTGGTTAGTTCCGAAGATTGCTGAGAGGACTTTCTGTGAGACACCCTCCTTGATCCCTCTGACCAAAGCTGCGTATCTCTCAGGATCCTTCCGCTTGAGTTCCTGGCCTGTATATTGGGTGTCAGTAGCTTTCCTTTCACCCCACTTAGTGAGACTGCCTTTAGGCATAAAGTAATGGGAGGTGGAGAATACTTGACTGTATTCTTCCAACCTCCCATCCAAGTTTAATCATTTTAGACACATTCCGCAATACCTATGTTAGTCACCATCAATCAAATCCTATGACTGGACCCTGGAAAAAGCTCTTGAGGGCCTTGATGCCTCCTACAGTGCCGTTCAGGCATGTCAGGATTATGTCAGCTATGGTGAGGCAATAGATGCGTTCTGTGTCATATCCGTCAATGATGTATGGCTCCCAGGTGTTTGGGTCATCGGAGGGTTGTTTTACGCCTGACCATGGCCCTGCGACTTGGGCAAGGGCGTATTTGCCTCCTGCCAGAGGGACGAATATGGCGAGGATCATGTAATTTGTCTCTGGGTTCCACCACTGGGCGGTGACTCCGTGTTGGTGCTTGAGGCACACTGTTGGTTTTAGGTTCATTGGTATTCTTCTCTTTGTAACCCCAACCCTCACAGTCTGGACACAAATCCTGGGTCCTAGGCGTCACTATCCACCCGGTTCCTCTGCATGTCTGGCATATCACGCGGTCTTTTCCTTTTTACGGGCCTTCCATTGAATTGTGCTGGGTCTCCACCTCTGGTAGACCAGAAGTGTTCGCATCCATTGTCAATATCAGTGGCTAGGCCGTAGTAATCCAGCCCTTCATCGTCGCTCTGTTTCGGTATGTCTTCCATTAGAATGGGTATGTCAGTTTCTCCTGGGGAAGAGCGTAGAGATCTCCTCTTCCAAAGTTAGTGATGTTCTCCTTAGCCAGTAGCTCTTGCTTAGTGGCTAGGCCCACAAACTTGTAGGTGGGGAATGTGCCTACCATCAGTGCGTAGAGATCCACTCCTTCACCCTTCCACTTGGCGGCTATGAGATGTCCCTTGGCGTATTTGGTGGTCTTGATGTCCACGGTAAGGCCATTGTGAAGAATGCAGTCAGCCTCTGGTATGACCTCTATCTGAAAGTCAGGGTAGACGTTGAAGATCTTGCAGTAGGCCATCTCACCCGCAATACCCTCTAGATCGGTCTCCTCGTCACTCTGAGGCCCTTTCCGCACATTCACCTTCCCTTGCTGCCTAGCGTGTTCATGACGCCTTTTAGCGAGGAATTTCGCGTATCTCTGCTCTTCAGGTGATAGCGTGACTTCCATGTAGTTACATTTGGCTCCAGGTGTTTGTCACCTGGACCAAAAAATCTTGCTCCGACATCGCGTTAAGTATGGAGTAATCAGCCTTCACAGATTTCACACTGGTCTCGGATACATGCTCATCTTTCAGCCCTGTATCTCTGATGATCTTCCAGACCTGACCACCCAGGTTCCTGACCCACTCACCCTCAAACGGAAACCTGACGTCATCAATGATCAGCATGTTGTATCCATGGTTCCTGTAGTGGTTCCATGCCTCCAGCAATCGTTTGATCCAGACGTCCTTTCCATGCAGCTCTTTCATGGACTGACCTACTGCCTGATATACGGGCCTCAGGACTGCCTTATCCTCTTCTTTGTAGGTCCCAAAGATCTTTGCCACCTCTGCCTTAATTGGATCTCCAAAACCCAACCTGATAGGCACTAGGCCCTGCTGTTCAGCTAAAGCAATGAGATGCCTCGCTGCTGTTGTCTTCCCACTACGTTTGGTCCCTGCCAAACCTATGATGAATTCACTCTTCTTCCCCGTCATCAGTTCCACCTGTTGTTTACCTGCTGCTCTTCTTCTTCCTCGTCCTCTTCCTGGTCGTCCTCAAAATCTGAATCTGCCTGCACATCAAAATCTGAATCTGCCTGACTCAGAATAGACAACCCATACATCAGGTTACCTAGTTGCTGGGGGGTGTTCACTTCATTAAGACATTCGACGATATTACCCTCATGATCTTCGAGAGAGATAGTGATAATCATTTGATGGAATTGACTAGTATGGGGCCTTCCTCGACTCCCTTGAATCTACTATTCCATCGCGTGTATTCCAAGCTCACCTTGGCCTCTTGAACTCCATTTCGATTCTTTCGGATCCAGAGGTTCACAATCCCATCATCTGGCTCCTCATCGGAGGTGTTCTTCATAAGAAAAGCTACGCTGTCAGCGTCCTGTTCTGCTGTCCCAGAGTCCCTTAGATCTGACATCCTGGGTATCTGCTTCTCCCTCTTCTCAATCTCCCTGTTCATCTGAGCCAACAAGATCACCGGAACCCCGCATTCGAGTGCCATGACCTTGATGGTTCTGGTGATTGCTCCAATCTCATTAACCCGGTTCTCATATCGTCCACCACTCCTTATGAGAGTCAGGTAATCGATGACCAACATGTCCACTCCCTTGTCCTGCACAAACCTCCTGGCTTGAGACCTAAGCTGGTCCACGGTGATGGCTGGGGTGTCCTCAATGTGGATCGGTAGCTCGAAGAAATCCTTGGCCGCCTTAGCAAGCTTGGTTTTGTCGCCCATGCCTGTTTTCAAGTAGTGCCTCACATCCTCTCCCGACATGATGGCAACAGCTCTCTCAGCAATGGAGTTGTAAAGCATCTCAAGGCTCCAGATAGCCACCTTCTTGCCCTGCTTAGCTGCTTGGATAGCAAGGAACATGGAGAAAGCAGATTTACCACCACCTGGACGTCCTGAGATGATGTAAACAGCCCCAGGGAGAAACCCTCCAAGCTTGTCATCCAAACCATATATCCCACTCTTGATGGATAGGTCTGGGACACCGCCATCCTTAGCACTCTCTAGAACGTCCATAAAGGCCCTCTGAGCCTCTTTCTGATCCTTCTCGGTAGTCATACCCTTAGTGGTCTCCCAAAGAGCGTCCTGAAGGCCCTGAAGAAGCTTTTCGGGATCTTCCTCCTGCTGTGCTGCTGTCAGTGCATTGTAGTGCTTCATGAACACCTGACGCCTCACATACACGGCATAGGCTTGTTCAGCATAGTAGGACAGGTTTGAAGCGGTTGAGGATTCACGTATCAGGTCGTCAATGTAAAGGGCTTCAGACATGACTTGGCGACTCACTGTGAACTGGTCAATGGTTCCTCCAGCTTTGGAAACAGACTCACAAGCAATCCACACGCGACGGTTCCTGGGATCAGCAAACCAATCCTCTGAAATGCCGAGTTCCTCGGCTTCCGAAAATGCACCAAGAAGGACACAGCCTAAAAGGCCCTTCTCAGCGAGGATGTCCTCGGGAACATCGTAATCGATAGTGATGGTGTTTTTCTTAGCGGAAATCATACTTTGTAGAACGGTTTCCCTGCCTTGATGTCAGCAGGGACGGAGCGAGAGACAGAGTTCCTTTTGGATCTTCCAGCAAGGATGATCTCAGTCATGATCTCATCCCTCTCCTCCTTATTACTATTACTATATATATTATCTCTATTAGTTAGTGTCCGTCCTCGCGGACATGTTATATCGTTAACGTGTCCGTCATCGCGGACACGTCGTTGGGCCTTGGTGTTAGTCATAGAGGCCGACTCTATCGGCTTTCCCTTGCCCCTGGCTAGATAGCAAGTGGATCTGCCTGCCTTTTTCTGGATCAGCCATCCGTGTTCAACCAGGGTTTTCAGAGCTTTCCACAACCGGGTCTTACACACTCCGATCCTCTTGGCCATGGTTCTCTTGTCGTCGAAGCAGCAGCCCCTCATGCACACGTAGAGGTAGGCCTCCCTCTCGATAAGAGAGAAGCCCACCTCATAGATGTGTTCAGGGACCCTTGGGATCATACTTCAGCCCAGGCTCCTTGGTAGAACTCCCGGTCGTAGTGCGGACTGTCGTATCTGAGAACTGGCTCAAACAGGTCCAGAAGATCAGCTACGGCTACGGCCTTCATGCGCTTGATCTTTCTTTTGATGTAAGCAGCCCGATCCCTCACGGTCGGCATGTCCAGCTCCACGTATATGTCAGCAATGTCGTCCATGGTGAATCCGTCACACAGGTGATGAAATATCATGCACAACTCTGCTGAGTCTTTCTTCATGATCCCCAACCGTGTTAAGTCCGGCCCACTCATAGATCTTTCATGGGCCTTACCGTGACAGCTTACGCATAACCACACGGTGTTTTCTCCGCTCCGTGACTTAGGCACTACGTGGTGCTGGTGGTTTGCTGGCTCCCCGCACTCAAAACATCTGTTTGACGTGTTCATCGCGCTTCCAGCTACAGCAACTCAATGATTCCAGATTCAACTTTAGGACACCGGGCATATTTCACCTTGATGCCTTTGACCCACTTGTTCCAGTGGTAGCAAAGTTTTGCATATACTTGGTATCGTGATGCGCCGTAGCTCTTTATTGGGGAATGCTTCAGCGCGAGGAAGTGGTTCCTCAGGACCAGTATGGGGTCATCTGATTCCATGTTAGTCCCCTTGCAGAAACGATCATGGAAAATGTAAAGGATAGCAGGGTTCCGCTTCATTGCCTGATAGAAAAAAGCCCCATAAGGAGGCCCAAAACAGATTGGCTTGGCAGCAGCAGAAGCGGCTGCTGCCTTAATATACCGCTCTTCGTCGCGTTTGATTTCATTTAAGATTTCGAGGTTGCCAATCGGTCCAGTTTTAGTTGTAGCGAGATTAATCCTAAACCTTACCAATGCTGCTAAATGGCTGCTGTATTTTAGGCCTGCAATATGAATCGAATCTGTAGCGCTTCGCGGCCTTCCGTTGTCGATCGTGAATATTGTCTTTTCGCTGCAACTAAGATTTTCGGCCACCATTAGTTTGACAGGCATGTTGGCTGCAATGACTGCATACAGCCGGTGCTGACCGTCAATCAGGTCACCATCCAGGTTGAACTTGATAGTTTCTCCATTCTCGATCCATTGGTTTGCCCTCATCTCCCTTTGGAATCTGGACACCAAAGGCTTCGATAGCCTGCGGTTCACGCGGTTTCTTTTCAGCCACTCCCTAGCAATTTGCGGGGTGACATTGACATTTTTAACACTCGGACTGTTATTCATTTGATTACTTTCTTTTTTAGGTATTCGATTAGTTCTTTTCCCTCTTCACCACATGCCCTCAAGCCAACCAGAAACGACCTTGCCTTGTGTCGATCCACCATGTTCGCATCCAGGAGGTCTCGCACATAGCTCAAGTATCTTTCTGCTTCGCCTGGGTCATGTGTTTCAGTTGCGGGGAAAACGGGAGGCAATGGAGTTCCTTTGTCATACCAGAACACTCGCTTGGCCAAAAAAGCCTCTGCAAAATCCTGCATCAACTTAGGCATTTTTCCCCATGCCTCCCGTTTTAGTTGGAAGACTCTCTTAGCTCTTGGCGACACCTTGGCTAGTCGAGTTGAAACGCGATATAATCGCTGCTTTGGATGGCGTATAGGAAGGCCATGCATCAAGCTTCATACAGGACAAAAGCTGCCTGTATGCGGCTACAACTTCAGTCTCAGCCTCCGCAACATCGGCTTCAGCTAAGATCAGTTGTGATGCGTCAAATGGAGGCTCAGTCTCCACAACAGCCCAAACCCACTTGCGAACCTCCACGCCTGCTTTCTGCAAGATCCTGGTGTAGTTATACTGCTGCCAGTCATAACCAAGGTCCCTGCATTTACGCAGGAATGCCCGCGGATTCGCTCCACCTTTGGCTGTTGTTTTAATGTCAATGACTGTGTCCCCGATCAACAGATCGACACGACACTTCACGTCAAGCCCCTTGACAAAGTCTTCGCAAAACACTGAGACTTCGGATTGAGGGTTCCGAATGTGAGCTTCTCTGACCTCCGACAATTCTGAGTATGCGGCAAACATCATCTGGATTGATCGGAGGTCGTCTTGCTTTATCACTTGAACGCCCTTCTCCTCTTGCTCTGCCCAGTATTCCTTGGACGCCTTTTTGCGCCTGTCCTCAAACTCAGGAGGACACACGCTGACCTCATCGTCGAACCTTGAACGCTCAAGCGCATACAGGTGAAAGAGGGTCCCCTTCTCCATGGAAGGAGACCGCCTTTCGGTGAAGAGCTTGTTGCGATAGGCATGGAAAGCCTTTGGCGTCACCTTAAACTTTTTGAGTTCACTGGTGGACAAAGCTTTGTCAGCCCTATACACAGGCTCGGCAAGGTTCTGATAGATCCCAGTTGAATAATTAGATCTGAATTTCATCAACTTCCTCCACCTGGTCATAATCAACGGGATGACCTTCCAACTTTTTGCCCTCAGGAGAAGATAACACTTCCATCTGGGTGCGTTCGTTCAGCTTGTCCCAGTTGTGTGGATGTTCCTCAAGCTCGTAGAACCAAGTGTCGTTTACAAGGGGCGGCACCGGGAATCTGAACTTACTCTCATCCGCATAATCCTTAAGGTCAGTTCCTGATACCCTTGGGACCGGCTTAAACCCGTCAACGTAAGCCACCAGATTCCCATCCGATCCGGTGAAATGTTTCACTTCAATCATTAGGGCCTTACCCAGGAATGCATCTAAATCTGATTTGACCATTGAGTATCCACCCGTGATCGCATCGACAAAATGCCGCAACTTTGCCTTCTCGCCTGTGGACAGGCTGACCTTTTTGCTAATGAAGGCAGGTTTTTCCGGTTCACCCTCCTTGTATTGCTTGCAGCATTCACTTGCCTCAAACATGAGCTTAATCATCGGCCTATGTTTGGTTACGTTGGCGAAGGTTTTAGGCTGAGTTCCAAGCGTGGCGTATCCAATAAACCTTGCGCTTGTCAGACCTTCAGGGATGTCCGGTGCAAAGGTTTTCTTTTCTCCTACTGGTTCAATCTTTATTGGCATTATTTTTTCCTTTCTTTTGTTGTAGTTGTCTTTGTTCTTCTAAGGACTTCAAATCCGCATGTTGCAGAATCTGAAGTAAATCTTCTGCGTTGGGGAAGATGGCTACCCACCTCCCAAAAATCCTCCACACGACGACCGGGATCTCCCACTCCTTGGCGTCACCCATGGCTTGAGCCATCCAGTCCCTGAGCTTGGCGATCTTCGCATTCTTGACCTCCCAGTGAATGGGGCTGGTATCAGGACATGTAACATCGGGTGCATCACAACCCTGCTGCGATTGATGGAAACCAGTCCGCTTGGCCTTGAAGCCAAAAAATCGCAGCACTGCTACCCACATCCTTTCGCCTCTCTTGCCCTTATCCTTCGCGTTTACCATCTCTGATGAGTCCCAATATTTTCATTTTCTTGACCATGTCTATCATCGCTTCCTTGTAGTTTTTGTATTCAGGGAAGTCTTGAGCGATGTCGTCCCAGTAAAGGCCGGGGTGAGTTCTGATAACTCGTAAGTCCTTGTTAATGCGTATCATAGGTGTTAGTCATACGTGCGTTGTGAATAAGTTTTTGTAAAAATTGCTTGCTTACATGTTATAGGGTGCCAAACACCCTATATGCCTAGTATACGTGCCTTGGGTAAAAAGTGTTTGGCGGCTTGGTTAGATGACCGCCTTCTTAATCGCTGGAAAAAGTATTGTGAGAGCCTGGGAATGACCCAGACTGATCGACTTGCTCTTCTATTGTCTCAAGATTTGAAACAAGCAGATGAGACAGCATATCGGAAACGTCAACGCCAAGCAAAGTAGCGGCTTGGGTAGCCAAATTGGTTTGTTGTTCTGTCAATCTCATGCGGTGTTAGTCATGTAATACGATCCCACAGTCGGGAACGTGCCAATTATTTTTATCTTTTTATCAGACACCCTCAGACATTTGCTGACCAACCCTAAATTTCCAGGAGGAAAGAATGCACAATGGCATTGTGGGGGTCAGGGGTTCGACTCCCCTCGGCTCCACCAAATTTACTTCAGGGGAACCTTCCCTTTTTCTCTCCAGCCAAGACCAAAAGGTTGTTGAGGAAATGTGGGAAAACGGTGTCTCCCTCATCCAAGTGTGGTCCGATTGGCGTCGGTTGTATCTCGCTAGCGATCAGTCAGTCAAGCAATCTGTTCACCTTTTTTTATCCCACCTTCAACAGGCCCACTACAGCCACCGCTATTGCCAAGAATTTGGTTATGTCCTGAGACGTCTCAGCCTGTTCATAGATGTTGAGGTCCCCATCTGTCAGGTCTCCACAAAAAGTTGGTGGAGATCTCTGGATGCAATGAAGGCTGGAGATGCAGCTAGAAGGAAGGTGTCGGTGTTTTTGAACTGGTGTTTGAAACAAGGCTTTATCAAGGAACCCGTCGTAATCCACGGCAAGCCATCGATGCCTGATGGCGAGATCCAAGTGCTACCCAATCGAGTTGTTGCCTCGCTTATCCAAAGCTGTCCTTTAGATCTTCTGGGTTACCTTTGGTTGTGTCTCTGCATGGGGCTAAGAGTGGCCGAAGCAAAACGGACTGAACACCTAGCCCACCGGGATGGTTGCCTGATAGTTGGGGCCTCCGCTGCCAAGACTAGGACCAGACGAGTCCTAGACATTCTCCCTGGTCATGGGAAATTCGCTGAACTTATCCAGCCTCAGATCAACCTGAAGAAACGTATGCTCGCCCTCAGGGCCGACTCTGGGATCTCGGACTGGCCCAGGAACTGTATGCGCCACACAGCAGCTTCTCACTGGCTAAACAAACTTCGATCCGCTGAGTCGGCTGCACTCCACCTCGGAAACTCTCCGGTCATGCTTCACCGTCACTACAAGGCCCTAGTCACTAAGAAGGAATCAGAAGAATTCTTCGCCATCTGGGACGAGGCATTGTCAAGGAAATTTGGTTAGGCCCCTCACGGTGGTAAGGGGTCCAACTAAAAAAACTTGATTTAATGTGTTGACGTTTAATTAAACGTGATACATATTAATCATCTCAGCGGCAATGAGGCCGTTATGACTAACACCCAGCAGCATGAAGCACTGGAGATTACCAAGAAAACCTAGAAGAAAGAGCAAGTATGACCATTACTATCGAAGAAGCAAAAAGCATATGGGCGAAAGTCGAGAGACTCGACAAGACCAAGACAGTATTTATCGCTGGATTAACCGACATCCTGACAGCACTAGGATTTGATCCCGTTGAGGGGTATGAGGACTACGTGGTCACTAGGAACATGTTTAAAAACATTATTGAAAACATGCATAGAGAGGATGAGGACGCGAATAGGCTGAGTGAAATACTCCTCTCCTGCAACATCTCCGTCAATGCCTTGGCTGACATGTTGGATTTCTACAGCGAAAATCAACACGCCTGAATGACTAACACCTCTTATGGCATGGCACACACACTTACAACTTTCCACCTCTTCGCAGGAGCAGGAGGAGGAATTCTCGCTGACATCTTACTTGGACACAATCCAGTCGGAGCGTGTGAAATTGAACCCTACCCACGTAACATCCTGCTCCAACGGCAACGCGACGGATACCTCCCAAGCTTCCCTGTGTGGGATGATGTGGCTACCCTCGACGGAAATCCTTGGCGAGGAACAGTTGACATTCTTTGTGGAGGATTTCCCTGCCAAGACATCTCAGCAGCAAACCCAAAGGGCAAAGGAATTGAGGGAAGTCGGTCAGGACTTTGGAAGGAGTATTCAAGGCTTATTGATGAGATCCAACCTGCAATTGTCTTTGCCGAAAACAGCCCGCTGCTTCGGACCAGAGGACTTGGAACCGTCCTCAAGGACCTTGCCAAGTTGGGGTATAATGCACGATGGGGAATTATGGGAGCTAGGCACGTCTCTGCACCCCACAGAAGAGACCGCATGTGGGTATTGGCCTACCGTCACGACAGATCCTTCAATGAGAAGCACGAAATACAAACAGGGGGGGACACCTCTTTCGTATGCAGTTCAGCAGAAGCAGTGGATCACTCCGACAGCTTACGATGCGAAGGGGACTCAGAGGTGGAGGGAAGAGTTTCAAAATGGATTGGTGGCGCAAGTCGCCAACCCCGCACAGTGGCCAACCCCGCGAGCAAACGACCACAAAGGGGGAGAGGCCCCAAGAAGCCTGACGAGGAAGGACGGGAAATCCAGAATGGACAAGATTCCCAATGTGGTCGCTTATGGTGGGCTAACGACCCAGCAGATCTCAGAGCTGGATCAGACGTCGGCTCACAGGACATTACGGATCAACCCGTCGTGGACAGAATGGCTGATGGGGTGGCCTATCGGGTGGACAGACTCAAGGCCATTGGAAACGGCCAAGTTCCGCAATGTGCAGCATTGGCATTCAGAGTTTTGTCGCACGGACTTTTGCCAATATGACTAACACCTTTTTGTTGTAATGAAGGCACTTTACCTATCCCTACTCCTTTCCACCTCTGTTTTGGCTGATCATGTGGTCGCATTGACCATCTTGGCTGAAGCTAGAGGTGAGGGGGAGGCGGGCATGACATCAGTGGCTTGCGTGATTCTTCAACGCAGCATTGAGCGGGGGATCACCATGCGCGAGGTCTGCTTGCAGAAGCTCCAGTTTAGCTGCTGGAACGGCAAGTCCTACCAAGACCTAGCTCCCCTACTCCGCACCCCTCAGGCAAGACATGCACTATGGCTTGAGGCCAACCCTGACAGGTTGGATCTGGACGCAATGAAACATTGCAACCATTACCATGCTGACTGGATCCAGAGGCCCTACTGGGCCAAAGGAGAAAAACCATTGCTCAAAATCGGAAGACACATATTTTATCGACTATGAACGAAAACGAAGCATCAGAGATTTACGCATTAGCTTTGGTTGGGGTTCAGGCTGTAGAGGAGGACGTTCAGCCACTGTTCCAAAAGATCCTCTCCATTTCAGAACCACACATGAACAAGGACCAAGCCAAAGAGATTTATGAGTCAATCATCTCGCGACCAGAAGACAATTAGACGAGGGCCTCCCAAAGGATCTCAGAACAGAATCAAGGTGGCAGGGAAACCTGCCTCCTCTTTTTTGCACATGCGGTGCCGACCCGATCAAAAGGAAGCTTGGACCGAAGCTGCTAAGGCCGAAGGCAAGTCACTGTCTGACTGGGTGCAAGATACCTTGGATGCCTCTTGCCAGTGATGTTAGTCACCATGTAGGGTGATGGGGTGAAACAATACAAGTTAAAACTTGGTCTAGAGAATGACAGCATTAAGCTGCACGGAATTGGCTCTCAAATTAGAGCCGCTGCAACCTTAATGCAGAAAGCATCACTTCAAGGGGACGAGGTGGTTCCAGAAATGGTGGTAAATGGTCAGGACATTTACCCGCTTATTTTTAAAAGAAACACAAATCCAATTTCAGACATGGAAATTTGCCCATGTGACAGCCTGAGTTGGTCCCCCGCCGAAGAGATAGCACACGCAGGGGCAGCTCGAACCCATCTCTCTTGGTCAGATCAGTGGAAAAAAAGATGCCAAAAAAAACTTCAAAGCATAGGCAACCCCACCGCTGTCTTATCGTTAAGGGAAACTGACAAAATAGACGGAGGAGAAATGGTGCTTCCCACCGTCGTCTACCAGGACTTAATCAATAAATCAGAAGAACCTGTCCTTGTGCTATCTGATTCTAGCTGGTCTTTACCAGAGCTGGCGTCATTACCAAATTGCAGAACCTTAGAGCGAACAATGAGCCACAGCCTGTTCCCTATTCACCGAACTAGGTATCTTGATCGAGGCATTATTTCTAAGGCGGAGCTTTTAAACCACACGCTGGAAATGTTTGAAGACATATACATTTTAGGTGCCATGAAAACAGTGTTCTATCCAGTCTGGCACGGTGTGTTGTCTGCTGGAATGTTGCTTGCCGAAAATCATCCTAAATTAATCTGCCTCCAAGACTCATTAAACTCTAGGGAGAAACAGTTTGTGAATTACTATTGCAAAAGAGAGGTTCATTTCTGGAATTTTTTAGACAAATGATAATTCAATCACAGCACCTTGACGTCCTCTATGAGGCCCAGCCCGACTGCAAGACCATCCAGGTAACGGTTGGTGATTGGTGCGAAAAATTTGCTGCCCTTCATGGTGGTTTGCGAATGATTTCAGCAGTCCTGCCTATAACCCTTTTGGGTAAAGACCTGCCAGTTTCAGTCCATTGCGATGGTGCAATAACAGTTGGGAAGATAACCTCTAGAGACGGATGGCACGAACCTCTTGATATTAAGGCAAACCCAAAAAGGATTAAAGAATGCCTTGACGGTGCTTCCAATGTTGAGAGATCTATTCAGTGGTTTGCCACCTGGAAGTGTAATTACAAATGTAACTACTGCTGGCAAGAGGCGACTAGAGATTCTTACCGCAAGATTAAGAACGCAGACAAAACACCAGGAGATTGGATTGATGCGTTTCTCAGATTAAGTCCAAGCGAGTTTTACATCAGCGGAGGGGAACCCAGTGTGCTTCCGGGCATCATTGAAGTCGTAAATGGTGTCGGTTGCGTCATCCCTATCAAAATGACCAGCAACTTAGGCAACAGTTTTGATGTAGACAATTGGATAAAAAAAGTAAGCCCAGATCATATTGACTATGTAACATTCTCATTTCACCCAACGCAACAATCGTGGGAAGAATACAGATCAAAAATCAGAAGATTTGCTCATGCTTTTGGTGGACATAAAGTAGGCACTGAATTGGTCATGCATTCGGATCAAAAAAAATTTGAGCCAAACATTAGGAGCCTACATGAGGAGCTTGATCTCAGGATCATGAACATTGACACTTACTACAAGCAACCAACAATTTTCCCCCCAAGGCCAGGGAAGGAGGCAAAAAAGTGTCCAAACTTAGACTCAGTCATTTCAAGGCTGAAAAGATATGGGTCCGACAAGACCAAACCAATTTATTGCTCCGCAGGGGTAAACCGCATCAATGTTGACCCTCTGGGCGATGCATACACATGCATGTCTGCGATTGATAGATCTAAAATGTTTGGAAGGTTCGCATTGCCGCACTATTCCCCAATTGGAAATGTATTCGATCAATCCTTTTCCCTGAACAAAGACCCAGTCTTATGCTGGGAGTCTTATCGTTGCTCTGCTTGCGACGTGGCAATAGTTAAGGACTCTTGGACCCCACACCCATTTCCTTACAAGCTGCCAATTCCAGAATGATTCAAGTATTCCTCATAGGATCGGCTCCGTATGCGCCATTGTGGTGGGAGAAGCACAAAGACAAAGTGCATACAGCTCATTGCATCAACAACGCTAAGTCCATTGTGAAAAATAAAACGGGGACTTGGTATATCTCCACGGACTTCCCGATCCACAACGACTATTCTTTCAAACCAATCCAAGAGCGTAGCAAGAAAGAGTGGAATTTTTGCCCTATAGTGAGTCAGTACTTACTAAAGCCTCACGGATACGCATGTGAGTATCACGGCACCATGGTCTTAAACGCATGTTACGATATTTTAAACAGGGCCACTTTGGCGTGTGAGCCTACTAGGCTCAACTTGGTTGGATGCGATCTTGATTACTCAGGAGAGGAGACTCACTTCTACGGTAAAGGGACACCTGACCCCATGAGGATCCCCAGGGAAAACCTAGAACAACATTTGCTCAAACTCTCCAGAGACTTTATGGGCGTTCATGAAATCCTCACCCTGGGACCCACCCCCAGCATCCTCCCCTTCCCTCAGGGGGACCCAGAACTCGTATGGAACCCTGGATCATAACAGCAGGAACCCCCTCTCACGATAGTTTGAGACACAATTATTTTGAGGCGTCTCTTAAAAGATGCGAACCCGTGTCTTGGATTCATTACCAAAGACCCAGCGGCTCAAATCCGAGAGGTGACTTTGGGTGTGGGGACTGGCTGGAAGTTATGAAGTGGAAAATCAGATGTGTCATAAATTCGCTCAGAATCGTCCCTGAGGAGGCTTGTGTGGTTGTTAGCGACTTGGACATAGTCTGGATGCCTGGAGCCTTTCAGGAGCTTAATGAGGCATCAAAAAGGGGCATATATGCTATGTGTGAAGATGAGCAGGCAAGACTCAATGCTGGATTGATTGTTGGCAGGAACACGCCAGAGTATCGATGGCTCTTTAGCCAGTGTTTAGCTTACATGTCATCAAACCCTGGGAAGCACGACCAAGATGCCCTCAGGGCGGTGGGTGACGGTAACGTCGGGACTCTTCCCCCGGCCTTCGCTAACACAAAGACACAGAGGCTAACGCCTATACCGAAGGTTTTGTGCTTTCACGCAATCTGCACGATGGCTGATGAAAAGCAGAGTAGTATAGAGAAAAAAGAGGAGATGTTAAGAGGATGGTTGACAGGTGTTAGTCATACATCGTAAAGTTATCTCGCCTGCCAACAGTAAGCGGCTGTTGGACTACAGGCGGGTTTCCGAAGGCACGCACAGCCCTAAGGCGACAAACGACTGGTTTATTCATACTTGTTAGTTACTAGGCTCCCTCCCCCTGCTGTTGGATACTACGGGGGGAGGGTTTTTTATTTACCCATCTTCGCCAAGTGTCGCTCGGCTTTTTCGATGGATGTGAACACAGGACCAATGCGTTTGCCTCCTGATTCGTAAACCCTGACACCAGCTCTGGACGATGTTTGAACAGCTCTGTCCCCTCGCTCATTGGTGTAGACAGCACCACCTCGGTTGTTCAGTTTGCGTTGGGGGGAGAATTTAATCATAGCATAATAAATGCCCTCATGCGTTGTTTGTATCCCCTTTGCGGCATCCCAAATCCAATGATGGATGATGTGCGGAGCAATTTCTTTTGGGATTTTTGAGCCTCCATCTGCCACTTTTCGTAAGTCGCTGATCCTCTTGTTGATTCGCCTGAAAAGATCTTTTCTTACAGCCTTCTGACCTGAAGCCGTTTTGCCCAAGGCGGCTCTTCGCTTGGCAAGCTCGCTAGCGTGTGTGGTTGATCCTTTGCCTGTTAGCCATACATTGAGTTCAACTGCATCAATTGTCGGGAACGACCCCAACCCAAGCATGTGTCCGATAAACCCCTTCTTTCCTTCCCCGATGCCTTTAATGTTAAGGAGGACTTTCTCCAGCTTTGACACATCACCTTTGGTTTTGTTTATGGCATCAGTTAAGGTCAGAATGTTTGACAGATTAAATTCTTTGGGGTTTGACAAGATACCTAACCCCCCAGGTCTTTTTTCGGTTGGGCGAAAATCTTGCCTACCAAATGCGTCGCGCATAATCATACCTTGCTCCCAAGCTTCGGCGTCAATCTTGCCTGACTCAATTGAGTTTAAAGCTCTTTGGCCTGAATCTGTTCCAAGCCACCATGCAGCAAGTTCTTCGGGCCTCATTTGAAGTTGCCCCTTTTTCCCTTTGGACAGAAACATTGCATCTGGGTTGAATTCGACCCCAAGTCTGTCTGCTGTTTTAGCGATTGTGCTGACATCTATTGCGTCTGCACCTATGGAAGATAGTGTTATCCAGTATGCCTTAGCCACATCCCTCGGAGTAATCGACCCCTCAAGCAATTGCTGTCTTTTGGTCACAATGTAATCCACAACAGGTTCAAGGTATGATGGGAATGACCCAATCAGCTTGAGCATGTTTGCATTTGGGGTAAGCCTCATGTCGGCCAATGCGGTCCGCAACTGGTCAGCACTGTGAGACTCAGCCCAAGTTTTTATTTCCCCTGCTGTCATAGGTTGCCCCATCTTGTCGATCTGCCTAGAGGGGGAGAACTTCACCTCTCCGCTTGACAGCTTGTCTAGCTTGACGCCAGCCCCCATAAGGACAGCAGAGTTTGGTTTGCCGCTTTTTGTGACCACATCCGGTCTTGATGTAAGCTTTGTGACCTCTGTGAACTCCTTGAGGAAAGCCTTATCTTTCAGCCCCACAAAATACGGGTAATTCTCGTTGAGTTCAGGTCGATACTCAGGTGGCTTACCGTCATACTCAGCAATAGCAAGGAGAGTCCCTGGGCCGACACCTTCATAGGCGGGTTCCCGTAGATCGTTAGCTATTGTCTCAAGGTCGATGCCAAGTTCTTTTAGCCTGTTTGGTTTTATTGGAAGGGTCTTTGCATCCAGTTTTGTGTAAATTGCAGGAGCCGCCTTCCAAGGGATCTGCTCAAATGCTCTTGCGAAATCTTTGTATGTCTTGATGCCTGCAATCACAGACATCTGTTCTTTTGTGAGAGGGGACTTCTCAGCCTTCGAGCTGGTAATCCTTTTCATGGCCTCGCGAATGTGCCTGTTAGCCTCTTTCTCAGACACCTTGCCTGTGTTAACAAGCTCTTCCCACTTGAGTCCGTAATACCTCCTGGCAAGCATACTGTTCAGGTGGTTGTTAGGGTTCATGGACGTAATGCCAACCAGAGGGAACCCGTCCCTGCGAAGTCTTGTTATGAATGCCTTGGCTGAGTTGATGTTGGTGAACCCCCACCCGTCATACAGAGCTAAGTGTCCAGGGCCTCCTCTAAACTGGACTGCGACACCGTTGGCACTTTTGTCTTTGGCACCAGAAGAATCAGAGGTAAGGACTTGAATATCTTTTCCGTTAAGATCCTTGAGATCTGCATTTGGATTGTCAGGCGACGGGCTAAACCGAACCAAATCCCTCTCCGTTAGCTTCACCTTTTGGCCTGGGTAAAACTTCCTGGTAGGACTGAAGTTGACTCCAGCTCTCGCGTAAGCGTCCTCACTGAAGACAGCAGCAGGGCCTTGGTCTTTCATCTGAATGATTCTATCCAGCCTGAAATCCCGCCAAGGGAAATCCTTGTTTGCTTCAAAAGCTCGCCTCTGCCTTTTGGTCATTGTCCCCTCTGGAACAAGCGGATTGTTCTTCTGGTTTCGCACAGCCAAAACCTTGTTCAAGATGTCCCGCCTGCTTGCACTGCCAAGCACATCAGCAGTGGGTGTTTGACCAGAAGCCAGTGCATTTAAATAGGTGATCAGGTCATCAGCCATCTTGTCTCTAGACCCAAAAACCTTCTGTGTTTCTGGGTTCGCAAACTCTTTGTTGATCCTGTTTCTAAGCAGAGACATGTCCACCACTTTGACACGCATGGTTCCAGCGGATGGAGAAATGATGAAGTTGTATAAGACAGCATCTCTGTTGCTGATGGGAAGGTTGGCGTATCTTGTCAGCCCCCTTTTGGTCTTCGTAGTAGCAGCCGCATACAGAACATTCATCATGCCGCTGTCATCAGGCATGTCTCTGAGCTTTTCTAGGGCCTTCCTCAGGGTTCCTGTGATATTCGGGTCAGCAAGAAGTGCTTCTATTTGAGTCTGACTAAATTTGACGCCAGAGTATGACCCATCTGGCTGACGGGTAAGACCACCTTCATCTGAGACAGTGTCCAATGTTTTAGCGAGTTGAGCCGCTCTCTGGGCTTCGATCTTTTTCTCAGCAGCGTTAGACTTAATCATGACCCTCTTTCCATTGACGGTCTTTGCTGCTCCCATATCGACTAGCTCTTGGAAAGCTTTGTCATCGCTCAAATCAAAGTCACTGTAAACTCTGACAGGCGAGTCAACTGCGAGGTCAATGTTGCGACCCGACCTTCTCCTAGCCCTTACGAGGTCGTCCATTGCCATGTTAAGGGCCTTGGATTGTTTGATCGGTGTATCAAAAATGTCGGACTTGAAAGTGTTGTAGACACGATCCAGCTTGCCTGCCACAAACCGCTGAGTGATACCCCTGATAGCTTCCCTGATGGGATTGCCCTTAAAGAGGTAGTCACTGTTTTTGTTTTTGATTTGGTTGGCGAAATACTCAGCACCCAATTCCTCTAGGATAGCATCGAGCTTTTTCTCCCGGCCCATGGGCTGACCACTCTCATCCACAAGAGGCTTGCCCCGCTTTTCGTATTCGTTAATGAAGGTGTCTAGCTCTTGGTCTTTGTATAGCTTGGCTACCTGATCCTTGATCCTCTGAGTCATGACCTCAAAGCCATCGATTCTTGCAAGTGCGTGGAACGTCTCATGTGCCAAGGTCCTGAGATCTGCATCAGTGTTAAGGTAAACAACAGGTCTCCCACCTTCCTCGGTGTAAGCACCTCCACTACCTTTCAGGGTGACGTCTTCTCCAGCTTTGTTCTGACTGATGACAGTGTCATTGGTTCCGTAACGAATAACTGGACTGGCTTCAGAGGTGGACCCTAAAATGATCTGCTCCAAGTCCATTGCTTTAACTTGATCATCCAGGGTTTTGTATTTGGTCTCGATTGCAGCTCGGTCCTCTGGGGTTTTAGCTTCAAGCCAAGTTTTGACATCATTAGCTTGAGCGGACTTTCTGGCAGTTCCTGTAACGCCTTCAGCAAACCTACCCATGGTCCCACCAAATGCGCCAAGACCAGCACCAGAACCAAGGCCCTGGGCCATGCCTTCAAGACCCCCAGTAGCTAGACCGATCCCAGCACCAATGGTGGCACCAGTCATTGCCCCAGATGCAGCTCTGCCTGCGTAGTTGATTGGGGTATCAAGAAACTTCAAGCCACCAGCTAACTTGCCAGCAGCCGTGTCAGGGGCATTCACGGCCACTCTGGCGAGTCCCCCCGTCCTGGACGGGTTAAGTTTCATTGCTTCGCCAAACCCTCTTAGAAGGCCTCCTGCGACCTCCATTGAAGCTGGGAGTCCTGCCACCAAGGCAGTCCCCATGCCAGCAGTGCCTAGGTCTAATGCACCAGTGCCAACAGCAGCACCCACTCCCCCAGGAACAGCATACCTTCCTAGGCCTCCTGTAGCTTCATCAACGGCTGATGCGGCTGAATCAATCTTGGAGGCTGCTGCATCACGCAAACCTGCCAACCTCCTCCCACCGGAGGTCATAAGGTCTCCAGCTTTGACAGCAGCACCTCCAGCAACCTTGCCTACACCTTTGGATATGGTTGTCCCAACTTTCCCGAAGGGAACCACCAATGATGGATCAGCGAATTCACCCAAGAACTCTGCTGCACCCCTGTTGACCTTGGACGGGTCAATGGTTGCAGAGTTCATCCCCATCCACTCCATGTATTCATTCCACGCAGATTGGTCTCCACGCTCGATTGCGGAACGGACATTCTGCAACTCTTTGAGCTTCAGGAAATCTCTGTATTCGTTCTCCTTCTCATCATCAGTTCTGCCTCCAAATCCATTGATCTTCGACTGAAGGTAGCCTAGCCCCATATTGGCTAAGGTCTCTACGTCATAGGTCCCTGTCGCAACGCCTTCGACAAAAGATCTTGAGGCAGTGCCTGGGTCAGTCGGGTTGAAGTATGTCTTTATCGCTTCAGGCAGGTTCTGAGCAAGCCTGCCTACAGTTGTTGTAGCAGCGTCCCATGCCAGTTCAGCAAAACGCCCGACAGTCATGTCAGGCTTTGCTTGGAGGTATCTCTCAAAATCCTCTTGTGTAAGCGATGAGGATGGAGTGTCTGGGTTTTGGAATCTTGCTACCAGCTTCTCATCAGGCTCGGGATAGTCACGCTTGATGATCTGCTTGATCCTCTCCTCAGACATGTTGTCTGGGAACTCAAGATCTACGTCGTAGTCTTCGAGGTATAGTTCTTGCATTACCTAAAGGTTGGCTGACCGTCATCACCGTATCTTACTTTTGGTTTCGAGGATTCGGCTTGCGGGGAGGTTGAGAAGTTGGGAAAGGCCATGCCTCTGCCAGTTTTGAATGAATCTTCAATAGGCTTTGTGATGGCAAGAACAGCATTCTTCCTTAACTGAGCTTTGAGCTTCATTGTCTCATCGCTGTCACCAGCAGAAGGGAAATACTTCAGCCTGTCGTTCTTGTATTCCTCTTGGCCAATGGCTGCACCAGATTCTCGCCTCAAGTTAGCAGTGATCCAGTCCATCATGACTGCCTCGTATTGTCGCCTTTCTTGGCTTTTTAGTTGGCTAGGGATAACTGACAAGATCCCCTGCATGGGGCCAGATCTGTCATACTTGTCAGATATCTTTGCAAGTTCTTGATCAGCACTTTCCATGCGATTAGCAAAACCGATTGCCTTTCTAGCCTCGGCATCCAGCTTGGGTGGATCAACATTAGGCCCCATCAATAAAGTGTAAATGGTTCCCGCTGCCAACGGGTTGTCCTCAATCAGTTTGTTGATTGTTTTGGCCCTACTCTGGTTCAGCTCTTCCTGCGTTTGAGGTCGAGTGTCCGGCTTGTCTAGCTCTGCCTGCTGCTTGGCTTCCAATGCCTTCAATTGCTCTTTTGCCTCTTCAAGCTGTCTGACATTGTCGTTGAATGCATCTGTTTGCTCCATAACTTGAGCAACATCCTGTTGGTTGGGTTGAGGTGTCCCCCCCATAAAGTCTTGAATCTGACTTTCAAGCTTCTGCATTTTTGCATCCTCAAACCCTTGAGCTTGCACACTCTTATCCAGTGGACTACTTGGGCCAAAGCGTTCAGCAAAAGTAGGTTCAAACCTTTGAGGTTCTTGGGGCATGTCAGCGACAGGTGCTGGTGGCTGCATCCTGACATCTTGAGGACGAATTGTAGGGGCAAAGTTTTTAATGCCTTCATCAAGCCTCTGAACTTCAGCTTGAGCTTCTTCTATCCGAGGGGTGAAGTCGGTTTTCTGAACAGGAACTTCTCCTGGGATAGATGACTGCAAGAACCCTTTGACCACTGCTGCTGTTTGGTCTTGCGTGTCAATTGCACGTTGCTCCTTAGCTACCTCTCTGTCGTGAAGCTGCTTCGCCATCGACACGATGAAGCCATCAGAGATTCCCTGAAGATCGCTGAGTCCCTTGTCATCCAAAAAAGCCTTCCAGTTACCTGGCTCAACTCCATATGTCTCAGCTAAGTCATCCGCAAAGGGAGCAAGCTTTGTCCTCAAAGAGGCAGCTTGGCTTTTGATCTTGGCCCTGCCTTCGATCCCCCTGGCAATACCCTTTCCAAATGCCGAAATGCCTCTGGCGAGGTTTTCGCCAGATCGGTCAACCATGTAAGGCTGAACGATGCCTTGCCCTGTGTAGCTCTGTTGTGAAAATGACATGTTATGCTGCTTGAATAGAGTTAATCTTGCTGTCCATGAACTTCCTTATGACTGGCTTCAACCACTCGTTCTTGGAAAGCCATTCGGCAAACTTTTGACCGTGCTTTATGTAAAGCTTACGAAGCCATGCTGGGCCAATGTTTAGCAGCCATCTTCTGAACATCATCCACCTTGGGTTCTCAACACCGTAGACTTCTCGGGCTACCCAACACAAAGCTGACGCCATTATTGCGGATCCCCCAAGGTCTCCCGCCGCCCCTAAGCCCGCACCTGCCAAGGCTGTCATATTGTTTGCGCCAGCAATGTTCGCATTAAGTTTGCCTGCGTAGTTGTTGGCAAAAAGACTACCAGCGTATGCAGACTCTGGGTTGAACACGTTTCCAGGGTTGAAGCCTTGGCCTTGTCCAGCAACCATTCCTGCCTGACCGACAGATAGCCCAGGACGTCCGAGAATAGCCATGAAGGGGTCTTGGGCAGTGGCTGCATTCATGCCAGCAATCTGTTGTGCAAATGCCTGACGTCGTCTCTGAAGCTGCTCTGCTTGCAGTCCTTTGACCAATGCCTCTTGGCCTACGTCAGCCATACCAAAACCCATACCTCTAGCTGCCTGGGCGGACCTGACTTGTTGTTCCATCTCTCTTGCAAGATCAGGTGGCAAGCTTGCGCCTGCTTCTAAGTCAGACATGGCTTGCCTGTTCAGTTCGTCCATTAATGCAGCTTGCTCTGGGTTAGCTGCTCGGAATGCTTCGGTAGCTCTGACGCCTAAGTCTTCGACGTCTTGAATGTCAGCCTCCCTGGCCACTCGTCTTGCGTTGGCTTCAGCTTGGCCAAGCCTTGGCATGACGTCTTGCTCATAAAGCTCAAGAAGCCCAGGCTGACCGTCCTTGCCCATCATGACCTCTCTCAAGACTCGGAGGTCTAGTTGAGCGTAAGCAGGTCTGCCGTATTCGTCAGATGACTCTGCTGCATACTTGTCTGGTGCGAGATCAATCTGCGCTTCCATTGTGTCCCTTGTCTCCTGTGCGTAGTCACGAGGTTTGGGGGCGTCAGGCGTATACATTCCCATAATTGTCCTTTTGGTATTCCCTGTGTAGGGTTGTAAATTCTCTCAATGATTTCCATCCACCGCATAGGTAAACGCAGGCGAAGATGACTTCGTGATACTGGCTCTTGAGGACGTCTGAGTGACACTGTTGCACTTTGTCCTCACTCTTTTCCCATTTGTTAGCGTCCAGCCATGCATTGCTGGACATGATGAGGAGTGGCATCAGGAAGGCCCGGTTGGCTTGGTAGAAAGGGTTCCCCGATACAGCCATCATCCAGGCTAACTGCATCTCAACAATCTCCTCATCAGAGATGTCTTTGTCTCCATCAACGATATCGTCAATTTGATGCGACCACTTGGCAAACAACTCCACAAAGTCCCAGGCCTGTTCATTGTTATTCGTCAGGCGCAGGAAGTCGGGTTTGATGGAGGTGTCGAAGTGCATTAGGCGAGCTTCAAAACCTTAACGACAGAATAAATCTCATCGTGACCCGAAATGTTTGAAGGTCTTCCTAGCCCGTATGTCGCCCTTGAGCCTGAGCTTCTAAACTTTAACTGAAAAGTCTTGGTCCCTGCTATGGTCACAATGCCACTTGCAAAAGTCCACTGAGTCTCAGTGTTTTTGCTGCTACCTCCAAATGCGGAGGTGCCATTAACAGCAATGGTAGCGTCTGTAGTGTTCTCAACCCAGCAGATGAACTGCCCGGTGTCGGCTGCCGGGGCTTGTGCTTCAATGAGGTATGTTCCTGCGTCTAGGTCCCAAGAATAAGCTACCGTATCAAAGTCAGCCAAAATAGACGATGGGTCAGTGCTTTGGTTCAGAACACGAACTTGGTCCACTGCGGAGTTTGTTGCTCCTGCATTAGTGTTTGTAGCCTGCTGCTCCCACATGATTGCGGCACCACCAAAGGACTCAGTGTCTTTTACTTCCCACTGAATGTTCCCGCTACCGTCGGTGGAGATGTATTTGTTAGCTCCATCAGCCACCAACAGGTTGATTGGAACACTAGAGACACCGGCCTGGGCGGACCACTCTGGGTTTGAGGCATCACCGTTAGTCTTTAAGAAGTAACCACTGGTCCCTGGTGCGAGGGTTACCAGATCTCCATTGGAGTCATAGTAAAGAATCTGACCGTGTGTTCCCTGGGCAAGCTTTGTCAGGGCCAGGTTGTGGTCACTGATCTTGCTGTTAATGTCGATTCCGTTTTGCAACTTGGATGTCACAACAGCTCCCTCAGTGATCTCTGACGAGTCCACTGTCCCTTGCAGGCTGATCCCAGGGGTGCCTAGAAGGTTGAGCTTTGAGTAAGTGACTCGTTCCGATGCGCTGAACTGATATCCAGGCTGAACATTGAAGGTAATAGCCATTTTATGCGGAGTGGTTGGTGCTGAAGCCAGTGATCTTTATTGCTGCGGTGGTGTAGGATGAGACCCCCAAAAGAGGCTCAAAGGAAGCCAGTCGGATTACGATCGAATCTGTAATCCAAGGTATCACAGCCGAGCCAGAAACCGACCAAGGATTCCCGGCACCCGAAGCTGGCAAGTGATATGCAGCTGGGAAGTAGGGATTTGCCGCGTCACCATAAAAAACACCTACAGCTTGACCCGGTTCTCCAGACAAAGTGTATGCGATATGGATCGCTGAAACTTGATCTGTACTTGTCAATACAGATTGAGTTCCAGATATAATTGCATCCCCAATTGTTTTGATTGAAAATGCTGTTTCAGGCAAAACGCCACTAGAAGATGATCCGATCCCAGATGAAGCTCCCGCTAAAGACATGAAATTGGTCAGGTTGTTAATTTCATAATCGTTTGCGTAATCAGCCAAGGTCTTTAATGTGGCAGTCTGGACAACACCAGTAAAAGCATCAGAACCATCCTCAAAGTCTCCGCTTGATCCATATGTTCCCCCAGGGCTTTGCATGACAAAGTACCAGGGATTGGTAGCAGGAACAAAGCTAGGGATTGTTGGTTTGGTCTGCTCCAACACCCACTTTGCGTTAAGATCGGAATGCAGTGATAAGCTCCTTCTGGCTGGAACCGTGAAGGTCGTTTCTCCTGACAGCAGGTCTGATGATGAAACGACAAGATCGGAACCAGATGAATTAATTATCACCTTGCTGTTAATGACTCCAAGCTCTGGTGTTGGAAGATATGGAGAGGCCCATGCTCCAGTGATGAAGCTTACGTGCTTGCCGAGAGTAATTAGATCTGTCTCAACATCGTTCAGCGTCTGCCAAGCTGCCTGTGGATCCCCAATTCTGACAGATGGGTTGCCAGCAGAACCTCCTTCATTTGACCACGCGAGGCCAGTGGTCGCCTCAAAAGTTCTGACGTTAGCTGCTCCCAGCCCATCCACCTGAACAAAACCAGAGGTGCCGCTCAAGTTGTCTATAGAGCGAATGTTTCCGTCGGCATAGTTCAGATGCTCAATCGCATCAATGAACTCGGTTCTTGTTACTGTAGACTCGCCAATAGGCGCGTTCACTGAATCTACACTGAAGTTTTTAGTGCTATCGGGCATGTTACCAAGTTCCTCCGTGAACCCCTTCTCTGCGTTGACCAGAGGTGGATCCACTAGTTATTGAATGTATTCTGATTCGACCTTCTAGGCCTTGAAATTTGATTTGAAAATAACCACCGCGACGATCAACGCGCAGCTTGTGAGTGTAATACTGATAGAGATCTAGCTGCATCCCGTCGGCACCCAAAAGAGTCCCTCCCCCTGGTTCAGTTGCGTTGAGGATGACAGAATAATCTTCTTTGCCTGGGTTTTCGTGGTCGGCGTTAGGGTTGCCAATGTCCCAATCATCGATCCCGAAAGTCATGTATTTCGTTCTGTCTGGGAACGAATAAGAGGTGTCATCGAGGATAACTGTTTCCTCTTTCACTCCATCAACAATAGCCGTCACCTTGTAGCGAGGATCCCAGGTTGAAATGAACACTTGAGTTTCTTGGAACCTGCGCCTGTTGCCAGAGGCAAAGCCATAACCCCTGGTGGTCACCATGAAGTCAATAGGTGTATCGACCACTCGGATCAACCTGTCGTTAATGACTGTCACATACGGATCGTTTGATTTGATCTGAATGGGCGTTGAGTTAATGAACCTGACCCCACAGTCAAGTTGCTGCACTTCATCAACACCGTGGGTCCAGTCTCCTGATGCATACCCTAGGTAGAGGTTGTCAGCAGGTATTACGCACGGATCAGCAGATTCATCATTGCCGACCCCCCAAAGCCACCCGTCTTCGTCATCATACGTATTGACTGTCATCTCCTCTATAAACGAGGAAGATTCGCCAGAGAGGTCCGCATCAGCATCATCTATGACTCCACGCTCACGACTAGCAGTGATTGTTGTTCCACCATTGACTTGAAGTGTTTTGCCTTCATCGGGGATCTTGCTGACCAAGACATCATAGGTGAATGACTGGCTAGACTCATTAGTAGATTCTGTTTCCCCATACTCATACAGGCCAACCACACCGTCATAGTTAACGTAGTAAAGCTGTTCGCTACCCTGGAAGTCTGCGACGAAAAGATACTTCACCTTGATGGCTTCACCTTCGTCATAGCCACTCCACGCTTTGTTGAGAAAATCGTAAACCAGAACAGCATTGTTCTGCTGGGACCCGTCAAGAGGCACCGACAAGTAGTATTTGTTCCGCCAATAAGCGGCACAAGCAGTGTCCCTGGCGGTGGACATGTCAATGCGGTCAATGACTGGCTGTAGAGGGGTGCTAATAGGCTCTGAGACGCCCTGTAGCTTGTTTTGTTCAGTCTGCCGTAGCGATACGACCCCCCGCTGGGAAAGGAACCACAGATCGGCTCCTGTGTTGGCTACTGACCGAGGCCCTACAAGGCCAAATTCAGTTGTCACTTGATCCAGGACTGCGTTTTGCCCCCAGTCACCAACCAGATTGCTGACCGCATAAATGCTGGTTGTCTTGAATACTACGACCGACTGATCGTTAAACTTAAAGAGCCTCTCAATGTCGTCAGAGTCACCTTGGTTTATTTTAAACGAAGCATACACCGGGTCATACGACGTATAATCAAGTATGTCCGAAACCGCGACATGGTCAGCCTTGTAACCCAGAGCAGGTTTGTGAGGAACGAGCAAGCGATTCTGGAAAAAGAGGGTGGACTTTGCATTAGGTATGTTCTCCGTCCCACCCGCGCCAGACGCCGCTGGGGCCTCAATAAATCCTTCTTCAAAATTAGTTAAAACCAAATGAGAGGCAGAGTCTCCCCTGGAAAGGATGCACTTATCGAAGGCTTGGGTGAACCAAAATATATCCTCCGTGTTAGCGTCTTGGTAAAGAGTTGGTGGAACCGTGAGGTCAACTGCACACTTAACTCTGACAGCAGTGTTCCCCGGCCTGATTCTATACAGCAGAATATTTGTGTCGTCTACACTGGTAGCGACTAGGACCCAATCAACTCCGTTTGGATCATTCCAGACACCGACACCATACACATCTCCAAGGTTACCCCTGAGAAAGCCACGAAAATCGATGTCCCCTTCGTCCCAATTAATTGGCCACTCCCAGGCATCCGTAAGATTGCCCCACGTTACTGGTGTGACGCCTTTTCTGGGTTCTGCAACTCCAAACCGGAATCTTGCATTCCGAGCGTCGGCGACCATTCCTGGGGCCAGAAGATGAGGGCTAGTCCGCATGTCAACACCGACAAAGCCATTGTCGCCATCAGTAATTGGAGCGTCATCGTTCTGAGTGTATGTCCTATGCTGCCTCAATGGTAGAACCCTGCCTTTTGCAGGACCTTGTCCAGGATCTTATTGCTATGATCCCAGTTTAATTTCATACCCCTCTCAGACGCCTTTAGCTCCCTGTCGGACCTTCGGTTACTGTATACCTCTCGCATTCTATCAACAAGGCTGGCTTGTCTTGCTATAGCCCATAAACCTCTGTTGTCATAATGCCCGTCTGACTCTTGCAAATCATAGTCAACTGGGTATCCAACGCCTTCGTCAAAAAACTCAGTTATCCCACCGTAATTAACAGCGATGACGCTTCTGCCCGTGGCCATTGCCTCATGCTGATGCAACCCCCAGCCCTCACCTTTTGACGCACTGACAAAGCAATCAATGTTTGCATACCAGTCAGCCAGTTGCTTGCGAGTCCAGAACTCCTTCTTGAACTTGATCCTGGGATCATCAATATCGACGTCTGGGTCATCAGGGTGACACTTAACCAATAGCCTTACGTCTTTCCTGCTTTTCGGGAATGCCTTCTTCCAGGCATCAACCACTTCAGGTAAACCCTTCCTACAGCCCCCAGCAAAAGTCCTTCCAGCAGTTCCGAAGATGTAAACATCTTTCTTCACCGGAGGGGTGTATCGATACATCTCTGTATCTATACCCATGGGGACCTTGACCATGGGCCTCTTGACCCCCTGAGCGTTAAAACAAATCTGATTGAATGCACTAGGCACCACAACCAGATCTGAGTTATTCAGATTAATCACACCATCCTTGTTCAACCTAGAGGTCTCCCACATGGTGTTATAAACAGTCCTCTTGTCCCCTCTAGGGGAAAAGGACGGACAATGGATGATCATTTGCCAGTCCTCCAGTTGGGGCTGATTGACCAGGGAATCCCTGATCAGTTTTGGTATAGGGCCTCTCCCGAACTCAGCCGATACAGGATAAATTGTTGTGTATCGACCCAGTTTGGCTAAACCCTCCGCAACTCGGAATAAATGTAGGCTGTAAGATGAAAAGCCATCTACAACCCCCCTCAGACATGCTCGCTTCATAAATCATTTGCCAAGGAGATTTAAGGCTTGCTGAATCATGGGCTGAGTGCCTGCAAGCTTTTGTTCTACCCTAACCTTGGACTTTACCTCTTGTGCTATTGATTGATCTAGCTTGGACAACTGCTCCTTAAACTCCTGAGCAGCGGACACTGCTGAAACAGCAGCACCTTTCCACTTCTTGCCCTTGATGTGTGCGAAGATTCCAAGCAGTGCCAACACACTGTTTGCAACAAGTCCTCCGTATGGGGCTGGAGTGAAGTCTCCAATCAATGAAACAGTGGAAGCGACTTTAGGGGAAACGACATATCCGTTTGTGGACACAACCTGAACCGGGCCTTCTGGAGTCTCGACAGTGTTGGTGACGGTGACTGGATCATATACCTTGTCACTGACAGTCTCTAGCTGCTTGCAGCCAGAGAGGAAGTATACGGCACTTACAAAAAAGGCCAACTCAATCGCTTTCTTCATCTTTTGTTCCTTTAATAATTTTTGACCAAACCACAACGCACTTGCCCAGCATGTAACCAGCAGTTGCTAAGGCTATGCCTAGCCTAGCCCAATCCTCCATCCCCTCCGCCCAGGACACCGTCCAACCGATAGCCCCGATGCACAGAAACCTGATTGCATCAGTAGCCTCGCTTGCCACCCTTTTTGCCCCCTTTTTTAGTTCCTTTGCTCATTACCACTTCACCTTGTCGGCCCAATATGCTGCTGACATTTTGCCCTTAGAAATGTTTTTGCCGTGACGGGCTTTAAAGCTGGCTCGCCTGGCCTTCTCAGACTTGGTCTGAGGGTTTTTGCCAGCTCCACTTACTCCCTGCTGCCCAAACCTGATCAGCTTAACATTATCGCCTTCCTTGGCTAATACCGCGTGAGACTTCTTTGGGTGGCTGGGCGTCCTCTTGGGCTTGTTGTAGCCAGAGAACTTTTCGCCTGATCTCTCAACCGTCATGCCCAGACTCTGCGGGGTGTTGCTGGGGTTGGTGCAACGATAAATCCATAAAGCGGCACAGCGTTCTCGCCCTCGAGGCAACGAAGATTTACGTGCCAGCCAGCCACTGCCACTGGGGCCTCCAGTTCATTGCCCTCAGCATCCCAGCTTCCGCCGTTGTAGATCACACCGAGTGTGTCGATGTTGCGGAATTTAGGACGGTCCTCCCATTCGGTGGCAACAGGCTCGGCCTCTGGGTCCGAGTTGTCCCAAGCAACCGCCACTTTGTCATAGAGGTTTGCCTTGGCTTCCTCCTCGGAGGCGAACTTAAGCATTAGGTCGGTATAGTGCATATCAATTGATTGAGTGTCAGTGGTTAGAATCAGGACGTGAGTGAAATCAGGTTCGTGTCTGATAGGGCTTCTCCGTAGACGGCAATGCGTTTGATGTGACCGTTGAGCGGGCCGCCGCCGCCATTATCAGTGCCGATATTAAGCTTGCTCAACTGCTGCGGAAGTTGGCCACTTGTGTCCTCACTTACCGCGCCTCCGTTGTTAACCAGTTTGAATGAGTTGGTGTCGTAACTGATAGCAAACTTACGGTCGCTCATCGTGACAGCTTCGCTGACAACTCCAACTGATGCATTGCCGTCGGCTGCCACTGTCAATGAAGTTGGAGTTCCGGTTCCTCCAGACTGCAACAACACTCGATTCGAGGTCGTCGTGTCGGTTAAGTCAAACAGTGTCGGGTAGAATGTGCCGTTGACTGGCCCGGCCTCGACAACTACTGAGCCAGACCCAGTGCCAAACAAGCTAGAGTCAGTCATAGATAACGACTCTAGCGCTCTGGTGGCGGTGCTGCCCTCGACTTTGATGTAACTGCTCGCAAACGAGGCTTGTTCCATCTGCGCCCCCCAGAGTAGGACTCCTGAGTAGTCGTCCCCGTCGAACGACAAATTCCCGCTGTTGTCCACTAAGCCAAGTAGAATATTGGTTGCAGACGTAGAAGCCGCAGTTTCTGTGACTGAGCAACGAAACCAACCATTCCCGCACGACTGAATCTGCCCTGAGCCACTGATAACTGAGGCAGAACCAGAACCAGTGAGTGTGAACGTGGTAGAGACACCCCAAGTCGCTGGGTTGCCAGCTCGCATGTTAAATTTAGTGTAACCGGCAGCTTTCACATAAACACTCAGGGTGTATGTTGTGCCGCTTGTAAACGAAATCGCTTTTGCTAAGTAGTGATTCGTGCTGGACCCCGTAGATGCGGCAACAAGCAAATCAGCCACAAGCTGGCCTGATGGCGCCACTCCGGCATTTGCCGTGACAGGCGTATTGTATTTGGACCAATACGCATTATCAAACTCCTCACTGTAGTTTAGGAGGTTGGTGCTTTGGCTCTCCAACAAAATGCCCATAGACTGACCGTCTGCGGGGTCGTATTCAAAGCGAGGTTGCCCAGCAGTGGCCACCGATTTGAGTGTGGGGGCATACTCACGGTGAATTTGGGTTGTGGTTTCATTAAGGACAGTCTCGCCAGTGGTGGACACGTTAGCTCCCCACATTAACACGTCTGCGGTGTCTGCATTGGTTGGACTCTGCCCGCCTCGCACTCGTATTCCAAATGCAGCAGAGGCAGCAGCAGTTGCCGTTGTCGTAAATTTCTGCCAAGAACCGGTGACTGTTGCTGCGGCAGCGTTGCCGTCCGCTTGGTAAACTTGTATTTCGTAACTGCTGGCTCCGTCAGTCGATTTCAACCAAACGGAAAACGTAACGCTATTGCCAGACGGGAGATTGATTGATTGATTGTAACGGCTATTGCTGGACGTGTCGGTTGCACCGTTTAAGTTTAGCTGCACTCTGGTGGCTTGGCTTGCAGTTCCGTCTGGAGAGGCTGCGTGATTGGCTGTTATTGTCGGAGTGGATGCGCTGCCGCTTGCCGCTTCGGTCCAGTTGGCCGTGCCGGTTTTTGAGTCTAGCAGCAAATTCTCACTGCTCAGGTGTTTTTCATTACTCCAGAAGTGAACAGCAGAGGCAGCAGCTTTGTTCGTGTCAATCGGCGAGTCTGGCCGGCTGAACGTCATCCGTGGGTCAATGCGGCCACCGTTCGACGAGAAATTTGCCTGAAAGACGGGAGCCGACGATGGGAATGAATCTGAGTAGCTCATAATTAAACAATTTTTAAAGTTCCTCCGTCTGAATATATTGTACCAGATGCGAGGCCCGAACTAGATGTTGGGATGTTTGAAAACTGCGTGTTGCCCGATACCTCAAGCTGTCCCACCGAAACGCCCGCTGAGTCCTGAAAAGCCATCGACCCAAGCTGGCCGTTCAGCGGAACCTCGTTGGGTGCCGTGCCAACGTCTGGGATTTCAAGATTTGCCTTGGCACCATCCAAGGTGCTGGCACCAGTTCCACCTTCACCAATCTCAGTAGTTCCTGGGGTGACCTTGACGTAGGCACTGCCGTTATAAACTGCACTGTCGCCTACTGCATAACTGATAGAAAGATGCGTGAAGGCCGTATTAACAATGTAGAAGTCGCCCTGAGTCGTGCTGGTCAGATCAGACCCGCTGTCAGCAGTGCCAACAAAGTTGATTCCGTTGGTGACACTGTCTGGGAGCTGGTCTGGGTTCAGCTTATTGTCGGAACCCAGGGTGGCTATTCCGTAGGTTGAAAGGTCGCCTGCAAAAGAGGTTGCGATGTCAGCCTTAACATTTCCCGTGGTGATCTTTTGGGTGCCGTTAGTGCTGCCATCTATAACGAAGTTTGAGTCAGCAGCGAGTGTCGTCGCTGTCTTGCTCAGATCTTTAATGCGTGTAGTTGCCATGTCTATTCTGGGTCAGGTGCGTCTTCCTGTAGGGTTAAGAAAAATTCTTCAATATCTGTTTGCAGGAACATGCCATCGTCATCGATGAGGAAAGTTCCCTCAACAACAGCATCGCCACTAGTTGTGGCAATCGATGGTAGCCCTAGGCCTAGGCCGATCATACATCGTAAGCAGTGATTTCACCTGAAACGACCGTGATGGACGTAGCTCGGCAGCATCTCCAATAAGATCCCGCCTGGAGGTTGACCCCCGTAAGGCTACCAAGGCCTGAGCTTGTGACGTTCAAAATGGTTCCAGCGTGTGCAAATACCCAGGAGAAGTTTCCGGTGATGGTTCCACCCCCTGATTGGTATTGTCCGGTGTCAGATCCCAAGCTTCCATCTTGGCCAACTCTGACTGTTCTGTATTTGTCGGTAGTATCGACTCCCGTTATTAATGCAGGCATTTATAGTTTAGGTGTTTGTCACCTAGAGTAAAAGAGCTAACTAATAACTCGCTACCTGTAGCCGGGTCGTTTGACCCTGCTGGGTATGAAGCTTTAATAGCTCATGATCTAATGCTCCTCGGGCGTCTGATTCTGCGACTCTCGCTCGATCCAACTCTCCATTGTGCCGCAAGTAATCGGCATAGGTTCCGCGGATGAGGTAGTCGGTAAAAATGTCTGGGACAGACACTAGGTCCCAGTAAGTAGGCTGTGCAGTTGGGCTATTGTCAGACCCACTAGCAACAGATTGATTCGCGGTGTAGAAGTTTCCCGCGCTTGTGTCATACACCTGGTCTCCTGCCACGTATGAAGAACTCGAAGAATATCTTTCTCCTGTCCATGTGGGAGGAAGTTTTCTGAACAATACAAACACTGTTGTGTTTGACTCAGCTATCTGAACTCCGTTTTCGCTCAGATACCAAGTGAGGTCCTGATTATCTTGGTTTGATTTGGGCGATTTGTTCCAGACCGCGAAAACCTCTGACATCTCTGTCTGGCCATCTTGGTTGAGAGCAACATAGTTGCCTTCAACACCACCAGATTGCGTCACAGTTCTTTCCTCTGTTACGCAGACGTCTGGCCATTTAGCAGCCTGCCAAGCGAACTTAACTCTCCTGGATGCAAGATCTCTGAAGAGCCTCCATTCAATGGTCGCCAAAGTAGTGCTATCGATCCCCGACAGGTTGAGGACCTGGTTAAGCAATTGGCTGTATTTGACAGGGCTAAGAGCCATATCCTACCTGGGTCTTCCCAGTGCCGCCCGACTTTACTTTTAGTTCAGGATTTTTCTCAGAGATGTATTTGCGGAAGGAAGGATCTTTCCAAATCTCCTTGCCCTCTTTGCGGGTCCACTCATGGTAGACCTTGGAATCCACCTCCATGATTGGCCTGCCTATGCCGTCAACCGATTTGCGGTTTTGGTTTTGACGAGCAATCTCGCGTTGTCTGGCAGCAGCTTCACCGTGGCTTTTGTGGTAGCCTTCGTAATGTTCCCTGGCCAGTTTCTCTCTGAGTTGTTCTGAGTAGTCGGACATGTTTTTTAAATTGGCCCCGGAAATGGGGGGAGCCACTCAGCTCCCCCCGCGTCCGAGGGTTGGTTTTTGCCCCAGTTACCCAGGGCAAATTCTATTAGAGGGCAGGGCTGAACTGCCCCAGACCGATGGGGTTGCGAACCTGGAGGGCTGCGCGACCTTCGATCAGGAAGCGTTCGCCGCCACCTTTGTCTTCAAAACGCTCGATGGTTGGCTGCTTATTGACACGGAGATCAATCTTATCCATATCGAGCAAGTAGCCACGGCCAGCTTCCTGCGCGTTGCCAGCAGCGTTGAACCCAATGAAGTTATCAGCGATCACTTCAACAGAACCAAAGTCACCATCGAAGATGGTGGTGGTGTTGCTGATGCGGGTGCCGTCACCGTCGTAGTTCAAGTTGCGTTGGCTGTATCCAGCGGTTGCAATTGTGCGGGTGAAGTCCGTGAATGCGCGGCGCAGGGTTGCGTCGGCAAACAACTTGTAATCACCAGTCATACCAGTTGCAGACCAGATGGTTTGCAGCATGGTCTGAATGTCGGACTCAGTAATGTCAGCAGTGGGGTCACCGTTGATCTGGCCAGCCGCAGGACGGAAGGCAGCAGGAACTTGGTGGCCACCGCTCTGAGCAGCGATGTTCGCAGTGTCACGAATCCAAACACCCAAGCCGCGAAGCAAGTAAGGGTTGGTTCCGTCATCGGCATCATGCTCCTGATCGGAAAGCAGGGTTGCTTCCATGTTGCGGACCAGCTCAACGCCAGCCTTAGCAGAAGCTTCTGCAATTTCATTTCCAGAACCGAGGCCAGCAACGTCGGACACTTCCTGAGCCAAACGCGAAACCTGGTAGGCTTTGCGGAAGGTTTGGAGGTAGCTAGACAGCAGCGCACGACTAGCAGCGTGGTTGTCATAAGACGACACGTCTGTGCCATCAACCGTTCCACCGAGAGCAGGGGCCGCATACGAATCGACAGGCCATGAGATAAATGTATTCTGCGGGGTGGTTCCTTTGTTGACGAGACTCATGAAAGGCGTGGCCTTTTCATCGACTCGCGTGATGAGGTCTAAAAGGTCTTCTCTTTTTGCGACCTGATTAATTTCAAACAGCATTGCCATGGTATAATCCTTTTGTTTTTAGATTTTAGCAGCAGCTCTAATCCAATCTTTCAGACCATCCCTAGAACCTGATTTGTAAATCCTGTCTCTGGCTGACTTCATCTTTTGTTCCGAATCGCTGACAGCAGGCTTGGTAGCCGCTGGTCTTCCTGGTTGTGGAGTTGGATCTGGGGTCCTAGTTTGCTTGGTTCCCTTTGCAGCCTGCTCCTGTTCTACATAGAAGCCGACCAAGGCCCTTGCTAAATACAGGTCCACATCCTGGAGGTTTTTAATTCCAGGGTTGGCCTGTTTGACCTGATCTACCCACGCCCTTGCTGGGTTTTTCGGATCGCGCAACCAAGGGTATTTGGTTACAGCGAATTCAAAAGATCGTGCCTGCTGCTCGATTTGCTTTCGTCTTTTCGGAATGTCTGACTCGCGGCTAAATTCTGCGTTGAGTGCCAAGTCTTCCAACCATGCCTCGACGTCTTCAGGCATGTTCTCCCCTACTCTCTGTTGAATTTCTCTTTCAACAGAATCAGGGTCACGCCTGTAGCGACTAAGGCTACGTTTTGCCCATCGTTCAGCAGCTAATGCGTCATCCTCAAGCCTCTCCAAATCATCGAAGGTGTCGGCCTGAGCTACCATTTCAGAGATGCTACTTTCCTCTTTGGGTTTCTGGGATTGCTTCAGCTCATATTGTTCCTGACGCATCTCATGGAGTTGTTCTTCCAACTCGCGTTTCTGAGCGGTCAGCTTGTTAATGCGCTTCTGCCACCCGGTCTCCCTCTGAGGGTCTTCCGGTTCTTCCTGAACACTTTCCTCGACCTGCTGCAATGCATCGTCTGGAGGTTCAGGAGCGGGTGTCTCTTCTGTGTTTGTAGGAGCGTCTTCTTGAGGTGTTAGTGATGCAGCTATTGCATCCCTCAATGCGTCCATGCCACCAAGTGGAGTCTCTTCCCCAGAGGCTTGGTTTTCCTCTGGCTTAATATCAGGATTGTCCATGCTGTTAACGGTCGCAAGCTACCGAGAAGTCAGGAGTTCAAGGCACCCCAGGGGCCTATAGTTAACCTCGGACAAGGTCAAAAAAACCGTCGCAAAGTTTATTTAGGTGTCAACCCCTATTTCTTCGTTGTTACGGTTGGCCGATTCAAAGATCGACTTAAACTCTGAATGCAGGTCTTGAATTGCAGCCAGTCTGCCAGCACAAAAATGTCTCTCTGAGTCATTAGCCTCGGGCAATGTAATCAGATTAACATCTGCTTGGGCCGCTTCATCCAAGATCCAGAAGATGGACTGTCGCACAGGGTGTTCCTCTGGCAGGGAAAAGGCCCTCAACAATTTCTCGGGGTATTCAAACACTTGTTCAGGCATTTGGATTTACCCCCAATCGTCCGATCTGCTTATTTTGTTGTTGCATCACGCTCATATTAAGGTTCTGAGAATACATCTTCAGCAGTTCTTGGAACTGTTGGTCAGCCTCAAGCTGCTGTTGATATTTCGGATTGTTCTGAATGATCTGTTGGAGGAACTGCATCTTGATAGCAGCCGCTGGGTCATTCTCGACCAGCTTAGAAGGCGAGTTTCCAAGAGCCATGTATGCCACCTGAGAGTTCACCTCCTCAAACATTGCCTGACTGGCCTCTGCGTTCTGAATGACAAGCTCGTCAGCCAATGACGGATCAATAACTTGAAGCTTTTTGCGGATCAGCTTGGTGCGATCCACGATACCCATGGTGTCTTCAGGCAGCACGAACTGAGAAATCGCCTGAAGCTTCTTCTCAACGAACTCATTGTCCAACTCCCTAACATCGAAATGCAGGTTGAAGTTGAAGTTGTTGGGGTCCCTGGGGATAGGTTTACCTGTGCCTGTAACTACAGCGAACCTCTCGTCATCGTCGAATCTCTGGGTGAGATCCCACATACGGTTGACAACTGTAGACATGTGGCGCAACCAACGGTGAACGTAGGCTTGTTGCCGTAGCTGCGTTTCTACAGGCGGCACAGCGGAATTTGGCCTACCAAAGTATCGATCAGTCCTTACCTGGATCTGGTCCATGAGCTGGAATGCAAGGTCAGCCCCGCGCTTAGGTGTATCCATCCAAGAGATATCGCCGGGCCTTTGCTCAGACACCTGGACACCTGGGCCTATTTTAATGCGTTGACCATAGCGCAATGGGACGCGGAGAGGTGGAAGTGTGTCGAAAGATGATCTGTCAAACACCTGGTCAGCCTGAGCCTTATACTCAGCCTGCCATGTTTTCACGATCTCGCTGACACCCCTAGACTCAATAGGTGATCTGCGTGTTTTCTCGCGGGTAAAACACTCAAATGGGTAGGTGTCCCCTGCCTCTGTTACCAGCTCATGCTGTGCAAAGCATTCTTCACCCTTCTCATCCTTGTGCATGTAAGGGCTGAACACAGTCTGGTAGATTCCAGGGTTGCCGTTCTCAGTAACACGCCTTGAGTATGCATGCACAATCTCTACGAGGTTGCTTCGATCATCCAGCTTCTCACTGTTACCTGTTACTGGCGAAAGCCCCGTGTCCCACACGGTGGTGTTGCGTCCTGCTGTTCGCTTGATCTTTTCAACAAACTTTTCATCCCAATCACCGTTAGTGGCTTTCTCCTCGATCTCTGCCAAGGTGTAATAATCGCGTCGAAAGATGGCCCTGGCCCTGTGCCAATCCTGTGTTTCAGGCGGGAACAGGATCTCAAAGTAAGGTCGAAGAGCTACAATGCTAGGTTGGTTTTTCGTCATCTGAGGCACGTCGAACACAGTCTTGCCTGTCTTTGCGACCTCGTTGATGTGTTTGAGTGCCTTCTGCCTCTTCAGGCCTGGGTTGCTACCAACCAACAGGTCAGCCAAGTATTCCTTCTCGTTTTTGAGAGCCGACTGGAGTGCCTCGATGTTTGGTGAGTTATCGGTTCCTCCCATGAACCGGGCGAGGCCTTCGAGGGATATTTGCTGTGGGACCTGGGCATAGCAGCGATCCCAGGTAGTGTGAAGAACACTCCAGCCGTATTGTGCTGCATATTCTGCGTGGAGTTCCAATTCCTCCTCAAAGTCAGGTTGCAACACTGTCTGCAACATCCACCGAAGATAAACGCCGACCGCACTGGCATCTTCATGGTCTTTGCCCTCCACTCCTCCTACGTTCAAAGCAGCACGGCTGAGAGCGGAGGTAGACAACTGCACCATGAAAGAACAGACCTCATCTGCAAGACGGATGCGAGTGTCAGATGCACCCTCCCAGGGAAAGGGTTGCTG
>Ga0208162_1000116_pt1 | contig 40791 bp, 42 predicted proteins | sample CB_VirMetaG_4_FD_184539 | JGI IMG/M metagenome (GOLD analysis project Ga0208162, IMG submission 184539) | Freshwater to marine saline gradient viral communities from Chesapeake Bay - CB_1508_1M Viral MetaG (SPAdes) (version 4) | ecosystem: Environmental > Aquatic > Marine > Coastal | place: USA... | reverse complement strand
TCCCTAAGAATGCGTTTTTGATCAGTATTTAAAGTGGAATATTTACTATTAAATTTTTCTAATAGTATTTTATAAGTTAAAATTCTAAGGTCACTATCATATGAACTAAACTCCTCCATTACTGTGTCTGCAACTGAATCTTTATTTACCTTTGATTGTGTAAGAAATTCCATTAGATTTAATCTTACTTCAATAAGTAAAGATGGATTTACTTCAGTAGAATTATATGCTTCAACTAATTGGTACAGAGAAGCCATTTCCTTGTATTCTGGGATTTTGGTATTGAAGAGATCATTAATGTTATAATTTTCTTTCAATTCCTTAATTAAATTATACTTTTCTCTTTTTAGTTTTTGTTTAGATAACTTTTTAGAAGATTCTAAAATTGTAGAAATAACTAAAGAAGCTTTAGATTCACTAATACCTCTTTTTTGGAAAAATGATTCGTACAATTTATACTCTTTACCTAACTCTGTATTAACAAAGTATTTTTTTAAGAGTTTGGATGCAGGTGACTTCTTTCCGGAAAGAGTATCTGCAGTGATCCTCCTCACAAGCAATTCAAACAACAAACCTGTATTCCGATACTTGGAGTGTTTGATTTTCATTCTAGGGTTTTTTTATAAATATATGAAAATATCTAGTCCTTAATATTTGATTCATCTAATAAAGATTCTCCGGATTTATCATCCTCAAATATAATACGTTTCTTATTAGAAGAAGGAATATTTTTTAGCATATCTGAGTATTTAGAAATATAATACCTACCTTCTAAAGATAAAGCAGAACTAGATCCCTCATTCTTATCTGTGTCTTTCATTCTTTTTACTCCTAATCTATCCTTACCAAAGTTATCATCTTGAGTATTTCGATTAGTAACTTTTTCTTGAGGTCTACCTAAGGGTTCATTTTCATTATACCCATCAGGCAAATTATTAGGATCAGAATATGTTCTACCTTTACCATACAATGAAGCTAGATCGTGGGGTGTACCATAAGACTTTCCAGATTCCATAGGATCATTACCTTCATTTTCCATCTGGTTTTGTCTAAATTTACGTTTTTTATCCTGTAAAATTAATTCTCTATATTCGTCATATTGATCTTCGGATAAATGGAAGATATTTTCATACACCCAATCAGTAGGCAATAATCCATTATTAATTAATTCATTCGCTAGTGCTGTTTTTTCCGTTAACAACGCAATCCTTTCTTGATCATATATAATGGATGGGTTAGTCAATGATAATTCAAAATTAGCTAATTGCTCACCAGTATAACCTTGTGAATAGAGATGAACCATGGCAATTTTATATAACTCAGATGTAATAATTCTTTGTATTCTTTCAATTGTTCTAGCAAATCTAATATCTTGTGCCGCTAAAGTAGCTTTACCCTCTAGATTTTCATCATACCCCATAAAGGCCTTAGGTACTTTTAGGGCTGCAAATAATTTATCTCTTAAATAAATAACATCAGTAATCCCATCATATTGTAGTCCGGGAGTAGTTTCTATTTTAGTAGCTGAATCATTGCCTCTTACAGGGATATAAAAATCCTCTAAAGAATTTTGAAGATTATATTTTAAATTATAATCACCAGTTTGTGGGTCAACATATGGAGTTCTTTTTAATTTAGAAATAGTTTTCTCCATAAACGCCTCAATTTCATTGGGAGGAATAGAACCTATATTTAAATAAAATATACGTTTTTCTGGAGCTCTTACTATTCTATGAATTAACATAGCATCCTCCATTAAAGTATATTGCTTAAATAATTTTCTAGCTGGTTCTATGTAACTTCTACCATAGGGGAGAAAATTAACGTCTGTAAGTAATCTAAAGTGTGCAACTTCGTAATTATCAAAATAAATAGCTCTTGCGTCCTTATTTTGGTTAGGAACAGTTGTATAGCCATAGGAATCAGATACTATCCCGTCCGGATCAAACTTAAACATTACTTTAGCTGGGTTTTCTGGGTCTGAGTATTCTATTCTTTCTATGTTAAAAGCAGAATAAGGGATAACATTATAAACTCCAAAATCTTCAGCTATTTCCAATTTTAAAAAGAAATCCCCATACTTACACATATTACGAATCCAAGGCCATAAATTGAATTCTATGTTAATCACATCATAAAAAAGATTATAAAGTATCTTTTGAATATTTTCATCTGGTGATTTAATTTGTAGTACTTCTCCTAAATCATTTTTAAGTGTACTTTCATCCGAAATAATATCCAAGGCAGAAGCTATGATAGCATCAGTATCCATAGCATCATATTCAGCATATAAAGATGGTCTTAAAGTTTTATAGTTATAAGACACTTGTTGACCATATAAAGATGATATACTATTAGTATAAATTCTATTAAATCTATCAATAAGTGAATTAGTTTCTATATTACCAGATACCTGTATATGTCTAGTATCTATAGTTTTTAATTGGTTATTCCCTGTATTTCTTATAACAACATCAGTTGAGAATAATCTTTGCAGTCTACTAAATAATCCTTTATCAGCCATAATTAAATTTTATAAAAGCCAAGTTATATTTTCATTTTTCCCATCTATTTCCATAGTATATGGGTTTTTTGTTCTATTACTTACTACACCTGGGGTATAATAGTCATTTTTTCTAACACTACCAAGAGCAGCTTTAGCTCTATCAAGTGATTCTTGTTGGAATTTAAGTGAAGTATCTCTTAAAAACATAGCAATCCCAAAAGCCATAATTAAATCATCATTATATCCTACTTGAGCTTCTGGTCTACCATTTTTCCATATAAATACTCTCATTTCCTCTAAAAGCCTTTTAGAACGAATTGTCACACTTCTATCTCCTACAAATTCCCTAAATTTATTAATAATTAAAGGTCTAGTCCTCATTGACATAGTAAAACCAGGAACCATTTCAGAGTTACCTTCATAGGTCTGAAGATATGATTCTGCAGTCAGTTTATCAGATTTAGGGGAATGATATAAATTTCTGTATCCTCTTTCTCGTATAGCATCAATAGTAGCCCATCCTATATTAGCATTCTCAGGACATAACATTGCATTATTATATTCAGCAGCTAAACCAACTAAGAAATAACCAAATTCTTTAGGAGGCAATTGACCCTTAAATTCTGCTACTTGGGTATTTGTTTCAATATCTATTATATGTGCGGTAGAAAAATCTTTTCCATCACCCCTGGCAATATCAGCAGTAATTAGATATTCCCTGGCGTAATCTGCGGATTCCCATATCCATAAATTTTGATCGACACCTCTTCTCTCAACAGGATCCTTAATTGTAGTTTCTTTTATGAATTCAATCCATTCATTATAAAATACAACATCACCTGATGTATTAAAGTCACAATCACATTCTTGAGCTGCAATACGAGGGTCACCTAATAAATCATCCTGTCTATCTCTCCATGATTGGTCTCTTTCGGGATGAACCATCCAAGGTAGTCTAATAGGCAAAAATTCATTTTCTTTAGCTTCGGCTTTAGTCCACATTTTATGGAACCAATTACCAGTTCCATTAGGTGTGGAAAGTACGATAGCACCCCCTCCAGTTGATAATGTTTGTTGAGCTGAGGCCCATATGTTATCTATACCTTCAATAAATGCTGCTTCATCAACTACTAACATAGATACAGCTTCTGATCTACCAGCATCTGAAGCAGCTGAAGTTGCTTTTATCTGGGAGCCGTTAGTTAATCTTAATGTTAATTTATTGTTTTCTTCAGTTGAAATTTGTAACCAGGAAGGTAAATTATCATACATAAATTTAACCTTAGTTACTAGATTTTTGGCTGTTTCTTGCTTAGTAGCTACACATAATACATTTTTCCCCTCATGGAATAACATTAACCAAAGAGAATATCCAGCAGTTAAAGTAGAAATACCTAACTGTCTAGATTTAAGTATTAATGAATAAGGATTGTCCTTAAACAATTGCAATACTTTTTCTTGAAAAGGGTATAAAGTAAATAATATTTTACCTCTTTGGGGGTGTTGAATAAAACAGTATTTTTTCATAAAATGTACAGGATCAGTTGCACATTTAATGTATTCCTGACGAATTATTTTTTTTAGATCCTGTGACATAATTAGAGGAGAGCCTCAACCTCTTTCTTCATAGCGGTTAGCTCTTTTAATCTTTTAAGTAAATCTTCTTTTTCTTCACCTTCTGATTTTTTCCACTGATTTACTACTGTTTTCATTTCACGGGTAATTTTACCTAATTCTCTAGCTAATGAAGCCACAGAATCACTTTTTAAATCAGAAGCAGTGGGTTCATCATCTTGTTCACTTAAAGCATCTCCCACTTCATCAGCTAAACTTTTAGTAGTTTCTAATTCTTTATTTAAATCCTGTTGAGCCTTAATATCTTCGGGATCGGCCTCAGTAAGAATTTCTACTATCTCTTTTTTTATAATTTCCTTTAGTTTAGGTTTATTAAGTCCCATGGTGAAGTTTATTTATAAATATTAAGGAAATAATACCTCATTTATTTGTTTTAAACGTTGTTCTGTAGTGCCACTGATAGTAGTAAAATCTTTTATTTGATCCCTATATTCAAATAATAATTCTCTAATAGTATTATCTATTTTTTCTCTATACTCTTCATCTATAGTCCTAACACCATTATCCTCTATAATAGTACCTTCAGTAGAAACATAAAAAATATGATCATAATCCCCTAACATAGTAGAAGCAAAATCACAAAATTTCTTAGCATCATCTTCACTAATTGAATCCGCACATTTAGCAAATGCCATTACATCAATAATAGTTCTGTCTGTAATGATATTTTCATTTAATAACTCACTAGCTCTCTCCGCTAAAAATATAGATTGACCCTTTACTGTAGAATCAGTATTTAATGGAATACCTAAATCTCTTAAGTATTTAGATCGTTCAGTAGTAAATTTATAGTCAATAAATTCAACTTCATATTCTAATGCCTTAACTAATGTAGTTTTACCTACAGACATTGTACCACATAATCCAATTTTCATACTATAATTTATGTTCTTGCACCAGATTGTTTACCTAAAGCTGTTTTATGGAAAGGAACACCTTTTCTTTCCCTCATTAACTCTTGATATTCCTCAAACCCATATTCTATACCATAAAGATAATAAGCTTTTCTTGCTCCTCCACGTCTTTCAATAGGTTCAATAGCAGGACCATCATATCTATGAAACTTAAAAGCTTTATCTTTAGGTCCTTTAGCTAAATACATCCTTTGACCGTTAGATGTAATGGTTTTGTACTCAAATTTTTTGTCTGACATAATTTTAATTTAATAATGATTCTGCTATATAAATACCTTGTGCTCCTGAAACTGTAATACCCCTTGCAGATAGGGCATCTCCAGCAAAATGTACATTTTCGAATTGATCTAATGTTAAATTGCTATAATCTACTTTAGGTTCTGGTGATAGATATTTTACTTCAGGAATATAAATACCCCAATCATCTTCAAGTGTTGGAAATACTTTTTTCATATCATCAATAAAATCTGAAATGTATTCAAAATAACCTTGAAAATGTTCAGCTACTACTTGTAATCCCATCCAATCTATTTGGTGTGCACTTACATTATCACCTTCTGAAGTTGTTGATGGTTTACGAGACGGGCTATAATATAATCCTGTTCCGTGAGCTTGAACTTTTTCTACTAATTCTCTTGACCATTCAAAAGGATTATCTATACCTCGGATTTCCATTAAAATACCAAAATTAGTCATATCATTACGATATGCTTCATCTTTTTTAGCATGTCCATTATATGAATGATCCCCATATGTTTCTTCTACAGCAACAAAAGCAGCATTATTGTTAGTGCAGAATGAACGTAATGATACTCCTTTATCTTCAAATTTTCTATATAATTTAAAGTCATATGAAATATCAATTAATTTTTGAAAATGTTTTTGTGGGGCCTCAAAACGTACTCCTATTTGTACAGGTTTAGATTCAGTAGGAAAGGAATAATCTTCTGCTAATTGTTTACCAAAATCAATACCTGATTTACCTACACCAAATATTAAACGATCGTATTTACCAACTCGTGTATTAGCATAAGGTTGGTCAAGTTGATAAACATCAAGTGCCTCAAAAAATTGTTCTTTAAAATCAATTGATACAACTTTAGTTTCCCATTCGAAATTAACACCTTTAGATACTAAATAATCATACCAATTTTTTCCAATTTCATGTAGATAATCTGTACCAACGTGCCATACTGGGAATAATCGTAAACCAAAATATGGTTTAATAAAATCAGGTTCTGCCTGTGGATCTGAACATTGTACTTCTTCTGGGTTAGGGTGGAATCGTTTGAAGTTAGTAATTACTTGGTCAAATAATTCCATTGCTTTTTCCTCACCACAATATTTTGACATATGTCCTCCAATGGAAGTATGGTAAGTAAGTTTACCATCACTCCAACCACCTGCTCCTAAAAACCCTGTCATTACTTCCTCAGGTTTTCTTTCATAAGGTGATTTACCCATATCAATTATAGTAATATTACTTCCAGGATAACCATTATCTACTAATTTTGTAGCTGCATTTACACCTGCAACTCCGGCTCCTACAATTACTATTTTTTTATCCATTAATTCTTTTTTTTAAATATACGAAAAAAAGTGGCGCTATCCAAAAAGGATGCGCCACAGCTGCATAATTTTGACCCTAAAAGGCGCCTGGCTATGAATCAGGCTATAAATTCGTTTTTATGCTAAATCATTAATTATATCTTGTGCTGTTGCTGCAATATCTTTACCTTTCAAAGCTGCTTTTAAACCAGCTATTCCTCCAGCTGATAGTTTTGCTTGTTTTAAATATTTAAGAGCACTCCCCCCTGCGTGGAAAGCTAAATAACCTAGAAATAGTATAAATAAAGAGTTAGTTACAAGTTTTACTCTTTTAGGGTCTTTAGTAAATTTAGAAACTATAAACTTAATAGGAGATTTAAATTTTTCTTCTAATTCATGAGTAAACTTATAAATATTCCTAGCTGCTTCCTCACCCTTACCCCAATCATATTTATTAGCCATTTTCATAGCTTTTTTAGATAAAATATTAACTATGGTATTTGATGCTAGAAGATAGGATAAAAGTGATGCAGGATCCAGAGCTTCATTAAGTTCTTCCTCTTTACCTTCTAATTCATCTTCAATGACATCATCTAGTTCTCCAGCTAAACTAGCCATATCAGCTCCAATATCTGAAGCTGATAATTCTTCTTGTTCTCTTAGAAGTGGATTGTCTGCTATATAAGCTTTAAAATCAAATTTATCCATTTTTAACTATTCTAAGTTTTAATTTGTTTGTACCTTTGATTAGTCTATGCCAACTATATCTCGGTATAAATATACTAATACCTTCTTTAAGTTCAATAGGCAATTTATTATCTTCTTGATACTGCCAATCTGTATCGTGAAGTACTTCTACAGTACGATCTTCTTTATCACGGTGCCAGAGTAATTCTATAGGGTCTATATTATCATCAAAAACCCTTATAAAACTATTTTCTGAAATATGAGTGTCAGAATATGGTTTACCAGAATCCACCATAATTTTTACTTCCACCTAAGGACTTCCAATAACGAGGCAATCTACAAGACCAATATGAAGGTTTTGTTTTATCGTTTTTTTCAGAGCAATTATGTCTTTCCGAAAATGCTCTTCGTTTATCGGGATCATCTAGTTTAACAGATAATCTCTGGCCTCCTTCTTTAGCACCAAATGATACTTTTTTGATATTTTTAGTCTTTGGATCTCTTACATACACAAAGAATTTTTTAGAACCACCTCTTTTAGGTTGGTTCAATTCTACTTCTCTTCCTTGATATTCAGCTTCAAATATAAAATCTAAAGGTACTTTTTTATTCTCATACATCCCATAATGACCCAAATCAGTTTCAGTTAAAATTTCTTTATCTGCACCTGTCACATTAATTAGGTTTCTTGAATATAATGCTCTTGCTTCAGCCCATAAATTAAAATATGCTTCAGATCCTGCTCTGTAAACATGTTCAGTTAATGGTTTTTCTTTTTCTAAACAATATCTAAGTCCTTCAGATAAAAGAGATTTAGAAGTTTTATTCTCATTAAGAGTAAAAGGTTTAGTTTCACATATATTACACCCACAGTTACACATTACGCCATAATTTTATCGTAAGGAATTTCAATTTTATTTCCTATAACCTTAGAATCTCTATAGATTTTATTTTCAGGTTGGACGGTAGCTCTTAACCCACCTGTAGCAGTTCTAGTGGAATCATGTCTAATATTAAGAATAGGTTCCAAATTAAATTCCTCTACATCTTTTAGGTTTTCTATAATTTTAGAAACTTCTATATATAAATTATCATCTACTAATTTAAAATCTTTAGAAGAATAAGATCTGTAAATTACTACAGCATTATCCGAACCAAATATAATAGACTTTTCATCCTTATCAGGAAGATCAGTTACTATAACACCAGTAACTTTAGTGTCCGTTCTATCATCATGCATTAAATTAATACCCTCCTTTTCTCTACCTAATTTATCTACAAAAGGTTTAAATACTAACTCAGGAGCAAAATCTCCTTTTTTAATTTTTTCTGATAATTTTTTTACTACATCTTTATACCTAGTATCAGATGATTCCCAAAAACCCGCATTATCTTTTTTAATTGAAATGGGATATGTTTTATCTCCTTTTATAACAACATCAGCTTTTTTACCACCTGCTACATCATATCCAACACCTGAAATATCCTTAACGTTTTTTATAGTTAAAGATTTATTAGGAGCATCAAATATAACGTTAACTGCACCCATTTCAAGGTATTTTTTTATTTCATTTTCTAAAATATCTTCATTTTCGGTTCCTGCAGATGCTCTGCCTTGGGCCCCAGATGGTTTTAAGAGAAATGTAGAACCTTTATAAGTAACTCCTCCTATGGAAGAACCCTTTATATTAGGGTCATATTCAAAGTCCTTTATTTTTTCAATTTTTTGAATATAATCATATCTTTCAGCCCTAGGAACTAATAATTTATATCTAACCGATGATAACTTTGAAAAATTTTCATCAGTAAGGTTTAATTCCCTCTTTAAGATATTAATAGCTTCATCTGCATCATTTTCAAGTAGGGAAGTTACCATTTCAAATAGCATATTTTTATCCTTAGGGTCGTTAATGTCAGGATAACCCTTAGGGAACTTATATGATATTTTATTTAAATATTTAGTAAAACTATCCATTATTCTGTTTCTTCAGTTTCTACTTCTTCGGTTTCTTCTGTTTCTACATCTGTGTCCACATCTGTATTATTATCTCCTTCCATACCTTCAGGAGCAGCAAATCTTAAAATTCTAGCTATTGATTCAATAGCACGTTCTTCTTCATTTAAATTTAAAAGATAGTATTTTTTACCCTCTACTTGAGCAACCCAACTTCTTTCATTCCAAATTAAATAAAAGAATTGTCCATTTTTCAAATTAATTCTAAATGTAGTAGGTTTAGGAGCAACATAATCAATAGATGCTATAAAACTTCCATAATCCGTAGTTAATAAATCTATAATAACTGCCCTAAGTTCTGGGAATGTTTTAAATTCTTCAAAATCAATTACGGGAGCATCTTCCTCTTTAGGAACATACACCTTTTTGACAATCGTTCTTATTCTTTCTTTAAACTGTTCAACTGTCATGATTTCTTCTTAAACTTTCCCTTACGAGTATTTTTAACAAATTGCTTACCTTTCCTTGACCCACGTACTTTTTTCCTTGCAGTAGCGGCTCGTTCTGCTTTGGTCATGGATTGAGCCTTTTTACGAGGTAAACATCTTTGGGTTGGTTCTTTTTTATCCATTGTACCACAAGGACCTTCAATTGTACCAGCAGTATTAATTTTTACCCAGTCTTCTTTTTTGAACCAATCTCTTAATGATTCTCTTACTATTTCTCTAAGACGGGATTCAGTAATCATTTGTAACTATTTATTTTTTTACCCTTAAATTTAATATCGCCTTTACATACTTTCACAGCTCGACCCGAAAGGTATGCTGATGATTTTTCACCTGCTGCTTTACGAGCTTTAATGTAATCTTTTCCTCGTTTACAAAGTGTATCTTTTCTTTCTGATAAGATTTTAATTTCTTGGATTTGTTTAGTAATTTCTTCAACAGTGGCTTCGGGGTTAGATCTTTTTAATTCTTTAATAGTTTCCATTAACCCATCCTCTACTTTAGGTGTAGCACCTACCATAATGTCTATTTTAGGTTCATTAACCTCAAAATCCAAATATTGTTTAGCCGAAGTAATATAATCTTTAGCTTTAATTATTTTTGATTGCCACCAATGGGGGAAATCTACTTCACCTTCCATATCATCAAATTCAGAAACCATCTTATATAATGCTATAACATCTTTACCTAGAGTATAAAGGTTAGATTTTAACATTCCAGGTTCATCATCCTGATGGCCTAAATCTAAATCACCCTCTTCAACTTTACCCCCTTTTTTCTTAATAATAGCTTTCTGGAGGCCATCAGGTAAATTATCTTTTTGCTTTCCTTTTAAAGCAGGATGATCATCATATTTATCTGTTTTTTCCTCCTCCATAGGTTTAGAAAGGGCATTTTTAATAATTTCTCTAAGTTTATCTTTTGATTCCATTTCGGCAATTTTTTTAGCTTTTGATGTTGCGGTACCATACATTACTTTTTCTGCATCAGTACCATATTTTTTAACTAAGGCTCTTTTATTGTTTAACATCCCTTTTATAATATCTTCTCTTTTAGATATTTCGTTTGAGGACATTTCTTTTCTTTCATTCATTTCGCTAGCGTAAAGAGCTTTTAGGTATTCTTTAGCATCTGCTGTACTATCCGAACACCCTATAGGTTTTTTAGAAATATTTTTATTAGCATATTTCTTATGGACACATTTACCTACTCTTTTATAAGGCATTTTAGGACATTCTAAGGGTTCTTAAAAATCTATCTTTAATGTCAACTTCTGTTTTTTGATTTTCTTTAATTACCTCAGATCTTGTAAAATAGGTAATAGTATTAGCTATTTGGGTAACTAACTTTTCATTATCTAGTTTTTTTGCTGCCTCAAGCGCCTTTTCTAAACTATCCTGAACTATTTCTTCTTCAGCAGATAATTCTCTGGTTGGTGCTTCGATTTCAACTTCTTCTTCAGTTTCTACTTCTACCTCTTCTTCTTCTTGTTCTCTTACTTCTTTAGAACAATGCATCTCATTTATTATAGATGCTTTAATCATTTCCTTTAATTCTTTTTTGGTCATGGTATTAGTATTATATTTTATAAATATGTGTCTTTACAGTTAGAATTACTTTATTTTCTTAGATTCTAAATATTCAATTCCTTTTTTTAAAGCTTCTTCAGCACGTTCTTTATTTACACCACCATCCCATTTTTCTACATCACCAGCTTCAGTTATAAATGAATCATTAGTTTCTTTTAAAGCAGCAGACATAAATGAAGTATAATCAGTTATCATACCATCTATATCGGCATTATGAATATTTTTTTTATATTCTTCCCATTTACCCTCTAATTTAAGGAGTTGTTCTTTTTCAATAACACAATCAAAACACATTTTGTGTATTTTATAATACTGGGAGTCAAATCTTTTTTTCATTAATGTACCACATTCAGGGCAGAATAATGGGGTTTTAAAAGCTTTTTTTGCTTTATCTAATTTAGTAACATTTTGTCTGATACCTTCTTTTATAGTCCAAGTTTGTCCTTTTTCTTCCCAAACATCACCTTCTTTCCTTTCAATATAACCTTTTTTATAACCCACACTTTGTGTGGTTTTATCTCCATATTTTCCTTGTACTAAATTTCTAATTCTTTGAACATCTTTTTTATTAAATTCTTTTTTTAAAACATTATCTCTCATAAACCAAGTTCTTTTAATTTTTCAATCGTACTAGCAGCAGATGTATGAAGTATACCTATACCACCTGCTGCGTTCCATGCATCTATAGTATCCTTTCTATCATCAATTAAAATAGAATTTCTTTTGGAATAATTAGGTTTGTTTCTTGCGGAAGCCATTTTCATTTTGACACCTGGTAAATTACCATCTCTCCATTGTCTTTTACCTAATCTTGAAACTGGGTTCATTGATGGGGCAGTTAGAATGATAGGGTTATATTTTGAAATGTAATTCCAATATTCTTTACCATCAGACATCCAATCCATATTGGCCCAAAAATCTAACCCCCCAATATTATCAACTAAATTCCAAAACTTTTTTAATCCAAATTTATTTTCATAATCTTTAGGTGCAATACCTTTAGAAAACTTTTTAAATCTTTTATCAAAATCAGTTAATACACCATCCATATCTGAGTAAATAGTGTATTTAGTTTCTATTTTTTCTTCTTGTTCTTCTAAACCACGAGCTAATTCATAAGCAAAGGCAGATATTCCAAAAGGATCTTTTACTTTTTTCTTTTCGTGTAATTGACTATCTGTGTAATTTCTAAAATTAATATTACCATCTAAATAGGCTTCTTTTTCTATATCCTCAAGATAATCATCTTCTAAAGTATTAGTAGTATTAATATTATTTAATTTACCTTCTAAATTTTGTTGGTGATGGATCATTTCATGAGAAAATGACCTAACAATATCTTTTGGATGTCTACCTTCAGTGTATAATACAATAGTCATTGTATTAGGATCATAATACGCAGTTTTACCTAAAAATTCTTTGGCATTTTCTTGATCCCCATGTTTAAAAATAACCTTAGGTAAAGGGGTAATCTTTTCTCCTTTTTCTAACATATGTTTAGTAAGATCTAAAATTTGTTGTTTATAATCTATACTATTAGAATAAGTGGCATTTTCATTAACGTTAGTAGTTGTCTTTAAAGTTTTAGCCAACTGTAATGCTTTATAATATTTTTGATTTTTGTCTCCTAGTTGGGCTCCTTTCTTTTTAGGATCTTTATCCATTTTTTTCAAACGTGATATTTCTTTTTTAATTAAAGATAATGGGACCTTTTCTCCTTTTTTTATACCTAATCTTTTTCTAACAGTACCCTGCTTTAAATCGCCCGACTTTTTACCTTTAGCAGCCATTTTTTCATAGGTATCTCCTTCATCCACAGGTTTATATGCTGACCCATAAGGTGAAGATTTGCCTTTATGCTTTTCTTGTGATTTAGGATCTATATTATCTGTAATATCTCTATAACTAGTAGCGGGAGGGAATTTTTCCATTTTTTTAATAGCTTGAGCTTTAGTATCAAATGGACCAAATTCCTGTTTAATACCAGCGCCTAAGGGATCATCTTGTCTGTAATAATATTTATTACCTCTTTTTTCTATTGCTCTATATCTTGTACCTACATTACCTTTAGTAAATCCCTTTATACCTTCATTTTGTTGTCTTAACCTTTTTGTTTTTTCTTTAGATTTTTCCTTTCTATTAGTAATGTAATCTAAACCACGTTTTAATCTATTTTTAGTATCTGGATCTTTAGCATTTTGGTAAGCTGCTCTTACCCTTTGATGTATTAAATTAATTATTTGAGATTGACGTGCATGAGATTTAGCCTTAAATGATTTTTTATTTAAAGTATCTACTACATCTTCTTTAGTTCTAAATTTAATACCTACAGTATCCTTAGGATCTTCATCTGTGTATAGTCGTCTTCCTGATCTTTCAGGTTTTTTACCTGTCCCCGTTTTAGGGTCACGTTTTTTCTTTCTGCCTTCTTCTATAGATGGGGATAAAATATTATACACCTCATTTTTTTCTTCATTTGAAAGGGAATCAGGTATTAAACTAAAAAATCCTGTTTTATCTTGATTTTTAAGATATTTTCTAGCTTGGGTTCCACTAATATTAGCATCTTTAGTAGATATAACAGCTGTAGTTAAATTAGGATAATTTTCTTTTTTATTAGTAAGATGTTTAGTACGAATTTCAATATCCTTAACATCTTCTTCTTTACCCTGCCTTTCACCTAAAAACCAAATAAATTCATCTTCTAAATTATCCTTAGATAAACTATAAATTTCTCCTACAGGGGATGAAACAGGAATAATTCTTACTTTTAGTGGAAGATATTTTTTATATAAATTCCAAATCAATATAGATTCATCTTGGGAAATTCCATCACGTATACCTTTTCCAACTAGAACTATTAACATGTCTAGATCAGGGTACTCGTTTATAATTTTTTGAACTACTTCAAAATGTCCCCTAGTTGGGGGTTTAAACCCACCTCCATATAATCCTATTTTAACCATTTAGGAATTGTTTTAATCTCATTTGTGCTTCTTCCTTAGATATTGTATATTGCAGAATATCTGCTATAAATTCTTCATCTAGCATATCTTGAATTTCAGCGTTTAATTTTGCTTTTTGTTCCTTTGATTTTTGTTGTTGTGCTGGGGTTTTAGGTTTAGTTCCTGTGGGTTTAAATGGAGTAAGGTATTTTTTAATAATTTTTTCTATATCCTCCATTTTATCACCTTTTAGCGTATTAGCTACAGCTATAAAATTAGGTGTAAATAGATTAAAATAGGGTTCTATATTATCTGTTACACTTTTCCAGGTACGCATTACAATGGCAGGTGCTAAACTTCTATCTTCACCACCTGATTTTTCAAATCGTTTTTCATTTTGCTTTAGAGAACGTTCTAAATCAGTGTAAACATAAAGCATCATTATTTTATATCCTGCTTCTTCTAATTGTTGTTTTAGCTCAGCAGTTTTTTTATATGAGGCTGCAGTACCATCTAGTACAAATGATTGTTTACCATCTATTACACTTTGCAATTCACCTTTAAATTCTTTATTAGCTGCCGCCATTTGTTTGGCTTGTTCAACTCTTTCTTCAGGTGTTGCATTTTTTAAATCTAAACTAACATTAGCTTGTTTAAGATTTTTAATAAAGATATTATCTACATTAAGTATTTTAAGTCCTCCTAGATCCAGATCTTTTAAAATGGATCCTTTTCCTGCTCCAGGAGCACCTGCTAAAATAACAGCTTTGGGTTCACCAGTTTGTTCTTTTAATAGTTGTATTAATGATATCATTATTATAAATATTACAACTCTCTTTTGACTGTTGTTTTAAACTCCGTGAATATAGGGGAATGTTTTGGGTTCTCTAAATCAAATAATTTTTTTACTGTAAGAAAAATGTCAAGGTTTTCTTCTTGGGTTCTTTTGGATTCATACATTTCCCATCCTTTACCTTGCATTTTACCTTTTGCAGGTTTTCTTTTAGATGATTTAAGCCATAGTATTCCATATCTTTGAGGGGTTTTACCGTAACATTCCTCATAACATTTACCATAAACTGCAGTTTGTAGGTCATAAACAGTTTGTAAATAATTAGATGTTTTAAAATCTACAATCCATATTTCACCATCTATTTCACAAACCATATCACAAGTACCAGCTACTTTTAATTCGTCTGAAAATAAATGGACTTCAGTTTCAATTAGTGTAGGTTTATATTCTTCCCACCATTCAACAAAACGTAAAAACATCTGCCACACATCAGGATGATATTGTGGGTTTCCAAATTCACTTAAGAAATTAAGTTCTTTACCATTTAGATACTGTTCAATCATTTCATGGACTTGGGTACCTTCTTCTCCTGCTTTTTTAACTATAAAATCAGCAGAGTATCCTACTTTTTTAAGCCAATCTTCAAAAAATTTACCCTTAGGGTAGTGACTTAGCACATAAGTTATAGAAGGATAGTAATCACCATTTCTTCTATAGTACCTAGCATCAGGTAAAGTTATTTGTTTGGCATCGGGAGATATTTCAATTATCCTATTGTAGGACTTTTTTACATTTCTTTTCATATTAAAGATAATTTTTTTTCAAATAGGTTTTCATAAGTTAACTTCTTAGAAGTTTGGACTAGTTTAGTAAAATCAATAAAACCCATTTCACTAGGATCCTTATCTTTTAATTCCACAAGGTAAACTTTTTTACCCACATTTAGAAACTCTTCAGCGAATTCTAAAGCTCTTGTCATAGCATCAGTATCTAATGCTAAGTAAATTTTTTCCACGGTTGATGATACTATTTTTTTCATTAAAGACTTTTGAATATTTTTCCCCAATAAAGGAATAGCATTACGTTTAATGCTAATAGCATCAAAGGGACCTTCACACAGAATAATAGGAAGATTCCAATTTATAAAAAATTCAAATGGTATAATATCTCTTGACCAACTAGGATTTCTATATTTTACATATGGATCTTTTTCAAATGATCTAGCTGTAAAGTAATTTAAATTACCATTAGTATCATAGGATGGTATAATTACCATTTTAGCATATAAACCATTTTCACAATACCCTATATTATATTTTATAATATCATTATCAGTTAATCCTCTACGTTTAAGGTAAGAATATGCGTGTTTAGCTATGATATCATTATTACCTAATATATTACTATACTCCTTAGGTAAACATAGAGTTTCCGCAGATACCCCATGTTCGTTATCGTAATCATAAACTTTAACTAATGACTTTAACTCTTGCATTTTAGAGTTATCAGCATTAACTTTTTTAAATAGGGTTATTAACCTACTACCTTTAGTGTTGCACACCCAACAATTCCAAGGATTAAATCCCTTTTTATTGACCGTAAAATTAACCTCTAATTTAGGTTTATGGTGATTACAGAAGGGACAAGTGTAAGCATAATTACCTCGTGCAGTTTTCCTACCTCCTCCTAATACGGAGTTGGCTAAATTTACTAACAAATCATTTATCATATTAGTCTTTATAATTCTCTAGATCGGATCTAAAGAATTTCCCCAGTATGTTGCTATTAATATACGAAGGATTTTCTAGGACTTCAAACATCATTTGAAATTTTGTTTCACTATATGTGAGTTCTTTTTTGGAATAACAAATTTGTATAATTTCACGTTTAAATTCTTCTTGTTTATTTTCTTTAAGTAGTCCCTTTATATAATCATGAGAACCAAAATAAGTTTTCCAATTACCCTCTTTAACTACTTTTCTCCACCTTTTGTATCCTTTAAGAGGTGGAAGTTTTTTATTAAAAAATAATTGTTTTTTCCCAATATACTTCTTACCTGAGGGTATATGGGTTACTTCATAAATAAAACCAAATGTATTTTCTGGAAAATGGGAAATGTCTGTTATTTCTTTTCCTTCGTAAATCCAATTCATTAAAACATATCTAAATTAACCATTATTGTTGTATCTGTAAACTTTGAAACCGGAAGAGGTCTAGCCAGTTTTGCTGTAGCTAATAAATCATAACTATTATTATACATCCCTACTGTAGTGATGTAGGGTTGAAAAAATGAACCTGTAGCAAAATCATAATAAGTGTTACTATTAATGTTACTCCCTGATATTAAGGTAGGGTTTAAAGAGTATCCAAATTCATTTTCACTAATACGAGCAGCATATTGTACTTCATTTAAAGTTAAAGTACTTTCAAACGAACATGTGGCGTTAGAGCTAGTTAAAAAACTAGGGAATCCACCACTATCACCATACAAATCAGTTCCATAAACAGCATGACCATATAAAGATTTATATGAACCTGTACTATCTACTGTTATTACAGCAATCCCATGTTCATATACTATATTACCTAATTGATTTCCTAGTGTATCAAATAAATTACCTTCTCCATCATCTGTAATTTTAGTGCCTTCTTCTTCATATTCAAAAGTACCAGGTTTAATATATTCTCCAAATAATTTAGATGGTATAGATATTACTCCTATCCTGGCATCAGATTGGGTAGGAAACTCTCTTCTAGGTACTAAATCTGATGATAGATAATTATAGTAGTTAGTTGTGCGTCTTGAATTTGTTATAGTTCCATCATTATTAAAAGAAGCTGTGGTAGCAATACTACCAGATGAATCTAATAAAAAATTAGAATAATATAACTGTTTTATTGAATCATATACTAATCTTTCAGGAACAGTTGAAATCTGACCCGTAGTGGGTTCAGTAGAAATATTATTTGTGGGTGTTATATTTTTCCCAATAAGTCTATCTATCCCTACATTAGAACCTGTAAACTGTGAAGCCCCCTTAAAAGTAAAACTTTTATTAACTTTAAAGGGTGATATTACTACATCCTTTGAATTGAATTGTTTGAACGAACTCATTCACTTTAAAAGTCTAATTTAACCCTAATTAGTGCTTCTTTAGTGAAGTCTTTTAAAAGAGGTCTAGATAGTTTAGCTGTGGCTAATAATTCGTTAGCACCATTATACATACCAATTGTAGTAATATAAACTTGGGGTTGGTTAATAAAGTTATTATAAATTAATTCTCCAGTAGAGCCTGATATGAATGAAGGGTTTTCTGAGTAATTAAATTCCCCATTCCCTAATCTGGCAAAAACATAATCAGAGGTAATAGTTTCTTGAGAATTAAGTTGGAAATTCCCACCTAACCTAATAGCATCATAAAGAGTTTGATTATTTAAACCATCAGAATTATTAGTTCTATTAGCAGCAACATGGATTGATTGAGATATGGCATTAGGATTTAATAATACAGTTCCTATATCCGGTAAGAATAGCCCATATGATCCACTGTTAGCAACAAACCCATCTGTACCTACGGCTTTACCATTAGATCCAGATACTACTTGAAGTACCCTAGTAGAACCAAGAAAAGTGTTTACTAAAATATCTTTAGAATCATTAGTAAGTTGAATTTTTCCAAATCCACCAGATCCTGAAAGGGATAAATTAAAGGTTTCAGGAAATAAAGATTCTTTATATCTTGCTCTTTCTACAGAAATTACATAAAAATTTTCGGCTGTTAAAGTATTAGTACCACTACCAAAAATAAAATTAGCATTTTCATCTTCTAATACTAATGCTCTATATTGTCCAAAATTAGTTAAAGTAGGGGTTTTACCTGTTACACCCGAATTATAATAAACTGAACCACTTCCTTTTTGGTCAGCATATGCTATATCAAACTGAACATCTGCTAATGAAGCAGATAGTGCAGGATCAACTTGATATACACTCATGTAAAAATCTCCAGAAGATCCATTCTTTTGGATAGATGAAGTGAAAAAATTAGTTAAAGTAGGATCACCTGTTGACCAAGCTGGACCAGTTATAGAATCACTACTTACAACTATATCTGTGGTTGAAAAAGCTTTAAAACTCATTATGCGTTAGTTTTTGTTATTGTTAATGGAATAGTTATTCTAGCACCTGAATCTATACCTACAAAGGTAAGTGTTGTTCTAATTTGAGCCCCAGTAGCTGCATTAGTACCAAATAAAGTATTTACTGTAGTTGCTCTTAAATTAATTTGAGAACCAATTACTGTTTGTGATAAAGTAGTTCCTAAAGTTTGGTTAACTGTAGTATTTTGAGCAGCTGCTGCTGGTGTGTCAATACCAATTCCTGTAAAACTGTTAAGTACCCTAACATCGGCTATAGTACATGAATAACCCGAAGTTTCATTTGCTTGTGCAGCTCCTAAGTAATTTAAAGTTTGAGGAGTTATAGCTAATGAAGCTCCTTGTTTTAATGTAATAGCTGCATATCCTAAATCTAGTACTGGTAATTTAGCTGTACCTCTAGGTAAAGTAGCCAATTTATACTTCATGATTTGGGTATCATCTGGAAAAGCTTCTAATAATGGCATATTTTCTATAGCCTCACCATAAAAAACCGAACCCGAAGGGTGGTTTGGATTATAAAGTGTATAATCTATTTCATCATCCGCAACCGCAAATTGTGTAATTTGAAAAGAACCATCATTTTTAGCTAACAATTCTCTTCCTTTTTTAGTAAGGATAGCATCAACTGTTACTATCTGATTATTTAAATATCCCATTTTTTAATTTTATTTATAAATATATTAAGTTAAATTTCCCTATTTATTAGTTAAAACTCCTTCTTTAACTAGGTCAGAAATTATTATATCTATGTTTTGACCTAATTCTTCTGATATTAATTTATTTTTCATTACTCCTTTAGTAGTGGCAAACGAAGCAGAAGGAGGAACTAAATCTATTAGTACTGAAGTTCCATCAAGATTATATCTTCTCAGTAAAAATTGATTTATATTTACATTTGAAGGTACCTCAGGATGTACGTTTAGAATATAACTACCTGAAGCATGACCCTCTGTTTCTAGATTGACATCATATATCCTATGTACTAAATTTTCACTACCTTCAAATCTTAATTCGTCTCCAACTTTAAAAGAAAAGTTTTCATTAATAGGTTTGAAAGTACTATCAGGTATAGGTAGTTGTGGGCTAATGTCAAAAAATTGTGACATAGAAACCGAAGCTGTTAAGATATTTGTGAAGCTACTACCTGTTTCAAAAAATTTATCTTGTAATGTAATTTCAGGAAATAATAAAGGTGTAGCACTAATAGCCTGGCCTCTTAATTCTACCTCAAATGCAGAGTTAAGAATTACAATTTTCATAAAGATTTTATCAGTAGATCTACATTCAATAAAGTTAGTTTCAAATCCTTTAAACTGTAATAACTCTGCACCATTATTAGTAATAGAGTAACTTATTATTTCTTCACCTAATACTGTTTCTACAGATGCTCTCTCCCTTATAAGTTGGAGTTTAGCTATACTCATTGTACTAAAAATAGAATAAAAACTTGGTGAAATAGTATTTATAGATCTTATGTAACATGAAATAATACAACCAAATTTAATTTTATTACTACTAATAGGATTACTAGGGAAAGTGTAAATACCCGTGTTAGTGTTAAATCCTCCTGCACCATCTGTTACAGGGGGGTTAAAACTTATTCCTGTACCTCCTACAACGTTATTGGTATTAGAAAGAATAACTGTTTGACTACCATTAGCAAATAACCCATAATTAATAGTTTCTCCTCCTATTCCTCTAAAGGTTAAAGAAGATACAAAAGCATCCCCGACATTAGATACATCATTGATAGATACTTTTTGTGTAGTTAAAATAGGGTCCACTCTTCTAGCACCATAAAGAACTTTAGCACTAGTATTAAAATTATCTAAATTAATTCCTACTGCAGCATTTACTAAAGATGCATCATCTGTTTGTAAAGTATCTTCTAATGCAATATCGATCACATCACCACTTTCGAAAGTTCCTTCCACATTAAAGAAAGCAGGAGAATTTAAAAGAGGTTTAAAAGCATTTCCTTCTGAATCTATAAGATATGCTAATTTAACTTGTGTGGCATTTTCTAATTCAGGTGATGAAGGTACTAATAATTGAAAATAACTAAAGAATGGTTTTACTCTTTGGATTACTGGGGTTTTGCCATAAGATACATCTCCTCCCCATGTTGTACCATCATTCAATAATGCTCCCTTTCCGTTCCATTCATTAATCCTTAATGCTTTTAATTCTGATCCTTTATATCTAGGTAATACTCTAGATTGTTGTGTATAATTAGAATCTGGGGTTTGAGATGGGGTAGCATTATTGTTAGTAATAGGGATTACATTAGTTGGAATTAACATACCTGTAGAATAATCTACATCTTGATATAATGTAGAATTTCTGCTTTCTAGGGCATTATTAAATAAAGGTTGACAATCAAACGCATGATCAAAATCAATATCACCTACAGTAAATGCAGGTTCTACAGCTGTTAGAGTAGAAACAGGATTATTATCGGTTACTATGGATTCGCTTATAGCAAATAAAGCATTACTAAATGAAAAGGATGCTGTAATATTGGCTACAGCAGATCGTCCTGGTATTATTGCTTGGAATGGAGTAAAGGCTGTATTTAATTGTGCTACTAAAGCTACTTGATCCCCACTTCTTATTGCTTGAGAAGGGGTAAGAAGGGCTCTTTGTTCCGCACCCGAATATGCTTGTCCTATACTGGAGGTTTGGTTAATTGTTAATTGAAATCCACCCAAAGAATCTAATTCCTCACCTGTGGAAAGATTTTTTACTCTAAATTGTACATCTGCATCAATAGAATATGATACATTGTTAGTCCAATTAATAATAAAAGAACTAAGAGAACTAGTAACTGATAAGAATTTATTATTAGTTAAAGGACAAGTATATATACCCGAATCAGCATCGAATAAATTATGACTATCACTTTCTACTTGATAGCCAGAAACTATGACTTCTTGAGTATTGTACCCAACGGCTGCTTCAGTACCTCCTCTTGTAAATTGACTTCCATCCCAAATAACTGTAGTAGCTTCATGACTTCCTGTTTTTGATCCTGTAAAAGGATATGAAACAAAGTTTGAACTAAAGTTAGTAGAATCATAAGTAAATAAAGGTGAAGTTACATTAAAAGTGGTATAAGATCCACCCCCATAATCGAAGTCTACATTAACTCCTTTATTATTACCATCAAAATCAAATGTAAATCTATCTACCGTAGGTAATATATTTGATAGATCTACTCCACCCTTAGTAGTATGAGAAATTTTTATTTTTTCTATATTATTCAAATTACTAGAATTTCTAAATAAAAATATTTCTCCACTTCTAGGTGCTGTTTTTATATCATTAAATTTAGCTAATGAACAAGTATTACTTGTATAAACAAACCTATCAAATTGATGGGATAATTCACCAGCTGATATATTAATGTTTAAAAACTTCTCACATGCAGGGTTTAATGATTGAGTAGTTACTACAATGTGAGCTCCATTAAATTCTCCATTATAAAATTCATCTTGGTTACTAATCACAGTATTTACGCTACCTGACAAAGTAGTAATCGTTTCTGTAAAAGATTGAGTAATATCAAATCCTAGTTTTTTAGTTGGACCACTACCTGATATTCCATAGGGGGAGAAATTTATAGAATTGAATTTTTCAAATGAACCCCCAGTTCCACCTGTAAATACTTGAATAGGTGAACCTGTAATAAACCCTCTAGGTTGAGATTTTAATGTACCCTCTAAAGCTATATTTTTAAAGAATAATGGACTGTTATTACCTACTTCAAATATACCATTTTTAGTTGATCCTGTTTCAGGTGTTTTAGCTATAACAGTATTTGTATCTAACTGAGGAGGTTTTACTCTATTTCTTTCTAGTAAATGTTGTTTAACTATTATACCTGTGGAAACTGAGGTTCTAGCAGGTACATAATTTTTAATTGCTTTAAATAAAGAATTATCTATGTACTTAATTAATCTATAATAGTCGTTAGCATTACTTTTAGTATATTTTTCAAAATATTTTAAAGCTATATCTCTTAACCCATCATAATATTCTAAAGATGAAGATAAGTTTCGAGGATCTGCTAACTGTTCGGTAAGGTTATTATTAAACCCTAATTCATGGATAATATCATCATTTATTTCATCTTGTGGGGAAAATGCAACTTCTAATAAGTTATTATCTTCTGTAAATGATTGAGAAATTTCATAATTCTGTTGAATCGATCTAAGTGGTGATAAAGTACTTCCATAAACTACATTATCAACAACACGTATTTTATCATCTATTCGATTTTTAATACCTAAATTTGGTTGATTTAAAAATTGAGTTTCTCTATTTGCTTGATATAACCCATTTACATTATATAGGTTTGTATCATTGCCCCTAGAAGTAAAAGATGAGGTTGGGGAGAAGGATCCTGTTACCTTCGGATGGATTGATTGGTATTCGGGATTTGTAAGAGAACCCGTTATTGACCAATCTTCTCCTTCTCTAGTTCTAAATGCAAGAGTTTCTACTGGTGAAAGTGATCCTGTTAAATATCCTGTTTCTATTGAAAGAGGATCCATTATATGATTATGAAATGCTTCTACTGATAAAAGATTTGTCCAGTATCTGTGTTCTTGAAATGATCCGGAGAATTTTATAGATCCGCTTTTTCCGGTTCCAAAAAATCCACTACCTCCGAATCCTGAATTAGCAAGATTAGCATTACGATATCCTAATGTATCGTCATATGTAGGGACTGTTATTGATGTACTTCCAGTAAAACCTAATTTAGTTCCATCGTTACCTATATAAATTTTATTACCAGTATTAAGGTTAAATTTATTAGATCCACTATCATACTGTAACATTACATTCCACCAATCTTGATTATAAAATGGTAGATTAATTGAAGAGGAATAATATTGAGTTGAACCACTTATATATAAGGTTAAATTCGCATATTGGTTGTTAGTATCAAAAGTACTTCCTGAGTATGAGCTTGTTACTGATCCTGATCCAAAATACTCTAATGTAATTGCTAAAGATGAAGAAGCTGTAGAACCTATAACATCTGTATCTTTTAATATAAATAATTCTTCTCTTATTGGTGTATTTATTAAACCTGAACAATCAGGTAGAGTATTTGGATTAGTTCTTGATTTAAATCTAAATTCAACAGTTCTTGGAACGTTAGGATCCACTCCCCAATCTGAGTTAAGTCCTGTGTCTGGAGTTCCTTTATTTGCAAAGAATGTAGTTATATGATTTACACTTCCTGTTGATATTAATTCTTTATTATAAATTCTTCTATACGAATCCCAGTCATTAACATTTACTTTATCTTTACCCCCAAACTCATTTATTCTTAGTACAGTATCTGGTAAACCCCAAATATTAATTAAACTTCTTAAACCTGAAACTGTACCTTTTTTCTTAGCTAGAAAAACTAAATTATGATATAATCTTTTATAAATTTCTTTACTTACATTATCTATAGGAACTGGTGAATTACTCGCTGAGATAGCAGTGGTAATTAACTCTTTACCGGTTTCAGGGAAAAATGAACCTGATTCATTTATGCCTATTAAACTAGTAAAAATATCATTATTGTCAAAATTATTCCCATAAACATCATAACCAAAAGACTTGAGGGTTTCCTCAACTAATTCGGGTTGAATTCCAGTTTCAAAGTTATTTGATGCCTTAAGTTTATCGGTTAAGGATTTAATGTATAACCATATATCATCAAAGTGTTGTCCTACTAAGCTTACAAAATCTATATAATTAGCGTTACTTGTATTATCCCTAATAAATTCAGGAATAGTGTACTTTAGATTATTGGGGTTATCATCATCATATCTTGAAGCGTTTAATATTGCTCCCCCATAATAAGGATTTCCTACTACGTCACTACCTAACCAAGTTAATACTTCAGTACTACCTGTAGATTGTAATAAATAAGGTGGTGTAGAGTTAGATTTTGGATATGCATCAGAACCACTGTTAAAATATAAGAAATACTCAAACCCATCAAAGTTTTTAATAAACCTAGAGATGTTATCTTCAAAAGTTTTTATAGAAGAAATAGTAGTTATAGATCCAGAAGCACCCCCAGTAATAGTTCTTAAGTCATTTATTGAGTTTCGATTAGACTCTATTTGACCTACTTTATAATAAAAGTTCTCAAGTCTTTTCTTAGCAGAAGAAAAATGTACAAAATCAGAATATGAACCGATGGAATAACTAGGATTTAACTTTATACCTGTTTGACTTAGTAAATAACTAGATTGATCCAGAGAAGCAGTAAAAGAGGAAGTTGTTAAAGTAGATAAATTCATTAATTCGGTTGAATTATTTACTTTATCTTTAATTTCTAGATTAATATTAGGGCCTCTTAAAGGTGTTAAAGCGTCTGTTGGAATTTGTATAGGTGGGTATGAAATTTGAAACGCTCTAGATTCACCTATTTTACTAACTATATCTACCTCAGTTTTAGTAGTTACTGTGTCTGGGAGAGGTTCGTAGAGTTTTAGTAAAAATGATGTTGGGGTTGTGCTTTCATCTAGTAATATATTAACACATACATAATAATTATTTCTTCCAAGGTTAAGATATAATTCATCAAAATACCCTACTGAATCAATTTTATTTTTTAAACTTGTTACTTCTTCTCTAATATCCTCACTACTTACGGTATTAGATTGTAATCTGATTTCTGTTCTATCAGGTGAAATTTCAGAAATGAAAACATCACTAATTTCAAGTGTGTTAAAATTATAAACAGCAAAAAGATTTCCTGTACTAAAACCCTCATTAGCTACATCCTCAGCAGGATATAGAATGATGGTTTCAATTTCCCCCGTCTGTGGATCAGTTGTGCGTGCACCAGTATCTAACTGGGGAGTGTTTTCTACTCTATAATTTTTAAAATTAGAATTAAAAGATAATAATCTTCTAGAAGAATCATAAACAAAAAATTCTATCCTGTCAACTGTAGGATCAAAATAACTAGGTAGATCAAAACTGGGAATAACTTGTTGGTCACTATCATTAAAACCCTGGGTAGTAAAAAGAGATGGGGATGTAGTGGATACTATTGCTCTAGCGCTAGAGAATTTTAAAACTTCATCATTACCACTATGAGTAGCACCTGCCATAGGTGTACCATCGGGCATTATATGATATGGACCTATATAATCTCTTCCGTCAAGGTATTGTAATTCTCCTCCTTCTGTATATAAAGCAGCTCCCATTTTTTGTTTTATTTAATATTACCCTCCAGTAGTTAAATTTCCTCCACTAGTTATAGCGGATGTGGTTCTAACCCCCGCTATTTCTGCCCCAGTTCCTATTTCTCTTTGATCTGTAGAAGCTATTCCAGTTGAAAAACTTTGTAATAGATCTAAGTTTTGTTTTCGAATTTCTAAATTTTCTTCTCTTAATTCAGTTATTTCATCTAATAATGCTTGTATAGTTTGATTTACCTCTTCAAAACCTATATAGTCACTTGATTGTTTAATTAGAAATTCATGAGAATTAACCTCCCCCTCTTTAGGTATATTAAAAAATAAATTTTGGTATAATGTAAAAAAATCTTCTACATTACCCAAATTTACATCAAAAAAAGTTTCATCGGGTGTCTCTACTAATTGTGAAAATTCAGTATCTACCGTGTTATTAAACGATTGTTTATTAAAAACTTGTCTTGAAAATACTACTGGTTCTGGTTGTCTACTCATTATCCTTCTATTACTTTAAAATTTAAATCTTGGTCAAATATTTTAGTTTCACCATCTATGTTAGTTTGAATTAAAATAGTATAATACCTTTCAGGCTCTAACCCATTCATGTACACTTTAAAAAATGATGATTCTTCATCTGCACTTATTTTTGTAAATGTAGTGTCAAAATCAATAATATAATCATTAGTTTTACTATCTTTAATAGCATATAATGATGATGCAGAGGGTAAATAAAAATTACTAGTATATGAAGATGCAGTTAAGTAAGTTCGTGCTGGGTATCTTTCTATAGCATTTATTCTGAATTTAGCTACTTCTTCTGGGTAATATTCATTTTTATTATTAGGTAATGTAATTAATGCTTCATTTGTGGTTAGTTCTACTGTAGTAGAAGAACCTGTACTCCATATTGAATCATCCCATTTAATTTCTAGTTGAGGAGAATAGATAGTATTAGTATCTCTAGAAAAGAATTTTAATTCAGTTCTAGGTTGGTTTTCAACACTTGTTAGTGCGGGAAGAAATTCCTGAGACCCTGATTGTCTAACTATAAATCCGTAATTAGTAAAATCATTAGATCTCCATTTATTAACTATTTCAGTAACATTTACATTTAAATCTAATGATGAATAATAATCAAAGGATTGGGATATATTCATAAAAGGGGATTGGCTGGCTGTATACCAAGTTCCTCCTCCTTGAACTGTACCCTCATTATCTTTATAAGATCCTGTTATTCCTTTTGTAGGGTCAAACCCTAATGCAGAAGGGTCAGTTTCCCAAGAACCATTATTTTTTCTTAATCTAGCATTCCACCCACAACCATCTGTAATAGCAGGATCTGTAAGGTATTCTCCTGTACCCATGTTCCAATTTTGACCAACTGCATTTACTACTAAAGTAGTATCCGAAGATAATCCTCTAGCATTAGCAGAATATAGTCTTAGAAAGGAGGTAGAAGATGCTCCACCAGCTATATTAGTAATTACATTATTGATTTCACTTAAATCAAATTGTATTAAAATCCTAGAGGATTGAGGGGTACTACTAGCAATTCCACCTTCAACTCCAGCTCTACTAGAAAAGTAATCAGTAGTAGTTTCAATTATAGAATCTAACCCAGTATTCATATGTCTGAATGCTGTATATAAAGTAGCATCTTTAGTAGGAAATAATTTATAAATAGCCATAATATATTATATTAATATTCCAGGAGGTATAGGGTTAAAAGAATCGGCATAAGTATTTCTAGGTGTAAATGGGTGAGTAGTGGAAAAGAATGCTGGTTGGCCACCTATCCTAGTAGCATAAGCTGTATTAATAGGTCCCCCAAATGGTAATGAATTCTCCACATCTAAGTTAGTTTGTCCCGTGGTTGATTGCAAAATTCCCTCACCCCTAATTGTACCTTCAGGTGTGCTATCATAAGGTTTAGAAGGTGTATAAAAGTGTACAAAATTAGAATTTGGATCATTAATAGGACCACCAGCGGGATCACTATTTTCCAAATCTAAATTAGTTTTATCAAAGCTATTTTCTAAAAAGTTTGAAGTATTAGGTTCAGGTTGAGGTAATTGAGATGCATCATAATAACTAATCGGAATTGGTGTTCTTAATTGTACTGTATCTGGTATGGGCATGGTGTATTATTTTATAATGGTACTACTCTTCCTTTGATATCTTGATTAGGAAATTTTAATTCAAAAATCATAGGATCTATAGAAGGATATACTATTTGATTTATAGTTGCTCCCTCTATATCATATTCAAAATTACTATAACCTAGCGTAGCCCCTGTTTTATTAATTATTTTTATATCTTTAACAGTTTGAATTCCTTCAATATTAGATAATAAAGAATTAAGGTCTGTTAATAAAATGGGCTCGTTAATTTCAAAATTAGCTCTATCAAAATATTGTCTAATTGAATTTATACAATTTGTTAATAATTGATTATTATTATAATTAGGTCTACCTACAACATCAAATTCTACTCCGATATTAACTATAAATGCACTTCTAATTCTAATAGAATCTCCCACCATTCTATATTCAGATAAATAGGTTCTTAAATTATTTGTTAATGCAGGGGATGGTGTAGTAAAATTTCCATTAAAATCTTGAGATAACACATATAAATCTAAAATACTAGGAATTTCACCTGGTGAAAGATCAGAAGCTTTAGTAGGGATAGCATATGCCTTGGATATTGTACCAAATTGTGGGGGCATAGATAAAGCTCTTATCAAATAATCTTGAGGTGTTACTGTTCTTAATTGATTTTGGAAATTACCTAAAGCATTTTTCCTTACTTCTTCTATAGTATCACCATCAGAGCCCCCACCAGCAGCAAGTAAATTACTAGCTCCCACTGAATTAAATATAGTTTGTGCTAAACCAGGATTTTGAATTACCTGGGGGTTAACAAAACTAATACGTGAATCATCTACACTAGTTAAAGTATTAGCTGCAACATTAGATCCTACCCCTCCCCCTGTAAGGTATCTTACTGTTAAAGTAGTATCAGATGGAGCTATCCCATAAGTATCTGTAAAAACAAAATTTGTAGGGGAGAATGCTGTGGTTAATTTACTTTTTTCAAATGGGAGACCTAAACCTACATTATTTACATTAGGTGTTATATCTTCATCATTGTCGGAAGTAGTCCCCGCTCCAAATTCCAATTGAAGATTAGTTCTATCTAAAAACCTGGTTGTAAATCTTCTTTGGACTTTTTTAAGCTTCAATAATTTATTAACATCACTATTTGTGGAATAATTAGGATCATTAGGGTTTGTATTATCTATACTATCAAAGATAGATTCTTGGGCTAAATTAGGAACTTCATAATATTCATTTTCATTATCATCAAATACATCTAATATTCCTAATATATTTACATCATTAATATTCCTAGTAGCAAATTTTTCGGGTTGATCAAAGCTAAACTGTGTAGAATTTATTTTTGCTGATATAGCTTTTCTATTTTTTTGTAATAGGAAATATTCGGGTTCTGTACCAGATAATTGAAAAACTGAAACTAGTGTAGGATCCATAGAGGAGGAAAATGAAAAATCTATACTATCTTCTATAATAAATGAAGTAGCATCTTGTGTAGTTGTTGTAACAGTGGTATTTGCTCCTATATTTAAAGCATAGTTATAATCCGGTACTCTTACCCCATCTTTTACAATAGCAGGTAATTGCTGGAAAAATTGTATTTCAACTGTAGCAGCTGTTGAAACCTTAGGTCTATATCCTAATAAGTAGGCTAAATCAAATACATTATTAGTTTGTTTAGCTCTTTGTATATAAGTTTCTTGGATTTGATTATCAATATAAAAGGATAAAACATCACCTACATAGGCTGCCATTTCCATAAACAACATACCCGTAGATGCGGGAGAAAAGTCATTAAAAGTATTAGGAAAATAGGTTTTAGTATATTCTATTAGTCTATTTCTTAAACTGTTAAAATCTTTATTTATATATTTTATATTTCTTTTTAATTCTGCCATTATGTAAGATTAATACTTATAGAATCTGATATACCAAAACTTTGAATTGAGTAAACTATAGACAATTGGATAGTATTTTGGTCTTCTTGTCTTTTTAATTCAAATTGTTCTATTCTAACCGTAGGAAAAAGTTCTCGAACTTTAGATTGTAAAATTTCTCGTAAATCACTATCTACATCATCTTTAAAATCAAATAATAAAATTCTTAAATCCGCTCCAAAATCAGGATTAAATATTCTTTCCCCCTGATTAGTTAGCAAATAATTTAATAAATTAGCTTTTATTTGTTCTCTAGTTTCAAAAGTTTGGTTAAAAACAGCAGGACCGTTAATAGGAAAATTAAACCCTATTGCAGTTCTTTGACTTATATCAAGTGGAAATTGCTTTGGAACTAAAGTAGCCATCTAATTATTTTATGAATGCTCCTATTTGATCTAAAGATACTTGACCAGGTGGTAATGTACCATTGGCCGAATCTATTCCAGGTTGGGGTTGGAAAGTACCTTGAAGATTATTAGTAGTCATGGTTTGTGCTGTTTCCCCTAAAATATCTCTATAAGAAGTTCTTAAACCATTTCTTACTCCTTCCTGTTGTTGGGGAGAAATCGTATTTTCAGTTATAGGAGAAGATGATCTATTTTTTACTGCTTCAAGTAAAATTTCTTTTAATTCTTCATGTATAACTTCCCTAGTAGCTTCTTTAATTATATTTTTTAGTCTTTCTACTTTCATCTTATTATTTGTTATAAATACTACAATATTAAAAATTATTATCTATCTTTTTTACGAATTCTATTTCTTCTTCTTTCTTTAGTTTGTTGTTTTCTTTCCCTTCTATCTGCTTTTCTATCTTGTCTAGCTTCTCTTCTGGTTAAATCACCAGCTTTTCTTAATTGTTTTCTTTCTTTTCTATCTTCACGTCTATCCCTTCTTCTTAATTGGTTAATTTGTTTTTTGGTAAAACGTGGGGGTAGACCTGGTATATCGACTTCTATATCTTCTACATCAATTGAAGGAATAATAGTTTGAAATCCTTCTATTTCAGGGTCTGTAATATCTAATTGATCTTCAATAGAAATATTAGGATTATTTATAAAAATTAAATTATAATTATCAATTTGAAATTGCATTTCTAATACTAATACTTGGGGTGAGTTAGTATATGATAATTCTGTAGCTAATGATACCCCATTAGTTTCATTTACACCTAAAACTCTTGTTTGGGTTAAATCACCTTGACCTAATACATACTGTAGTGTAAGTCTAAATCCTTTATAAAATAAGGGATCATCGGAATTAGGATCTAATCTTGATAATAAATCATCTTCATTTGCTAAGTTAACAGCCTTATCACTAGAAATTCCAGGTATATCACCAGAAAAAGAAATTTCATTTTGGATCTCTGCTAACGAACTACCCCCTGATCTGGCTATATAAAGTAAAAATACTACTATATCTTGTATAATTGTTATAACATCTATAATAGGTTCTAATTTATCAACTATAATCTCTAATTTATCTTGGATGGTTTTACTATTAGTAGCTATTACATCACTAGAATCAGAAGTTTTTTCTACAAGAGGAGCTAAATCATCTAAAGTTTTACACAATGTAGTTATAATACTAACAGGTATACCTACACCTGGGGGTGTACTTGTAGGTATAGGTAAAGATGTAATTAAATCAGTAGCTATTTGAATACTTCTAGCTACACCTCCTATAGTAGTACTAGTTCTATTTAATGTATTTAAAATGGATCTAGTGGCAATTATAGTAGCATTAATAGAAGAAATAACTGTAACTGTTATCTGTAGTTGTTGTTCTACTTCCCCTAATGCATCTGCTAAATCAGCCTTATTTTGTTCAGGTAAAAATTGATATGTTTGTTGATATATAGCTCTAACAAATTCAGGATCTCTTAATTTTGAAGTATCATATTTACCTCCTTTTTCTCTTCCTGCTCTATCATTTCTACCTTCTGCTCTTCTATTTTGGTTTTCCTGTCTTATTTGTTGTTTTACTTCCCTAATCCCTTGTCTAGCATCTTTTACTTCTACTTTTTGTTCTGATTTGATTTCTCTTAAGAGTTGGTTGGCTTCTCTTTGAGTCAATAAACCAGCTTCTACTTGTTGATCTAAAAGTTGTTCTACTTCCTCTACTTCTCTATCAAATTCCGCTTCTTCTAAATCTCTAATTTCTTTAGCTGCATCAATTCTTTCTTCTTCATCTGCTCTCCTCTCAGCTTTCTCATCTCTTTTTCTTTGTCTTTCTGCTTTGTTGTTTTCTTGTCTTAAATTTCTAGCTTCTTTTCTAGCTTCTTTATTATCCTCTCTTTCTTGTTTTCTGTCATCTTTTCTTTGTTGTCTATCTGCTTGATTTTGAGCTCTTCTAGCTTTTCTTAATTGTTCTCTTTCCTCAGGGGTTAGTTTTTCTTCTTCTCTTTTATCTCTTCTAGCTTGTCTATCTGCCTTGTTTTGGGCTTGTCTAGCTTTTCTATCTTTTTCTCTTTGTTCTCTTCTTGCTTTTCTTTCTTCAGGGGTTAATTTAACTCTTTTTCCATCTTCTTCCCTAAATTGTTTCTTTTCTTCATCCCACAGTATACGTTCTTGTTCTAGAGCATCTTGATATGCATCTCTAGCTGCTTTTCTAAGTCTTTTTTCTGTTTCAGCATCAATTTCTGGTTCTTTATCCCTTTTATTAGTTTTAACTTTAATCCTAATTCTATTTTCAGGATACATATATTGGATATCGGGTATATTTTCTACTCTATATCGTGAACTAGTCATTAAGTTAATCTCCTCTAAAGTAGCTCCTTGACTTGATATAGACCCATAAAACCCATTTTGTAATTCATTTAATAAATCTCCCCTAAATTCTTTTTCATATGGATCTATTTTTCTTTCAACTTCTTTTACTATGCCTAAGGTTGGTATAGGTACTTCTACAATTTCATCCCGAGGGAAAAATTTAATAACAGTAGAAAAAGTTATTCTACTAGCTAATTCATCTATCCCATTTAGAGTATTCCTATATTCTTCTTTAATTCGGGCTAATTCAGCTTCGTGTCTTGCAGACCTTGACCTTTCTTCAGCTAACCTTTCTGCTCTTCTTTCCCCTATTTCTTGTGCCTTTGCAGAAACTCTTTGTGCTATTTTATTTTGGGCTTTATTACTTAATGCTACTAATTTATCTCCAAATAACTGTTCAATTGAAAAATCAATAGGTATTGGAGCTCCAATTTTATTTTCTATTCTATTTTCAAAAGTATCTAATAAACCATCTGCTAACTGGATACCATATCTAACAGCTAAGTCATCAAGTTTAAAGACCTGATCTCTGGCTAATTGTAATAACCTTGATATTAGGGATTTAAAACTCATTATTTAGAAAAAGTAGTTTTAGATTTATAATTATCAATATTATTAAGAATCTTTTGGGCAGCATTTTTAATATTACCTCCTATATCTAATAACTCATTATTTGATTCATTATTTTCGGTTAACATAGGAATTAATTCAAAATTATTACCTAAAGTAAATAAAATATTGGCTAAATTTTCTATATCCGCTAAAAATTTATCACCTAAAATAACAGGCTCTATAACACCAAAATCATTACTACCTAAAGTTATTTCCGAATTTTTCCCTACAGAAATAGATACTCCTTCTACAGCATCTATATTAACAGATTCTTGAGCATTTAAATTAATAGAATCATCAGATGTTAATAAAATACTGTCATCATATGAATTAAATAATAATCTACCTGAATTTAAAATAATTTGAGGGTTCGAGTATTCTTTAGGAGATTTAGGTTCTAATCCTTTATCAAAAGATGTATAAGATTTTGAAGATACCTCTATAGGGATTTTTTGAGTAGAAGTAAGGTAAATACTACTTTCATCCTTATTTATGTCTTCTACTTGAGGTATCCAAGGATCTTTATTGTCATCATATTGGTTATTTCTTAAAATAGTAATAGGATCACCATTTAAACCAGAAACAGACCATGGATTAGGGACACCCGAATTATTAACTGTTGATCCAAATCTTAAACTTTGCCCCCATCTACCTTCATGTATAATATCTCCTTCAAATGATTGGAGGGGTTTAATATTTGACCGTTCAATAAAGGTATTTCCTAAATCTATTTCTGTGCTTCCGTCAGTTACCCTTCTTACAGCTCCTGCTATAGTTTGTTGGTAATCTTGTTTTTGGGATTCAGGAAGAGTATCATTAATTAGGGGATTGGGTAAAGCATTATGGTGATTACTATTCCATAAATTTATAGGTTGGAAATAATAATAAGTAATATCATTTGGATCCTCCCCAGCATTTGCATCTGGTAGAGCTATTACGTAAACTATTTCGTCTTTTAAAGGATAATTTTTAAAGTTAGGAAAAAGAGGTTTTGCTATGTTATTTACATCTACTGCTGTCCCAGCTTGTTGAGTCATTTTTTTAAAAAAAATACTTCCTATAGACGACCAAGCTCCTATTGTAGAAAATAAATAAGGGTTACTAGTTTGATCATACATAGTTAATAATACCCTAGCAGCAAAAATCCCTCCTTTCCTTGAAGGGGTTCTTGTTGATGACATTAAAGATGATAAACCTGTTCTACTCTTTGCCATCCCCCTGCGTTAATTCTTTTATAGTACCTTCTAAACCATTAAGTAATTGTTCTTTTTCTTCATCTGATAAGCCAAATTCATCACCGGATGAACTAGATTGTAAAGTCCTTTGTACTATACCAGCCATTTTAACTAACTGTTCATTATTTTTAATGCTAATTTCTAAGTATTCTTTAATTAAAGGAACTATTAAAGTAGCATCACCTATTTCTTGTACTAAAGGTTTTAATTCTTGTATTAAAGCAGTTACTTGGGTATTTTTTTGTTGTTGTAAATCATAGATTTCTTCCAACAAATCGGAAAATTTTTTATCCTTAAATATTATGGAATCTAATAACCCCATTTTTCTTATAAATATATAAAGGGTTAAATATTATTAAAATCCTCCTAATTCATTAAATTTCTCATATTTTTCATCAAAAATAGAGTATAATACTTTAGCATTTTTAGTTATTTGAGGGGTTTTAACATCCATCATTTCTCTAATATAAATGTATAAAGCTTTTTTATTAAATACATCTATATTATCTCTTTTTCTAAATAACTCTAAAATACAATCTGCTACCTTTGCATCCTCAGGTTTAGGAAATAAATTATTTAAGTTACTGGAACAATAATTGATGTAATAATCCATAAATAAGGATAATCTATCTTTTTGAGTATATCCATTAAAAGATAAATCCCCCCATTCTAAGTCCACCTCGTATTGCATTTTAGGATGGGAAGTAATGGGATTTGATTCATCCCAGGATGAATCATCATTTTGACTTAATGAATAATTACTAATTAATTTTTTGTAATTTTTTTCATTATATACTATAAGATATCTTTTTACTATAGTACCAAAATAAGAATAGGCTTTAGCACCCTTAGAAGGATCAAATAAATGTATTTTGGAAAGAAGAAATGTAATTATTTCATGTTGTAAATCCTCTAAATCTTCTACATCCGTATTATAAAATTTAAATGTATGAATTATGTTTTCTGTTAATTTATAAAAAGGCCAATGTATATAACCTTCATAAATGTCACTTCTTTCTTTAGGATCACTACTTCTATTATACCTAACTATTGCATCTTCAGTATCTTTAGTAAAATATCTTCTTTTTTGTTTTTTAGCTTTGTATTTGGCTATTATTCGGTCCATCTTTTTCTAAGGTTTTGATATTAAATTCATTAAGAATTTTTTGTAATTCCATAACCTGATTAAAGAAAAAACCTATTTCATCGTCTGATTTAAATGAACCTTTATTGTCTAACTTTTTTAATTTTTCATCTGTTAGTTCAATAACTTGTGATAACCTTTCTAAATAACCTAAATAACCTATAATAAGGTCTTCTGCTGTTTCATTTTTACGTAATAAATTAAGTGTGGCATACCCTAATACCCCTAATAAAATTACTAATATTCCTATTATAATGTAATTAATCATAAATTATCTAACATATTTTTTAAACCTGAACTACTAACAGATGATAATGCCTTTTTCTTAGCTGAGGTAGAAGGTTTAGTAGGAGGAAGGGGTGAGGAGGAATTAAATTTAGATAACCATTCTTTTTCAAATTCAATTCGTGCTGCCAGTAAATCTGCCTGATGTAAAATGTAGGGTAAACTAGTACGTGGTTTCTGTTCGGGCATAAATACTTTTAAATATTTGGCATTAGCATCATCATATAAACCATCATGAGTTTGAATAGCTAACATTTCATTAAATGTATATGAAACACCATGAGATTGTAACATAAATAACCCCCTGTCTGGAACAGATGAAAAAGGTACCTCTTTATTAAACATATATTCTTCTCCTAACTTTTCACGTCTCCATTTATCGGTCTGGGGGATATATGAAGCATTATTTTCATCACCCATTTTACCTAAATCATGGTTGATAGCTGAGAATACTAATTCTTCAATAGTAAATGTAGATCTATCCATTTCGAATTCACACCATACATCATAAATTTTGAGTGATGCTGCTACAACTCTATTTACATGATCAACATAACCTCCTGGAAATGCATTATGGTATTCTTTTTTATGAGCAGCGGGCATGAGTGATATTCTTTCCTCATATTTTTTATAAAAATCTAATAATTTTTGTTGACGCTCTCCTGTAATATATTTTTTTATATTACCCAAAAATTCATCCCAGTTTGACTGGATTTGTTCTGCTGTTAATTTCATATTTTAACGTATGTTAGAAGTATTATTAAGTTCTCTACCATCTAAAGGTTCACGCTCTAGCTGAGTAGCAATATCTTCTACTACATCATTAATATTATCTAATTCGTTTTTAATATCCCTAGGGTGGGTGTTTCTGGAAACCATATTATTAACAACTGTTAGTTTGGTTTGAATAGTTTGTAGTTTGCGAAAGAAGTATTCTCTATTTCTCATATTTTAATTTTATAATTTTAAAACCTTTAATACCTATTTTTTCTCATAACCTATTTATGTTTCTTAAAACATGTTCTGAAGGTACGAAAAATATCTGGGGGAATCACGTTTTTTGTGAAGAAATTTTATAGAAATCTATAATTTTTTTAAGAGTTAAGCACTTTTCATATTCTTCTATACCCTCAAAAAATAAAAGTGACTCGTATAATGCTATATCCATTAATTCTCCCTTATATCTTAATAAAGCTTCCTTATGTGTGGATTCACTTAGATCAATATTTTTTATGTAATTCTGGGCTCTGGTAAAAGTTAAAAATTCGTATGCCTTTAAAATATCATCCGAATCCAGAGAAGAATCATCTTTTATAATATTGTTAATAAAATCATTACCTATATTTTTATAACCATTTATAAGTTTTCTAAACATAGCTACCCAAAAAATTGGAGTAGCTGTAAAATCTTCATATGAGGTTACATCAATGGGGGTACCATCTAAATCTTCATTATTAGAAAATAAGGAAAATATACGAGGAAGATTAATCATAATTTTATATATTAGGAATGCAAAGCAGCTAATTCCCCCTCTAAACCAGCAATTTCACTACATAAAATCTCATATTCCTGCTTTATATTTCTTTTTTTTGGGTTATCTGGGTGGAATGACCATAGTTCATCTTTGATAATAGCTAATTTAGCCAACTTATTTAAAAGGTGTATGTGTTCTTGTACTTCTTTAGCCATAATTTTAATTAAAAAGTTAATTCAATATTTCCTGTTCCTTTTAATTTAATATCTCCTGCTCCTGAAGTATTAGTGGGTGTAAAGGTTACAGAAGAACTACCTGTAGGAATTGAAATTCCAAATTTAAATCTATTTTGTACTATCCCTTTTTCAATTAACCCAGTAAAATTACTAAATGAACCCGCAGCATAATCTGTAACATTTACATTATACGATCCATCTGTATTTCTATCTGTAATTTGTTCAATGAAAAAATAAGATGAATTACCTGTATTTGTAAACTGAAATGTTGTTGCTGCTGTTAAAGAACTTACATCTTGTCCTTCTCTTAATTCTTCGGGAGTATATGTAGGCATTGTTTTTTTTATAAATATAGAAAAATACCCCCAATATAGGGGGTATTAATCTAAGTAATCAATTAGTTTACATACTCAAGCGCCATATTGAATAACTCTTGATTAACTTTTTGATTTTGAGCGAAGTTCTTAATTTTACGAACTTTACGGGTTTTAACTCCGTGATTATACTCAAACATTCCATGAATTACTTTTTCTTGAAGTAAATTAAATGTTGACCAAAGCGAACCATCAGCATCCTCATTACGAGTTGGCTCAAGTAATTCTTTGTAATCAATAGTAATCGCTTTTAATTTATCTTCTGAAAAACGAGTTGAAACAGCTTTTTTAGCAAACTCAATTAATTGATCTTGATCCAACTTAATTCTTTTCATTTTATTCATTGAATCAACTGTTAATGGAAGTTGTTCCATAATACCATTAATAGTATTTTGTAATTCTTCAAAATTATAATGAATATGTCGAATTTTCATACTACCAAAATCTTCAGTTGAAATAACTAAACCATTAGAACAAACTAATCTAAATAATCCAACTCGGAATTGAAATGATGATTTACCATCATGTGAGTTAATAAGTAATACTTGAGGAAAAACTATATCACCATCATTACCAGTAATTTGGATATCTGGGTTTTGGAGTGTGATAAAGTGTTTACAAGTATTTTTACTACTCTTACGAACCTTAATTTGTTGAGCTTTAACAGGTTTCCAACCTAATGTTTCTAGATCATCCAATACATCCTCAGTGGGGATGTGAACGTATTTTTCTGAAAGACCCTCTGAAGGAGCTTTACTGAATACTGAAGGCACTAAACTTCTCAAATCATTTTTACTTAAAAATTCCATAACATTTACTATTTAATCATTTTAACAATGACGTAAATATACGAAGCGACTCTGAGGAAGCCAAGCAACTCCGAGGAAGCCTTTAAATTTTCTTTTCAACGTACACGCAAGTGTCGCCTTCAACGAATCCTTTTTCTTTTAAAAGTGGAAGAGACATGGGTAAACACCATGCATAAATAGTTTTATTGGAGTATGTGTTATTAACATATTTCCATCGTGTATCCCATAAAGATCTATAAATACCCATACGTCTATAATCCTCATGAACCCAGGCGTCTAGAAATTTTATTTTATCATCTTTTTGAATTTGCATAAAGACATGCCCCACAGTAATACCTCCAATTACTGCTATCCATCCGATTAAGTCTTGGAAGTGAGTATTTATCCTTATAATTTCGTGTCCCACTAAAAGTCATGTGTGGGAATAAATATTAAGAATTTGTTTCTTTAAGAATATAATCTCCGTCTCTATGAAGAAAAACTAAATCTCTATTAATCATAGATTTAAGAAGAGCCTTGGCCTTTCTAGTATTAATTTCTAAACCATCTTCTAAAGCTTTTACTCCTAATGCACCACCTTCTTTCTGAAATACTTTTACAGCATCCCCTACCATCTTATCTACTTGCTCCTTAATAGTTTCTTTAACACTAATTCTAGGTTGAGTATCGAATTCTTCCATATCATCATAGATAACTTCCGTTACGTCATTTACTAAGGATTTAAGTTTACCTGCTAATTCTGGTTTATGCTGTTCAGCAAATGCTAATAAATTTAAGATACCATTTTGAGCCATATCTCCAATAGCGTTAAATTCTTCAACTTTATAACTAGGATAAGTCATTCTATAATCACGAGCTTCCTGCATTACACCTCGATATTGATTTCCCATTTCATTTGCCAGTTCATCTAAAACATTCTCATCTCTTAAATTAAGAATCATTTTGGAAAATGTAGTAGCTCCTAATTCCTTATATACTTTCGTAAGAGCATCTCTAGCTACGTTAAGTCTTTCATTAATTTCATCCATTTTATTTTCGTCTATTTCTCTTCTTAAAGTTTCTTCCTCATGATCGATTGCTGATTGAGTTAACATGTCCATATATGCTTGAAATGGATCTTCAGGTAGGGTATCAATTTCACCTCTACGTAATTTTTGGAGGAAAAATACCTTAGCTTGATCTCTTATTTCTCTCTCAGCTTCAATCTGTCGAGGATCTTTAGCTTCCCCTAATGGTCTACCTTCATCATCATATCCCATACCAACATTTTCATCATCTTGTTCAGCATCTGGATCATAATCATCATCTTCACTTAAACTATAGCTAGGAGCTGACTTACCAG
>Ga0208162_1000114_pt1 | contig 41080 bp, 27 predicted proteins | sample CB_VirMetaG_4_FD_184539 | JGI IMG/M metagenome (GOLD analysis project Ga0208162, IMG submission 184539) | Freshwater to marine saline gradient viral communities from Chesapeake Bay - CB_1508_1M Viral MetaG (SPAdes) (version 4) | ecosystem: Environmental > Aquatic > Marine > Coastal | place: USA... | reverse complement strand
ACAGTTGCTATTCCTGCAAATTCTTGCAAATAGTATGTTGTAGATCCATCAGTATGAGATGCTGCTGTTGTGCCAACAGATCCTCTTCCGCTTCCAAGAGTAATAACTCCAGCACCGATAGATGCATCGGCTAAAGAAATTAACTCATTATCGATTAACAGATATTTTCCTGATCCTGTTGAAATACCCGAAGTTGATATTCCAATTTCAGTATCAGCAGCACCTAAGGTTTGTCCTCCAGACATGTCTAATTCTAGAGTATCAGACAAGTAATATGAGGTGATTTCTGTTCCTGCTGAAATAGAACCTGCAGAAAATCCTAAAGAACCTCTTTCTCCAACAAAACTAGTTGAACCTGCTCCAGCACCAATAAAATTAATGACCGAACTTTCAGAATTAAATTTATATACACCTCTTGGTTGATAATCTACAGAAGTTTCAGTTCCTGCAGTGCTTACATGACTCAATAATTTTACGGAAACTTTGTTCGCGGTTTCATCAACTTCGGTAATTATACCTTTAAAATATCCAGTTAGAGATGATGTAGTTCCTGCTCCGGCAACAACTGTTCCAGATGGGACAGTTTGAGAAACACCAAGACCTACAGATAGACCTGATACTGAATTTAAAGTTAATATTTGATCTGCTTTTGCATCGATAATTGCAACTTTAACTCCATTTGCCCATGAACCTGGATCTCTTGCTGCAAAAGTTATACCTGAAATTGTGTTTTCATCATAACCTTTATCATTATAATCTTGGGAACTTGAAATTTTTATACTTGATGCAGTTCCAGCCTTAGCATTTTTTAAACCATCTCCATCAGATCTTACAACCTGCAAAGATCCACCATAAGCTAAAAATGATGAAGCGGACATCCAATACTCATAGTGCTTATCTGTTGATGAAGGATCTCCGAATACTCTTCCGAGATCATCCTCATTTAATACAGTTGTTGGGGTATTGATTGGTCCTTTTTCAAATGGTCCGGCAATAGCACCTACACTATCAGATGTAGGGTCAATTCTACCACTAGTTAAATCAACTTCTCTTACTACAATACCAGGAGATGCTAAATTTAGCGGCATCTTTTCTCTCCTATGTTTCCAGAAATATCTATTTTTATTTATAAATTACTGCAATTACAATAACCTACCTGTAATCCCACATATAAGATCTATCACCATATTCATCCAAATTCCAAACTTCTAAGGGATTATTTTGGTCCTGTGAAGATGCTGACATCCATCTATCACCTGTTTCTTTTTCCACAAATACTTCCATATCTTCTAGCCCATCAGAAATAAATCCGAATGGTGCCATATCCTGCTCTATCTGATTTTTCTGCTCTTCATAAATTCTTTTACGGACATCATTATCCGTCATTTCTTTGAAATAGTCCTGTGCAACCAACCAAGAGAAGATTACAAGACACATTGCCAAATCATCATTACAACCCTCTTCTGCCTCAAAGGAGTTGTGTCTCTGTGCAAATGTGGTTAGTTCTGAAATAATGTCATAATCTACAGTGAGTAATTTATCATCTTCTAATAAAGTCTTTAAATTGGAGCATCCTAACTTTTTCACAGCAGCAGTCATTCTCACACCCAACTGTGATTTTTTACCGCTAAATCCAGATCCAACAATTTGACCAGCACGACCTCTCATCGCACACATAAGAACATTATCATATTCTAAGTCAAAGTGTAAAATATTTGCTACTTGGTCCCCAATATCATTAACTTCAACCAACAACCACGCATCATTATATCCCTTTGCTACTTCGTGAATAATGCTTGGAAATAGCATCGGTTTAATTTCATTATTCCTATACTTTGCTACTACCTTATATGGAAACTCTGTAATATCAAAAACAATAAATGCAGAGTAATCATTTCCAAGACCACGAGCAACATCAACCGTTATTAAGTAGTTATTTTGTTCTTTGGGATTTTCATATATATCTAATCCAGCATTTCTCCTGATTGGATCTTCATATACAAGATTTCTAAGTTTTGCTGGATTAATGAGAGTATTTGTGGAACCTAAAAATTGACAGTTAAATTCCACATTAAACTGCTGCTCTGAAGTATTAGCAATTGTTTGCTCTTTCCAAGCATCATCTCTACCTGGAACTTCAGACCAATGAACATCAGTCGGCACATATTCATTCTTACCTCTTTCAGCATCATGCCACATACGGTAGAAGTGATTCATACCGCGTGGCGTTGAAACTATAATAACTTTTGTGCTTTGTCCAGAAGAAATAGTTGGATATACTGATGCAAAGAAGTCGTCAGCAATATGATTTGGAATAAACGCAAATTCGTCCAAGAAAATCACATTATATGACCCACCTCGAACTGCGGATGATGAAGTGGAGTTAGAGGAAATCTTGGACCCATTCTCTAATTCTAAACTACCTTTGTTCCAGGATACAATACCTTGCTGCATCCACTTTGGCAGATTTTCATAAGCAAGTTGTAATCTTCCAAGAAGGTCTCTAGCAGTTGATGCTTTGTTTGCTAGAATCGCAATATTAACATTATCATTGAATACCGCATAATGTAAAAGATATGAAACAACAGTTGTGGAATTATGTGTAGGAATAAAAGTTCTACCGCATAAAAATAAATGATCTTCACTATCAACTTGTATACATGCAACTGGTACACTATCAACTTTTTCTATTTTATGAATATAGTGTCTACTTTCTTGCTTTCTAACTGACTTTGCTGAATTTATATTTTTAATTTTTCTTGGAAGATTAAATACTCTTTCTTTAGTTGAAAAAGATACTGTATGATAATAATTGCCCTTAATTTCTTTATGCCTTATCTTTGATTTTATGCCAAGAGAAGAAAGTAACTCAACAACCTGCAATACCATATCATAATTTTTTTGATAAAATTCAAATGATCTACTATCTTTTCTAACGGATCCATCAGTATCCATTAAACCTCGAAGCAGTTCCAATCTATCTTCATAAGAAGAACGAAGATATTTTAATGGGATATGCTTATTTTTAATTAAATTATAGTTTTTTAATTTGGAATATAAATTTCTAATTTTAAATCTAATGCAATTATCACATTCTCTTTCATGCTCTACATCAAATTCACTTTTATAAAAATTATAATCATCTTTATGGGCAATTATTCTTCCATCAGAAGAATATCCATCTCCCAACCAAACACCAAGAAGATATGGATCAATATTTAATGTATTTTTGACAAAATTAATTGGTCTTGATTTATCTACAAATAAAGATCCTTGAAATCCTTTTCCCCTTTTATTTTTTATTTTTGATTGATATTGATCAAATATATCTTTAGAAGTTATAACTTTATTTCCAGTTCTCCAATATGAACTATTAACTTCCCATAAATGATCTGCATCTGCAATTATTTCTTCACCATTATCAAAATATATTTTATAACAATCATGATTGTACATCGTTTCAGTTTTCATTACAACTGAAACAGAATCTCCTGTTGGGGATAAAATATTATCACCAACTTTAAGATCTCCGATAGTTGTCCAACCATTTGGAGTTGGAATTGGAGTATCTAATGATAAAGCTTTACCCGTCTGGCGGGGCATCTTACAAATATTAAAACGATTATCGTGGAAGTTTTGAATTAACCTTTCTTGGAAAGGATACATTTTAAAAGGCACAAGACCATGATCAAGAGAAACAATCTTGATGTAGTTTCTAGCAAAATAAACGGGGTCTTCCTTACACCTTAAAAACTCAATAACTTGATCTTCTGTAAACTGAATAGGCGTATTTGCCTTCTTCAGGTTCGGATTGCCCAAATAAACATTATCACTCATAAAAATTACCTACTAATTTCTTCCCAGTCCATTGCAGCATAAACATCAGCAGCAGCAGTATCTGATGCAACTACTAGTGTTAATTCATATGGAGTTCCAGTCAATCCATTTCTTTCTAACTGAAACTTAAATAGTGCTTCTTTCAAAATATCAACATTTGCTGAAGATTGATTTGCTGATGAGAAGAAACCAGATGCTAATATTCTTCCACCACTCACAGTTCCTCCATCAATCTTATATTCAACAGCACTATCCACACCAGCACTTACCCAAGTGCCACCACTAGTCGTTGCTGATGCTCTTACCTGCCAACTATATTGTGGTCCATTTCCAGTGCCCATCAGTGATAGTGCGGTCAAAATTACAATCGCATCTAATCTATTTGGAGAAGTTTTGAGACGAATGGAAATGACAGGATAATAAGTTCCAGCAGGAGAAGGCAAATCTACTGGTGCTGTAATTGGAGTATTCACTGCCTGCTGCAATCCACGCAACTCATAACCACCTTCTGAAATTACAGAGGAGCAAACTTGTTTGAGAGTGCTGCTGCTTGTAGTAATTCCAGTATTAGCAATCTCATATCTCAAAGGAAGTGATGCTGTTGTAATATAAGTTGATTGAATTCTGTTTGCGTGGTGGAATGAGTGGCAATGAATAAACTTACCGTCAATCACAAATCCCATTCGAACTGTGCCAAGACCTAACCACTCAATATCCATCCAAAGAATTTGTGCTTTGGTAATATCTAATGTAATACCAGAAACCCCAGTGCCATCTAACTTATCAATATTCCAATCATCTTGTGCTACTGAAGTTGAAGTCCCTGTAGATAAACTTCTCTCTACAAAATAAGGAGTTGTGCCATTAATCTCAAAATACATTCCATTATCAGCACCAAAATATCCGATTCTCTGTCTTAGATTTTCTTTTGGTGTAGCAGGTATAAAAGTATTCAGCACAAGCAAAGATTTGCCTGGTTGATATGAAAATGTCTTTGTAGTTTCTCTAATTGCAGAGCAACCAGCGGTGGTCCCAATTCCAATATTGACTAAACCTTCGGTAGTTGAAAATCCAACCGTAGCTCCAGTTCCTACAAGTGATTCTTCCCAAAGATTATTGTCTCTATATCTGTGAGAACTATCAAATAGGGTAAGTGGTTCTGATGTTCTAGTTCTACCAAAAGCATCTGGATTTACACTTACTGGAAATCTGTTATAATTGTCTACAACATTTCCATCCCTTGTTGCAATCAAAGGAACTTCAAAAAGTGTTCTTTCTTGGTTTAGAAAGTCTTGTTCATTCTTATTCCACTGTGCCATTAATTAATCACTCCACGATAGTCTTTCTGGTCTGTATCTTTGTGCGTTTTTGACTGTTACTGAATTTGATGTCATTGGATATACATTATGTACAATTGCTCCAGGATATTCTCCCTGAAGTTGCTCTGCAAGAGCATTCTTATCCATAATATTACCCTCAACTTCAAGACGATACAATTTACCTTCCCAAACAACATCTGCAAAAAATGATTCAGTTGCTTGCTCTGGTTGAGAAGACCCCACATTTAAGGTCCCATTAAAGTCACCGTTGATAGTGATGCTTTCTGAAATAAATTGCTTAAAACTTTTCATTTTCTTTACCACTTAACTTTATTTGCCCAATATGCAGCAGACATTTTACCTTTTGAAATGTTCTTTGCATGTCTGGTTTTAAATCTATGACGACGACTTGCATATGCTTTAGATTCCCCTTTCTTTTTTGGAGAACCCTTTACTCCAAGTTGACCAAAACGAATAATTTTTTCTTCCCCACCTTCACAAGCTTTTACAATATGAGACTTTCCAGTCTCACCAGATCCATGTGCTTGTGCTTTAGGTTTATTGCACTTCATTTTGGATTTATCAACCGCTTCAATCATAAACTCAGAGAATGTTTTTTGTTCTGCCTTCATCTCCCCACTATCAACATAATCTGCAGCAGAATCTAGATAGTCTGATGCTTTGGTGATTTTTGATTGTACCCAAGCCTCAACATTACCTTCACCCTTCATTTTCTTACGAAGTCTCTTCGCTGCAGAAACAATAGTAGAAAGTTGAGACCTCACCATTGAGTGCTCGTGATCGTAAGATTCTGGGAAATTTCCAGGATGAACTGTGGCAATGTTATACTTCTTCTGGTTTGGTGCTAGTGGTTCTGGAATAGAAAACATATCCCAATATTTGGGTCCATACCTACATTCATCTCTAGTTTCGAACTTTTCGCACTTAGGGCAATATCTTTTCATTTCCATTTCCTCCTTTACTTTTACACAATTATTATATGTTTTACCAAACATCTTCTTAGTTCCTTTCTTCTCATAACCAGGCCAACACTTCTTTGCTTCATCAACCATAGTTTCTTCAGACTTTGTGCCCCAATTATCAGCACCAACTTTACGACACTTTACAAGTGCTCCAGAAGCATATGCACTTGGCCAGACATCATATATAGATTTTACTTTGTGGTAGCAAGCATCTTTTTTACCACTACCTTTACCCTTGATGTCTCTTTGTGCTTCGTTGATTTCCATTTCTTCTTTAAGTCCTGGTTCTGGTTTAATGTAATTTGGGTCTTCTTTACCTTTAGAAAAAGTTTTTACTAGAGTTGGTTTTGCTCCACCACTCTTTGCCTGCTGCCCAGGATCTTTTTCACGCTTACGACGAACTGCCGATCTAATGATTGACTCCCCTTTTTTTCCTTTTCTTTTCAGTGATGCAAGTCTTGCACTACTAAAACATTTTGGTGTTTTAGTTTCACCAGGTTCGTTGGCGCAAGGTGATCCGTCTGCTTGGACCCATCCAGGTTTACCTTCTTTAGATTTAGAACCTTTAAACCAGTGGTGTAAAGATCCTCCTCTTTCCTCATTCATTTTTTTCTTGCGCCCCTGACAATGAGCTCTTTGAGAAAATCCTTTTGGATTGTCGCAATCAATAGATTTTTTATATTTGTCCGACCAACCCATTAGAATAGTAAAATTACTCTTTATTATTTAGAAAACCTTGTTTGAGTAATTTGGACAATTCTGAAGTAGATCCAACGAAAACCGCATTGTTGGTTACATTGTTAGTTGTTTTAACCGTCTCATCCTCAACATCCTTCAACTTTTTCTGTAGGTCAATGAGTTTGTCTGTTACATCACCAACACTTTTAATCAGTTGCCCTGCAACTTCATATGCTCTGGGGCTTCCACCTTCTCCAGCAAGTTCCATTATTCCATTGATTGCTTCTTGACCTTTCTCAATCAATGAATATAAATTTGCTCTTGTGTATTCGTAGTCCTTTTGAATATCCTCACTTTTTAGTGGTTGAATATTCAAATCTTCTTTTACTTTTTCCACTTCAACAATATCACTTTCAATATTGAGAGCAGAATCTAAACCGTCATAATTATTTGTCATAATTTATCAAATATCCCTTTGTTGAGTTGGACTATAAGATTTAGAATCCGAAAATTCTGTCCATGTTTCATTAAATCCAAAATCATCATCTTGATTAGCATCAATAGGATCTGGAGTTACTGTATATCTCATTTCCCTCTTAGCAGTTGCAACATCAGTTGAATTATAGTAATCAACTTTAACTTTACGGATAAGTCCATCAGTAGTATCAGCAACTGGACCAAATAGATAAGTTTTTACAGTAAATCTTAAGGTATAAATTAATGCTCTACGAGTTTGAAATGATCCCTCATAATCATCTTGAAATGATATATTGTCCAAAACAATAGGTATATCTCTCTTCTCCCCAATAGAATCAACTAAATCAATTGTCATATTAAAAGAAGGTTGGAAATATGGCAAAATTTGCTCTATTATTTGAAGAGCATCATCATTCAATTTTGTAAAAATATTTAATTCAAATCCGATATTATATGGCACAGGCATAAAAACTTTTTTTAAGTCTCCATCCTCTGAAACTGCTTTAAATGTTTGAGTTACACCCACCTTTCTTGTCGTATCATACTGAATGCTAGTCATTTCAAAAGACATTCTTGGCAAAGTAATAGCAACAGGTTTTGTTAAATTTGCTTGCTGCTCTATTTTAGCTAAGAATTTTTGCATAGGTCCATAAGAAAGACCTACTCTCATATCGGATATTACATCGTCAGAATTATTTTTATGCTTAATGTGAATATTATTAAACAAAGTGCCAAATGATACAACAGTCTTTCTAATAATTTCGTGATAATAGTATGTTCCTAACATTAATACGTACCAAATGGGTTTGATTCTGTGAAATCTAATATTTTACTTGCTTCTTCCTCTATATCATCATTATCTGAATATTTATCACTTGATGAGGTATCTATCTCATAGGACTTCAGAGTGTATATTGCAGATGAAGAGGACCCAACAATATTTTCACCTTCACTGAATGATCCATTATTTATAGAGACTCTCAATATCTTATCAATATCTTGTCCTGGATTAGTCCATGATTTAACTTCAGCAGTAGTACCAGAAAGAGATCCTGTAACTGTTTCGGAAACAATATAAGTACCAAAACCAACAGAAGGAGGTGGAGAAACTGTAATATTTGGAATTGAGGTATATCCAGATCCAGCATTTATTATTAAAATATCCGAAAGCCTACCAGATTCAATTCTAGATACTGCTGTTGCTGTAGTTCCTCCACCAACAGGGGGGTCTATAGTAATTATTGGTGGAGTATAATAACGGTCTCCTTTATCAATAACGCCAATATCCAAAATATATCCCGAAGTTATAACGCATGTTGCTATGGCACCAAAACCATTTCCACCAGTAATTGTAATAGCAGGTGGTTCTGTGTAACCATAACCTGGATTCGTGATTAATATTTCTTTGATAGATTTTCCATCTCCAACTGAAGTTGTTATTGCTACAGCAGTTGCGGTTTTAGAAAAATTATCCACTGATGTGGCACCAATAATTGCACTTGTATCGGGATCTCCTTTAGGTGGACTTATTGTAACCATCGGTGTTTCGGTATATCCATATCCATCATTAAGTAATACAATACTACTAACACCCATAAGAGGGCTAATAGATGCTTTGCATTGTGCAGTTTCACCAAAAGCGACCAATTTCAAATCTGTAATGTATCCAACATCTTCAATAACGTTATCTATTTCAGAAATTCCAGTATCAATATCTTCATCTTCATATTCGAATAGTTCGCATGATATTTCATATACATAATTTTTACCTAGTTGGTAAAATGGTTTTTCTACCTCAACTTTTTTTATTTCAAATATTCTCTCACCTAAAGGAAAATAAATTAAATCCCCTTCTTTGGGCCTATCGACAAATGCTAAATCCTCCCCAGGATAATATATTTGGGAAACTGACATTATTTCTGCCAAATACGGGGAAATTGATTCTTCAAATCTCTCTTTCGAAATTACTAAAGATATTTCATTCTTTAGAGTAATTCCAAATTTACTCATAACATCAATATCTGGAAAATATCCATCATAATTATTTAAGTATGCTTCAATTACAAAACTTGTATCAAATTTTGATGATTGAACTTCATTGAGTATATTATCAGTTTTTAAGAGTTTTCTTGGAATATAGTAAATTTCTATTCCATAAATTTTTAAATGTTCATTTATTAAATCTTGTACAAGATTTTGCTCTCCAGAAGAACCTTGAAGAAAAAAAGGATTTAATGCCATAATTATCCTATAAAATCGTATGGTGGCAATTCATAATCTGTGGACATCTTTTGCTTTATACTTTCAAGTTCTTTTTCGGCATCATCATAAAGTTGTCTTCCATTTAACTCAATACCTCCAGGAAGTTTTACACCTTGAAACTTAATAAGATTTTGTCCCCATTGCCTTTTTATCAATGAAGTCAAATATTGCTTAAGAAAACTATCGTTATATACATTTGTATATGTATTTGGGTCTAAAATCCTGTAACAATCAATCACAAAATAAGTATCTAAAGAAGCTGCTCCCCAATCAATATCGAGGTATAATCTATCTTGTCTTTTATTATACCTTATTTGTTTATCTGGAGTAAGAAGAAAATCAATGTCTTCTAGGTATGTTTTAACCATAGCATATTGTAAAAGTTCAACCGAGTTGAAATAATACAAGTCATTGAGAAAAAGTTGATACTTTATACTAAACATTCCTCCAGATATAGAACTGGTATCAAACTTAAATATCTTCTCTATACCTATTACAGAATCTGGAACTTGAATAAAATTGGAGGTTTCATAAAATGAAGATGATACTGTCCCATATCCACTAATATTTGTTGATGTTGAAGTGGTGGTGACAATTCCAACACCTTCAGTATTTTTGGCCCTTCCTCTATCTAAGTCCTCTTGAGTAATCTTATATTTTAAGAACATTCTCTCGACACCATCGAAGTGCCTTTCTTGAAAATACTGAAGTGCGTCATCTACCAAATCATCAATTTGGTCATCATCAACGTTGATTTCTAATACTGGAGCACCTAATCTCCTTAAACAATAGTCTATAAGTTCTTGTCTACTTGTAGGTTTTGCCATTAGTACTCTCCCCCATCAATAATACTAGTCCAAGTAACGATTCCTGATGGTTCATCGGTAGTTAATATAAAATTACTCGTTTCTATTGCAGTTGATGTATTTCCAGTACTTACTAATTTGCCACTATTATCAAAGTATCCAATTCCATTTGGACCGTTAAAATTTTTATTATAAACTAAGTATTCTTCTACATATAAATCAGATCCTACAAATAAGTCACCCCTAAAGGTTGTAATTCCAGTAACATCAAGATTTTGTGTAGTTAACGTATCAGTTACATTAATATTTTTTACAAATCTAAAAGTATCAGTTGTAATAAATTTAGATGTATTGGCATTATATTCTAGAAAATAACCATCTGCTAGACTTGATGAATCAACATCACTTAAATCTAGAATTCTAGATACTGAAGATCCACTAATATTTGAAAGGACTTTTATAACTCCTTGTCCACCAATTCTGTCTGGTATACTTGGCATTACCTTGTTACTCCTGGTCTTACTAAAGCCATACCTTCAAATGCTTTATATTTTGTCCCTCCAGAATTTAAACCACCAATTTCTACCATAACATCATATACATATCTACCGGGTTTCAAATTTGATGTTTGTTCATCTGTTAATGAAAGTTTAATAATACCAATTTCAGAATCTAGAATTGATGTTTCAAAAGAAACATATGATGTGCTGGAAGAAGTTTTTCTCAACTGTGCAGTAACACCATATCCAGTAATGTTAAGACTAGAATTTGTTCTAGAATCTCCTAAAGCAAAAGAACTAGAAAAATCAAACCCCTGCTCTATAATTATATTAGATACATAAACTGCCATTATCTAATGCTTAAATACCTGTAGGTATTTATAAATATACAAATTAATTATTTTTCTAATAATTCTTTTAGTAAAGATTTAATTTCACTTATTTCATTTTTTAAATTTTGAATCTCATCCTTTTGATTTTGTTTTTCTAATTTTGAAGAAATATATTGATTATATTCACTGATGTCGCAATTTATGATAGCACCTGTATTTTCATCTCTATATAAGTTTTTATGTCCTTTTACTGGTATCATAATATTAAGCTAATGCAATTACTCTTAGATCTTTAAAGCGAGGAGATTTTGCTTCATTAGTTCCATTCATCACTATTTTAATGATAAATCCTGAAAACTGATCTAGATTATCTGCAGTAAATTGATAATCTAAAAATTCATTGTCAGCACTAGATTTTACAAAGGAATCCGATCTGCCACTATTTTTGGAAGAATCAATTACTCTATCTCCAAATCCATCACCATTAGTATCTATAAGATTATCATATCCTGGGAATGCTATGTAAGACTGGGTAATTTCACTACTGTCAGATTTAAATAACTTATAGAATATTCTAAAATCTGCAGAAGAATCTCTATAAGCAGAAATTAAAACCTTCAATGAAGTTGATGGAGTTTTTAAGTCTATTTTTTTACTTATATAAATTGAAGCATGTGGATCATTGATGTTGGAATTACTTCCGGAATTTAATGTATAGTCAGAAATAGGACGATTAATTCTATTTCTTTTAAAATTAAATATTGCAGAATTTGCAATATCAATTACTGGAGATAAATTGGTATTTCCATTGTTATTCAAAGTTATTCCGAGAGTTAAAGATTTATTTCTAGGCAATGAAGTTAATCTGTTAATCTCATTAATTCTAGATGCAACCATTCTTGGAGAATTTAAAGAATTTTCAGAGTTTAATTGAATTGGTTCAAATCCAAGATCTGTAAATGAAATTTCACTTCCAGATGCACTTGTTGATGAAACTGTACGAATTTGAGATGAAACACTAGTCAGTTCTGGTGTTAAAATATTAAAAATAGGATTAATTGAATTATATTGTATATTTTGTGAAAATACACAGTTTTCTCCACCCACTGTTCTCTTGTCTACGAATGATAATTGATAATCACCATTTGCTCTACCCGATCTGTCTATTTCCAAATAATAAGTATCAATTTCTTTCAGGTTATTGATAAAATTGGAATTAGAAGACATATCATGAGTAGTGTTTATTCTCCTTAAAGAAATGCCATTCAATTCATATTTTCTTATAATGTCTCCAGATTGGTGTGTTCTTGATGAAGTTTGATCTATTCCTCTCGATATATCTTCAAGATCATTAGTTGAAGTATTTGCATTTGTATAACCAATTATTTCATTATTAATAATAGCATATCCAGTATTTGATGCTCCAACTGGTCTTCCCTCGAAAGAAGTAAATATTCCAATATTTTCTACTGAAATTGATGTTGAATCGCTGTTTACTTCGTTTTGAATTTTAACTCCAATAGTAGTTGGAGAAATATTAGCTAATGTTACAATATTATTTGAAGAATGCATTCCATGACTATAATCATAAACTTGTACCACATTTCCTTCATATAATTGATTTAAAACTTGACTACTTTGTACATAAGTGCCAGATATTGAAACTCTTGTATTGGGATCAGAGTAATAAATCAGTTCTGTTGATGTATTAGGGGCAAAAGTTTCTCCAGAAACGTCAGTTAAATATAACTTGTCTATTCCATAAATTTCAGAGACTGTAATTCTAGCACCACTTCCTTTAGTTACATCAGAAGTCTTAATTCCTAAAACATCCCCAACAACATATCCAGTACCACTATTTGCAATAGAAACGGATCCAACTTGACCACTGGAATTAATTACAACAGTTGCTGTAACTGTAGTTCCATATCCAGTTTCAGAATAAAGTGAAACATTACTAAATGTTCCTTGAGAATAACCCGTTCCGACATTAGTTGTGACAATTCCAGAAATTGGTCCACCAATATTTTCAATTGTTCCCTTTGTAGTATTTCCTGCACCAACTTTTGTACCAATGACTAAAATGTCATTGAGTGATTGTGTAGTATTAATTCCAACAATTAATTTTCTTGGGAAAGTCGTAATAGGATCTGGAACAGTACTATAAACATTAAAATCTTCTGTTATTTTAGATTCTTGTAAAGATGGATTATAGAAATATGCTGTTCCAGTTGAAGAAGTAAAACTACACTTATTACATCTAAACTTCAAATCTTCATATTGGTTTGCAGTCCAAACTGTTCCGTTTTGTGATTTAAACAAACTTCCACCAGTATACTGACTTGAATATATTACAGATTCAACATCAGGAAGATTAGATGTTTCTATTGTTCTTTCACCCATTCTAGCAATCCAAGCATAATAATTTATTGATTGTGGAGATAGTAGAACAATAGCATATTCTGTATTAGGTTCTAAGTAAACCGGGCTGGGGAAAGTTACTCTAGTATAACTGTTTTCATTAGCATTTTGAGAAACTACAACATCATCGGGAGATAAGATTACTCTAGTATAATCCTGAAGTAATCTATTTGTTGGAGTTCCTAACTCAACTGTTCTTAACTCAACAATTAATTCCTGATTCAAATCTTTTTGTTGGAACCAAAGATCTATAGAGGATAAAAATCCACCTTCATCATCAACCGTAAATGTTTGTGCCAACGGATCTCTTGGTGCAGGTCGCGGCGGCGGTGGCGGTGGTGGAGGCGGCCTTCTTACAGTTACTTGTACCAATTCTCTTGTTTCCAAAATTCCGGAAGAACTATACGAAGCTTGAGCTGAAGAAACTATATATCCTGCAGGTAAAAGACTCAAATCTATATCACTAGAAGAAAGTCTGAATACTTTTGTCCCTGTTTCAAATTTGACTAAAGGTTCTGGAGTTGCGTTTGGATCTTTTATAAAGAAGCATCCGGCAACAAAACCATTAGCATCTGTTATAAGTCTATTGTTTGTTAGTGTTGCTTCGGCACCAGAGGTTCTTCCCACCAATGTCATTCCAACTCTAGTATATCCAGAGAATCTTCCATCAGTTTCATCTGAAAGAGATAATGTATCTACATTTAAAACTGTTGAAGAGGGACTATATCCAGAAAGTGAGAGAGAATTATTATATGGATTAGAAGTAAAGAATTTAGCATTTAATGATCCAATAGATGCATTATATGTTCCTGTTTTATGATTTTGGGATGCTACTCTAAATGTAATAATTCTTTCAGATTCAAAAAATCCATCTACGATTTCCCCAACTTCAAATTGACCTGAAGACATAGATATTTCTAAAAGTTTGGGAACTATATCAACACCGCTGTTTCCATCTAAAAACTGATAATGGCGAGTAAATGGTTGTATTCCAGTTGCAGAAAAATGAACGTTTCTAGATCTCATAAAACGTTCTGGTTCTCTACTAAAAACAACCTCTTCGGTAAATGTTGTATTTGATCCTCCCCAAGTAAATCTTGTACTTCCGCGATTTATTACGACAATTCTAGTCCAAGTATCTGATGCTGGAGAAAGAGTAATATTTCCAGTTAATTCAACCACATTGAACGGATTAACATTTTCAACTCTAGTTGCTAAAGGTTGAGTTAAATTAGTCCATTCAACTTCTTCATAGTTTAATGTAACTAAATCTCCCGTTTTTTTAACATTTGGATCTAAAAGTTCAAAATCCGAAGAAAAATCTAATGTACTTGTATTTAAATTACTTGCTGGAGATAATTGAGCTTTAAGGGAAAATTGATCTATATTTGTAGATAATTCTTGTGTTTCTGCTATTACAGTACATTTCAAATCGGCATTTCCAATATCAGATAAAGATAAATCTTTAAAATCATCTACAAAAAAACCAGATTTAAATCTAGAAAGACCATCAGAGTCTTGAATCTGTAAAGTTTTAGTATCTAGTTCTAAAAGAGATAATGAAGTTACTCTTTCTATATTTTCAACTCTATCTTCAAGTCTTCCAATATCCCTCATAGTAAATCTTCTATTATCTGCTAGAGAAATTGTTATATCTCTAACATCAAATACATAAGCAGGTATTGTAATAGTTGCAATATGCATAGCACTATCAACATTAGAAGGTTCTTTAGGATTTAAAGAAGCATCTCCAGTTATTAATTTAAATGTACCATCTTTGTTTAAAACAAGTTTATCAATTCTTGGTAGATAAAAAGAATACCCTAACTCAAGTGATTCATTTGGAGAAACCAACAGGGGAGGATTAACTCCTGAAGATTCAAAGTTTCTACTCTCAAAAGAGAATGGAGAACTAGTAGTACTAGTAAAAGATGAAACCCTTGGTCTAAAATCTAAAACATCTGAACATCTAGTTTCCGAGTTAATTGATGGTATATTTTCCAAAGAAGTATTATAACTATTAACTGTATATAAATCTCCCCTATCATTTGATGGAACTGTATATTGATCGAAAATAACTAATAGTTTTCTGGAAGGTTCTTCAGATATGGATCTGACTATCCTCGAATAATCATAGTACTGCTCTCTTTCTCCAACATCTAATGAATAACTTAAAGTCCTATTTAAGTATTGACCTACATCTATCTGCTGTAAATATCCACTGATATTAGACTCTTCGAATGTTATATTTTCACCAACTGTAAATCTATTTTCATTTAAATAAACTATTTCTATTTCTGATGCCGATTGTAGTGTTACTATTTGAGCTACAGCAGAACTAGAATTTCCCCTAATACGCTCACCCAAAATTGCATTAGTATTCAAATTTAATGATGAAACAAATGTCAATTTATCTAAAGAAGGAGAATTTTGATCTAAGGATTCATAAACTGCTACTATATTAGTAACTTCTGGAATATTTAAAGAAATTTCTCTATCTTCTATTCTAAGACCATAATAGTCATTCTTAGTTAATCCATATTCAGTAGAAACTCCACTCCTAGTTTTATCAATTAATATCTTTTGACTTCTAAGTAAAAATTTATTTTTATTAGATATGCCAAATTTTTTAAGAGTTGTATTTACCGTAATATTTGACCTAGATGGACTTAATCCTCTAAATGTAATTGAAGAAGAATTTCCAGATAGTTCAAATTGATCTTCCGTTAGATTTTCAATAGATCCATCATCATAAAAAATAGAATATCTTTCTTCATCAAATGGTTGGAAAAACACACTGGATATTCCAACATCCGCTGTTGTTACAGTCAAATCTCCATTACTATCCGTTGTTTTTCCTGTTATTTGTCTGGTTATTATTAGACTTGAGTTGGAAATATCAACGTTCGAAATATTTTTATGGTTTAATTTGGAATATAAAAATGAATTCTCCTCATTTTTTATTGATGGAACTCCAAGTGAAAAAGTTACAGTCTCATTGCTGGAAGGAATTGCACCATCACAAACTCCAAAAACTGTAGGAATTCCTGCTAAGGTCATTGTCTGCCCATCTGAGGATATAGAAAGGACCTTATTATATGTTTCAACAGTTAATCCTGGTCTTTGGTATCTAATTATAGAATCACTTTTAATTCCTACAAAAGTTTTTCCAGGACAGGTTGCAATTCCTAAACTGTCTATAAAAATATTATCAGTAATTCTAAAGTTATTTGCAATTTTTCTATCTAAAACTGCATCAGCAACAAAGGAAGTTGAAAATCCTACAATTGAACTAGTGTCTTGATATATTGATTTAATGTCTTCAGTATTATAAGTTCTTATAGATTTTACACTTCTTGAATTTTGAAGTGTTCCATTTATATAAATTTCTTCTCCAACAATAAAATTGCCGGAAGTTTGTGTCAAAGTAATTATATCAGAATTTGGAGAATATACCGTATATCCACTAGCACCACTACTTCTACCTTCAATGTAAGATGATATTGGACATTGTAAAGATGATAGTGAAGTATTTAAAGTAAGTTCAACATATGTTTGAATATCGTATAAGTAAAGATCCCATTGGGAGGATGTATTCCCATAACCACTATTTGGTGGAACTAATGAATATACTCTTGCTTGTCCTATTGTTGAACCTGATCCAACATCTCCACTTTTTCTTTCGCTTTGTAAATTTACATAATAGTTATTATTGAGACCAAGTGCAGGAACACCAGAAACATTATCTACCTTTATCAAATTTCCCATCTCAAATGGTACTGAAGTAATATCAATAGATTCTGTTTTTCTTGTTTTTTCGAAATCAATTATAGTTAATTGTGGTTTATCAATATCAAATCCTCTGACATATGCCCTACCTGGAGAAATCTTAAGGCACATTAAATCTTCACTAGGAGAATTTCCTGACGATGTGGTTTGTGAAGGTAAATATAGACCATTAGATGATACTAGATCATTTAACGAATTCTGTATTTCAATATTAAATGGGATTACAGAATAGTCTCCAGATTCATCATATGTTCTTTTTGCTAGATAATTTAAAAGTTCGGAATATTCATTTTTATCTTGTATTAATTTTGTAGTTCCATCTATCGTTCTAAAAAGTTCAATAAAATTTCTATCATCATAATCAGTAAGAGATTTTTTGCTCAATACTGTCGAAATCTTAAATCTATCTGCTCCTGGAGATGCGTAATTGGAAAATCCTCTTGCATTATCATATAATGAATTATCATTTTTTGCTGTTATAATTTCTTCAGTGACTAATAGACCAACTCGATATGAAGGTGAATTAGAATACTGATCTAGAATCAATGTATCTGAATTAACCTTAACAAATGAACCTCTTAAAAAATATATTCCTTCACTTATTGATATGGCAGATCCAATTGCAGTAGATTCAAAATCTATAGTAGATGCAAATGTTTCTCCGGAAGCAATAGTAGTATTGCCATAAGTAATAGAGTCTTCTAGTACTAAAACTTCATTATCTAAAAATGGTTTAACTTCAAAATTACTATCACTTGTTAAATATTTTATGTATAGTGTAGTATATCCTTGCTCTGAGTCTGTAGATGATAAAATGTATCTAACCGTTGCACTAACTTGAGATGATTGGCCACGTATATTTTTTCCCAATAATTGATCAATATATAAAGAAATGTCTACACCTAAGTGTGATGACTTTAATTTGACGGCATAAAACTGATCATCATAATTTATTGATCCTGGAATAACAACAGAACCTTCTTTAAAAATATATCTTCCAAAAGACTCTATTTGATTTTGTAATATTGACTGTAAAGATGTTAATTCCCTGGATTGGACAGGGAATCCAGGTTTAAACAATACTTTATAAAAATTTTTATCGGCATCAAAGTCGTCATAATATGGATTTATATTTAAATTTGTTTTTTGTGGCATCTTAGAATTCCAGTATTACTTTAATATCTTCCTTTTGTCTAGAGTTTCTAGAAATCAAAGGTCTATTGTCAAGATAAATTATTTCTCCAGTCTTTTTATTTATCTCAGGAAAAGATATTCCTGATTGAAATTCTGTTCCAAGATCTATAGTTTTTGAATTTACTACAACAGAAGATCCTGTAAATGAAGTGTCTATTGTTGCGCCTATCGGGGAAATAGGATAAATTGATGAAGATTCAAAATCTACAACTCTAGATTCTGAAGATATACCTGCATAATCTTTTGCTGTTGATGTATCATTATAATATAAAGTTCTATCTCTAAAATACTTTAGAACCTTAGTTTCAGAATCATAAGATGCAACATAACCTTTAGCTTTTACTGTCTCACCATTAGTATTAACATAAGTTTGTGTGATTTCTTGTCCAACAGTAACTGTCAAATCATCTTCGACTAATTTTAATCCATATAAACCAGAAAATTGATTTAAATCTAAAATAGAATCAGAATCAAATTCTGAAGGATTTTTAATTATTCCAATTTGAGCAAATTTTGTATCTAATGGAAAATCTTTAGTGGAATCATCAAATCTAACATAGATTAAAATTCTATCAGCTCCTAATTCTTTATAAATGTCAAATCCATGCCCTTTAGATGGGGGTATAACTGGCATTAGTTCTGCATATGAACCTCCTCCAGCACCAACTAAACCATTAAAACTATCAAGGTCGACAATTCCATATGTGTATCCTTTACCACCACTAGCAACAGTTGCCGAAGTTATTTCTCCAAGGGAATTTACTTCTATAATAGCTTCTGCTCCTTCACCATCTCCCAGTATATTACATCTACCTCCACCAGAGGGAGTTTGATAATTTGCTCCCCTATTTTTTATATAAATTTTCTTAATTTGATTATTATTTACATCAGAATTTCCAGTTTCTCTAACATCTCTAATATCAACACTATCACTTGTTGACCAGTTATTTGGTACTGGAATATATTCTGTAGAATCAAATTTTATAATGTCTGATGGTGAAATAGTATATAGATATTTCCATAAGTAACCATCACCACTTTCCCCTGCTCTAGATGGTTCCAATGTAGTAAAAGTTGGCTCATCGATCGATGGGTTTCCACTTAGATTATCCACTGAAGACCCATTATCAATGCAAATGTAAACCCTATAGTCAGAATTTACGACGTAATAATTTGCATCATATAATCTAGTAGATTGTGTTACCGGTGATAAATTAGAAATACTATAATCTTGTCGATACATTTCATATGTTCTTCCCGAAATCCAATCAATTTTTCTAATTATTCTTCTAACGTTTGATGCAGATATTTTCTTTCCAAATAAAATGTTATCTCTAACATTATTCTGATATGAAAAACTATCTATAGGTGAGGGTGGATTTTCATTCCACGTCGAAGTTCTACCAAACCCAGCAGAAGGTGAGGTTGGATTAGCTAATCCCACAAAAACATAATACTTATCGGCATCATTACTTATGGAGTCAATAACATTTTGGGAGTTTAATATTCTAAACTGATCAGTAACTATTGCGCCAGACATATTAATGAATTTTTTTACTATTTATAACTATTTTGCAAGAGATCCAGTATCACGTAAACCATAATTTCTTCTCTGAATTTGTGGATAAGTTGATAATCCTGAGGTTACTGTTTTTCCAGAAACAATAAACTCTTTTGGAGAAGTTCTTTGGAAGAACGATATTCTTCCCCAAGAAAATCTGCCAAGATTTTCTCCAGAGGTTGAAATACCAATTACATTACTGTTCGATCTGATATTAGAAACAATTTCCGCATTAGTTCCACTGCTAGTAATACTATGAATGTAATAAACATTATCTAAGAAAGTTGTTCCTACACCAACAACAGTATTATCATCCGTATCAATGGAAGTAACTCCATATCCGACTTGTGTATCAACAATTAAAATTGGATAAGTGCTCAACAAACCATTAAAGGTTCCAGATTCCTTACTTAAATAAAACTTTAATGCTAAATCAGTACCTATACCAGATGTGGTTGTTATTCCCGTTATTATTCCGGAGAAACCCTGAACAAATTCTATATTTCTAATATTTTCAATCTTTGGTTCTGGTAAAGGTGCAATGACATTGGGGGGAACAGTATATCCAAATCCTGGATTTGTAATACTAATAGAATTTATTGTCCCAGCGGCAGAAACTGTTGCTGTAGCCTGAGCTGTAGTACCAATTCCAATGCCCATATTAACCGGATTTGAAATTGATAGTGAAATAGTAGATCCTGGAGTATAACCAAGTCCTCCATCAATGATACTTAGCGAAATTGAAGAACTTAAAGATACTGCAGATTCAATATCTGCGAAGATTTGATCTACTCCGTCAACTACTATTGCTCCGAATGATATTATTGTTGTTCCGAGATCATTTTCTTCATAGAAAAAGGATCTTGCATCATCTACAAATATTTCACTATCTCCAACTAATACATCTTTTATAATTTTAGAAGTTGGAAATACTAAAGATGAAAGAGAATTCCTAGATTTACTTACAATATTTGTATTAATAATTTTATCAATTTTTTGTGGAATTATACTTATTGGTTTTGGATTGGAGTTATCAATACCAGCACCAAAATATATGTTTGTTTCAATCAAATCGGATTCTAAAATATCAAAAATTAATCTTTTCTCTTGAGATATAGTTTTTGGATGCTCAAAATTTGATTTTATTTGTACATCATCACCAATTTTTATAAGTTCATTTACAGGTTGTAAAAAGCTATCAACATCTCTTGTTCCTCTATAGAAGAAAATGTCAACTTGATCTTCTGGTCTTGGTGGTTGACTAAAGGTAAAAGATGTTCCCCCATTAAACACATAAGAAGTATTTGGATTTTGCATTACTCCATTAATAAAAATAATTAATAAAGTGTTAAAATCAATTAATCTAGAATCTGGATCATCTTCGTCTATTTCAAAACTTAATAATTCATTGTTTCTATACAGAGGGAATCTAGTTCTAACTCCATCTTGCAATGAGGAAATATTATCAATATAATCTAACTCTCCAAATTGCCATAAAGCAGAAGAGTCATTAAAAACATTAAGGACTGTAAGTTCAAAATCTGAAATTATAGATGATAATCCACGATCTGTAACTAAACCAACGGGTTTGAATACATCACCTCTTTTAAATCCATAACCTAATTTTGATATTTTGAATGTTTTAACTTCAAATAATGTTGATCCTATTCCTGTTGTTGAGACAGGACCAACATCAACAGTTATTGATAAACCAATACCAGTTTGAGATGTAGATCCTATTCCTAATCTAGAAACACCTATAACAGAAAGATTTTCATAAGAAGGTTCGGGAATTTCAATAATTGCATTTGAACTATAACCCGAACCACCATCATCAACAGTGAATGACAATGTTCCTCCCGCACCAACAGAGGCACTTATAACTGCACCACTTCCTGTAGAATCTGTAACACCAATAGAAACTATTCCATTATATCCTGAACCTAGAATATCTGTAGTCCCAAGACCGACAGATTGAATAACGCCACCAACGACAACTGCAGTAACAGAAGCACCAACTAACGGAGCAAATCCAAGTCCTGAAGTTGATCCTAGAGAAATTATAATTCCTCCTCTAGGAAGTTGATTTTGATTTACATCTTCTGCAGATATTAAAGGTAAATTGTCATCAGGATTATTAATTCCACTAAAAACTATATTAGTAGTATTACCTATACTTACTAATTCGTAATTATTTCCTTGGTTATTTTCTGTTGTTGGTGTTTGGAATATTTGATTGATAAACAGAATACCACTACCAGGTTCAACATAATCAACATCTTGCCCCTGATATTTTACAGTATATGTTTTACCAATTCCATTAAATGAATCTGAGAATTCATCATAAATGATATTTGTAGAATAATCATTTCTTAAAAATACTCTTCCACTAAAAGATGATTTGGTGAGAGGTAAATTGGAATTATTTTTACCGTCATTATTCCCCGTACCTTTTGGAGGTTCTGTTAAGAAAATTTTACTTCCGACAATATTATAAGATCCTCTGTAAACTCTTGCACTTGAACCTGGAGAGTGACTCGTTGCAGATGTGCCTACAAATCCCCTAGTAACGTTTACAATAGTTTCAGTTCCAACTCCGCTTATAGGTCCATCTGAGGTAGTTCCAAATCCAACGTTGACCACTCCAACATATTCTTCATCAATTTTCAACAAATCTCCAGGATTTACTGAAGATATTCCACTCAATTTAAAATGTGTATCTGTTGAATTAATAGAATATTCTGTAAAATGTTCTACTGGAGAATATAAAATTGGATATTGAACTATTCCATCTATTGAGATAAGTGATTTTTCATTTCTCTTGCTCATCGTCAATGTATGTGCATTACCTTCACCATAAGTTGTAAATGTAAATCCAATTCCACTACCTTTAGTTCCTGTTATTTTGAAATTATCAGAATCTATTTTAATAGCATAAACAGTTGATGGACATCTATCAGTTAAAATTCCAGAACTAAAGGATTGTCTAAAAGTAGTTCCTGTAGAAACACTGGACAGTGATAATCCTATTCCCAATTTATCAGTATAATATAATCTACCAACTCCCGAAGATATTGAAATATTTGATGTGATAGAATTAATTCCAACTGATTGAATTATTCCCAGAGAAGTGCCATTTCCAGAAAAGATTCCAGATCCTACAGATAAGATACTAGTATTTGCAATTCCAGTAATGATAGTAGAACCACCACTAACAACATTACCAATAAAGTATTGATATGTTTGTCCTATACTAACAATAGTTGTTCCTGATGGAATATTTTCCCCAATAATAAGTTGATCAACTTTTAATAATGTATCACTAGTTGTAGTTATTCCTGTAATAGTAGAAAATCCTGATATTACATCACCACGGAATGTCGTTCCACCGAATATAGTAGTTCCTATACCAATAGGAGATGCACCGACACCAATAAATGTAGAACCTTCTTTGTATATCAGCTCTTCATTTGGGCTAAAGAAATGATTTTTAATTGTAAATTGTCCCGTACTTAAATTTAATATTGATGGTACAGAAGGATTAAATACTTTCTGGAAAATTGGAGATCTTTCATATTCCAAATCAAATTCTAGTTGATCATTACCAATACCATTAATTGAATTGTATCTTCCATTATTAATAGTCTCAACAATAGTACCATAATCTAGATCTAAAGAATCATTATCAAAATCTAAGTCAGTATATAATATTTCGGAGTATGAAGAAATTTCAAATGATCCAGTAAAAGATGGATCTGGATAAAATTTAAGAACTGCATCTGTTCCACTATATTCTGATCCAAAAGTGCCAATTCCACTGGTATTTCCTATTGAAATATAATATTTTGGTAGAATATGTGTATCAGTTAATGCATTTAAGAATAAAACCTGATGTAATGATGTATTTGAATTGTTTTTAATCTTAATTAAAGATTTAAACGAAGTAACTGTTGCAGCATCTACTGAAATTATAGTAGAAGCAGATGAAACAACTGAGTGCTTAGCTTCTAAACGACAAGATCTTTCTGATCCATCTGGTTGATCGACAGACTTAAATCTGTATGTTGTAAGTCCTACAGAAGGAGTTTCAAAGTTAGTAACTTTTGACTTAATTATTACATTATTGCCCGAATTGTTTGTGAATGATAAATTCAAAACTCCTCCAGAAATCGAAGTTCCGAAAGAACCAATAGGAGTAGATGATAATCCATCATAATCGGAAGTATCAAAATAATATTCAGATATGTAAGAATTTACACCATCATGATCTATGGCAATTTCAAAGAAGTTAATATTATTTTCCTGTTCATCATAAACAAATACTTCAGATATAAATCCATTACAATTAGAAGTGTCAATTCCTATGATTTCAGTTGTTATTCCAGAAGAAACCTGTTGAGATTTAGAAGTTAGTGATATAAATGAAATTGATGTAGTTCCTACTCCAGATAAAGAAGTATTATAGTAATTTCTATATGATTTTACAAAATAACTTGTATTTTCAAAGTCTTTTGGACTAAATCTTAACGTTAGGTTTAAAAATTCATCAATATTTCCAGAAACTTCCGCATACTGATTGACATAATTTTGATCCGGATCATTTACTAAAAATCCTCTGTTAATTGTATAAGAATTAAAATCATTATTCAATACAACAATATCATCTAATTGATATTCGTTAGTTCCAATACCTATACTTTGAACTAAAAATCTAGAATAATTAGTATATCTTGGATATTGAACTAAATTCAGATAAGATTCTTGAGAAAATGTTTTACTAGAGAATCTATCGCTAATATCATCAATACTAAGAACTCTATTCGTATCACATTTAAAGAAATCTGCAAGTTTTTTATTGTTAAATTTAATGAGTTTAGTTCTGTTTCCAAAAGATTCAAAATCTTGAACTAAATCATATTGGTTTATAGTATCAACTCTTACTTCTTCAACAAAATCGACTAATAAAGATGAAACTGATGTACTTCCAACACCTACTTTAACCGATGAAGTAATGCCAACGTCAGCAAAATTTTTCAAACCTACAGTATGAAGCATTCTGTTGACAGGATCTATCATTTCGTCAAATGGTATGGGACTCTTAACAGAATATGAAAGATTTTGATAATAATCATTATCAGGTATAACTTGATTATCAATATCCAAAATTCCTATTTCATTTTTCCACCCATTTGTTGTTGAATATAAAGAATCAACTTCATGTTCAATATCATTTTTAGATACAGATTGAATTTTAGCTATAGATCCAGATTTTTCACCTCTAATTAAATCATTTTTAGATAAAATATCGTCACCACCACTAATTTTAATATAATTATTTTTTGATCCCTTTACTTTTAAATTAGTTTTATAGTATCCTGCTCCAGAATTTGCATATAAAATCTCATTGTTAAAGAATTGACTATTTTCCTGAGAAACTGAGAAAGTTGGGTAAACTTTTTTATTAATTACATTTGCAAATGGTTGACTAGTCTCTGCAATCCCAACTGAAGAAGTAAATTCACTTATATCATATTCGAGAATTGCTGGATTTGTTGTATAGTAATTTAAAACTGTAAAGAATACATATCCATGATCTTCAGAATTAAATCCATTACCACTAATATTTTCAATTCCCTCAACAAATATTTTATCTCCAGCAGAAAATGGAGGATTTACTGTTGAAAATCCAATAATAGGTGTATTTAAAATACAAGTTACTATACCAGAACTTGAAGAAGATATTGAATTTATTCCAATTCCATTACTGTTGTTTACCGAATAAACTTCATGTTTTACTATACTCAATCCTTTAGGTGGAGAAATAATATCAATTCCTATTATAGATCCAGATCCCATTACTGGTGTTATTGATCCATTATTAATAGTTTCTCTAGTTTCAGAATTAACTAAAACTAATTGTGGTGCTGAAAAATAATTTTGACCACCATAAGTAACTGAAACATTTGAAACTCTTTGATTATTATTGACATTTAAAGTATATGGAAGACTTCCTTTTGGAGATAAAGTCTTATCCGATGGATATACATGTCCATTATTTTCTATTCTAGATTCTATTACTTTTCCTATTGTATTTGAATCTAATCTTATAATTGATCCGAATCCTTCAGAGGAAGCAACTCCAGTAAATTCTGGGATTTTTTTATATCCAGATCCACCAAAAATTTTCTTTATTTTTACTATTCCACCAGATTCTGTCAAAGAATTGGTAGAATATGAAAAAGAATCAACCTCACTTGAAGCATATGATATTCTTTCAGGTATCTTTTTAAGATTTACTGAAAATGAAGTTTGCCCCAATCCACTGATTCTATAAGATCCATTATATAAACTATTTTTATAAGATATTCTGGAATAACTTTGAACATCAGTGTCTGGATTTAAAATTTTTCCTTCAACTTCTAATGCATAGAAAATATCAAAATCAATATCACCATAAGAGTTTACAGTAACTTCGGCAGTTGAAGTTATTCCAATTGTACCTACACCAATTATATTGAATTGTTGAGTTGATCCTACAGAAACAAATTCATTTTTAAAATCATTATCATAAAAAAATCTTAATTTTTTATTGACTAGAGAAGAATCACTTACATCAAAACTTAAATCATCATTTGAAAAAACAGACAAAGATGGATTAATTAATCCAATGTACTGATTAGATCCACCACTAGATGCAATACTAACTGTAGATGGTGGATTGGAAGTGACATCATATAAGGTTCTCCCTAACTTAAATCTATTATCATCTATACGATATGTGTAATATTCTCCCGTACTTAATCCTGAAGAAACTAGATCAAAAGAATTATAAAATACTTTACTACCAGTCTCAAAACTATGATTATCTATAGTAATTATATCATCTAAAATATTTACTGATGATGAAGTAAATCCAACAGAATTAATTATCAATTTTTTATAATTGGAGTTGTATTCTAATCTTACTTTTGTCGAAGTTCCAACTCCAACTTGATTATTGGGTAAAACATTTAAGGAAATTATATCTCCAATATTTAAATTGTGTTCTGTTGAAATTGAAACTGTAGTTTCAATCCTATCAACATTTGCTGTCACCTGATTGTATAATGGTTGGAAATAATATTCATAATTATCTGCACCATTAGTCGTAAAGAATAACCCATTTGAACTTGTAGTAAGTCCAACATTAGTTACTATACCAATATAATCTTTTGACTTTTTAATAACATAAACATACTCCGTTCCTCCACTGAGGATATTAAATCCTGGAGGAACAGTTGATGAATTTGCCACAGAAATTATAGAATTTCCTCCCATCAAAACCATCTGATTTGTTTTGAATGGATGATTTGGTAAATATATGCTCTGTGTGGGAATAGAGACAGGCACTTCTAATTCACCCAGAGGATACAATACTGTAGTAGAGATTCCAACTTCTGTGCCTAATCCTATTGATTTTTGAGGATTAAAATATATTTTTTCATTAGTTTTAGAATCAATATCATTTGATTCTAAATTTATTATAAATGAATTTGGATAAAATGAAACTAAACTAGATTCTGTATGGGATACTCCTATAGTTTCTCTCTTAACACGAAGTATCTTATTTTCATTAAAAATATTTAAAACTGAAAGTATTTCCGTTCCTATTCCTATAGAACTTCCTGAAGAAATTTGAGAAGGTATATTTGAAATATAGATGTCAGTTACTACACCAGTAACAGACTCTGCTGGGATATTTTTCAATAAGTATGAAGAATATGTAGAGACTCTAATTTGATGTATATTCGTAATTCCATCAATATAAGTAGATAGACCACTAATAGTGACATAATCGCCATTACGAAGTTCGTGATAAGGATTTACATATATTTTTAGTGAATTGTTACTTTCTTTAGTTACAATAGATTGTGTATAAGAAGTTATATTGGTTTCTATTTTAGTTATTTCTTTCCCACCTATTTCTGAAACTTCTGCACTAACTCCATCTCCAAAAGTTCCTTCATTATTAAACAACAATCTATCACCAACTTTATAATCTTGACCAGAATTAATAATTTCAAAACTATCTACACTTCCAGAAGTAGTTCCTTCAACTATAGATGAATAAACTTTATCAGAGTAATCAAAATCAACATAATCATTTTTTGAATATTTTTGCCCTATTCTATGTGGAAAAGTATTTCTTAATAAGTTAGAGTTATTGAAATCAAAATCTTGATTTAAATCAATTATTTCTGGTATAAACTTTGATTTAAAATAATTTCCTACAAAATAAGGAAAAATAGATTCATATGTATCGGGTACAGATAAACTTGTTTGTATTCCTGCATAGTATGCGTATATTCCATTTGGAAAATCTGGTGTCTTCGAAAATCTACCATTATATTCATCCAAATCGCCAGAATTAGTAAAACTATAGTCTTCTACAAAAATTCCGGAAGGAAATACTGATAAAGATGGTCTATCTGACACCAATTCTGGTGCCAATGAATATCCAGAAGTAATTAATTTTACTGAAGTTGAATCCGATGGATTTGAATATCCAAATGGACCATATATTGGATTTCCATCAAATGCCCAACCAATAATAGGGGAGTGTTCTGGAGACGTTTCCGTTCCAAAATTATCATCAAAAGATGATCTAATAAAATCATTATAACCTACTATTTGATAAACTAATTCATCTGAAGATAATCCTACAGGTCCCCTAGTGTTAAAGAATTCATCACCAAAACGGTATTGTGTGTTTATTGTTAAATCTCTAACTAAAAGATCTGCTTTAAAGTTAGATCCGGAAGGTTTTATCTCAATAGAAGTTGTAGAATCAGAATATCCAATTCCTGTTTTAGTAACGATTGCATTTCTTACTTGTCCATTACTAATATCTAGAGTTATTTGAGCACCAAAACCATCTCCAGAAATAATAACATCTGGAGTTGAATAATATTCGGTGCCAGAAGATTCTATTTCAACGTCAATTATTCTGCCATTGGATATTATTGGCCTTAGCGCAGCGTTCTTACCAGTTTTTATTGTTAAATCTGGTTTTTGATGATAATTTAATATTTCCGTGCCATAATTACTTCCATTTTCGTAAATATAAAGATCTTCTATTTCACCCCTAACTATTGGAGTAGCACTAATAATACCTGTAGTATTTGCATAAGATACGTTTATATCAACTTTAATTTCTGGGTAATTAAATATATGATAATCGGTTCCAGTAGTTAAAAATCTCACATACTCCTTTCTAATATAATTTGTTCTAATAGTTCCAGATATTCCAGCATTTGCCAATCTAAACTTATCATTATCTACCTTTAAAACATAGTACTGACTTTCGGTAGATAAACCACTTATTGGATTTCCGTTATTTGAGTAAGTAACTAAATCGCCATCAGATAATCCATGATCATTAAAAGTTATATAAGAGTACTCTGTAGAAACACCGATTGGTTTTACAATTAACTTTCTATTTGTGTATCCATTTCCTTCGGAAATAACCTTTACATCAGATAAAACTCTTTCAAAGTCCAGAGTTCTGAACTTATGGATGCCAAAGTTATTAATGGTAGTAAATCCAACAGTATTAATACCATTTGTGTAGTTATTTAAATTGTCGTAAATATTGATAGAGGTTGGATTTACAATCTTGGCAAAATAAATTGCACCATTAACAAGATTTTTGCTTTGATCAGTATTTGATCCACCAAATGACCCTATTCCTATAGGGTCATTTCCATTTGAGTTATATACAATTTGTTGTCCATCATAAAAATTGTGTCTCTCCGAGAATATGATTGCTTCATTTGAAATAGATAGTCCAGTTTTGGCATTGAATTCTACTTCTCTATATCTTTCTTCTATTACTGGACTTAGAACTGCACCATTACCATTTCCACCACTTACTGTTATAGATTTAATATCTTTTATTGGAGCATCTTTTTGGTTTAGTAAAACTGATTTAACACTTCCAACTATAACTGGTTGTACTAAACAAGTTGTTCCAACTGAGGCAGATACTTCAATTAATGGAGGATTTACAACATCATAATTTTCCCCTTTATTATAAATTACCTTAGATTTTATTGGACCATAGTAAACTTTGTCAATTCCTTTATAGTTCGCAATATCAACACCATTAATCAAAGTTCCTACTGTTCTTCCAGGTACAGTTTCTTCCTGTTCTCCATTATTTTGATTAATTATTAAAGGAAATTTTCTTAAAGATTTACTAGGAGTAAGTTTTTTAGAAAATTGTTCAGATAAAGTAAGTGTGTGCGATCCACTCTCATCTATAGGAGAAATACTGACATAATTATCAGTGTATATAAAAGATCTAGAAAGATATAATTTTACAATATTACCAGATACTTTAATAAAATAAGATTTTCCATTTTCCAATCCAGATATTGGTTCATTAGAGCAAGAATATATTACTCTATCTCCAGTAATAAAAGGTAAAGAAGATGATGAAAATGTTATTGAATTATTACTTACATATGTCGAATTTCCCGATGGAACTGATTGATTTATTAGATTTTGTCCAATAGTATAATCTGGTAGGGAATTAGTTGCGACATAAATGTACTCATCATTTTCATTATATGTGTTTTGAATATTGGATAAAATATTTTCATATTTAAAAGGAATCGTTGAAGATGATGCATACTTCTGAATTCTTCTAATGTCGGTGTTTATGGTTGAAAGACCAACATAAGAACTATTATTAACAAAATTTGACAATAAAATATCACTACCACTAATATTTTTTACAACCGCATTTGCTATAACTGTATTAGTATTTCTTAAAAGAATCTCTACAGAATCACCAACTTTTAAACTACTTTTATCTATTGTTTCTTTTGTTATGTGTGAAGTATTGCTGTTTGATGATAATATTTCATATCGGGCACTGGTATTATAAATCCACGAGTTAAATAAAAATTGTTTAAAAGACTTATTATCAGGATTTGTAACATAGTCTCCAAGAGATATAATAGTTACTGGATCCTTTTCTTCAATTAAAGAAAAATTTTCGTTTAATTTAGTATTGGAAATAACTCCACAAACTTCAAAATAAACTATATTATTTTCATCTCCATTTTCAAAAGAATATGCATACTGATTTGAAATTATTCTTTGAGTGTTTTCAATTTTAGATGTTATTCCACTACATCCAAAAAATTGGTTGATACTTTTATCTAAGTAACTAATAGTATTATCTCCAGAGACAAGAGTTCCACTTTCTGGAAATCCTATAGTCGAATCTACAGTTATAGTTGAAGAATTTTCTAAAACCTCCCCAATAACCCTTGTTGATGGTGTAATATCAAATTCACCATCTATTAAACTTTTATCATCATACCCTTCAAACAGTAAAATTTTATACAAATAGTCGCCATCCTTATTGATAATTTCAACTTCGGAAATTGGTGCAGATGCGGTTCCATTATAACCAAAAAGAGTTTGTCCTACTAGTTTAAATGGATCACCACTGACCAATCTACCAAAAAGAACTTTTCTACGTACATAGTCTGCACTTGAAGGTTTTATCAAATACTCCTCAAGGTCTATGATTTTTGGATCAACACCATATAAAACATTAAAAAGTATTCTAAATGATTCTTCAGTTCCTTTACTTTGATATAATGACTTAGACTCTTTAATAAAATTACCTACGTTCAAACTAGATACAAAATTAGTATCCTCTAACCCTGGAGTATAATATGATTTTACCTTTTTAAAAAATTCCTGTAAAAATAAAGCACTAAGATTCTTTACCTCAGATCCACTTTCATGAGATGAAATTTCGGTTTGTTTAAATACAAGATTTTTCTGACTACCATCGTTGATATAAGAATCTATTCCACTAAATCCTCTAATGCAACCAGTAAATGAAGAGGTTGTAATTCCGGTATATGTAATAATCTCATCATCAATTTTCAATAAACCATACTTCGGGGGAAATCCAACTGTACTTGAAACAAATATTTCGTCATCTAGTTCGAAAACATCACTAGTTAAAGTATAAGTGCCAGAAATAATATCCGCAGATAAATTATCAAGCTTTATGTACTGATCAAGATTTTCAGAAAGGTCGGATGGTCCACCTTGGAATTCTTGCGAGATATAATATTGCTTTAAAAATTCTGAGAAATTTTCATTTTCCGTTAAAATAAATTCAGGTATTTGATTTTCAATAACTTCACTAACCTTTACCCTTACATCAAACCCTTTGTCTAACATATTACCTCGTTAATTTACCGTTTGGATAACTTGATGTTGATGGGAATCTTGTGCCCGAAACACTTTCCCCTGAAGAAATCGTGTCTTTCTTCATATTTATAGTGGAGACGCTACTGCCAACATCAAATACAATATAAAGGTCTTTTAGTCCAATAACATCATTAGATTCCGGAAATGCTTGTATCTGAACTATTCCATCTTCAATATCTGTTGAAATAATCTTAATTGTGTTGATTAAAATTTCTCCTATATTATAATCAACAGTTCCTACAGATTTTATAACAACCTCTGTATTTTCTTGACTCTGAGTCCTCTTTACTAAGGCTAAAACTCCCATTCCACTTCCATCAGGAAGACCACTTGCATTTTTATTTGGTATATCAGTAAAATAAACAGTATCTGCTTCTCCCTCAATTTTAAATCCAGAACTTTTTATGTTCAGACCCTCAGGTTTAATATGAAATTCATTTCCAAAACAAACTTCATATTGGGCAAAATTATTTAATGATGCCTTCATATCCCTTCTCATTCTAACCTTAGTAATGTTAGAGGTGATTGCATTGTCTGTGTTATCAATTACCTGCTGAACCTTACTATACTTAAATCTTCCTCCAAATTTACCTAAGTCGCTTGAGGCAGCATATGTATTGAGAGAAGATATAACTGAAGATTTTAAGGTATCGGCAGTGTTTACAAAAGAGCTATTATAATAAATTGAAGAATCAATTTCAACATATAATATCTTAAGGTCAACTATTCTTTGATTTATCCCCGAAACAGAATAATTTTTTAACTGAGAAATAATCTGCGTTTTAGTAAAATCTGATAAGAAGGTTCCATTTTTTGGTTTAATTGATAAAATAACTGAACCAAACTCAGGTGGATCTAATTCTTCCCCACCAACAACAGAAACTGATTCCGTATCTGGATATATTTTTTTAATAATAGTTTTATAGTCTCTTGCTGTTACAGCTCTGTTTTGAGAACTATAATACTTGGGTGCATAGTTTTTAATAGAATCTACAGACTCTATGCTAGACCCCTCACGAGAACTTTGTAATGCGCTTACAATAACTGTTTCTGAAGGAACTACTGTAGCACCACTTGAAGACGTAAAACTTCCGGAGAAAGAAAAATTAGATGCGCCATTTCCACTCTCACCATTTGTTACAATATATGAAACTGTTACTTTCCATCCGTTTCCTAGTTTCTTTCCAAAAATACCATCACCAAATATTATTTCATACTTTTCATCTTTTATTTCTTGAAGTAAATATACTTCAGAATCTTTATTAACATCAATTATATTATCTACTAATTGATACTCTCGACCTAAACCACTTTGATTTTCCTCAGAAATATAGACTCTAATTGAGGATGTGTCAATAAATGGATTATCTAATATAAATCTTTGCTTTATTGAATTGTCAATTGTAAATTGCTTTGTTAAATATGTCCCCTCATATACATTAATATTAACAAAATCTGCTACTCTTTCACCAAAATCTTCACCAACACCTCCAAGTAAAGGTGCATTTACAGTTATATCTTCGGGAATTGAAAATACATATGAACTATTAGAAACATTGCCAACACAAACTAATCCGGATTTTAATGTTAATGTTTGAGAATCACCTACAAATGGCACAGAGAATGTCACTACTGCTTTTGATGACTTTCTAGATCTTGGAGTATATCCAATATTTCTAGCCAATGAAACTACATTCTCTCTAAGAGTTGCTGAGTCCAAAAAGGACTCATTTGCAACCATATTCGAATTAAATGCTGTAATATATGTGTTATATGCAAGTATATCAATTAAAATAGAAAAGTTAGATCCTTCGAAGTCAAAATCAGTAAAATTAGAATTTGCACGAAGATAATCCTTGATAGAATCTCTTATCTGATCAAAATCTAGATTGTTAAATTGAGTAAAAGGCATTTTACTATCTCGTTGCCTCTAGAATAAAGTTTATCGTTTGTGTTGGAAAATCTTGTCCCACAATATCAAATATTAATGTAACTTCGAAAGTATTATCATCCGGTTTAGGATCAACTTCTACAATTAAATTATCAATTCTTGGTTCATAATTTTCAATTACAGTTTCAATCTGATTTTTTATATTTGCGGCACTTCCAAAATCTACAAAATCAAAAAGACTTGATCTAACATTTGAACCAATCGTAGAATTAAAAAATCTTTCTCTTGGTATAGTTTCAACTAAATTACGAACCGATCTTACAATAGCATTTTCATTTCTCAATATAGTCAAATCATTTGTTACAGGATGTGGTATAAAGGACAGACTAATATCTCTAAATGATCTAGATATCCTTTGAATTGCCATTTTTTGAATTATTTATATTTAATTCTAGAAAGAACCGTATATAGGTTCTGCACCATACTCCCAATCATCATAATCTTCATCGTTACGAATTTTTTCATGTAATTCTTGCTGCTTTTTCAAGTTATGCTTAGGTGCCAGGTCATGCATAACCTCTTGAATCACTCTTTTTGGTGGCACATTATCATAATCTGTAATGAGATGAGTAGTTCCCCACATCTCTCTCATATAGTTTGAGTCTCTATCGACGGGTAAATTGGACATTTTAGCTCCTGTTTTAATGAATAAAACAGAACTTTTATAAAGGAGGTTGCTATCTCCTTATTTCTATTTAACGATTTATTTCCCGAAGAGTGTAATTGTCAGAATTTAAGTATTTTAGTATCTCCAGAGCAATTAATTTTGGATTTCCTTCCCCACAAGTGTACACATCCACCGCTAAACACCCATTTTCGGGCCAAGTATGGCAAGAAACGTGACTTTCTGCTAGTGCAATCACTACTGTACAACCTTGAGGTATAAAACAGTGTGAAAATACATTCAAAACGGTCATTTTTGCACGCTTAATACCATTTAACATTGCATTTTGAAGCGATTCTACATCATTAATCGCCCCAAAATCAACATCATACACCTCCAACAGAAGATGTCTGCCCATTGAAAAGAGTTCCAATTCAGTTTTTATATAAAAAGATATTTATTTTACAATTTCAATGTAATATCCACGTCTAACATCATCCAAATATCCATCTGCAGCATAATATCTTGCATCTGAATGCAAATTCGGAGAAAATTTAAGATTTTTTCTCATTATCTGATCAGATTCGTCCCAAGAAGGATATAATTTCGATCCCATCGGCAAATCCCATATCTGATCATTACCAGTTCTTAAATGAATTTCGAATGGATTTCCATTTTTTGACTCGATATTTAAATATTCTACATCTATTTCGTGCAAAAAATCTGGAAGAACGAAATTTGGAACCTCCACTTTCTCCCAAACTTCAAATCTAACCAGATTTTTTTCATTTTCATGAGTTCCTATCATTGCACTAAAAGGGACCCATTGATTATTTTCTCTTTTATAGTCAATACTATAATGATCTCCATTTAAATATTCGCACCAAAAGTAACCAGGAGGAACAAATTTATGAAGGATCATATCTTCCGTATGTAAATCAGGGTCAAGGAATTGCTTTTTTGCACCAATTCCTTGACCAAATAAATTATAAATCGGTCTTATAATATAAGACCCTTTCTTTTTGACTGGTACGCAAGCAGGTCCACATTCATATCCAAATCGCATTGCAACTTCAAGTTTGTTGAACACCCATCGGTATTTTGGATATGCTTCCCATGCTTGCGTATCGTCATCAATCATCCTTTACCCTGACCCCTATATTTCTTCCTTGCTCCATTACGAGAAGACGAAGCATACTTAGTGCCCCCTCCGTTTCCTTGACGAGACTTCTTAGGACGTCCTGGAATATAAGAACCATTTTTTAGCGATCCGCCTTTTGCCATAGTTTACTCTCCGTTAAAATTTCAGTTTCAAGATCTTCAGGTCTTGGAGAACCTGTCTGATAATATTCAATTGACAAGTCCTGCATTACATTGAAATATTCTTCCTGCGTAAGTCCTGTATATATTCTACGACCTTTACAGAGAATATTGTAAGTTTCGTTAGACATATCAAATAACTCTTGTTTTTTCGTGTCCAACGCGAATGCGAGGATCACACCAAATTTCAAATCCTGCTTCCTTTGCATCCAAACAGAATGATACATCTTCTCCACACATGTCTTGAACTTCTCCAGATTCAAAGACTTGCATCTTAGGAGCAAACCAAGGATACTTCATTTCAGAATGTTCGAAAACACCATGCTTGATCAATACCCATCCAAATCCTGTATAATCTACTGTAAATGGTTTACGACGCTTTGAAATACTTTCAAGAGTTTCATGATTCATTACACCACCATTTCCTCTGAAATCTTCTTCATCTAACCAGTGTGCCACTGATGTTGTATGACCATCTTCAGTACAATACCAACCAGCAGAAATATCCTTGTCCATCAAGACCAGTTGCCAGAATTTTTCTGTATTAAAAACAATATCAGAATCAATCCATAACTGCCAATCATACTTAAGTTTTCCATCCCAGGGAATCTGATCTGGTCCTCGAAGTACATTTGCTCCAAGACATTTGCATCTTGCAAAATTAACCATTGATGAATAGTCTTGAGAAATTTGAATATTTGCTCCTGCCTGAACTAGATCAAAACAAAGTTGAACAAAGTTTTTCAGATAGGTGTAAGAAACCCCTCTTCCAGGTAAACAGAAAACGATAGATTTACCTCTAACCATTTCCTTTGCCAAATTATAGTCCCACTCTTCTTCTTTTGTTGATGGTTGTGGAACTTTTGCTTTTACTGTAAATCCTTTAGCCATAATAGAAAGTTGTTACTTCAGTATCATACAGTATTATCTATATGCTGTCAATTAGTGCTTTTTTCTGTAAGAATTACTTCATCACCCTCTATTTTAAAGGAGATTTCTGTGTCTTCGTACCATGAAAGTTCATTCATAATTTGTTCTGGAATTGTAATATAATATTCTCCACTGATTGGATCGACCTCTATAGATTCAAAAATGTCTCCGGAATTTTTTTTCATTTTGTGTATATGAATTTACGTTTTTCAAATTATATATTGTTTTGATAATTTATATCGACTTTGCAATTAAAAAATTTTTCGAAAAATTTTTTGATTTTGAGTGTATTTACTTTTATGATTTCAAAATGCCTTTATGATTTATCGCGCTTCCGTAACACTTTATAGCCTTAGGGATCCATTGGATTTTAAATACGCCCCCGCGCCACGGGACGGCGGATACGGGGGGCACTGCCTGCTGAAACGAACGAACAGCGCCCCACTGCCTCAGCGCACGTCTGCCAGCGCAGATGCCTTAGTGGTCATAGAGGTGCCACGGGATCCTGCTGCCCCACCATGGGTCCGAACACGAGTGCTGCCGCCTTTGATCCGATCCGCCCAACGATTGGAGCGAGCACCATGGGCAGTGGGCAGGCGGCGGAAGGTCATGGCACCTGAGGCGATGGCAGCATTCAGATCGGCAGGAGTCATCACGGTGGGAAGGGTCATCATGATCGGTGAGGGGGTGTGATCTGTAGAGAGGGAAGGGGGGAGGACCCCTCACCCCTTGGCGAATGCCTCAGCATACTGCCCCGCGATGATGGCAGTCGGCACACCCCAGTGAACGAACTGAGAGGGGCGACCGTCCGCATTCTTGGCATTGTCGGAGGCAGAGACCCACACGGTCTGGCGGTCGGTGAGGCGGGTTGCTTGAGAGAGGGGAAAGCGCATCGGGTCGGTTGCGGTTTGCTTGAGAATTCTACAGGGTCGGGGCGCCAGGGTCAATACCCCAACCACACCAGGAACTCACCAGCGTCAACCCCGCCAAAGGCAGAGGTCGTGCCATAGTCGGTGCGGAAGTCATCCCACAGACCGTGCTGCTTGGCAGCGTGTGCCGCTTCAATCCAGTAGATGGTGCCGTTCTCAGGGTTGGTGATTTCAGCGATGAGATCGGGGAAGGTCATCAGGCCCTCTGTCGGTTGCTTGAGAATTCTACAGGGTCGGGGGGTCGTTTGCCAACCCCCTGAGTGTGCGGTTTCAGAATTGGACTTCCTGCAGGGTCGGGGCGCTGATGGCAGCGTAGTGGGCAGCGGCATCAGCGATATTTGCCTGCTCAATGTCGGCGGTGAGGGTCTCCAGGATTTGGAGGATTTGATCGCCGTTGCTGCCAGTGCGGAGCAGGGAGAGTGCCAGGTCGCGGGTCATCAGAATTCAGGTAGAAAGGTTGGCGGAGTCTTTAGGGGCGCTGCCATTCCCATCGGGTCAGCGTTCCAGTTGTGCCAGGGAGGAGGGAGCGATGTGAGAGGGGGAACCGCAGGAGCGATAGAATTCTACCATACGGTCTGCCTCCTCTTTACTGGTGAACCACTGGGAGCGCCACTCGGTGTGGTTGTAGGGGGTCTGGTAGCGAACTTCGAAGCGCATGGGGTGTCTTGCGGTGTGAGAGAATTCTACAGGGTCGGGAGAGGGGGTTCCTAGCCCCCGTGTGCCAGTTGCTCAGGCGGTTGCCAGGGCGGATTCCATGCAGACCTCCTGCTCACGCAGCAGAGCATAATCGAATCCCTCATCCTCCGTCAGTGCCTTATGGTAGGCGACGGCAGTGGAGCGGCAATCGAACAGGCGGAGGGAATCAAAGGACTCGCCTTCATAATCAGCGCCACCGATAACAGCGTAGACTTTCATGGTTTCGGTCCGTTTGGTATGGAAGAATTCTACAGGGTCGGAGGGGGGTCGCTGCCCCCCTGGTGGACGGTTTAGAAATCGAACACGTCACCGTTGATTTCGACGCGGTTGACCTTAGGGTCTGCCCACTTCACACCGTCAGGGGTTTCAGTACTGCCACAAGCATAGAACAGATCCAGCAGTTCTTCATAGCAGCAGACTTCGTGCTCTTGAATGTAGTCTTGAATGCTCTCATCATTCTCAATCCAGAGCACAACATTCCAGGTTTCGTAGTTAGTCCAACCATTGTAGGTGCGGTCGGTGAGGTTGGTCTGGTAGGTTGCGGTTGCCATTGGGTTGTCTGTGGTTGACTGAATCAGTATAAGGGCAGGGAGGGGGTCACCAGCGACCTTGTGTGTCACTTGCCCAACCGTCACGCCAGGCAGCGCGGGCATCATAGTCCTCGGCGCTCATCAGGTCATCATGCTCCCTCTCATCGTCGCCGTAGCGGTCGGAGATGCCGTAGGAGTCGCCGTAGGCAAAGGAGGTCGTAATCATCGGGTCCCGTTTGAACTGATAGTAGTATGGCAGCAGGCAGGGGGGAAGTCAACCCCCTGACCCATTAGTGTTGCTTATGCCATCTGAAATCGCCCGCTGTTGAAATTATGATAGGAGAATACCTCACGATTCACCAGTTTGAACATACCAAACTCATTGCTCATCACATACCCTTCAGCATCAATACGGTTGCCGTTGATGTAAGCGGCAGGACCATCATTGCGGCACAGGTAGAGGCAATCGTCTTTGATCGACTTCACCAGCGCCCACAAACGGATCAGGTTAGGGTCACAATCAAACTCATTCACATTCTCCACAGTGATTTGCTCACCAGCGCGAATGAGAGCATTGAGTTGTTGCTTAATCTTTGCTGCTTCCTTGTCAGAAACAAACTCACATGCCGTTGACATCTGACGGGCAAAATCACAGATGTCCTTTACATCAGCAAAGGAAGTCTGACCGTATGCAATGTAAGCATCAGGTTTCACAAACAGAACGTCATCAGTGCTCTGCAGATTCTCCATCAGAGGGAGTGCCCAACTGTCACGCAGATCATCGTTTGCTTCATACACCGTATGGGGTGCAATGATGACCCTTTGATTCACTACCTCTGGGAACTGGTAAGTGATAGTGTTGGACTTGTATTCAGAAGATCCACCAAACCCGATAAAATCGCCCTGGAGAATGGAGTCTGAATGAGGAAGGCAATCATAACAAGCGTGCAGAATTTCTGCAACTTCGCCAGCATAGAATTGATCGATCTCTTCATGATTGTGAGCGATGCGGATCTTTACTTTGTTAAAGACTGCTTTGGTGCCAACGAAAAACTTACCGTTTGCGGGATTTGTGCCCCAAACAATAGCGGGAGCACCGTCAATCTTAACACTGAGAGTGCCACGATTAACGAACCAATCCAGAACGTCAAGGTTGCCCGTGAGGATGACATCTTCAGGATGCTCAAGGTGTGTGTTTTTCATGCTCTTAGTATGGCAGGGATTGGTGCCGATTGCAAGGGGGTGTGTGCCACCCCCTCAGGTGTCACCCCAAGAAGGTGGCAGGGTTGCCGTAGTCTGCGATGACCATGCCATTCTGGCGGATCTCACAGTAACCATATTCCTCACTGAGAGAGTAGCAGAGGTCGTAGGCACGATCCTCATCGGTGGTAGTGTTCTCCCAGGGAGCAGAGGGGCAGATCACGTCGTAGCGGGTCATCGGTGTCGTTTGAACTGAGATCAGTATAGAGGCATCAGGGGGGACTGAGATCCCCCCCTTGTGCAGGTTCTTAGAGTGTCACTCCTCCAGCAGTTCAGGATAGTGATCACTAATCTCAGTGATCAGTTCCTCTTCAGTATAGTTGGTGAGGTTTTCCACCAACGTATCAAACACGAACTGTTCCATGGTTTTCATGTCCATGCTGTCCATCAGTTGTTCAGCATAACGATCAACCAGAGTG